>Ga0105244_10000759_pt1 | contig 27575 bp, 25 predicted proteins | sample KBSM44metaG_FD_80423 | JGI IMG/M metagenome (GOLD analysis project Ga0105244, IMG submission 80423) | Miscanthus rhizosphere microbial communities from Kellogg Biological Station, Michigan, USA - KBS M4-4 metaG | ecosystem: Host-associated > Plants > Roots > Rhizosphere > Soil | place... | reverse complement strand
TGGCCTGCAATTCCTCGATCTGATCCAGGAAGGCAACATCGGCTTGATGAAGGCTGTGGACAAGTTCGAATACCGTCGTGGCTACAAGTTCTCGACCTATGCCACCTGGTGGATCCGTCAGGCGATCACTCGCTCGATTGCCGACCAGGCACGCACCATTCGTATTCCGGTGCACATGATCGAGACGATCAACAAACTCAACCGTATTTCCCGGCAGATGTTGCAGGAAATGGGTCGCGAACCGACCCCGGAAGAGCTGGGTGAACGCATGGAAATGCCTGAGGATAAAATCCGCAAGGTATTGAAGATCGCGAAAGAGCCGATCTCCATGGAAACCCCGATCGGTGACGACGAAGATTCGCACCTGGGTGACTTCATCGAAGACTCGACCATGCAGTCGCCAATCGATGTCGCCACTGTCGAAAGCCTGAAAGAAGCGACACGCGAAGTGCTGTCGGGCCTTACTGCCCGTGAAGCCAAGGTTCTGCGCATGCGTTTCGGCATCGATATGAATACCGACCACACCCTTGAAGAGGTTGGTAAGCAGTTCGACGTAACCCGCGAGCGGATTCGTCAGATCGAAGCCAAGGCACTGCGCAAGCTGCGTCACCCGACAAGAAGCGAGCACCTGCGCTCGTTCCTCGACGAGTAATCGCACCAGCGAGTCAACAAGACCCCCGGCATGCCGGGGGTTTTGCGTTTCCGGGCAGAAGAAAATTCAAACTTTGCAGGCCCAGTCGTCAATTGACCAAAACAAGAAGAGGTCAGACGTCAGTCTAATTGCAGCGCCTGACAAATTGACCTACAACTATGTATCACACCAGACAACAGCGCTCTTCAAATCAAGCCTTGGATCATTGAAGTTACAGGGTTACGCCACACCATCATCAGCGATAGTCAGACACGGACGTAAGCCGCATATGCGTGGAGTAATCAACAAAAGTGACCGGGAAGCGTCATGCCTGTCCGAAGGAAAATTCGCCTCGATCTTCGCTCAATGCCCGGATGCCATGCTTATCGTCAGCCTTGCTGACGGGCACATCATGGATGCCAACGAGGCGTTCGTAGAGCGAACCGGCATCCCCCTTGATGAAGTAATTGGCAAGACACCGACAGAACTGAATCTGTGGGCAGTGCCAGGCATCGGCCCAAAAGTCTTGCTGCAATTGCAGACCGGCGATATCCATAATCTGGAGATACCCTTTCGGCGCAAAAACGGCGAAACCTTTTCAGGGCTCATGTCCGCCCAACCGTTCGAGCATAGCCCGATACCTGCCGTGCTGGTGATAGTGCGTGACATCACCCAGCTCAAACAGGCCCGGCAACAATTGCAGCTTTCCGAAGAGAAGTTCGCCAAAGCCTTTCATGCGTCGCCTGACGGGATGGCGATTACCCGGCAGCAGGACGGCATGCTGCTGGAGGTCAACGAAGGGTTCTGCCGCTTGACCAGGTATAGCGAAAAGTACTGCCTTGACCACTCGACATTCGACCTGGGCATCTGGGTTGACCTCAGCGAACGCTCAAGACTCATCGAGCAAATGAAACAACATGGTTTTGTCAGGGATCTGCGGGTCCGGATTCGTAACAGCAATGGCGATGTTCGACTGTGCGAGCTGTCATCTCAACCCGTCATCATTGCCGGTGAAGACTGTCTGCTGACGACTACCCGGAATATCACCGAAAGCAGGCAAATGCAGGAGAAACTCCATCTGGCGGCCACCGTTTTCGAGAGCACTGCCGAAGGAGTGCTCATCACCAATACCGACCAGACCATCAGTGCCGTCAACCGTGCATTCACGGAAATCACTGGCTACAGCGAAAGTGAAGCCATCGGCAAAACCCCTCGCCTGCTTGCCTCTGGCCAACACGACAGCGCGTTCTACGCCGCGATGTGGCACCAACTGGCGGCCGAGGGCCACTGGCAGGGTGAAATCAGCAACCGCCGCAAGAACGGCGAGCTTTACCCGAGCTGGCTGACCATCAGTGCCGTGCGCAACAAGGACAACCTCCTGACCCACTTCGTCGCCGTGTTCGCCGACATCTCCAGCCTCAAACATGCACAGGCGCGCCTCGACTATCAGGCCCATCATGATCCGCTCACTGGCCTGCCCAACCGAACACTGTTCGAGAACCGGCTTCAAGCCGCCCTGCTGCACAGCGAAGAATCCGGCAGCCTCGGCGCAGTCCTGTTCCTCGATCTGGATCGCTTCAAGCACATCAATGACAGCCTGGGCCACCCGGTCGGCGACCTGCTGCTGAAAGGCATCGCACACCGGCTCAAGGAAACCCTGCGCGACATCGACACCGTCGCACGCCTGGGCGGCGACGAGTTCATCGTTCTACTGCCCGGCCTGCTGCAAGCCAGCGACGCACAAGCCATCGCCAATAAATTACTGGCCTGCTTCAACACGCCCTTCGAGGCTGGCGAACATGAGCTCTACATCAGCCCCAGCATCGGCAGCTGCGTGTTCCCCACCGACGGCACAGACGTAGCCACGCTGGTCAAAAATGCCGACGCGGCGATGTACCGCTCCAAGGCAAAAGGCCGCAACCGGGTCGAAAGCTATACCTGCGACCTCAGTGACCAGGCCAGCGAGCGCATCGCCCTTGAGCAGGAACTGAGAAGAGCCCTGGAGCGCAATCAACTGACGTTGGCCTACCAGCCCAAAATCAACCTGACGACCCACACACTGGCAGGCGCAGAAGCCCTGATCCGCTGGAACCACCCGACCTTTGGCGATGTGCCGCCCGAGCACTTCATTCCCCTGGCAGAAGAAAACGGCATGATCCTGCAGATCGGCGACTGGGTGCTGGAGCAGGCCTGCCGCCAGATGGGTGTATGGCGCAAGGCCTGCCAGCCGTTCGGCCCGTTGTCGGTGAACCTGGCAGGCGCGCAACTGCGCCAGACCAACCTGCTCGAACGCATCGAACAACTGCTCACGGACAACGGCCTCGAACCCGGCTGCCTGCAACTGGAAATCACCGAAAACTTCATCATGAGCCAGACCCAGGAAGCGCTGGCCGTGCTGCACCAATTGAAAACACTCGGCGTGCAACTGGCAATCGACGACTTCGGCACCGGCTACTCCTCACTGAGCTACCTCAAACGCCTGCCACTGGACATCCTCAAGATCGACCAGTCCTTCGTCCGCGGCCTGCCGGAAGACACCCACGACGCCGCCATCGTCCGCGCCATCATTGCCCTGGGGCGCAGCCTGCAACTGACCGTGATCGCCGAGGGCGTGGAGAACAGCGAACAGCAGCAATTTCTGACCAGCGAAGGCTGCGAACAGATCCAGGGCTACATTGTCAGCCTGCCCCTCGACGCCGAAGAATTCCGCGAGCGATTTCTTCTTATGAATCTTTCGGACTTTTCGGATAGCACAGCCGCGAAACCGCCGTTATAATCCGCGACCTACTGAGGGCCCATAGCTCAGTTGGTTAGAGCAGAGGACTCATAATCCTTTGGTCCACGGTTCGAGTCCGTGTGGGCCCACCATACTCAAAGCCGCGCATTGCGCGGCTTTCGCGTTTTTGGGTGGTTCTCCACTAATACAGTCCTATGGTCCAAAGGTACAAATTAGGTACAGTGCGGCTTCGCTTGCACGCCTTTGGAGTCCTTCAGATGGCCACAATCGTCAAAACCCCAGCCGGCACCTGGAAGGCCGTAATCCGCAAAACCGGATGGCCGACCAACGCCAAGACCTTCCGCACCAAACGCGACGCCGAGGATTGGTCACGACGCACCGAAGATGAAATGGTGCGGGGGGTGTATATCCAGCGCAGCGGGTCCGAGCGCCTGACGCTTGAAAAAGCCTTGCAGCGATATCTACGGGAAATCACGCCGACGAAGAAACCAACGACTCAGCGAGCGGAGATCACCAAGGCGAAGCAGTTAATCAAGGGGCTGGGTAAATACTCGCTCGCTGCACTTTCTGCCGAAGTGATAGCCGATTACCGGGATAAGCGTCTCTCCACCTTTACCACACGCGGTCAGCCAACCAGCAACAATACGGTGCGCTTGGAGCTAGCGCTGCTGAGCCACCTGTTCACAGTGGCCATTCAAGAATGGGGATTAGGCCTAACGTTCAATCCTGTGCTGAACATCAGAAAGCCAAGCCCAGGAGAAGGACGTGACCGCCGCCTTACCGCTGATGAAGAGCGCAAACTCATTGCTGCGGTTAAAAAGCACAGCAATCCCATGCTGAATTGGATCGTGCGCATCGCACTAGAAACTGGTATGCGCTCTTCCGAAATCACAACCCTGCGCCGCGGTCAGGTAGATATAGCGCGCCGTATCGTCCGTCTGCTTGATACCAAAAACACACAGCCTCGAACCGTCCCACTGACAACCGATGCCACCGCCGCTTTCCGCGAGGCATTGGCCAACCCGATTCGTCCACTCGACTCTGATTTGGTTTTCTTCGGTGAACCTGGCAAAGACGGTAAGCGTCGCCCCTATAACTTCAACAAGGTCTGGTTAGACATCAAGAAAAATCTCGGTCTGGCCGATTTCAGGTTCCATGACTTGCGTCATGAAGCCGTCAGCCGTTTAGTCGAAGGTGGCCTCAGCGACCAAAAGGTCGCCGCCATCAGCGGCCACAAATCAATGCAAATGCTCCGACGCTACACCCATCTACGAGCTGAAGATCTAGTCAATGAACTGGATGTTCTGGCGCGTCGGCGAACTGGAAAGAAGAAGGAATCGACCCCAGCGCCTTCGACACTGCCTGACGGCTGATGCCCATCCTCCGAGCAATCTCGCTCTGGTTCAAACCGGACGCCCGAAGAATCAGCATCTGTTTCTTGGCGTCCGTCAGACGAGCATCAATCATAAAGCGGGCTTGCTCACGCAGTGCACCTTCATCTGCGGCGGTAAGACCGTTGCTATGCGTGATATGGAAAGCAAAAAGTTCGGCAGCAGGAGTGTCATGCTTCGGTGACAGTGTGCGCTGAGCACTTTGTTCTGTGAGCCGGGCCAGTTCGAGATTAAAGAGATTCTTTGAGCGCTTTGCACGTTGATACTGCGGGTTCCAAGTCCCATCAACATGCCGAGGTCGATGGGAAGCGCAATACCGATTACTGAGGTGCAGTGCGTAGTCGGTATCGGCGCTTTCTGGCCAATCACCTGTATTGATCAGATGAGCGAGTTCAGACGGCTGCCCGCACATCTCACAAAAGTCTCTGTTGCGCTGCGCATTTTGAGTTACGCCCTCAACGGTACATCGTGAGCGAGCAGGACGCTTGCGGCCGCACGCTTCGATTACCTCCACCAATGTTTCAAGCGTCCCGATCACTTCTCTCGATTGCTCTCCAGTATGACGCGTCGCGCTCATGTACTGACGGATCAGAACTCGCTGAGCCTGCATAGCTCCCTTGTAGTGAATTGAATGTATCAGATCACTCAGGGCGACAGTTCCCGGTGCACCCAACATGTATCGCTGAAACACCGCATCGACACACAGCAGCGCGATAGCCGGGTCGATCAGTTGCTCAATCAGCCTGCGTATCGGAAAACGTCTCGCGCTGCTTGAGTATGGCCGCCAGTTGGCGACGAGCTCTCGCACCGCCGCTTCCATGATCGGTGAACAGTTGGGCCAGACTGGGATTTCTGTTTCGCTTGCGCTCATGTCAACCATAGTGACCAATTAAAAGGATGTTATCAACCAGCGCCTTCCCTACGATACGGATAAATCCGATCACAAATGGAGATGAGCGATGGGTATCGAAGAAAACCTTTTGGAGCGATTTGGACCACTATTGAGCTTGCCTCAGTTGGCGACGATCTTGGATCGATCACCAGATGGCCTAAGAATCAGCCTGAGAACGCAAAACCCTTGGACCCTCCCCATCAGCAGAGCCCGTCTGAAGATAGGCCGCAGAGTCTACTTCCGGACCTCTCAAATTGCTGAGGTCCTTAGCGCAGACTCATTCGAAGATGGCGGGCGTATTTGATGGCCATCGATCTAACCGCAGCTTTTGAAAGTGACCCGCCGGTGCTTGATTTCATATGGCCCGGCTTCCTCGCTGGCACAGTAGGAGCTTTGGTTGCCCCAGGAGCCACCGGGAAGAGCTATTGGGCACTCGAAGCGGCCATGTCGATCGCATGCAGCGTTGCTGGTGGTGATCTAGTAGGACTTGGTCCCACATGCGCTGGCCGCGTGGTGTATTTCGCTGGAGAAGACCCAGAAGTCGCACTGGTCCGCCGAATCCATGCCATCGGCCAGCACCTGAATCAGCAGGCACGTCAAGCCATCACGGAGAACCTGATCATCCAGCCCATCATGGGCAAACGGATGAACGTGATGGATGACCAGCATCTTGCCCGCGTTATCGAATTCTGCGCCGGTACGCGCTTGATCGTACTGGATACTCTAAGCCGGATTCACGATAGGGACGAAAACAGCAACGGCGATATGGCACGACTTGTCGCCACGCTGGAGTGCGCCGCGACGAGCACTGGGGCATCCGTCCTATACTTGCATCATGTCAGCAAGGGTAGTGCCCGTGATGGGCAGACTGACCAGCAGCAGGCAGCGCGGGGCGCCTCCGCTTTAATCGACAACGCACGTTGGTGCGGCTTCGTCGCCAAAATGACTGAGGAACAGGCGAAGACACTCAGCGACCGTGCCTATGATCAACAGCCGATCGGCAATGACCGAAGGGGCTTGTTTGTCCGCTTCGGCGTTAGCAAACAGAACTACGACGCCACCCCAGTCGATCAATGGTACAAGCGCCATGACGGCGGCGTCCTTGTGCCAGTGGAACTGTTGGAGACGAAGAAGGGAGGAGCTCTGCACATCGTCAATGGAGGCGACGATGAGCGGTGGTAATGCTGTGACTCCCACCAGTACGAGCGCGCAGGCGCGGGTAATGCTTTATCAACCTAGTCAGCGCCCCCGCTTTCGGGATAGTGACTGGACCGATACGTCATTCGGTCGCTGCCGTGTGATAGGCAGGCTCGGCCAGAGACACGCCGATATAGTAGAAGCGATATTGTATTGCGCCGAACGGCGACGCGATGTTTCTGATGGCGGCGTGGAGCTTCTGGTAGACCCCGCTCGGGTGAGAAAAACACTGTCCGACAGTCGCTACAGCTTCACACAGATCGAAAAGCTGTTGGCAGAACTGCGAGCTGCGACGATCACAATCGAAACGCCACAATTCGATTTTCCAATAATCGGCGGATTGATCGATCACGTTATCCCTTCGCCGATGACGCGGCTTGATCCGCTGACAAAGGGAGAGCGAAATCTTTGGCGTGTGCGGCTGGGCGTAGCACTGGTGATGCTACTTGAGCATGACTTGAGTTTGTACTACGACCCGGCCCCAATTGCCCGCCTCCAGCATGGCATCAGCCAAGCGGTTGCGCGGCACGTTTTGAGCCACAAGTTCGAGCCGTCAGGTGGTTGGTATCTTGACACCGTCATCGTGGCTGTCGCCGGTGCGGTGCAGAGTAAGGCGATGCGCGATGCGCGGTACAGGTTGAGGGAAGACGCCGCCGAATTGAAAGCGTTAGGCCTGGTTCTGGACGGCGTGAGGGTAAAGAAAAAAGGTACTGGTGAAGCTTGAAGCGTCGCATACCCGCCCGGTAGCGTTGCACATCCGCCCGATAGCGTCGCACACCCGCCCGAAACGTCGCCCACCCGCCCGGAGTTGGCAGGATGTTCAGGATATTCAGTTCTGCGCGGCACAGCCCGCGCTTAGGCGCGGTCCGGCCTTGCCAGTCGGCCTACGGCCGTTGGGCACCAAAAGAAAGGGCGGCTCCATCGTACACACACAACGCTTCGAGCACCTGGCAGATCCTGCCGTCTGCGGCTTCCGAGTCGAAAGTGGACATCGTAACGGCGTTACGCTACTCTGTCGGCGTAATGTCGTTACGGAGGAAGTATGACTGCAAAAACCGCCGCTCAACGTGTAAAGCAGCAGCGCCAAGCAAGACTTGATGAAGGTTGGGTCGAGGTTAGAGTTTGGGCACCCACCGCAGATGCTGCTGCAGATATTCGCCAGTATGCTGAAAAGTTGAGGCGTGATGTAGAGCAAATACATGGTTTAGATGAGGTGTGCAATTTAATGAATCAAGAGAACTATAAACGCATAAAAGAGGCCATACTGAAACAAGGATCTCCTGCCTATATCACTGAGTCCGGCCCCGTTCTAGAGTTGCTGACTGAACTCGCGCTCGAAGGACATTTGCGAGCTATTTCGAGCGCTTTTAACGAGTTTTCTAAAGCCAAGCCAGGAAATATGCTGTTCGTGAAAGAAAGCATTCCAGCAAAAATCTTGAATCATTACTGGTTAAATTTTTTAAAGCTTAATAGTGAAAGCTTGGCTTTATGGGTTGATAAAAATCCAGAATGGGCTAGCACAATGAAATCGAAAGTTCGTGACCCTGCACAATTCGAAAAGTTTGTTAATTTTGCAGCAGATAAGATCCGAAGAGTTAGAAAACAGCACGAGTAGGCGGTATGCGTTGAATCGTTACCTTATTATTTTAGGTCTGCGAATTAGTTTGTGGTCTCAGGTTCCTATAATGATGTGTCGCATCGATCGCGTCATATCCAGCTTTGCTGAGCAGTTTCCTCTCAATGTGAGAGTCTCTTGACACCAACGAGGCGCTGAGGCTGGGATTTTGGGCCCCGACTATCGGGAAGAAAGAAAACTTAAATAAGAACCAATGCTATGAAAGATGTCAAGGATTTGATCGATTCAATTACTAACAAAGGTATCAGGGAGCTACTTACGAATTTCTTTTCTAACAGTGAACACGGAAAGCCTGATAGCATCACGAGGTTAGGATGTCTTAATTTAGCCGCTTATGGGCCCATTGTGTGGAACACATGGCGCACTCTTTTTCCGGCCATGCCTTATGGCCACTTTCATTATAAAAATATTTCTGATTTTTCCTGTACAGATTTTAATGATCATAAAAAAATAGAATTTTCAGGTTATATTTTTGGTGATGGCGCCGACTTTAGCTACTGCAAATGGGAGAGATACGCTGATTTTTTCAAGGCCGAATGGGGCGATCACTGCAAGTTTGTCGGAACCGACTGGGGAGTGCGTAGCACATTTGATCTAGCAGTATTTGGTGATAATTGCGACTTTACTGGTTGTTGCTGGGGGCATGACTGCGCATTTGAGAAAGCAACCATTGGAAGTAACGCAAAATTTTCCAACACATATTGGAGTGACCGTACATACTTTAATGAAACACACTTCGGTTCATCAGTGAATTTTGATTTTTCAATCTGGAGCGGCACTGTCAGTTTCTCAGGCGTCGGAGCCAGCGGTCTCTCCAACATCAATATGATGTATCCTAAGGATGAACGCACCCCGGTAATTCTTGAGGCCAAATCCAGTAACACGTTTTCAAAAATCTCATTCAGAGGCGCGAAATTTTTAGCAGAGGCTTTTTTTGATGATCGTATTTTCAACGATGCTACAAATTTTTCTTCATATACAAGCACTTCACAGTGCAAGCTGGTAAAGCGTAATCCTGATGGGAGTTTTTTTAGCTCAGATGGAAAGCTTGTTTTTGTTACCCCGAGAGATCAAGATTTAAAAACGGTCTTTCACCGCCCGCCATCTTTCCATTCTGCAAGACTTCACGTAAATACTTCTTTTGATGGAGTAGTGTTCCCTGAGGTGGAGGGGAGCATGTATAACGCTAGGGCATATAGAACGCTAAAGATTTTGTTTGGACAGATTGAGTCCGACTCTGATGTAAAGGCCTTCAAACGATTAGAAATGGCTGAAGAGTTGGCGTATAAAAGAAAAGCAAACGATGAACCTTCCGATCCAATATTATTGGAAATCATTGAAACAACAAAGCACACACATAATATAAAAACATTGATTAGAAAGCATAAATTCAGTCAAGAGGCCGTCATCGTAAAAGCATTGGGTCAAATCGATGAACATCTAATCTCCGAGCGCTGGGCCGATGCGGCGTCTAATGCAAGAAAGGTTCTTGAGTCGTGTCTTCTAGAGATTTCCCACAGAATTTTTACTAAGGTGACTAGCTCCAGTAAACACGCATCAAAGCCTAGAAGGCCGGTCGATGTTAGAGATTTCTTGCTAAAGGCTAAGCTATTTATAAAAACGGAGCATTCGCTTCTAAAAGAAATCTATGGTTTTTTAAGTGAGGTCGGAGCACATCCTCACGACACAAAATCTAGCCAAGCAGGTCTTGCTGTGACCAGCGGACTATCATTCGCAGAGTTCGCGCTACTAAAATTCGATGGAGTTCCGACAAGCAATTTGCGAAATTAGCGAAACTGAAAATCGAGCCGTCACGTATTGTGGGACGGTTTTTAGGGGTTGTGAGGGTGGAGAAAGTCCTCAAAATGCACTTCAGGGCTTTAAGGGGGCGATCAGGCTGTTCAAAGTCCGTGCGTACTACTAATGGCGCCACCAGAACTTTAAACTGCCGTTGTCCGTGTTGTTGGCTCAAGTGTTCCCGTGATCCTCCTTGAACTCTGTATAAGAAAGGAGAGACTACGTTCGGAAACGGAAACCCCGCACTCAGGCGGGGTTGTCTGGGAGGCCGGCCAGCAATCAGCGATTGTTGGGCTTCTCTCGCTTTTGTGCTTCCTGCGCGGCCTGAATGGCAATCAACACTTGATGGTTCAAAGCAGCGCTACTCTTACTTCCCAGGAGAGGTAGACGATTCAGGATCTGCGTTCCCGCAAACATGCGATAAGAGGCCGACAAGGCAAGCGGCCTGACTCGAAGCTGTATGGCCGTGAATTGGCAATTCAGCTTATCCAGTTGCGGTCCATAACCTTTGCTACGCAGATATCGGCCGAGCACCCACAGACCGACGGCCGAGGTCGAAGTGAGTACTACGAACCCAGCGAATATCAGAATTCCATTCATGGTTATTTCTCCAGTTGGTCGTTGCTTGTGGCCATGCTCGGAACGTCGAGGCGACCGAGATTCGAGCTGCTGTCCTCATCTGGTCGGATGACGTTGGATTCCGCGCCTACCGTTTCCACAGGCGGTTCTGCGCTTGTGGTCGATCTGGCTTCGCCGAGAGCTGATGTTGGAACACCTGCACCAAGAGACGCCGAGTGCGCATTCTCCATGCCGGGCACTGACAGCGAGGCGATCACGCCGAGTGCTTTTGCCCCACCATTGGCCGCTTGGGACATTGCGCTGCCGGAACTGACAGTTCCATCCTTTGGTGCCGCTTTTTGATCATTGTCACCGCCGCTCTGCGCGGCCTTCCTCGCCTGCTTAGCGGCCTGTTGGACGCCGTTGCTGGGCGTAGCCGATGGGGTAGCTGCACCACCGCCAGTCTTCGCACCTGCTGAGCTTGCCCCCTTGGTCGCTGCGCCGCCGCCAGTGCTGGCTCCCACGCCGGAGGACGTTGCGCCACCTACAGGCGAAGCGGCACCACCGGCAAAGCTGGAGTTGATAGCCCCTGCCAGACCGCCACTGCTGATGCCACCGGCACCCGCTGCACCGGCAGCACCGAGAGCACCGGCAGCGGCAGGAGCGGCCGCCCCGGCGGTGGCGATGGTCGCGATTGCCGCCGCTGCACCGGCAGCACCAGCCGCCGCCATACCACCTATGGCTGATCCACCACCCATCGAGGTGCCACTTATCATGCCGCCGATGAGGTCAGGAATGGTCTTTGTCAGATAGCAGCACACCAAGGCCAGACCAACCATCGTCATCAACGATGCTTCGTCATTGGTGTAGGCGGCCAACCACTGCTTGGCCGTCTGAACGATTAGACCGACAATCAGCGTTAAGACGAACAGCTTGGCTCCGATTGCGACGGTGAAGCGCATTGGGGCGAGTGCAAAATCACGCGTCCAATGTGAGCCGCCAAAGCCAAAGAACAGCACCGAAGCATTGATGATTACGTAAGACTCTACGAGCGTTACGAACATGAATGCAGCGATGAAGGCGAAACACGCCAATACAAGGATTGCGCAAACTACGATCAAAAGTCCTTTGGCCGGCGAAAACACTGATATGCCCTTCACCATGGTGCGGCCAAAATCCAGCGCAACCGCCAGCATATCGCCGGGTTCTAACACGCGCTCGAGGTCGCTCGCAGATGCTGCCGCATCGCGGAAACTATCGACAATGGCAGATGACCATTCCACCGAGTACTTCATAATGGCCAGGAAGAAACCAACCACCAGGACGAAGCGCAGTAGCTCGCCGACAATCTCGCCGAGGTCGGCTTGCTTCATGACTAGAGGCATGAACGTCCAGATGAACTGAATCGAGGCCAGCAACCAGAATAATCTGATCGCGTAGTCATACAGCTTTCCTGCCCACTGGTGCGACTGCTGCAAAACGAGGTCGAGTAGGCCCTGGACCGAAGTGTCGGCATGGGAAAGGTCGGTCGCGGCCATAGCATCTCCGCTCACGAATACACTCGCCAAAACGAGGAAGAACAGTAGGCGACGATCCATAGCTAGTACCCCTTAACGCCGCCGCGAGTGTTCGGGCGTGCTTCTAACGAAGCATCAGCGTCGCGCTGTTGCTGCTCCGGCGCTGATGTACATTCACTGTTGCGTTGAACAGCCACGGTGACCATAGAACCGATTAGTGCAGAGCCGGAGCAGATCAACGCGATGAGCCATTTCGAAATAGTCATTCTCAGTACCCCTTCACGCCGCCGCGTGTATTTTTGCGCGCTTCAAACTGCTGTTCGGTAGCTTCGCTGGCTGCTGTACGGTCACCCTGCTGAGCCAGATAGTTGCCCTGCATGTTGATTTGCGTAGCCACCAGATCGCGCAGCTTTTGCAACTGCTGTACGTTCTGTGAGGCTATTTCGTTGCCCGCCTGAAGTGCTTGCATCCGGCCCACAGCCGACTGTGAACGGGTCATCATGCGGTCAAGCTGGTCGCCCTCAGACTCAAAGGTGCTGGTATTGAGGTTCGCCGCTTCTAGCGAAGCTTTCACGTTATCGCGGCCTTGCTCAGACCACGTCTGATAGCGATCTTGTGTCGGTGACTCAGCCGCGTTGGCAGCTTGATTCAGGTACGAATTGAAGCCGGGGAAAGCCGTGTTGAACTGCGAGTCCATGTTCTGGATTTGGCGGCCCAACGCCTGCGAGCGATCGTAGATTTTCATCACGTTTTTAAGATAGGCCGCGATGTTGCCGAACACCGAATCGGGCAAGCCCGTACCTTGAGTTACCATAATTTGATACTGCTGAATCTGTGTTTGTAACTGCTCGGCCGTATTCAGCGCCGTGTTAACCTGCTCCGCATATTCAAACATTTGTTGATAAAACGTAGAACAATTTGCGCAGTAGATAGCGAAAGCATTCTGCTGCGCAAAAATAAAAATAGCAGCTACAGTCATTAATCTAAATACTTTCTTCATTCTTGCCTCCAATGTGAGCCCGTCATGACAAATGACCTTGATTTCTTGCAGTAGCGGGATACGTACCGTGTGAACTGAACATATCCAAAACTGAATCTATCAACATACTTGGCATAAAGATCTTTAAGCGTGTAACCAAGCAGTATTTCCGCTTCCAATTCTTCCTTGATCGAGAAGAATTCGGCGCGCCCAGCCCTTCTCTTGATACGCTTTAGACTATCACTTCGCATCGACTCCCCCCTGCTAATGCAATTGGTTTTAGCACGAATGAAATTCTAAGAAAACACTGATTAGCTGGGCGGTGAAAGCTAATGAAATCGAACGCAACCATATGCAACTCAAAGCAACTCAAAGCAACTCAAGGCAACTCAAGGCAACTCAAGGCAACTTTAAGCAATTTATTGAAAGTTAATGCAGATGGTAGATTTTGCTTTTTATATTTCCTTTAATCGCTTACAACAAGACGGCAAGATGTGTGTTGTACGGGTACGGGCAAGCCCGTCCCCATTTAACACCGCCCTTATTCGACTTCGGCTCAACGGTTTCTTGCTCCGCGAGGCCCGAAGCCGCTGCCGCGTCTGAGGAACGAAATCAACAGTAAATGCGTAGCTAGATCAGACGACACCTGAGGAAAGGCACCTCCCCAAATACGTCCATACCAAGCAGGCATACGCAAGTATGCGCCGGTTAGGAAACAACGATCTCCCATTGCGGTCATAAGTCCTTTGCTAGGCTAGCTTGGGGTGTCGGCGTCCTGGTGATCATCCAGATAGGGAGAATCACACCTTGCCACCCGCCACATGAAAGATTATGCAGTCTATAACCACGAGCCCCTGACCATGAAACAACCCCCAGATACTTCTCACAAAGAATACCTAATGGAAATACTCACTAGAGATCAAGAATACGCACTCGAACTATACAAAAACATAATAGAGAGTAGTGCTAAACACGAAATGTTAATTCTCATGACCATATTAAATGACGCAGGCATAACCAACATAGTTACAAACCGTAACGGACCAAAATCCGGCTCAGAAAAGTAGTACTGACCAAACCCATTAAATAGTGTAGAATCTACAAGAATTGTAATCGCACCACTTTAAAGCACACAGAGCCTAAAAAATCGAACGATATGAAAGAAGCTGAAATAAAACGTCTTGTTGGATATCACCTTTTGCAACAAGAAGGTGCGGACGTTGTCTTTTTTGAGTATCCATTCCATTTTGGACGTCGACGCGCAGACATTATTTCCGCGAAAGATGGAATGATCATAGGGTATGAAATAAAGTCCGCCCACGATCGAATAGACAGGCTAGCAGAACAACTTAAATCATATGAACAACTATTTGACTACGTATATGTAGTATGCGATGCAAAAAATCTCTCCTCGATAAGAAAGATCACCCCTGAAAAGATCGGAATATATTTATGCTCTACTTCCGGAGTGAAGCGCATACGAAAACCCAAGCAGATAAAAAACTCAAACACCATTGTGACGCTAGATGCCATGCCTATTGAAATATTGCGCAAAGAATTTAAAATCATAAAAAAGTCAAAGCTTGAAACTTGCGAAGCAATTTCTTGCTCCGGCAAAAAAGACGATATCAAAAACATATTCAGACAATACATCATCCAAAAATATGGTAGCCAGACCAGTCACATTAAAAACGAGACTGGCGGGCTACTAACTCTGGATGATGTTTTTTCTTTGGGATTAGCACCAAACAAGTTAAACTCGTAGCTCTTTAACTCTACGAATCATGTAGTTGCATGCTCTAACCGATATCCAGAAAGACGGGCTAATTCCTGAGGGACTTCCAGCAGCGGCACTTGATATTTCACTGTCGCCCCAGCTACCATTTGAAACATAGTCTGGGCTCTTCACAACTTGTTTCGCGCACCAAACATACGAACCAACATCCCGTCGCTTTCGATAATAATAAAATCTTGTCGAAGTGCAAAAATCTATTCGTGGGACAAAGGTGCCGCCTCGCATTTCAATTTGCTTCACATTTATTGAAGCATAGTCTCCAAACTGAAGCATTGGTCGATTATGCTTTAGAGACAAATAGAGAGAATGCTCATATATTTCAAAGTTCCCTTCATCGTCTTTACCCTCAGCAGATACTTGATAGGGGAACGAGCCAGCAACGCAGACGATTTTCTCAAGCCATTCAACAGCAGCTGGCAGCGAGGAAATTTTATTGAAAGCTCGCTGATAATTGCTTGTTACTGGTACCAAGCTAGACTTAGCTCGATCTCTGATACAGCCTTCGTCCAAGAGAATATATAGCCGAGTACCATTCAGCGCTGAAACTATATCAATTATTATATCTTCATATTCATCATCTTCCAGATCAGCAGGAAGACGCAAAGCCATTCTTTCATATTTCGCCGTCACAGAAGCGACAAAGGCCTTGGCCTCACTCAAATCCTCATCCAATTCAAAGTTAACGTGAATCATGGGAACTATCTGCTCACCACAATTCAACTCCAACCAACTCTTCCAGGATTCGTAGCCATTGATTGGCGACAATATACTTTCTATCTGGGAATTTTTTTGCTTGGGATCAGTAGTCACATCTAAAATATAAGGGAATTTGCCCTGAATATTTTTGATTTGTTCAAGTCGCTTTACAATATCGCCGATAGAATTTTTCTTTGTAATCCTCGACTTAGTTATCTCATAAGTAGGCAGCATGTCCTTTCTATAAGACATATCTATGGCCGATATAGCTCTCAACTCAGCATCTTTGGTTTTAAGCACAGGAAAATATATGAAACTATTCCAATCCATGTCCCTTCATTCCTAAATTTTTCGCTCGGACGCGCACTGCCAAGGTTGAGACCTTAAAGTATTGTGCGATTTCTTCAATACTACCGGAGAACACTTTGACCTTATCTCTAAAAACCGATTCTGGCATCAAAAGCTCGCTAGCGAATCGGTTGGCCTCAACCTCCATTGGGTTGCTTTCACCATTCCTGAAAAAATTTAGGTCTTTGAATTCAACCTGCTGGAATCTGTGCCGAGAAAAGTGGGCGATTTCATGGGCAATAGTAAATCTTTGTCTATTGGGGTGATGTAGCGCATTTACTTTCACCACCCAATCCTTACCGTTATCAGCGAGACTCAGCATTCCTGAAACATTATCACTCATAGGTACGCTCAATAGCCTAATACCCAAAACGGACAACAGCGCTTTTACATCCAAGGGAGATACGTCGACTTCATATTGACTCGCAAGAGCGAGCAATTGATCAACTGTAAACCTCTCATCAGCCGAAGACACTTCACCTTGATGCGAAGTATCGGCCGACTTGGGTTTACCACTCTTTCGGATGAAAGCCATTTAACTACCTACTCTGTTATCTTACCGTCGCGACTGGCACAAGTTTCAGCTTTATCTAGCTCTGCCAACCGGCTACTAACTTGGATTATAGCATCTTCGGACAACTTAATCCTAGCTTCATGATCGGAAACTATAACATCTTGTTCAGACAGCCCGTCGAATAAATCGCCATAAATAGCATTCAGCTTATTAAGCTCCTTCTTAGCCTTTCGTTCTACTATTTTCGCAAGCCCGCCAGTACTAGAAAACTCATCGAAATGAGCCTTTGACTCTTTAACAACCTCCGCCCTAGAGGAGCTCCGGATAATAACGAACGCGCCACCGACAATGGCAGCGTTCAAAGCAATCAAAATACTGACCATTGTCTGATAAAAAGAAACTTGCAGAGACCATAGCGTATCCACTGAGATCAGAGTCTTTTCTCTAATCATTCGCTCTATAACCAACTGCTCATAGGCATCAAGCTCTTTTATTTCTCGAGCGGGTACATATTGAGAGTGGCTGATTAAAATATCGGACACTGGCGCAAAATGAAGCACGGCCAGCACCACAATTAAAGCTATACATGTTGATACAACGCTTGATGCAAGTAGATCCTTCATCTGGAAATCCATTCACTCTAGCTGAAAACGCCCACCACGCTGGTCGAGACGTAGCTCCCTGACACCACACACCGTCTAGGTAGCAAAGTGATGCTACCGCCGAGCGAATCCAGCTGTCTACGCAATCGACACGGTGCGCTTGGCTAAGAAGCTCGCTTGAAGATTTCGTGCGTGGTGCTGCGTGTCTTTGCAACCCTCATGCGGTACACCAAGGGTACACCTCCCAGCTATCGCAGGTTTCCGTAAAATACGCTGAACATCAGTAAATACTGGAGGTTCAGCTCGTAGTATCTGTGCTAGCTTACGCCAGATTTTGCTTGGCTTGCAGAATCGCGAGTCAACTCATAATCCTTTGGTCCACGGTTCGAGTCCGTGTGGGCCCACCATACTCAAAGCCGCGCATTGCGCGGCTTTTGTGTTTCTGGTGAGGTCCTCTCAGATGCAGCCTTGTAGTGGTCTAGTAATTCCAGACACTCATTCAGGCGAGAATATCACCAGAGAGAAGTGTCTGATTACCACTACAGTTGCCTGCATGACAGGGGCAGGCCAGCTTTTGCGCTGTCCCCTATCGCGGCCTTTCCCGGTGCGATTCAGGTTCAAGCCCGCTTGGGCAACTTCCAGTTTGGCCGGATGAAGTGGCAGGTATAACCGTTCGGTATCCGTTCCAGATAATCCTGATGCTCCGGCTCCGCTTCCCAGAACTCGCTGGCGGGCTCGATTTGCGTGACCACACGCCCCGGCCACAGCTTCGAGGCGTCCACGTCCGCCGCGGTATCTTCGGCAATATCCCTTTGCTGTTCGCTCAGGTAGTAAATCGCCGAACGATAGCTTGGCCCAAGATCATTGCCCTGCCGGTTAGGCGTGCTCGGGTCATGGATCTGGAAAAAGAACTCAAGAATCTGCCGGTAGCTGATCACCGCCGGGTCAAACACGATCTCAATCGCTTCGGCATGATTACCGTGGTTGCGGTAGGTGGCGTTCGGTACGTCACCACCGGTGTAGCCGACTCGCGTATGCAGCACGCCGGGGTAGCGTCGCAATAAATCTTGCATGCCCCAGAAGCAGCCGCCGGCAAGGATGGCGGTTTCGGTTGGGTTGGTCATGGTCTGTCCTTGCGGTTTATGGAGACAGGGATAGTTATGGGGTGATGCCGGCCAATACCAAGCCGGATGAAGTAAAAAACAGGATCGTGTTGCGAAACGAGTAAACGTCTTACAGAAGCCTTGGCGCCTTGCTCCGTTGCCTACCGTTGCGTCAGAATCCGCTGGCTTGAGCGCTTGAGTCAGCGTTTCCAAGATGGCTCGGTCGCTGACAACTCAGTGATCGGGTTTAGTTGACCCCCTACAAACCTGCCAACCAAACCACTATAAGCCCACTCCCCCCACAGTATCCTCCCCAGTCATCGACCTTCTCAATCACCCGATCAAAACATCCGATTAGCCATCCTCCGAAACATTCCGTAACGTTGTTTCTCGGTGCGACAGATGCGCGCGCCGCTTGAGCTTTTAATCCCCCCGCTCAGCCCACGACCACGCACGAGCCCACCATGTCTTTGAACACCCCGCAGCAAATCGCTGAAATTGCCGTCGAAAGCGGCGTCAAGAAGGCCCACCTGAGCCTGCCGTCGTTGATGATCCTGGGCTTTCTGGCAGGGGCTTTCATTGCCCTCGGGTTTCTTCTCGACATTCATGTCAGCACCATGATCCCTCACGAGTGGGCGTCGCTGGGCAATCTGCTGGGCGCTGTGGTGTTTCCGGTCGGGCTGATTCTGGTGGTGCTGGCTGGCGGTGAGTTGCTGACCGGCAACATGATGAGCCTGCCCATGGCGCTGTTCGCCGGGCGTATCGGTCTGGGTCAGTTGGTGCGCAACTGGGTACTGGTGACGCTGGCCAACCTGATCGGCGCGCTGTTTGTCGCCTATTGTTTCGGCCATGTGGTGGGGCTGACTGAAGGCGCCTTCATGGCCAAGACCGTGGCCATCGCCAATGCCAAGGTGGGGGCCAGCTTTGAACAGGCGTTCATCTCCGGCATTGGCTGCAATTGGCTGGTGTGCCTGGCGGTTTGGCTCAGCTACGCAAGCAAGGACGTGATCGGTAAAGTGGTCGGCATGTGGTTTCCGGTGATGGCATTCGTCGCGATCGGCTTTCAGCACATCGTCGCCAACATGTTCGTCATTCCTGCAGCGATCTTTGCCGGCGCCTTGAGCTGGGCGCAGTTCGGCGACAATTTCGTCCCGGTATTTTTGGGTAACGCGGTGGGCGGCGCGGTGTTCGTCGGCCTGGCCTATCATTTGGCTTTCTTCAATGCGGCAACACGACCTGCTGAGCTGTCCAGGACCAGCGGCGCGCAAGCACCGGAATAATCTGACGCCATATAAGCTCTGCGGTGAAAAGAGATGACGACCGCAGAGCAAACCAGCAAGTTGAAGAGCAAAACTCACGTCACAAGCAAATAGTCGAGTTGCTCGACAAGAGCAGCCTTTGATTTGAAATGAAGCCGACTCCTCGCGTGCCTGCTGCCAACCCATGCCGCACACGTTCAGACACTGTCCATAAAACCGATCCACGCCGCCAGCAGCAATAAAACCGCCAGCACTCGATTCATCCACTGCACTCGCCAAGGCGATGTGAGCCAGCGGGTCGAGCCTGCGCCCATCAGCGCCCAGCTGCCGAGGCAGGGCAAGGAAATCAGAAAGAACACCAGCGCCAGGTAAGACACCGGGTTGCGCTGGCTGAATACACTGACCACCGCCAGCGCCATGACCCAAGTCTTGGGATTTACTATTTGCAGTGCTACGCCACCGATAAAGCCTATCGGCAGGCTGTTTTGCCGCTCGATTGAGTCGGTCGGGCTGGCACCTATCTTCCAGGCCAGCCACAGCACGCCGACCCATGCCATGACGCGCTGAGCATTGGGGATCGCGAGCAGTGAGTGGCCGACACCCATGCCGACGAGCAACACCAACAGTGCAGCGCCGGTGCAGGCTCCCAGAATCAACGGTACAACGGCGCGCCAGCCGAAGCGGGCACTGTTGCTTAATACCAGGATGTTGGTGGGGCCGGGGGTGATCGAGGCGACGAAGGCGAACAGTATGAAAGGCAGCATGATCGGCAATCCAGGGCTGAAAAAGCCCATGCTGCGACATACCGCAGGATCAGTCTGGAAGGTTTGAGCAGCGCAAGCGATAGGCCGCCGGGCTCAGTCCGTAGGCGCGCATGAACCAGCGGCCCAGATGGCTTTGGTCAGCGAAGCCCAGATCGCTGGCCACCTGAGCGGGCCAGATTCCGGCTGCCAGCATTCGACGAGCCTTGGCCAGGCGCAGCTGTACCAGATATGCATGAGGCGGCAGGCCGAAGGCGGCCTTGGACGCCCGCGTCAGGCGAAAGCGGTCGACGCCACAAACAGCTGCCAACTCGTTCATGCCCACGTCCTGATGCAGATGCGCGTGCAGATAATCCCTCGCCCGCAAGGCCACTTGCGGCAAGCGCGGATCGGGATCGGTCATGCGTCGCCATTGCACCCGATCAATGAGCTGCGCCAGTAATTCATCCAACGCGCTTTGACGAACGATGCGTAGCTCATTTTGGTGCAGCGCCGTGAAAGCGAACGTGACCGCGTGAGCCAGCCGTGATTCGGTTTGCACGGTGTTGGCGAAAGAAGGCAGATGCTGGTCGGGAGCCTGTTCGAACAACCCACTGAGCTCCCGGCTCAGCCAATGCGGGTCCAGGTACAGCATCTGATAGGTGAACCCTTCGGCGCACGGGGCATTGCCATGATGAATTTCCCCCGGTTCCAGTGTGAACACCTGCCCGGGCGTGCTGGCATGGCGCTGACGGCGGCAATTGAACTGCTGCACACCTTGCCGGGTAACGCCCACCAGATAGCTGTCATGCCAATGGGGATCATAGGCATGCCCCTGAAAGTGCGCGTGCAGCGTCTCGATGCCTGTATCAAGGTCGCGAGCGAGGTCTATCCAGTGTGTGGAAGGCATAAAACACCTGAATCGATGAAAGCGATTGGTTATCGCTGACGTCAGGAGGTGAGTCTAGAACATTCGTGCATTCATCTTCCTGGTCCGACTTTCCTTGAAGGTGCATGGGATGCTGGTGATACGGTCGGGGCGGACACAATGAGTTCGCCAAACACTCGCAACGCTCGGTAGAGCCTTAAAGACTCAAGGCCGCGGCGAACCGTCAATAAAAGCGCAAATCGACCTCTCCATAGTCGGGACGAGTGAACTCACACGAGCCGTGATACCTTCGCCGCCCAACTCATGACAAGGAGGTCGCCATGCGCACCCTTTACACCCCCCTGATTCTGGCATCAGCAGTATTTGCGTCTGGTTGCACCATCAAGCAAACAGTGACTCCCGTCGAGCTGTCTTCGGACCTGGCGCCGGAAATCTGCATGATTCCCGCCGATGGCCTGCGCGAGGGGTTCAATACAACCTACGTAAGATTGCTGACCGAGAAAGGCTTCCACACACAACAAATCCCGCCGGGCAGCAGCCCATCCAGTTGCCCTTTGACAACGACTTATATCGGGACCTGGAGCTGGGATATGGCGATCTACATGAGTTACGCCGATATTCGCGTTTATCAATTTGGTCAGCAGGTCGGTCAGGCTGAGTATGATTCACGCTGGGGTGGCGGTCGCGTAATCGATAAATTTATCGATGCCGAGAAAAAGATAACCGAAATGACTAATCAGTTATTTCCAAAGGGCGCGGCCGGACTGAAGGGAGCCAAAGGTTCGAACTCTGTTGCCGGCAGATCGCCGCTGACAAAAGAGGCTTACCAGCAGCAACAGCTTGATCTGCTCAAAGAGCAGGCACTCCCCTATGCTGACTATCAAAAGCGCTATAACCAGATCATGGCTGAGTAAGACCTTATGTCAGCCCACTCGACAAACTGTAGCCAATAGGCCACACTCAAAGCTATGACGAATACCACCGAGTACACCATAAGCACCACGTCTCAGTTCGATGACTGGCTTGACGGTGTGAAAGATGCAAAAGGCAAGGCTGCTGTATTGGTCCGTTTGGATCGAGCCAAAGCAGGCAACTTTGGTGACTCTGAACCAGTGGGCGAAGGCGTAAGCGAAATGCGGGTTTTTGTAGGCCCAGGGTATCGTGTTTACTACGTACGCTCGGGTCAAGCCGAATACCTTATGCTTTCGGGTAGTGACAAAACCGACCAAAGACGCGGTATCAAGGAGGCGAAAGCGATTCTTGATGCCATGAGGGTAAGATCAAATGACTGAAATCAAATCAACTCCAGAGGAGATGCCTATCCTCAACCTCAACACATCCGGTACCAGCCGCTATGAAGCCTCCCGCTTTCTCGACAATCCGGAAACGATCAGTGCTTACCTTGCTGAAAGCATGAAGGCAAAAGATCCTGAATTACTCATGAAGGCTTTGTCCGAGGTAGCGAAAGCGCAAGGAGTGAACAAGGTTGCCCGAGATGCCGGGGTTAATCGGGAAAGCCTTTATAAATCGCTTAAGGGCGGCGCGAAGACTCGCTATGACACCATTAGAAAGCTGATGGAGGCCGTTGGAGTAGAGCTAACCGTGCAGCCAATTGCGACGAATTCTGTTGATAGCGGGTCAAGTAAGCAACCGCGGCAAGCAGCAAAAGTAGCCTCGGCCAAGGCTGCTGCAAAGCCTAAGCTCGTCAGAGAGGGCACCATAGGCAAGGCCAATAAAGGCCAGCGCGCAGCGAAAAGCACTGTAGCCAGCGCGTGAGCTGTCCAGGCATGGCTTCCGGATGCGGAAGCCAGCAGTCAAATCGATGGTGTTACTAATACGTGTGGCGTGTAGCGACGACCTGCTGGAAATCTTACTGATGTTTTTGCTTGAAGAGCGGCACGCACGCATCAGCACATAGCGCTCCCAAAGCCACCACTCCAACCATCCCCTCCGCCAATTCAACCTCAACCCCCACACCCTGCAACCCTCCCTGTGCTGTCCATTCATCGAGCGCCAATCCATGCAACTTCAAAAACGCTTCGCGCCTGCACCATGCCTTGGCAAAGGCAATCGGGCGAATCGACTCGGGCATGCCTGACAGACGGGTAGCAACCTCAGCCCCCAGATAGTCCTGCGCGACAGCGTGCCAGTCCGGCACCGCCTGAACCTGCATCAAGTCCACGCCCACTGCGCCGTGGAGATTGATGGCAGCCAGTGAGCATCCGGCTTCGTGGCTGATGGAAAACCCGGGCTCCGACAGCCCGTCGATAAGCAATCGCGGCGCGACACCTGGGGCGCTGATGAACGTGATCGCCCCGGATGGCAATTCGAGCCACTGCTCCAAGGCGATACGCACGCAAGCCCGAATGCGGTTTCTGGCTTCATCCCTTGAACAGCCCGGTCTGGTGACGCAGCTGACCAGCAATACATTCTGCCAAGGGAAAGGCTTTGGCGGGGCGAGCCGGCCATCTTCATCGAATACCCAGCTCGCCCCGCACTTCATGCCCTGTCCGGTGACGCGGGGCAACCGGCCCATCGGCTGGCGGCAGGGATATGCTCGCCCTTCATCACCAGGGTCAGTGCGCCAAGGTGCGCATCGTTGCCGACGACAGCGCTATACAGCACGGCGCTGCGTGGCCCCATGTACACGCGCTCGCCGATGCTGACGTGATCAATCTTCATGATTCGGTCTTCGAACAGGTGGGTCTGCGGGCAGGCGCCGGCGTTCAATTCGCTGTCTGCGCCGATGCTGACGCAGTCGAATTCGGTGATGTCGGTGGTGTCCATGTAAACCCCGCGACCAATCCTGCAGCCGAGCACATTAAACGCCAGCGGCAACCACGGTGTGCCGCGCAGGTAGCGCATGAAGTTCGGTGCGGCCATGCCTTCGTAAAGACTGGTGATGCCCTCCGACAGCCATACGAAGGGCGTCCACATCGGGTCAGCGCGTTTGCGATAGCGGCCCATCACCAGCCATTTCAGGGCCGCGATCAGCAGAAAGTTACCCACGCTGTACGCCACGCCGATCACTGCAAGGTAGGCCAGCACCGCGCCCCAGCGCTCGTCGTCGGCGAGAGGCATCAGGTCAAGCATGACCGTGTAGCCAACGGCGATCACTACCGCGTGCGGGGTGACAATGCGCACGCCTTCGACCAGTCCTCGTGCCAGGCGGCGCAGCGGTGAAGGCTTGAAGGTCAGTGATTCGGGAGCGCCACTGACCTGCTCGCGGGCAGGCAGGTGGATCGGTGGTGAGCCCAGCCAGGTGTCGCCGTCGACCATTTTGCTGTTGTGCGGCGCGCAGGAATGGACGCCGATCAGGACGTTTTCCGGCAGTACCGTGCCGTCCGCGATGTACCCTCCGTTGCCGACAAAGCTGCGATGCGACACGACCGTGGGTTGCATGGTCATCCAGCCGCCGTCGATACGCTCATCACCGAGCATCACCGCATCCGCGATAAAGGTTTCATCGCCCAGGGTCAGCATGTCCGGGATGACGCCCTGTGCACTGGAAATCTCGGCGTCGCGCCCTACTTTCGCGCCCAGCAGTCGATACCAGAAGGGCGAATACACCGTGGCGTAGATGCCGGACAGCACGTTGAGGCTCGCTTCCTGAATCTGGCTGATCAGCCACTTGGCGCAGTAGGTATTGCTGTGCACCTCATAACGGCCCGGCTTGAGGCGTGGGAAGACGACCCAGCGCAATGCCGCAGACGCCAGAACAGTCGCGACAATCAGCACCGCACTGGCCGGGAACGCGAGCAGGAAATAGCGCGCCAGTTGTCCCAATGGTCCGCTGCCCTCGAACCATGGCAAGACGTTCTGCGTGTCGAACCAGTCGATCAGGAAAAAGGTCGGGAAGACCGGGATGAAGAACAGCGTCGCGACCAGCAGAACGCCGAACACGAAGAACAGCTTTTCTGCCCGCAAACGCGCCGGGCTGGTCACAGGCCGTGCAGGTTGGCCGAGCGTATCGAACGCGCCGACATCACGCGCTGGCGAGCCTTGCCAGATGCGCCCAGCCGGAACCTCCCGACCATCGGCCATGGCTGACTGGGCTTCCAGATGCCCCCACGGGCCTACAGCCGTATTGCCTTCCATGATCACGTAAGAGCCGACACAGGCATTGTCCTGCAAGGCGATACGGCCCAGATGCAACTGGCCCCGCTCGACGCGCGCATTTTCGAAGCTGACACCGTTGCCGACGCTGACCCCGTCGCCGATTTCCAGCAGGTCATGAGCCCGTACTGTAGCGCCGCCAATAATCACGTCCTGCCCGATCTTCGCGCCCAGTGCGCGCAGCCACAGGGGATAAAGTGAGGAGCCGCTCAGCAGGTAAGTCGGCGCCGACTCGACCATGCGGTCTGCGGCCCACCAGCGAAAATAGGTAACGCCCCACAGCGGATAGATCCCAGGCTTCAGGCGGCCGACGATCAGCCACTTGGCTGCCAGCGCGATGAAAAACTGCAGAACGGTAGCAATCAGGAATACCGAGATCGACGCCAGCGTCGCCAATGTGACAGAGTCGTCGGGCGAGCCGGTGAGCAGGTGATAGGTAAAGAACGGTGCGAGCCACTGGGTCATGCGCAGGCTGACCATGACCGGCAATGCCAGCGCCTGGGCCACGCCGCAGCGCCAGCGACGCCAGGCTGACGGAGGCGTCCAGTCCACCGGCGCATCCACCTCTTGTGGCGCCTGATCCAGCACTTCAGCAATCGCGCCGATACGCCGATGCTGGTAAATGTCGCGCACCGTGACTTGAGCGAAGCGCGGGTTGGCCCGCAGCGCCGAGGCCAAACGCGCAGCAAAGAAGGAATGCCCGCCCAGATCGGTGAAAAAGTCCGCATCGCGGCGGATCGGCATGCCGGGGAACAGTGTGCTCAGCGCGGCAAACAGTGCGATCTCACCTTCGGTTTGCGCCGCATCGGACTCTGCGCTGGCGGCCTTGGCATCCACCGTCAACGGACGAGCCTTGAGCGTTTTGCGATCGATTTTGCCGGACGTGAGGCGCGGCATGCTGTCGAGCAGTTCGAAGTGTCCCGGCACCATGTACGGCGGCAACTGCGCCTGCAGGGTTTTGCGCAACTGACTCGTGAATGCGGAAGGCGTCGACGTGTCGCTCACCAGATAAGCTATGAGTTGATCAACGCCCGCCTCGCTGCGCAACAGGACGGCAACGGTGCCCACGCCAGGCTGTTGCGCCAACAGCGATTCAATCTCGCCCAGTTCGACGCGAAAGCCGCGAATTTTTACCTGATCGTCGGCCCGCCCGAGGCACTGCACCTGCCCTTCGTCGTCGATCCGGGCAAGGTCGCCGGTTCGATACAGGCGCGCATCGTGATAGCCGGTGGACCATGGGTTCGGCAGGAATTTTTCCTGGGTCAGGTCCGGCCGGCCAAGATACCCCTCGGCCAGGCCGGGGCCGATGATGCACAGCTCGCCGACTTCGCCACGCGGCAGCAGGCTGGGCGCCAGGGTGCTCCCGACCGCAGGGTCATTGGCGATGACCAACAGCCCGTAATTGGGTAACGGTGTGCCAATCGACACCGGGCGACCACGCGACAGACGCGCCAGGCTGGCCGATACAGTGGCTTCGGTAGGGCCGTAGGTGTTGAACATCTGCCTGTTCGGCGTGGCCCAGCGATCGACCAGCGACTCAGGACACATCTCGCCGCCCAGATTGATCAGGCGCAGGCCGGGAACGTCTTCGCTGAACAGCGCCAGCAAAGTGGGCACCGCATGCAAGACGCTGATGCACTGCTCGTTCAGCAAGCGCGGCAGGGTTTCGGGGTCACCGCTGGTTTCCTTCGGGCCTATCCACAGCGCCGCGCCCACCAGATAGGCGATCCAGATTTCTTCGAAGGACATGTCAAAGGCTACGGAAAAGCCCTGGTAAACCCGGTCGCTGGCACGAATACCAAGTATCGCGTTCTCGCTGCGCAGAAAATGGCAGATGCTGCGCTGGGAAATCAGAATGCCCTTGGGCTTGCCCGTGGAGCCGGAGGTGTAAATCACATAGGCAGGATGGTCGGGAAGCACACCACTGCGACGCACCAACGCTGCGTCGGTCGGCGCCAGCAGGTGTTCGGCAGTCCACACCTTCAAACCGGTATCGGCCAGCACCGGCATCAACGCATCGCAGGACACCAGCCCGACTGCGCTGGCGTCGTCCAGGCAAACCTGCAGACGCTCTACCGGCGTGTCCTGATCCAGAGGCAGCCACGCGGCGCCCGCCTTGGCAATACCGGCCTGCATGACCAGCAGCTCGATGCCGCGCGGCAACCACAGACCGACAAT
>Ga0105244_10000758_pt1 | contig 27588 bp, 19 predicted proteins | sample KBSM44metaG_FD_80423 | JGI IMG/M metagenome (GOLD analysis project Ga0105244, IMG submission 80423) | Miscanthus rhizosphere microbial communities from Kellogg Biological Station, Michigan, USA - KBS M4-4 metaG | ecosystem: Host-associated > Plants > Roots > Rhizosphere > Soil | place... | reverse complement strand
GCCGAGGCGCTGCAGCTGGCCGCGCGCGAGCGGCCGGACATCGTCGTCTCCGACTACATGATGCCGGTGATGGACGGCGCCCAGCTGTGCCTGCGGTGGCGCGCCGATCCGCACCTGGCCGACATCCCCTTCATCCTGGCCAGCGCCGGCATCCCGCGCAAGGACGAGGTGCTGCCCTACGACACCTTCTTCCGCAAGCCGATCCGCTTCGAAGTGCTGCTGGCCGAGATCGCCCGCCTGATCGCCGGACGGGAACGGACCTGAACCGGTGCCGGCCACCTTGGTCGCCGTCGTCCTGTTCGCCGCTCTGCTGCACGCCGGCTGGAACGCGCTGGTCAAATCCGGCACCGACAAATTCCTCAGCACCACCCTGGTTTCGGGCGCCGCCGCGCTGGTGGCGCTGCCGCTGTTGCCGTGGCTAGCGCCGCCGCTGCCGGCCAGCTGGCCGTGGATGGCGGCCTCCGCCTGCTGCCAGGTGGCCTACAACCGGCTGTTGGCGGCGGCCTACCGGCACGGCGACATGAGCCTGGCCTACCCGCTGATGCGCGGCGCGGCGCCGCTCATCGTGGCGCTGGCCAGCCTGCCGCTGCTCGGCGAGCGCTTGGCGCCGGCGCAGTTGGCCGCCGTCGCGCTGATCTGCGGCGGCGTGCTGGCGATGTGCCTGCCGCGCGGACGCCACGCGGCGGCGGCGATGGCGGGCGCCGACCACGCGGCGGTCCGCCATGCGGGCCGCCGCGCCACCGGCTTTGCCCTGCTCAACGCCGTCGTCATCGCCGGCTACACCATGATCGACGGCATCGGGGTGCGCCGCTCGGGCGCGCCGGCCGCCTACACGACGTGGCTGTTCGTGCTCACGGCCGCCGGTCTGCTGGCGAGCGCGCCGGGCCGCTGGCCGGAACTGCCGGCCTACGCGCGCCGCCACGCCGGCGTGGTGCTGCTCGGCGGCGCAGGCTCGCTGGCCTCCTACGGGCTGGCGCTGTGGGCCATGACGCACGCGCCGGTGGCGGCCGTGGCGGCGCTGCGCGAGACATCGATCTTCTTCGCCGCCGCCATCGCCGTGCTGTTCCTGCGCGAACGGCTGGCGCCGGGCCGCGTCGCCGCCGTGCTGCTGATCGCCTGCGGCGCCGCCGTCATGCGCCTGGCGTAACCTGCCGTGCAATCCGAGGCTTATTGTCGGGAAATATAGCCACTATTGCGCGCGCTTGCTTTCCGGACCCGCCACCCTTGAGTACAATAAGACAACGCAATCCCCTTACCTCTGATTGGCAGCGCACATGAACCAACTCGAACAGCTCAAACAATTCACCACCGTCGTCGCCGACACCGGCGACTTCCAGTCGATCCAGGCCTACACCCCGCGCGACGCCACCACCAACCCGTCGCTGATCCTCAAGGCGGTGCAAAAGGACGAATACAAGCCGCTGCTGGAAAAAGCCGTACGCGACAACCTCGACCGCTCGATCCCGGACACCATCGACCACCTGCTGGTCGCCTTCGGCAAGCAGATCCTGCGCATCATCCCGGGCCGCGTGTCGACCGAGATCGACGCCCGCCTGTCGTTCGACGTCGAGGGCTCGGTGGCCAAGGGCCGCGACCTGATCAAGCTGTACGAGGCGGCCGGCATCGAGCGCGAACGCGTGCTCATCAAGATGGCCGCCACCTGGGAGGGCATCCGCGCCGCCGAAATCCTGGAAAAGGAAGGCATCCGCTGCAACATGACCCTGCTGTTCTCGCTGGGCCAGGCGATCGCCTGCGCCGACGCCGGCGCCCAGCTGATCTCGCCGTTCGTCGGCCGCATCTACGACTGGTACAAGAAATCCACCGGCCTCGACTATACAGGCGCCGAAGACCCGGGCGTGCAATCGGTCAAGCGCATCTACAACTACTACCGCAAGTTCGGCTACAAGACCGAGGTCATGGGCGCGAGCTTCCGCAACACCGGCCAGATCCTGGAACTGGCCGGCTGCGACCTGCTCACCATCAGCCCGGACCTGCTGCAGAAGCTGGCCGACACCGACGCCCCGGTCGAGCGCAAGCTCAGCGCCGACGCCGTGCCGGCGTCGGGCATCATCAAACTGACGCAGGACGAGAAAACCTTCCGCTTCCAGCTCAACGAGGACCAGATGGCGTCCGAGAAGCTGGCCGAGGGCATCCGCGCCTTCTGCGCCGATTCGGGCAAACTGAAACAGATCATCTCCGGCATGCGCTGACCCCGGCATGACGGGCCGGGTCGAGCCGGAGGGGGGCGGGAGCACGGCGGCGGCCGTCCTCCCGCCCTTTGCGTTTTATGACGGCGTTCCGGCAACCAATGGTCAAAATTACGCTACCGCCCGACGTTCATCTCGCACCAAAATGCAGCAATTTCGCGCAACTTGGCACATATCGATATATACAAAACGTTACATAACTGACTGTATTACAATGTTGCAGCCTCAGCCGGCACCCGCTCCGGTTGGCGTACGTCCAACACTATCCTTTTCAGAGACCATCCAATGAGATCCGTCCCTCGTTCCACCACATTCGCCTGCGCCGCCCTCACCCTTGCCGTGCTCAGCGCCTGCGGGAAAAAAGACGCCGCGCCCGCCGCCCCGCCTCCGCCGAAGGTGGCGGTGGTCACGGTGGCGCCGGCCAGCGTCACGCTGACCAGCGAACTGCCCGGCCGCACCGAGGCCTCGCGCATCGCCGAGGTCCGCGCGCGCACCGCCGGCATCGTGCTGAAACGGGTGTTCAAGGAGGGCGGCGAGGTCAAGGCCGGCGAGGTGCTGTTCCGCATCGACCCGGCCAGCTTCCAGGCCTCGTTCGACAGCGCCCAGGCGGCCGTCGGCCGCGCCGAGGCCAACCTGGCCCAGGCCGACCTGCGCGTCAAACGCTACACGCCGCTGCTGGCCGCCCAGGCCGTCAGCCAGCAGGAATACGACGACGCCATCACCTCGCAGAAGCAGGCCCGCGCCGACCTGGCCACGGCCAAGGCCGCGCGCACCAATGCCGGCCTGACCCTGGGCTACGCCACCGTCACCGCGCCGATCTCGGGCCGCATCGGCCGCGCGCTGGTGACCGAGGGCGCGCTGGTCGGCCAGGGCGAAGCCACGCCGATGGCCACGGTGCAGCAGCTCGATCCGATCTACGTCACCGTCACGCAATCGTCGACCGAGCTGCTCAAGCTGCGCCGGGCGCTGGCCGACGGCAAGCTTAAAAGCGCCGGCAAGGACGAGGCGCGGGTCTCGCTGGTGACCGAGGACGGCCAGACCTACCCGCAGACGGGCAAGCTGCTGTTCGCCGACGTCTCGGTCGACCAGACCACCGGCTCGGTGTCGATGCGCGCCGAGTTCCCCAACCCGAACCGCACGCTGCTGCCGGGCATGTACGTGCGCGCGCGCCTCGAGCAAGGCGTCAACGAGGCCGCCATCACCGTGCCGCAGCAGGCCGTGGTGCGCGGCACCGACGGCGCCACCGTGCTGCTGGTGGGCGCCGACAACAAGGTCACGGCCCAGCCGGTCAAGGCCGACGCCGCGCAAAACGGCAACTGGGTCGTCAGCTCCGGCCTCAAGGGCGGCGAGCGCGTCATCGTCGAGGGCTTCCAGAAGGCCAAGCCCGGCGCCACCGTCGCGCCGGAACCGTGGAAGGGCCCGGTCGGCAGCGCCGCCGCCCCGGCCCCGGCCGCGCCAGCCGCCGCCACCAAATAATCGGGAGACCAGATGGCCAAGTTCTTCATCGACCGCCCCGTTTTCGCGTGGGTGATCGCCCTGTTCATCCTGATCGGCGGCGCGCTGTCGATCACCATGCTGCCGGTGGCGCAATACCCGACCATCGCGCCGCCGTCGATCGTCATCGACGCCACCTACCCGGGCGCCACCGCCCAGATCCTCGACGACGCCGTCACCAGCGTGATCGAGCAGGAAATGAACGGCGCCGACGGCCTGCAGTACGTCGAGGCCGTCAGCGAGGGCAACGGCGCGGTGTCGATCACCGTCACCTTCCTGCCCGGCACCAACCCCGACCTGGCCGCCGTCGACGTGCAAAACCGCATCAAGCGGGTCGAGTCGCGCCTGCCGCAGGCCGTCACGCAGCAAGGTGTCAACGTCAACAAGGCGCGCAGCAACATTTTGATGTTCGTCGGCGCCTCGTCGACCGACGGCAAGATGGACACGGCCGCCATCGGCGACTATCTGGCGCGCAACGTCGTCAATGAACTCAAGCGCCTGCCGGGCGTGGGCCAGGCCCAGCTGTTCGGCACCGAGCGCGCCATGCGCGTGTGGGTCGATCCGGCCAAGCTGGTCGGCCTGCGCCTGACGATGGCCGACGTCACCGCCGCCATCCGCGCCCAGAACGCCCAGGTCACCGCCGGCACCCTGGGCGACCTGCCGTCGCCCGAATCGCAGGCCTACGCCGCGCCGATCGTCGTGCAGGGCCAGCTGACGTCGCCCGAGGAATTCGGCAAGGTGGTGCTGCGCTCGAACACCAACGGCTCCATCGTGCGGTTGAGCGACGTGGCCCGCGTCGAGATGGCCGGCGCCAACTTCAACCGCAGCGCGCGCCTCGACGGCAAGCCCTTCGTCGCCGTCGCCGTCCAGCAGTCGCTGACCGGCAACGCGCTGGCCACCGCCACCCTGGTGCGCGCCAAGATGGACGAGCTGTCCAAATTCTTCCCGCCAGGCCTGAAATACACGGTGCCGTACGACACCTCGACCTTCGTCAAGATCTCGATCGAGGAGGTGGTCAAGACCCTGTTCGAGGCGGTGCTGCTGGTGTTCATCGTCATGTACATCTTCCTGCAGAACCTGCGCTACACCTTGATCCCGACCATCGTCGTGCCGATCGCGCTGATGGGCACCTTCGCCGTCATGCAGCTGGCCGGCTTCTCGATCAACGTGCTGACCATGTTCGGCATGGTGCTGGCGATCGGCATCCTGGTCGACGACGCCATCGTCGTCGTCGAGAACGTCGAGCGCATCATGAGCGAGGAAGGCCTGTCGCCGCGCGACGCCACCCGCAAGGCGATGTCGCAGATCACCGGCGCCATCGTCGGCATCACGCTGGTGCTGATCGCCGTGTTCATCCCGATGGCCTTCTTCGGCGGCGCCGTCGGCGCCATCTACCGCCAGTTCTCGCTGTCGATGGTGTCGGCCATGGTGTTCTCTGCGCTGATGGCGCTGACCCTGACGCCGGCGCTGTGCGCCACCATCCTCAAACCCGTCGAGGCCGGCCACCACCACGAGAAGAAGGGCTTCTTCGGCTGGTTCAACCGCAAGTTCGCCGTCACCGCCAGCGGCTACCAGGGCATGATCGCCAAGATGCTCACGCGCACCGGCCGCTTCATGATCGTGTTCCTGCTCATCTGCGGCGTGGTCGGCTGGCTGTACGCGCGCCTGCCGTCGTCGTTCCTGCCGAACGAGGACCAGGGCTACATCATCGCCAACGTCCAGCTGCCGCCGGGCGCCTCGCGCAGCCGCACCGAGGCCGTGCTGGCCCAGGTCGAGGACTACCTGCACAAGCAGCCGGCCGTGGCCCGCACCATCGCCGTGGCCGGCTTCAGCTTCTCCGGCGCCGGCCAGAACGTCGGCCTGGTGTTCGTGCCGCTCAAGGACTGGAGCGAGCGCGGTCCGGACGACGCCGCCGACAAGATCGCCGCGCGCGCGCTGAAGGCGCTGTCGGGCATCGCCGACGCCGTGGTCTTCCCGCTCAGCCCGCCGCCGATCCGCGAGCTGGGCAACGCCACCGGCATCACCGCGCGCCTGCAGGACCGCGCCGGCGCCGGCCACGCCGGCCTGCTCGAGGCCCGCAACCAGTTGCTGGGCCTGGCCGGCAAGAGCGACATCCTCAAGGGCGTGCGCCCCGAGGGCCTGGAGGACGCGCCGCAGCTGCAGATCGACATCGACCGCGACAAGGCCAACGCGCTGGGCGTGGCCTTCGCCGACATCAACAGCCTGCTGTCGGTCGGCCTGGGGTCGAGCTACGTCAACGACTTCACCAGCAGCGGGCGCCAGCAGCGCGTCATCGTGCAGGCCGACGCGCCGCAGCGCCTGCAGCCGGAGGACCTGCTGCGCCTGAACGTGCGCAGCGCCTCGGGCGGCATGGTGCCGCTGTCGGCGGTCGCCAGCACGCGCTGGATCAACGGCCCGGTGCAGCTGGTGCGCTACAACGGCTACCCGGCCATCAAGCTGACCGGCGACGCCGCGCCCGGCCGCAGCACCGGCGAGGCGATGGCCGAGCTGGAACGCCTGGCCACGCAGCTGCCGCCCGGCTTCAGCATCGAATGGACCGGCCAGTCGCTGGAGGAGAAAACCTCCGGTTCGCAGGCGCCGGCGCTGTTCGCGCTGTCGATGCTGGCCGCCTTCCTGGTGCTGGCCGCGCTGTATGAAAGCGAATCGATCCCGGTCGCCGTGCTGCTGGTGGTGCCGCTGGGGATCCTGGGCGCGCTGCTCGGCGCCCACATCCGCGACCTGCCCAACGACGTGTACTTCAAGGTCGGCCTGATCGCCATCATCGGCCTGTCGGCCAAGAACGCGATCCTGATCATCGAATTCGCCAAGGACCTGCAGGCGCAGGGCATGGGCCTGATCGAGGCGACACTGGAGGCGGTGCACCTGCGCTTCCGCCCCATCATCATGACCTCGCTGGCCTTCATCCTCGGCGTGCTGCCGCTGGTGATCGCCACCGGCGCCGGCTCGGCCAGCCAACGCGCGATCGGCACCGGCGTCATGGGCGGCATGATCACGGCGACGGTGCTGGCGGTGTTCCTGGTGCCGGTATTCTTCGTGGTGATCCGCAAAATCTTCAAGGGCAGCGAACGCCAGCGCAAGCTGGCCGCTCACGAAATGGACGACAAAAAGCATGAGACTTATGACTAACCCGGCCCGCGCATCCTCCCCCGCCGCGCGCGCGACCTGGCGGGCCACGCAGTTGGCCACGGCGATGCTGGGCGCGGCGCTGCTGTCGGCGTGCTCGCTGGCGCCCACCTACCAGCGTCCCGACGCGCCGGTGGCTCCGGCCTTCCCGGCCGACGACGCCGGCAAGGCCGCCAAGACCGGTTCGGCCCCCACGCCTGCCGCCGACCGGCGCGACGCCGTCGATACCGGCTGGCGCGAGTACTTCAACGAGCCGCGCCTGCAGCAGCTGATCGCCGCCGCGCTGGAGAACAACCGCGACCTGCGCACCGCCGCGCTGCGCATCGAGGAGGCGCGCGCGCTGTACAACGTGCAGTCGGCCGACCGCCTGCCCAACCTGAACGCCAGCGTCGGCGCCACGCGCGCCAAGACACCGGCCACGCTGTCCTCCACCGGCGAGAGCGTGATCGGCCGGCGCGTCGACGCCGGCTTGTCGATCTCCTCGTTCGAGCTCGATTTCTTCGGCCGCGTGAAAAGCCTGAACGACGCCGCGCTGGCGGCCTACCTGGCCACCGACGAGGCGCGCCAGGCGGCGCAAATCAGCCTGGTCGCGCAAGTGGCGCAGGCTTACTTCACCGAACGCGCCTACGCCGAGCAGTACGCGCTGGCGCAGCAAACGTACGAGGCGCGCGCCCGCACCTACAAGCTCACGCAGCAGCGCGCCGAGGTGGGCGCGTCGTCGCGACTCGACCTGCGCTCCAACGAAACGCTGATGGAAACGGCGCGCGCCGCCGCGCTGACCCTGGCGCGCCAGCGCGCGCAGGCCGAAAACGCCCTGACCCTGCTGGTCGGCCAGCCTTCGGCCACCGGCGCCGCCGGCACGATGCCGACCGACGCCCAGATCGACGCGCTCAGCGCCGTGCCGGCCGGGCTGCCGTCCGATCTGCTGGCGCGCCGGCCCGACATCCGCGCCGCCGAGCAGCGGCTCAAATCGGCCAACGCCAACATCGGCGCCGCGCGCGCGGCCTTTTTCCCGCGCATCAGCCTGACGGCGGCGATCGGCAGCACCAGCCCGACCCTGGACGGCTTGTTCGACAGCGGCACCGGCAGCTGGTCGTTCGCGCCGCAACTGGTGCTGCCGATCTTCGACGCCGGCCGCAACCGCGCCAACCTGACCCTGAGCGAAGTACGCAAGAACATCGCGGTGGCCGACTACGAGAAGACCATCCAGACCGCCTTCCGCGAAGTGGCCGACGCGCTGGCCGCGCGCGACTACCTGGGCGAGCAGGTGGCCGCGCAGCGCGCGGTGCAGGAGGCGCAGGCGGACCGCCTGAAGCTGTCGCAACTGCGCTTCGACAACGGCGTCGCCAGTTCGCTCGACGTGCTGGACGCGCAGCGCGAGCTGTTCAGCGCCCAGCAATCGCTGGTGCAGGCGCGCCTGCTGCGCACGACCAGCGCGATCGACCTGTATCGCGCGCTCGGCGGCGGGTTGAAGTAACCAGGGCCGTGACCGGCGCGTCACCTTGTTGACCGCCGCGCCACCCCAATGACGTATTTCCTACTTAACGCCTGCATCGCATGCCGTCGCCGATCACCGTCCGACTAGGCCGGCGTGCCCGCCAGCGCCCGTGGCGCCGCGCCATCGCCGAAAGCGAACGCATGGCCGAGGCCTTCGCCCGCTGGGTGAAAAACCCGATTTAAAGGCAACATTGCATTTTTAGATAAGACACATTGTTTCATATTTGCAACAGGACTTCACCTATCACATGACCGTCCGCGATGCCGGGCGCATACTTGCAGCCATAAACTAAGCCACCCCGGCACGTTCCCGCCGGGGCACGCACACAGTCAATGGAGCCATCATGAATTTCTTGTCGCATACGCGCATCGGCACCCGCCTCGCCATCGCGTTCGCCCTCGTGCTGCTGCTGGCGGTGGTCGCCACCACGGCCGGCCTGGTCAACGCCCGCAGCAACGCCGCCGCCACCAAACAAATGATGGAGCAACCGCTGGCCAAGGAACGCCTGGTCTCGGACTGGTACGTGCTGATCTACTCTGCCGTCGCCCGCACCGAACTGATCGCGCGCAGCAAGGACGACACCTTGCCGGTGGTGTTCGCCGACACCATCGCCGCCAGCACCAAGCGCGGCGGCGAATTGCTCGGCAAGGTCAAGGAGCTGCTGGCCAGCGACGAGGAACGCAAACTGTACGACGCCACCATCGCGCTGCGCGCCGCCTACCAGAAGGCCAAGAACGAGGTCGGCGACATCCGCAAGACCGGCGACGACGCCGCCGCCGAAGCGGCCTACCGCGACAAGTTCCTGCCGGCCGCCGAGGCGTACAAGAACAAGGTCAACGAGCTGCTGGCCTACCAGCGCAAGGCCATCGACGACACCGCGCACGCCATCGATGCCGCCAACGCCCGCAGCAACACGCTGCTGCTGGTGCTGACGGTGCTGATGGTGGCCATCGGTTCGCTGGCGGCGTGGATCATCTCGCGCTCGATCACCGCGCCGCTCAAGTCGGCGATCGACATCGCCGCGACGGTCGCCAACGGCGACCTGACCACCCGCTTCGACGGCCCCACCTCGCGCTCCGAAATCGGCGAGCTGATGACCGCCCTGAAAGGCATGAACGACTCGCTGCGCAACGTCGTCAACCAGGTGCAGGTCGGCACCAAGACCATCGCCAGCGCGTCCAACGAGATCGCCGTCGGCAATATGGACCTGTCGCAGCGCACCGAGGAACAAGCCAGCTCGCTGGAGGAAACCGCGTCGTCGATGGAGGAGCTGACATCGACCGTGCGCCAGAACGCGGAAAACGCCCGCCAGGCCAACCAGCTGGCGCATGCCGCCTCCGACGTGGCCGAACGCGGCGGATCGATCGTCGGCCAGGTGGTCGACACCATGGGCACGATCAACGACTCGTCGCGCAAGATCTTCGACATCATCAGCGTCATCGACGGCATCGCCTTCCAGACCAATATCCTGGCGTTGAACGCGGCGGTGGAAGCGGCGCGCGCCGGCGAACAGGGTCGCGGCTTCGCGGTGGTCGCCTCCGAGGTGCGCAATCTGGCCCAGCGCTCGGCGGCGGCGGCCAAGGAGATCAAGGAATTGATCGGCAATTCGGTCGAACAGGTCGACATCGGCTCGAAGCTGGTGCAGCAGGCCGGCAGCACGATGAACGAGGTGGTCGACAGCGTGCGCCGCGTCACCGACATCATGGGCGAGATCACCTCGGCCAGCAGCGAGCAAAGCATCGGCATCGACCAGGTCAACACCGCGATCACGCAGATGGACCAGGTCACGCAGCAGAACGCCGCGCTGGTCGAGGAAGCCGCGGCGGCGGCGGCCAGCATGCAGGAACAGGCCGAGCGCCTGGCCGATGTGGCGTCGTCGTTCAAGCTCGATGACGATGGCGCGCGCCAGTCGCTGGCGGCGCCGCCGGCCGCGCGCAAGATCCCAGTCAAGCCGGCCCGTCCGGCGCCGGCAGCACCGAAAAAGCCGGCGGCGCGGCTGGCGTCGTCCAGCGCCAGCAGCACCGCCCGCAAGCCCGCCACGGTCGGCAACGACAAGGATTGGGAAGAGTTCTGACCGCGCCGCTAAGTGGCCGCGGTGACGGGCAGGGCCGGCTTACCGCAGGCTGCGCGTTATTGCCGCCCTGTTAACCGGTTTAGCGTTGCGCCGCAGCGATGATCACTTCAGCGACCTTGGCAGGTTGCGACACCATCGGCACGTGGCTGGCTGGCAGCGAGGTGGTCACTGCGTTGAGCTTCTTGGCGAACGCCTGCTGCAGCTCCGGCGCAATCATGCGGTCCTTCTCAGCCACGATATAGTAATTGGCCTTGTTCTTCCAGGCAGCTACGGTGGTGGTATCGCTGAAGGCCTTGGCGGCGATCGGGCCCTGGGTGGCAAAAATCATGCGGGCAGTGGCGGCCGGCACGTCCTGGGCGAAGTTCTTGGCAACCGAGTCGGCTGGCAGCCACAGGTAGCCGGTGGCGTCAGCCGTCAAAGTTGGCACGCCTGGCGGGACCGCGTAGTTCTTGCCGAGGTTGCCACTGGCCTCACCTTCCGATGGCGCAAAAGCCGCCACGTAAACCAACGCCTTGATCTTGTCGCTGGTGCCTGCTTCGGTAATTACCGTGCCGCCCCAGGAGTGGCCGACCAGCACCACCTTGCCGGTCTGCGCATCGACCACACGCTTGGTCGCGGCCACATCGTCCGCCAGCGAGCTCAGCGGATTCTGCACGGCGACCACTTTGTAGCCCTTCTCGTGCAGGATCGGAATCACCTTATCCCAGCTCGAACCATCAGCGAAGGCGCCATGGACCAGCACGATGGCGGTGTCGGAAGGCGTGGCTGCGTTAGCAAAAACTGTCGTGGTCAATAATGCCGAAGCGATGAGGGTAAATTTCATGACATGGTCCTTTCGGTGGTTGGTAGATAAAGGTATTTTTTTCCTGCAGGAAGGCTTCAACGTCGGTCGCAACATGCAGCTGTGGTACGGGCGTTAAGAAGTTCAAGCGGCGCTGCTTCGTAGTGTTGCCGCAACCGCTCCAGCGCGCGCCTGCCCCAGGCTTTTGCGGTACCCAGCGGCACCTGAAGATGACGAGCAATCTCAGCATGCGACAGCCCATGATAGTAGGCCAGCACCAGCGACTGGCGCTGGGCCGGATTCAGCTGTGACAAGCCATGTTTAAGTAAACGCGCCTCGATGCCGGCCTCCAGCGGCTCAAGCGAATTAGCGTGAAGGCCAGCGGCATCCAGCCCCTCTTCCAGGTTGTAATCGGCATCCGCCACCACAGCGGCGTTCTCCAACTTGTGACTGCGCAGATGGTCCAGCGACTTGTTGCGCACGATACTGATCAACCAGGTCATCGGCGTCGACAAGTGGGCCGCATAGCTGCCGGCGTGTTGCCAGACATTGATGAACGCATCCTGCAACACCTCATCGGCCAGTTCGCGCCTGCGTACCAGTCGTGTGGCGACACCGTACAGGCGCGCCGAAGTCAAGCTGTAGAGCTGGTCGAACGCGGCATGGTCCCGCAACGCCACGCGTTGCAGCAGCAGCACCAGCCGCTGCTGGTCGGGAGACTTGCTGAAGAAAGAAATCGGCACGGGAGACTCGCCTTGGGATTGCGTTGGTTTATCGACTATAGTGTCTTCCAACTTGCACCACATCGTCGGATCGTAGCGATTCGGTTTACCTCGATCGAGGGTTTTCAGGAGAGTGCGAATGTGTCAATGTGGAAATTTCATTTGTTAGGGGTATCAGATGACTACAGCGCCGTTTCCCATATCCGTGCTGGTAGCGGACGATCATCCGCTCTTTAGGCAAGGGCTGTCTAGCGTACTGGAGGGAGAAGACGATATCCGCCTGATCGGCGAGGCGTCAACGGGACAGGAGGCTATTCGTCTTCATCGAGCGCTTCGTCCGACCATTACGTTGATGGACATACAGATGCCCGACATGAATGGCATCGAGGCGACGCGTCTCATTAAAAGAGATTCTCCTGATGCACGAATCCTCGTACTCACCACTCATGACGGTGACATGCACGCGATCCGTGCGATCAAGGCTGGAGCAGCTGGCTATGTCCTGAAGAGCACCGTGCGCAAGAAATTGCTCGACACAATGCGCCTGGTGGCGGCCGGCGGTACCAGCCTGCCGCATTCACTGGCGTCTTCCCTGGCCTTTCAAATGCAAACTGATACCCTATCGGCTCGTGAAGTTCAGGTACTAGAGCTGGCTGCGCGCGGCCATACCAATCGTCTAATCGGCAACCAGCTTGGTATTACCGAAGAGACGACCAAAGCGCACATGCGCAATGTACTGGCAAAACTGGGGGCGAATGATCGCACGCATGCTGTGATGATGGCGGTCGAACGTGGCATCATCGATGTTCGGCAATCTCCGCGTTAGGGCTTGCTGCCCGGCCGCAGACGGTCGCGCAAACGATGACAAAGGGCCGTCAGACTTTGCAGAAAATTTGATTTCGGCGACGTCGGATACGCGCGTTTTCCTGGCACCGTCAGCAGGATTTCAGTGCCGCTTGGGAGTCGCCCTTGCACCACCAGGACGCCGCCCAGCGTCATACTACGCTCCAACATGCCATCCAGTCCCCAATGCCCTTCGCGACGTCGTTTCATCTTTACTCCAGCGGGAATACCGGTGCCGTCATCCGCAATACGAACCGTTAGCTGATCGTTTCCGTAAACGATCTCGACGTCGATGACGCTTGCGCCGGCATGCTGAAACGCATTGAAAATCGCCTCACGAGCTATGGCGTGAATATCATAACGAGCCAATGTATCGATTGGGCGCGGCGATCCCCGTTCAACAATGTGAAACGCCGTATCGAAAACTTCCTGCAACGATGCGCCAAAGTTTTCCAGTGAGACTGCCATCGAATCGCTTGATTCGGCATCGCTGCGCAACGCGTGCAACTCGTCGCGTCCTTCTGCCATGACAAGGTCGGCCTGATCCAAAATTTCCTCAATCGCGATTCGCTCCGCACTGTTCCGATGCATCCGTTTGCCGATGCCCTGGAGGCGCAGAATAATGCCCTGCATGTTTTGCAAAAGCGTGTCGTGCAATGCCCGGGCAATTCGCTCGCGCTCGGCGAGCCGTTCACGCGTTCTTTCAGCATAACGGCGTCCCAGAGCCCTCATGCGAGAGCGATATACGGCATATACCATGACCGTGAAAACGGTGGTACAAAGCAGGATAAACCAAACCGTTTGGGTGAAAGCCGGGCGAATTTCAAATCGCATCTCCGCCTCCGAATCGCTGGCTATTCCATCCTCGTTAACCGCAGTGACCCTGAAGTGATACTTCCCCGGACCCAGCGCGGAATAGTAGGCACTGCGGCGGGTCCCAACGTCTTGCCACGCTTTGTCTATACCCACCAACTGATACCGAAAACGAACTCGTTCGGGCATGGTGTAACTGAGTGCCGAGTAATCAATGCGAAGGTTCTCGCTACCTGGAGGCAATGACACCGAGGAAGCGGTATCAGTTTGCATTCCTTGCACTTGCAGACCCCGTATCGTCACAACGGGGGCGATAATATTTCGATGTATGCGCTGGGGATCCAAGCTAGCAATCCCGCCGGATCCGACGAACCACAATTTGCCCTTTGCATCTTGTATTGCAGTAGGCGAATTCAACCCGGTTTGCGCGGATCCGGGATAGCCATCCAAGCTGTCATATGTCTCGGAGTTTAAAAGCTTATCAGGATCCTTCAGCGCGTCTGCCCAGGCTTGCGCCGTAACACGAACTACGCCTTTTCGCCCGTTGAACCAGCGGTCACCGTCAGCGGTTATTACCAGGCCCGTAATGCCTGCAAGCTGATCTGGCTGCGCCGATCGCAGCCGACGAAAGACGTCGTTCTGCAAAACGGCTAACCCATTTTCACCGCCCAAGAGCACGCCCTGACTGGCGTCCATAAACGTCATAGGGCCGACAGAATCTGTTTCGGCAGCTTGGTATGTGGTTAGCCGCCCCCGCTCGAACTTGATAACGGTGCCTTCTCGATATGCGAACCACATCGCCTGCTCCTGTCCGGGAGCGGCCCACCGAACACCCCTTTTAATGCCGTAATTACTTGCAGGAAGCCATCGTCCGCCTGTTAGGTGAAATACACCCCTGCCAGAAATGGCTACCCATAAGCTGTCAGCCTGACCACTTAATAGGCTGGGCCAATTCTCGACGGCTTTACCGTCCTCACCGACTGGGAAATTGACGAAATCAGTGCTCCGCTCTCTTCGTATTTCAACGCCACGTCGATCCGCTATATAAAAGGATCCATCTGAACCACTACCTATGTTCCCATTAATGTATTTTTTGTTCGGAACTAGCGGTGTGCCCGGCGAGAAAAGGATGCCGTCTGTATGCGACATCGCCGACACTTTGCCTTGCTCATCACGCGCCAATAAAAAATAATGTTCGCCCGGTGGCGTATGCGCTGCCACAAACTTGTTGTGCCTATAGCGCTCGAGGCCATCCTGTGTACCGACCCAAATATTCCCCTCCCTATCCTCGATCAAGGTATGCGCAGCCAAGCTACCCATCTGCCATGGCTGGTCGAAACGCTCGGTATTCGACTCGGCGAGGTCAATTTTTTCCTTCTTAGCAAATCTGTCCGCTGCAAGGCGGCACGTGCCCACTGGACACCGTATTGCCCAGTGGTTGCCATCGCGATCGAACATTCCGCTGGTAAGCGAGCTACTCATCGGGCTGCGCGAGGGCTTGAGATTCGATAAGTATGAACCGGGCAGTACTTCCCAAGCGGTGCCTTTTCCACGCCAGAGGCGGCCGTCCGGCCCAGGCGCAATCGTGTCGGTCCCCCCACGCAAACCGGTGTCGATAAAGCGGCGTGACGCACGATCGAGCAAGTACAAACTTTCACCGTTATCCGTCCAGAGCTGGCCATAGTGGTCAAGCACGACATACACGGCCTCCTGACCAGGTAGTCCCCAGTCCATACCGATGCGCTCCCATTTGCCGCCCGAAAATCGGACTAGCCCCCCGCCGGTGGCCGCCCATAGACTTCCGTCGACATCCATCTGAATGGCATAAGCCCCGTTAACGATGCCGCCGGTTTTTTGTTCCGCTACGTGAACCAACTTCCCGCCACGAAGAACGGACATACCGCCGTTAACGTAGCTAATCCACAGGTCTCCATTACTCTGCGCATGTAAATGGGCTATCCCGATACTCAGGAGAGCTGCGTCGTTCGTTGGTTTGAACTTCTCGAAACTAACGCCGTCAAATCGATAAAGACCAGATGCCGTGCCAAGCCACAACCAGCCATCCCGGGTCTGCGCCAAGTTCGTTATCTCACTGGGCGCTCCATCTTTTGCGCTCCATATGGCGTGGTGATAATCCTTCAATCGTAGTTGAGCATCGAGCGCATTGGCGGGCGCAAGATTGGCCATATACATTAGCACCGTGATGCTGACCAGGCGGATTACGTATATAACTGGATGCAAGGTCAAGTTACCTCAGAAGTGGTTGTTAAAATAAGGCGGCGATACCACGCCGCATATTTCCTAATGACAATAATCCCATATCGCTCCCGGCGCAAGTAAGAAGCGCTGGTCGTGCCCATGTCTGGCCTGCTCGGTGCCAGCTCTTGAATCTGGTCCAAAAACGCGATTATAAAAACGGTGGCGCCGACCGTCTACCGATGTTACCTGCCGGGATGAGGGAGTATAAGGACTTTTTCCAGTGCGCCACCCAGTGCCGCGAGGGAAAGGGTGTTGTAATCGTTGCCGCTGAACGGATAGGCATCGCGTATCTGCGAATTCTTTCAGAAAAGAGGTTAACTCGCCCAGCCAACGGAATATTCGACCATGCCGCTCTTGCCGGCGTCCTGGTCAAGGCATCGTCACGCTCAGGTCGGCGGGCGTGCCGCGCCTGTTCCAAGCCATCCAAGGCGCATCGAACTCTTTTGATCGTCTTCGAACCGACCAGCCAAGTCAGGCCATGCGATTGGTTCGATTTGCACAGTCGGCTGATCAGGGCTGCGTCCAATTACGAATCGCCCACGTATATGTAGATGGAACTAACCGAAAAAAATCACTCTGGATGCAGTTAAGCGGACGCTCATCGTACTTGGCTGATTATCTGACCTTGATCGCGACGCGGCATGGTTAAACTCGGCCGTCACCAGGCGTCCAGGGATTGGGGGCTGCGCGGCGTCCAGCTGGCGCGGCTTGGTGCCCATGGTGCACAAGGCGCCGAGCGCAATGGTGTCGATCATTTCAATTTTTTAATCAAGGACAAGGTATGCGCCTTACAGCAAAAGTATTTGCGAGAAATCTGCTTGCCGGCATTTTCGCATCGTCGGGGATGGCACACCTGCATGCCCAGACGCCACCCGAGCCGTGGGTTGGCACTTGGGCGGTGGCGCCTACCGGCGTCACCGGCGGCTTCAGCAACAAATCGCTGCGCCAGATCGTGCACACCAGCATAGGCGGCGACTCCGCGCGGGTGACGTTGTCGAACCTGTACGGCTCGCAGCCGGTGGTTATCACCGACGTCTATCTGGGCCAGCGCGCCGAAGCGCAGAAGGTGATTCCCGGCACCAATACTGCGGTCACCTTCGGCCGCCAAGCGAGCGTGACCATCCCGCCCGGTGGATCGGTGCGGAGCGATGCCGTAGCGATCGCCGTGCAGGCGTCGAGCGACCTGGTGGTCAGCATGTACGTGCCCAACCAGGTGGAATCGAACGTGACCGGTCACGGCGGCTCCTTGCAGGACGTCTATGTGGCGCCGGGCAATGTCGGCGCCACCGCCGCCTTCACCGGCTCCACCACCAATTCCATCAACGGCCAAGCCTATTATTTCTTGACCGCCGTCGATGTGCTGAACGACCAGGCCAAGGGCGCGGTGGTGGCGCTGGGCGCTTCGATCACCGACGGCATCTGGTCGCGTGGTAACGAAAACCGCCGGTGGCCCAATCTGTTGGCGACCCGCCTGCGGCAGGCCGGTCTGACCGTCGGTGTGCTCAATGCCGGCATCAGCGGCAACGGCTTCTTCGGCGGCGGCGGCGCCAAGGCGCGCTTCGACCGCGACGTGCTGCGCCAGGCCGGCGTGAAGTGGGTGATTGTCTCGGACGCGGCGGTCAACGACCTGAACAACGACAATCCGGCCAGCCTGGCCCAACTGACGGGCGTGGTGCATGAGCTGGCCGAGCAGGCCCACGCGGCGGGCGTCAAGTTCCTGTGCTCGACGCTGACGCCGTTCCACGGTACCCCGCAATGGACCAAGGCCGCCGAAACCACGCGCGCCGGCCTGCACGCCTATATGCGCAGCGCCGACAGCGGTTGCGATGCGATCGTCGATCAGGCGGCGGCCACCGGCGACCCATCCGACCCCACCAGCTACGCCCCGATCTACGACGTGGGCGATCACCTGCACCCCAACGAGGAAGGCATGCAGGCCATCGCCGACGCGGTGCCGCTGAACGCCTTCGGCCAGACCTTGCCGCCGCCACAGACGCCGACCTTGCCGCCGGTCGCGCCATCGACCAATTGTGGCCGCTTCTTGCCGGGACAGGGACTGCTGGCCGGGCAGACCCTCGTATCGTGCGACGGCCGCTACACGATGGCTATGCAACTCGACGGCAACCTGGTGATCTATGACGCCGATACGCCGATCTGGTGGACCGGCACGGTCAGCCAGCCGGCCGCCGAAGTGCTGCTGCGCGCCGATGGCAACTTCGTTCTGTATGCGCGCGATGCCAGTGTGTTATGGCAGAGCGCCTCCAAGACCGCCAACGACGTAGCTGCCTGGCTGCAAGGGGACGGCAACTTCGTGATCTATGACACGGTGGGGCCGATCTTCGCCAGCAAGCGCTAGTTTGGTCCAGCATGCATTGGGCGGTCTACCCATGCGCTGCCCATGTCCCTTTTCCGTATCCCTTATTTAATTAGGAAAGTGAATTGAAACAACGCGTACATTCCCCCCGGGTGTCAATTCTGATTCCGTGTTACGCCTCGCAGAGCTATGTTAGCGACGCCATCCATGCGGCGCTGTCGCAAACGTACGGGCACCTTGAAATCATCATCGCCCCGGATGACGGTCAAACGTACACCTATTTACGAGATACGTTTAAAACGCCCCAACTGCGCATTATCCCCCCCGGCCCGAAGCGCGGAACTGGCGCCGGTGCGACGCGCAATCGTGCGATCGACGTCGCTAGCGGGGAATACCTCACCATGCTCGATTCCGACGATGTGATCGCCGAGAACTATATCGCGGATCTAATGCGCGTGGCGATGATCGAAGGAGCAGCACTGGGACCAATTCGCTACCGCGATTGGGAGAGCGGGAATGTGATCCGCGTACCGCCGGTTTTCAGCCACCTGCTCAGCCTATCGGGTTTCGGACAACTCTTAGCGTCCATGCATCCCTTGATCCATCGAAGCCTGGAGCCGGGTTACGTCGATGGATTTGCTGAGGACGTTATTCATGACGGCCATGTGATCGCCAAGTTGGGAACAATTCAGGTGGTGAAGTCCGCTATCTACGACGCGAGAATACGCGCGGGGAGCACCTGTAACCACGGAGCTGATGGGGAAAGTGCCATCCAGGGCATGTACCAGCAGCGCATCGAAGCAATTCTCCGATCCCCGACGACGCTGGGACTTCAATCTCTCTCAAGAACAGATCGCGACGACTTCGCACAACTTTTCCGGTTTCGTGCAATGGCGAGCCGCGCCTACGCCTGCAGCGGTTACGCGTCCTACGATCAGTGGGTTGCCGGGCGCGAAGCGGCGCTGTGGGATCAGTTCATGGAGTCCGGGAACGCCGATGGCGGCGACATCTCAGCTCACCAAGGAGTTGCACACGTGATCAGGACGTCAAAAACATCTGCTGTAGATCGTTGAGGAAACGCTGCCCCAACTCGGTCGGCTTGATCACCTTGTAATCCCGATACAAGAGCCCCTTGGCCTCGGCCGCGTCGAGGCTCTTCTCGATCGCGTTCAAACTCAAGCCGGTGCGTTCGCTGAACAGGTTCGGATCGAAGCCGCCGTGCAGGCGCAAGGTGTTCAGCATGAACTCGAAGCCCATGTCCTCGCGCGCGATCTCGTACTCCTCCTGCACCGGCGCGCCCAGCCTGACCTGCTCCATATAGGCCTTCGGCTGCTTGTAGCGCGCCTGCCGCAGTATGCGATGCGGGAACGATATCTTCGAATGCGCCCCGGCGCCGATGCCCAGATAATCGCCGAACTCCCAATAATTCAGATTGTGGCGCGCGCGGTGGCCCTCCTTCGCGTACGCCGACACCTCGTACTGCCGGTAGCCGTTGGAGGCGGTGACTTCGGCGATCATGTCCTGCATGTCGGCGCTGGCGTCGTCGTCGGGGAGCGACGGCGGATACTTGGCGAACAGCGTGTTCGGCTCCATCGTCAGGTGGTACAGCGACAGGTGCGGCGGCTTGAACGACATCGCCGTCTCCACGTCCAGCCGCGCCTCCTCCAGCGTCTGCGACGGCAGCGCGTACATCAAATCCAGATTGAAGTTGTCGAAGTTGGCGAGCGCGATATCGACCGCGCGCCGCGCCTCGTCGCCGTCATGGATGCGGCCCAGCGCTTTCAGGTGACGCGCATTGAAGCTCTGGATGCCGATCGACAGCCGGTTGACGCCACTGGCGCGGTAGGACTTGAACTTCTCCGCCTCGAAGGTGCCCGGGTTGGCCTCCATCGTGATCTCGACGTCGCTGTCGAGCGGCAGCAGGGTGCGCACGTCCGACAGCAGCCGGTCCAGGCCCGCCGCCGACATCAGGCTGGGCGTGCCGCCGCCGATGAAGATGGTATAGATCTTGCGGCCCCAGATCAGCGGCAGCGCCATTTCCAGGTCGGCGCGCATGGCGTCCAGGTATTCCTGCTCCGGGAAGGCGCCGCCCTCCTTCGCCTCGTGCGAGTTGAAGTCGCAATACGGGCACTTTTTCACGCACCACGGGAAATGGATGTACAGCGACAGCGGCGGCAACGCCGACAGGTTCAGCGAGCCGCTTTGCAGATACTTCAGCGCGACGCCGGCCGCGTCGCCCAGGCCGGCGCTTGCCGCGTTCGGTGAAGTTGGTGAAGCCGCCTTGCCGCCGGCGCCGACGATTTTGATCGGGATCATTTCAGTTTCTCTACCAGCGCGCGCAATGCCTGGCCGCGATGGGACATGGCGTTTTTCTCATCGGCGGTCAGCTCGGCCGCGCACTTGCCCAGCGCCGGGATGAAGAAGTACGGATCGTAGCCGAAGCCGCCGTTGCCGCGCGGCGTGGCGATCATCTCGCCGTTCCAGCGGCCGTCGGCGATGACCGGCTGCGGATCGTCGGCGTGGCGCAGGTACACCAGCACGCAATAGTAGTAGGCCGATTTGTCGGCGTGCGCGGCCAGGTCGGCGATCATTTTCTCGTTGTTGCGGGCGTCCGATTTCGGCTCGCCCGCGAAGCGCGCCGAGTACACGCCGGGGGCGCCGCCCAGGGCGTTGACGCACACGCCGGAATCGTCCGCCAGCGCCGGCAAGCCGGTCAGGCGCGACGCGTGGCGCGCCTTTTGCAGTGCATTTTCGACAAACGTGTGAAAAGGCTCATCCGCCTCGGGCACGCCGAACTCGCCCTGCGCGTGGACGGAAAAACCCACGGTGGACAGCAGTTCGTTGAATTCCTTGAGTTTGCCGGCGTTGTTGGAGGCGAGGATCAGGCGTTGGGTCATGGTGTGGGCTGGGATCGAGTCATGCGGAGAAGGCGACATTGTACCTTTTGCCGCGCCTCGACGCGCATCATCAGGCCAGTCAGGCCAGGCCCAGCACCTGCTTTTGCAATTTGATCAAATCGGCGATGCCGCCCTGCGCCAGGTCGAGCAGGCGGTTCATGCCGGCCCGGTCGAACGCCGCGCCTTCGGCCGTGCCCTGCACCTCGATGAAGTGGCCGGCGTCGTTCATCACCACGTTCATATCGGTATCGCAGCTCGAATCCTCGACATAGTCCAGGTCCAGCACCGGCACGCCCTGATACACGCCGACCGAGATCGCCGCCACAAAACCCTTGAGCGGAATGGCCGGCACGACGCCGCGCGCGACCAGTTTGGAGAACGCGTCATGCGCGGCGACCATGGCGCCGGTGATCGACGCGGTGCGGGTGCCGCCGTCGGCCTGGATCACGTCGCAGTCCAGGTGCAAGGTGCGCTCGCCGAACGCCTCCAGGTCGAAGGCGGCGCGCAGCGAGCGGCCGATCAGGCGCTGGATCTCCTGGGTGCGGCCCGACTGCTTGCCGCGCGCGGCCTCGCGGTCCATGCGCGTGTGCGTCGAGCGCGGCAGCATGCCGTATTCGGCCGTCATCCAGCCCTGGCCCTTGCCCTTCAGGAAGCCGGGCACCTTGTCCTCGATGCTGGCGGTGCAAATGACCTTGGTGTCGCCGCATTCGATCAGCACCGAACCTTCGGCGTGCTTGGTGTAGTCGCGGGTCAGGCGCAGGGTGCGCAGGGCGTCGACGGCGCGGCCGCTGGGGCGCGCGAAGGTGGGTGTTGCTAAGGTCATACGGTGTCCTTGTGAATTGTTTGGGGTTTACTTGAGAATCTGGGAGGATTTTTCGATCGCGCCGCGTATCTCGGCGATGGCTTTTTCAATTTCGTCGTCGTCGAAGGCGGCATCCATGTCGGCCGCCGATGCTTCCGCCGGTCCCTGAACCGGCCCGCCCTGGATGGTGGTGCTGTGCAGGTCCTGCGGCAGCGCCTCGGTCGAGATCACCGTCGGCATGCCGGCCGCCGTCGTCGCTCCCATGCCGTCGACCACCGAGCTGCCCTGCCACATGATGGCCAGCGCGGTGACGTTGTCGCTGCCTTCGCCGGCGGCGCCCAGCGCCGCCCGCAGCAGATCCGGCACGGCCCGCACCACCGTGTGCGCGTGCATACGACGCGCCATTTCATCGTCCGGCAGCATAGACCACAAACCGTCGGAGCACAACAGCATCTGGTCGCCCGGCAGCAGGCCGCAGCCGTTCGACACCTCCACCTTCGGCAGGCTGTCGGCGCCGAGGCAGTTATACAGCTTGTTGCGGTCCGGGTGGGTGGCGCGCTCCGACGCCGGCACCAGGCCCTTGGCGATCAGGCTTTCGATATGCGAGTGATCGCGCGTGCGCGCCAGGATGCGGCCTTCGCGCATCCAGTACAGGCGCGAGTCGCCGCAGTGCGCCCAGGTTGCCGTGTTGTGCTGGATCAGGCAGGCGACGATGGTGGTGCGCGGCGTCTCCGCCATGTCGTGGGCCTTGCGGTAGTCGTGGATGTCCTGGTGCGCGGCCATGAAAGCCTCCTCGAGGAAGCGCTGCGGCTTTTTCACGTAGGGCGTGGCCTGCTGCTGGAACATGGCCGAAATGGTTTGCAGCGCGACGGCGGCGGCGATCTCGCCGCGCAGGTGGCCGCCCATGCCGTCGGCCAGCACCAGCAGCAAGGCGTCGCGCGTAAAGCTGTAGCCCATGCGGTCCTGGTTGACCTTGCGGCCGCCGATGTGGCTTTCCTGATACACGGAGAATTGCATTGTTTGCCTTCGCAGTCGCCTTGTTTAACGTGACCAGTACCCAGTCCCGATCAGACAAGTGTATCCGGTCCGGCCTTAGCCTTCGGTCCTGCAGCGCCGCCGAGCCGTCCGACCAGGCCGCGCAGGCCGCCGCCGAGCTTTTCGATGATGCCCCGCCGTGCCTGCGCCGGGGGCGGCGGCTCCGGCGGCGCCACCGCCGCCTGCAGCACCTTTTGCAGCGCGAACAGGCTTTGCGGCCGCTCCAGCGGGTCGACCATCAGGCACCAGCGCACCAATTGCACCAGCTCCGGTGTGTAGCCGCCGGCGAGCTTTTCAAAGTGTCCGGCCATTTTATCCTCGGTCTTGCGCTGGTCGGCCGGCTGCGGCGGCGAACCGACCATGCAGGCGAACATCGACGCGCCGATGCTGTAGACGTCCGACCACGGCCCCAGGCCACCGGTTTTGACGTACAGCTCCGGCGGCGCGAAGCCCGGCGTGTACATCGGCGCCAGGGTCGGCATGTCGTTGTTGACGGTCTGGCGCGCCGCGCCGAAGTCTAACAGCATCGGCGTGCCATCGGTGCGCAGGTAGATATTGGCCGGTTTCAGGTCCAGGTGCAGCAGTTTGTTGGCGTGGACCTCGCGCAGGCCCTTGAGCACCTGAATAAAGATCGTTCGGATGAAGGCCTCGCCCACTTTGCTGCCCTTGGCGCGCTGGCGCTGGATATGCTCCTGCAGCGAATGGCCCGATTCATAGGCCATGACCATATAGACGGTATCGTGGGCGCGAAAGAAGTTGAGCACGCTGACGACGTTGGGATGGGAGATGCGGGCCAGCGCCCGGCCTTCCTCGAAAAAGCACTTGAGGCCGATGCGGAACACGGGCAGATGCGCTTTTGAGACGGACGGCACCAGTTCGCCCTCCTGCCGCAGGGCCAAAGAACTGGGCAAATACTCCTTGATGGCGACGGCCACCCCGTCGGGGTCGTACGCGAGGTAAACAATACTGAACCCACCGGACGCAATTTTCTTTACAATGCGATATCCAGCAATTTCCAGACCATCTGGTAACGGGGCGTTGTTTTGTGCAGCCATAGGATTCCTCGCCTCAACACACCGGATTGTGTGGATAAATCACTGTTTTGTAAAGATTAAATCGGGGATATCCATTGAGCATTTCCAGCATGACGGGCTACGCAGTCGCCACCAGTGAAAGCGCGGCGGGCACACTGACGATCGAAATCAAGAGCGTGAACTCGCGTTTTCTCGATCTGCAGTTTCGAATAAACGACGATTTGCGCGCGCTCGAACCCGATTTGCGCTCGGCGATCATGGCCGCCATCACCCGCGGCAAGGTCGAGCTGAGGCTCAGTTTCGGCCGCAAGGCGGCCACGGCCGGCACGCAGGCGCTCAACCTGCCCCTATTAACCGAATTACAACGACTGCAACAGGAAGTGGGCGCGCATTTCCCCGCCGCGCCGACCATGTCCGTCGCCGAACTGCTGCGCTGGCCAGGCGTCATCGAGGAAGCCCAGATCGGCCAGGAGTCGCTGCAGGCCGACGTCGCCGCGCTGACCGCCACCACCGTGCAAGCCTTCGTCGTCAGCCGCCAGCGCGAAGGCGCCGCGCTCGAAGCGATGCTGACCTCGCGCATCGAGGCGATGGAGGTGATCGTCAAGCGCATCACGCCGCTCATTCCGCAGGTGGTGGCCGCCTTCCAGCAAAAGGCCGTCGAGCGCATGCAGGACGCGCTGGGCCTGGCCTGCCAGGGTTCGAATTCGGCGCTGTCGCGCCAGGACGCGCTCGAACGCATCCGCCAGGAAGTGATCCTGTACGGCATCCGCATCGACGTCGCCGAGGAGCTGGGCCGGCTGTCGGCGCACCTGACCGAGACGCGCCACATCCTGAAAAAGGGCGGCCAGGTCGGCAAGCGCCTGGACTTCATGATGCAGGAGCTCAACCGCGAAGCGAACACGCTCGGCGCCAAGGCCTCCGTCAAGGAACTGGCCGACGCCTCGATGGAACTGAAGCTGCTGATCGAGCAGATGCGCGAGCAGGTGCAAAACCTGGAGTAACATCGGCATCGAACCAGGGGAGCTTCGGCTCCCTTTTTTTTTGGACGCCGTCCCAACCGGCCGCCCGACGTCCATCGCTATCTGACGTGAAAGCCGACCGCCGTGGCGAACGGCATCCCATCGGGCACGGTGATGACGAGCGCGTCCTCCTCCTGCTTCCAGCGCAAGGGGGCGCCGGCGTGGCCGAGCAAGGTGACCGAGCCGACCGGCTTGGCCAGCAGCTTGGCGGCGCGGCCAAGCGAAGCGATGCGTAGCTCGTTGCCGGCGGCGGGAACCGTCATGCTGAACGCGTAGAGCGAGCCGTCGCCGCCGACCGTGAAGCGGAAATCCTTGGGACCGAATTGGAACTCGGCCTGCTCTTTTCCGATCTTGCCGCCAGGCAGAGTGCGCAACTTCCCGCCTTCGCCCTCCCCGGGCACGGCCCAGGCCTTGCTGCCGTAGATGCCCTCGCCGTTCAGGCGCATCCAGGCGCCGACCTCCTCCAGCATGCGGGTGCTGCCCGCGTCCAGCGAACCGTCCGGCAACGGCGAAATACAGATGGCGACATTGCCGTCGCGCGACACCTGCTCAAGGATGTAGCGGATCACCGCCCCCGAATCGTAGGTGAAACCGGGTCCGTAGTACCAATCCCCCACCGGCGTTTCCGCGATCCACGCCTGGTCGGACTTGATGCCGTCCGGGATGCTGCCCTCCTCCGTGTTCACGGTGCCGTTGGTGGTCGGCCGGAACTTGATGATGCTAAAGGTGTCGACCTTGCCGCGCCGTTTCAGCGTTTGGTTGTAGAAGTCGGCGATCACGCGCTGGGTCGCATCGGCCTTGATGCCGGTGCCGGTGTGGCTGCCGCTGAACGGCTGGGTCCCGGTCCCATCGGTATAAATGAAATCGGGATCGTAGCGTTCCACCACGTCCATCACGCGCAGCGCCCATTGGGTGGCATACCACTTCGCATACGCCGCGTGGCGGCCGAACAGACCGGCCGGCGGCGGATTCCACGGCGTATGGGCCGCCGCCGTCACGCCCTTGTATTCGCGCAGGTCGACGTTGTAGAGCCGGCGCGGATCGAGCCCTTCCCACCAGGTCCCCTTGCCGTCGGCCATGGCCAGGCCGCCATCATAGGGCACCCCGGCCAGCGGCCCCCGCTTGTCGCTGCCGAAGGCGGTTTGCCACCACCACCACGAATATTCATGATGGAAGGCCACGCCATAGCGCATGCCGGCCTCCCTGGCCGCCTTGGACCACTCGCCGACCAGATCGCGCTTGGGCCCCACGCGGGTCGAATTCCATGGCTGGTAGCGCGAGTCCCACAGGTCGAAATTATCGTGGTGCACACCCTGGACGATCAGGAAGCGCGCGCCCGCCGCCTTGTACAGCGCCGTCAATGTGGCGGGATCGAGCTTGCTCGGATTCCAGTCGCGCAGCATTTCCTTGTAGCCAACGCGCGATGGATGCCCCTGGTTCTTGAGGTGGTTGTCGTAGGCCGGCGTGCCGAGCGCATACATCCGCCGCGCGTACCAGTCGCCGCTCATGCCGGCCGCCTGCGGACCGAAATGCACCCAGATGCCGAACTTCGCCTCGCGCAGCCAGGCCGGCGTGCCCGGGTAGTTTTTCTCGATCGATTCCCAGGTGGGTTCGAAGGGCCCCGCCGCGATCGGCAACGCCAGCTTCACTTCCTGCGCGGAGTCCGGAGCGGCCAGGTCCACGCTATCTTGGGGCAGCGGCGGCGGCAGCGCCGGCATGGGCGGCGGCACCGGCAACCGCGACGGCGTTGCGGCGGGGGCCGCGTGGACGGCGACCGACGCCGCGAGCAAACCGGCCAAGAGCAGCTTCGGCGGAGCGTTTTTCCTTCGCGCCTGTTTCATCGATCGGCCTCAAATAGTCATATGTACCGCCGATAATACCTCAAATTGTTCCATATATATGGAAAACATTTACTACGCAATTTTATATGTTGTATTGATGTTTTTAGTAATTGTCGCCTGGATTCCCCGTTCACATAATGGCCTCACAAATGCGGCCGTTCACGGACGGACACGATAAAAACCAGTTGGGGGAGACGATGCAACTTCAACGCGATCGGGCGTGCCGAGGTCTCGTGCCGTCCGTACAAAAGTCGCCGGGCGCCTATCCGCGCCGCCAGCACCCACCACCTCCCGCGCCCGCCCCGCATCGTCCGACGCCTGCGGCCACCCCGCCGGCATTTTTAACGAGCTCTACCTTATTGCCGGCGCGGCCGGCACATCCATCTAAAAAAGAAAGGAATAATAATGAGGAGACCATCAATGAAATTCCAGATGTCGGCCATCGGCCTGGCCTGTGCCGCGCTGCTGGCGGCATGCGGCGGCGGTGGCGGCGGGGCCGGCGGCGCCCGGCAGTCGATTTCCTTCCCGTTCCCGGGGGGACAGACCGTCGGCGCGCCGCCCGCGATCGCGACCACCCCGCTCAAGGCGACCGCCAGTTCCGGCGGTCCCGTGACCTACACTACGGAGACGCCGGCCATTTGCAGCGTCAGCGGCAGCACGCTGTCGCTGCTCAGGGCGGGGGAATGCACGGTGACGGCCACCCAGGCCGGCTTCGAAGGCTACGGACCGGTCTCGCAGAGCCAGCTTTTCGTCATTCCAAAACGGCCGCAGACGATCACCGGCTTCCGCAACCCCGGGGCGCAGCCGTTGG
>Ga0105244_10000751_pt1 | contig 27721 bp, 40 predicted proteins | sample KBSM44metaG_FD_80423 | JGI IMG/M metagenome (GOLD analysis project Ga0105244, IMG submission 80423) | Miscanthus rhizosphere microbial communities from Kellogg Biological Station, Michigan, USA - KBS M4-4 metaG | ecosystem: Host-associated > Plants > Roots > Rhizosphere > Soil | place... | reverse complement strand
AGCATTTGGTGTTAAAAATGATGAAAACGACAAGCCAGTGAAAGATTACGAAAGAAAAGTTGTTTTGTCTGATGATGAAATAAGAAAACAATTTAACGAGTATGTAGGATTTCGAGATGTAGCTGTGACTAAACAGAGAGATTTATATTACACTATCGAAGAGCTTAAAAATCAAGTTCACTATTTCATTGAAGGCGTAAGATTTTTTAATGCCAATTTAGCAGATGAATTTGAAAAAGCATGTTAATGAAAAGTAAATATGTCGAAAACCTAGTTTTAATTAAAACTAGGTTTTTATTTATTATAAAAATAAAAGAACTTATTGGGAAAGAACCTTTGTTTGATATTTTATATCCATGAATTATAATTTTCATATGTACACTTCAGCAAGGAGAAAGGTTGGATTAGAATGGGAATATGGTTAAGTACTGGACAAATGATTGATATGTTATTGGAAAATCCAAATTTACACTTCATTGATTCAACGAATGAATGGACATCACTTATTGACAGAGAATGCGTAGTATTTAGAAAGTTTGTAGGTCATAGAATTACCACCATCATGTTAGACGACAAAAATAAGAGTTGGAAAATCAAAGAGGTATAAGCAACCACAAATATTGTGGTTGCTTTTTTATTAAGTTGTAATGTCTTTTATAAAAATAAATGTTTTTATATCAAATTCAAAAAATTACATTATGTAATTTTAAATATTTCCCATAATACATCGATAAGCTCCGTTCCTTCTTGTGTGATGACGGCTCCGTTTTGTTCAACTTCGATACGGCACTTCTTTGGGTGTTTTTTTCGATTAATCAGGAGACTGCTTGCACCTTGGTCTTCGATTAAATCCATTAACATGCCAACAGTCAATGCATCCGCAATATTGCCTAAAGATGAACTATAAATACCTATTTCGTGGAATAGAGATAGCCCTGACTGAATATCGCTCAGAGATTCAATACCGTCAATATAGCCATCAATTAGATGATGATGAGATAGTTTAAAAATATGCTCTGCTTCTAATTCTGCTAATTGAGAAACCGAAATATGTTCTTTAGTTCCATTTGTTGTATCGTACACGTTTTCACATCTTTCGTTTTAAAGTAATTTTGCTTTGTAAAAAGTAATAGTTTTCCCTGAACCAATCGTGGAAATGGATTCTTGGGGAGACCAATAGAAAAGACGAAATCGGCGTTTTAACTGCTGAAATTTTGTAAAACGTTCATAATGGCGGTCATTTTTAAAATGCTTAATCAGCTGAAATTGATTTCGTTGGGTTTGAGGAATATCCTCATACCGTGTATATACTTTTTTTCTCATTTTTTTCTCTCCTTAAACAAGGTACCTATAGTATATCTTCTTTTAACAAACTTTTCAAAAAACAAAAGATAACTGGACTTTTGACGCAAAAGAGATAAAAGGAAGATAACGAGGAACCTATTATGGTGTGGGGGGTGAAAGAATGGATGAGTATATCATTTCAGTAAAAGGATTGAACAAGCAAATTAATAAAAAGTCGATTTTAAAAGACGTCTCGTTTTCTATTAAAAAGGGACAAATTACAGGACTGTTAGGACCCAATGGTTCGGGTAAAACAACCATGATTCGTTTGTTAAATGGTGTCATTGATGAAAGTAGTGGAGAAATCCAGGTGCTCGGGAAGACGCCTAAAGAAGATGGTGCCTATATTCGAAGTCAATCAGGTATCGTGACAGAAAGTACTAATCTATATCACGAAATGACGGCTTGGGATAATTTAATGTTCTTTTCAACGCTATACGGCATTGATGATAAAGAACGTGCGAAACAACTCTTAATCGATTTTGAGATGTGGGAACATCGAGATGAACTTATTGGGTCTTTTTCAACAGGGATGAAAAAACGAGTATCGTTGGCAAAGGCTCTTTTACATCGACCTCAACTCCTCTTCTTGGATGAGCCCACAAATGGATTGGACCCTGAAGGTATTCAAATGGTGCTTGGCTATTTAAAGAAACTAAATCAGCGCGAGAAAATCACCATTGTTATTTGCTCTCACGTTCTTCATCAACTTGAAGATATTTGTGATGCATTCGTGTTTATTAAAAATGGAGAGCTTATCGAAAGTGGAACAAGACGTGAACTTGAAGAAAAGTATTTGAAAGAAGTAATTGTACGTGTAGAAACAGGAGCTGAGCCTTCTAAGGGTACTTATAATGGATTTGTATATGAAAAAGTGGACGAACATGTACTACAGTTTCATTTATCCTCCAAAAACGATATTACACCGCTCCTTAAGCAACTAACTAGTGAGTCTTGGGTACATGGGTGTGAAATTGTAAATCGTCATTTAGATGCGCTTTATTTTGAAATCGGAGGTGATAAGCATGAATAAAAAGATTGTCAAAGCAATGGTTGGCAAAGATGTGAAACAGCTCTTAAAAAGCAAACGTACGTGGATGCCTATGCTAATTGTTACGCTAATGCTTTGTATAATCGTTCCTATTGCTATTTCCTATTCAGGTACGTATGCCGAAAGCGCCTTGTTTAAAAGTTCAAATGATATAGAACAAGTCGCTGAAAAAATGGCAGTTATGTTAAAAAACACAGATATGCAGAAAACGCTTCATGATTTAGATAGCACAGGAAAGAAATTTGTCTTTTTCTTCTTAAGTTACTTAATGGTGTCCGTCTTTTTAATGGTAACTGTTATTAACTCAATGGTTACATCGACAAGTAGTTTTGTAGGAGAGAAGGAGAGAGGAACGCTTGAAACGTTACTGTATTCACCCATTACAATTCGTGAAATGTTCGTTTCAAAAGTACTAGCATCTTTCTTGCCGTCTATCTTGCTTACGTATAGTGCTTATCTTGTGTCTGTAGTAGCAGTAAATAGCATTACATACCCTGTCTATCATATGGTCTTTATGCTAAACGGTATGTGGCTTATCTTGATGTTTTGGTTAGTTCCGCTTCTTGTGTTATTTAACATTCTTCTGAACGTGTTGATTTCAGCTAAGATGAAAACATTCCAAGAAGCACAGCAATTAGGAGGGCTATTGGTTCTTCCGTTTGTAGGGTTAATGATTACACAATCAACAGGACTATTTTTAATCAGTCCTTGGATGTTGTTCTTAGCAGGCGCTGTATTTTTAATCCTAAACGCAGGATTGCTTATGCTAGTTATTAAACTAAACAAACGAAATGCGCTTTTTGAAAGCCAAGTGCATTAAAAAACAGTGAGGTTGTTTCAAATTTGAAATAACCTCACTGTTTTTCTTCCTGAAATAGAATTTGAATGTGTAGCCATGAAACAAGTGCCAAGATAAACATCCAAAAGTTATAGTCAAACCATCTAGTTCTTCCTAAGTACACACCTAAAATAATTTGAACGGAGTTTAAAATAAGTACACACCAAGCAATGCTTTTAACGTGGGTTTTATGTTTGTATGCCCACTCTAATAATTTTAAAATAAACATATTGAATCCCTCCTGTTTTTACTAGTTTACCATGAAACCCTAATGTAAGGTGCTCAATTCCTTCGACAGTAAAAAAACGAATGAAATTCACGGCGTTTAAGCATATAAGAAGAAAACAGTGCCGAGGAATTTGAGTTTTTCTTAGTAACGTACTTACACAAAAGGAGGGGAGAACCTATGAAACTTGGATACCTTATGATTGAAGAGAAAGATATGAATTATCAAGCCATTATTAACTTGGCATCCAAAGGCTTAACCTATATCCAAACGGTGCGCGATAGTCATTTTGATACCAAAGTGTTGTTGCTTTCAGAAAAAGAAATAGCAAAACAAGAAGCGGAATGGCTTATTGATGCGTATCATGAAGCAAAATATGATTATAACGGAACTCGTTATGAAAATATGGACGATTGGGATGTTGTAGAAGAGGCGGATTGGTGGGGCGTCGCTCGTAAACAACAGAATAAAAACAGTCTGAAAATCACGTTAGCCAATGGACAAACCTATGAATTTGTGGAGGATGGAAACACGACTATTTTCCAATAAAAAAGGAATATTTTGTGCTAATCACTCAAATTTGCCCTATAATTAGAGAGTTAAATTTTACTATTCTCTAGAGGAGTGCATGAAACATGGAACTTACAAAACAATACGCGAATGAAGACCACAGTGAATTTATTTTGGCTCACCAATTTAAACTAGGAGAAGAAGAAGGTATGTGCCTTATGGTCATTGAATGGGGACGTCCAACTTTGTTCTACTATAGTGGAGATATGAAGCCAGAAGAATACCAAGAAAAACGTGACAAGTACCGAGGACTAGGAAATGAAACGCCTTATGTTATTGTGGACGGGAGACGCATTCAAGTAAAAGCGAATCAATGGATTATTAAAGAAGCAAGTGGAAAAATTGATTTGTTGCCATCACGGGATTTCAAGCGATGCTATCATTTGGTTGAACAAGTGGTTTGATGTGTATCAAGACACCAATTACATATGTTGTAGTCGGTACCATAATTGAAAGACAGATAAAACAAAAACGTTTAATGAAACATTTCATTAAACGTTTTTTTATTTGGATGAAATGGCTTAACCAATAATGGAAACCACTTTATTTTGTTCGTCTTAGTGAGTACAAACAAGAGAAGGTTGCTCTTTGCTCTTTTCTTTTGTTTCCAAGGTCAAAAGCCCCTTTTGAATGGCAGCATATCGAACACGTGCAACAATCGTGTCTTCGTTGTGATAATACATCGTTTGAATTTTGTGAGCGTCAACAGGCTGATACGCGTCAATTAAGTGACGTTCACTGTGTGGCATAGCGTCTTCTAATAGCAACACAATGTCATAAGAGGAAGCGGTGCGTTTAATATGCGTCGTATTTTTTTCGTAAGGGTCAAGCCATGTAGCAGATATACCGTGCTCAGCTAAGCGGTTACGATAGCGTATACCATTTTTACTGGTTACGATAAGAACGGTAAATGGTTCTGTTGCTTGCCATCTTATAGGTTTTTCCGAACGAGATGAACGCCCTTTTTTTGTAACAGTTAAACGATGGTCTTGTTCAAATTCTTGTTGGTTATCGTAGACGTAGCCCACATAAGCTGTTTGGTCTTCTTCTCGAACCACTGCAGAAACGGGTACACCATCATGTAATGGATAGTTAGGATGGCTCATTACATCAAATACATGGTTTTCGGTGTTTACAAACTGCCATGTATCTCTTTCAGTAGGATGAGGTGTCACAAATCCAAATTGATAATTAAACAAGGAGGTTTTGACGTTTTCATAGGGAGAAGAAAGTCCATTACGCTGAGTAGGTGTATTGGTTAAACGAACAGCTGATTGAACAATGTCATATCGTTTGATTAAATCAGGTATGCGTCGATACTGGTCAATCGTATCAAGTGTCATGTGTTCAATGAAATGAAGCAAGAAGGCATCTACGTTGATATGTGAAAGGTGAGTAACACGTGTTTCCAATGACGAAATGCGGTCATTTTGAGATGAAATTGTTTGTTTGTATTGCTTCACGTTTTGACGTAATACCCGTTGTTTAGTTTGTACGCGTTTAAGAAGCTCGCGATAGGATAGGCGCTTAGATGTTGCTGTATCTAATTTCTCCTTTAATAATTGAGCATGCTTACGCGTTTGTTCTTTTTCAAAAGCAAGAAGCTCCATTTGTTTTTCTTGCTCTGAGTAAGCCGTTTGTTGGTTATGTAATTCGCGCTCCAATTGACGTATTCTTCTTTTTAGTTCTGCGTTTTCTTGTGAAAGGGAAAAGTTTTGTTTTTGCTTGTCCTCTAACTTTTTCGCAGAAAGCGTATCTTGTTGTTGATGAATGCGGGATGTTTCCTTTAGATTCTCTAATTGTTGTTCTACCTGCTTTTTCTCTTTTTTGACCTGTCTATATAATGTTTTATAATCAACAGAAGAAGCAGAAGAGGAAACAGAAGAAACATCTTTTTTTCTATGTTGTTTCTGATTCTGAATTTTTGTGAATAACTGCTGTTGATGCGATTGCGTTTTTTCTTCGTTCTTCTTGTAATCGTTCAGTAGTTTATCAGTGAAAGCGTTGTTCATAAGTATCACCTTTTATGTATAAATTTTAGAAATATATATGTTTTTTAAAATAATTATAACGTATAGAGAAATGTTCAACAATATGAAATGAAAAACTTCCCATAAAAAAGGAGAAAATGCGCCTAAAATAACAGACATCTAATATAATAGTAATGACCATATTAAAGGAGTGAAAGAATGAAAGAGCGGAATACACTAGAAAAGTTACATGATTTTTTAACGTACCTACAGACAGGAAATCATCTAAAGATTGAAGGTCGTGTATATGCTATGACCGAAGATTTACAACTCTACATTATTCCTTATCAATGGGATAGCGAAAAAGGTGATGTATCAGATGAATTAAATGAAGACCACCCACTAGGCATGATGGATATGCCTTTAGGGTATTGGACGGATTTAGTTGAAAAAATACCTGATAATGCATGGGAAGAAATTCAAATTCAACTAGCCTTTACAAGGGTGCACCAACAGTTCGCAAAAAAGAGGGGATAAAAATGAAACTACTTGAACGTATCCGTAAATCGATACATACGCATGAAAACAGTATCTATTACGGAGATATGCAAGAGACAGCTCGTATGGTTGAAAATTATGTGAGGTACAATCAACACAAATCAGACCTTGCAGAAAGTCGAACGGAAGAGCGAGATGACCGATGGACAGAATGGCATCTTGAAATCTACAAATTGACAATTGACAACGAGACGGTCTATTTTCAAATCGAAAAAGAGCAAGGAAAATCAGGATTGAACAGCGGAACAAGTGTTGTTGTTAAAGAAGTCGTTCCAAGAGAAATAACAAAGATTGTTTATGAAGAAGTTGAACAAATATCTTTCACATAAAATAACATGAACAACATGAAAAGGAAGAAAAGGATGAAAAAAACATATTTCTTTTATATTTTAATTGTAGTTGTTGTAGGAACACTTATGTTTCAACAGTACGAGTGGGAAGTAATATTGCCCGAGAGAATAAGCAAAAATCCAAGTACTGCGAATGGAGTAAAACTTTTCTTTTCTCTTTTCTTTGCAGTTGGAATTGTTGGGCTTTTAGAAAAACTAATGGATTCTCGAAAAAATAAAAAAAGATACAATGAATCTATAAAGTAATAAATTTCTTTTATTGTAAATGTGTAAATGCATAAAAAAAGCAAGAGCATAATCAGCTCTTGCTTTTTTTATGAAACGAACTTGATGAAGAGGGGAATACATCTGTTTCAACCCATCGAGCATATTCTTCGAAGGTGAATCCCAAAAACTCGTGAAGTTCTTGATTAGAATCTCCGTTGTGCCATTCATCAATTAAATCGTGGATATTTTCTTCTGTAACATGACGTTTATTTAACATATGTTTTTCGTCTCCTTTTTAGTTAGTGTAACATGATAAAATGTCAGAAAAAATAGGTATTTCAAAATTTCGAACAAATACTAGGACTAAATTTTCAGAAAAATTACAAATAGATTACTATATTGTGTTAAATATGCTCTAATATTAAGAGTATGTAACAATAACAGGTTTATTGCCCTTTTCTATTTACTTAAAAAGAAGAAATAGATACACTGATTATAGAAAAACACAGAAAACATATAAAAAGTATATTTGAAAGAGGTAAAAAACATATGAAAAACAAAAAAAGTGCACTAATTAAACTAGGACTAACAGCAATGGTCGTACCTGCTATATTACAAGTTAAAACATTTGATGCGTACGCAATGGACGGAATGAGCGTAGCAACGAACCCTGTAAAAGCAACAGCGCCAGTAACGGCACCTGCAGTTACACCAACAGCAAACAAAACAGTAACGGTAACAGTATCGGCTCTAAACATTCGTCAAGGCTCAAGCTTCTCTTCTCATATTGTAGGAACTACATATAAAGGTAAATCATACACAGTATTAGCTGAAGCAAACGGCTTATATAAAATTGGAGAGAACAAATGGATTAGTGCAGGAAGCAAATATGTAACGCTTGGTAAAGTAGCACCAACAGCAACGGCTCAAAAGCCTGTGGCTTCAACTTCTACATCAACTGTAGCAAAACCTGCTTCTACAACAGCATCTAAGCCTGCTACAACAACTGCAAAAGCGTCTACAGCATCTAGCAATGCTTCAAGTGTAGTAGGATTAGCGAAAAGTCTTGTAGGTGTTCCATATGTATGGGCAGGCTCAACACCAAGTGGATTTGATTGCTCAGGTTTCATTTCATACGTATATAACCACAGTGGTAAATCAATTGGTCGTTCAAGCGTAGCTACTTATTGGGGACAAGCTACAAAAATCAGTTCACCAGCTGTAGGCGACTTAGTATTCTTCCAAAATACATATAAACGTGGACCTTCTCACATGGGTATCTACATCGGAAACGGACAGTTCATCCATGCAGGTTCTCACGGTGTAGCAGTTGCGAATCTAGGTAACTCTTATTATCAACAACATTTCTTAGGATACGGAAAATTCTAAGTTACATATAAAAGAAAAACCTCTTAGCCAATTATAAGGCTAAGAGGTTTTTTAATCGTTCAAAGCAAGAGATAAACGCAAGTAATGATAAATAAGTTCAATGGTCTCTGAATCAAAATATCGGTCTAGCTCTTCGTTGTATTGAAATTGACCCTGTTCAATTTTAGCAGCCCACACAAAATCTAACGTGTTAGCTAACGCCTCAAAATCGTCTTGAAAGACATAGTGTTTATCCATCGGACATTGTGCAAAGACAGCAATTCCTTTGTTGACAATAAGCGCAATACGTCGTCCGTTAAAATCCACTAAATCTCCAATGTATGTTTGATTTTCCTGAATGGTTGAAAAATGTTGATACATAAAATCACCTTCTAATTGTAGTAAATATGTAATTAAATATATGTTTTGTAAAAAGAAACAAATTGAAAGAGGGTTATTTGTGTTTTTTGACAAATAAACAAAAGGTTTATAAAAAAATAACTAATAAATAAGTACATATATCATATCGTATTTTCTAACTAAAGGGGAGAATGAACATGAAACATTTATTTTCAGAACGCGGAAACGCGTATCAAGGGTCGCCAATTGATTTAAAAATGAAAGGGAGCACTGACCCGTCAATTAAGCCAATTTATTTGTCAATTGGGGAACCTAACCCTGCTAATATTCCATCTGATATGCTTCACCAAATTTCAAATGAATTATTTACTCAAACGCCTTATTATTTGCGTTATGGAGGCTCTGATGGGCATCAAGGCTTACGTGATTATTTAGTGAACTTCCACCGAAAAGAAGCACCTTTTTTAACACATGACCACATCCTCATTACATCAGGAAGCACACAAGGAATGGATGCTGTTTGTAAATTGTTTATCAATGCAGGGGATGTATGCTTAGTAGAATCGCCTACATACAGCAATATCTTCAGCACGATGAAGAATTATGGAGCAGAAGTGATAGAGTCTCCTGTAGACAAAGACGGATTGAACCCTGATTTAGTCGAAGAGCAAATTTTACAATTAACCAAAATGAAGAAAAAACTGAAGCTTCTTTGTACGATTCCACATGCGCAAAATCCAAGTGGCATTACGTTATCAGAGGAAAGACGTGTACGTTTGTACGAACTAGCACGCATATATGACTTTGTTATCGTTGAAGATGACCCATACTCAGGCTTAACGTTTAGCGGTGAAAAGAAACGTCCAATTTTTTCACTGGATGAAGACTCAAAACATGTAATTTATTTAAATAGTTTTTCAAAAATAATTGCACCTGGGCTTCGTGTAGGCTGGTTAATCGCGCATCCTGAGATTGTTAAACGATTGTCACTTATGAAACAGTCCATGGATTCATGTTCGGCGCCTCTTTCTCAAGAAATCATTTATCAATTTTGTCAAAAAGGTATGTTAGAGCCTCATATGAAAAAAATTACACGCGACTACTACCTGAAAAAAGAAGAAATGATGAATACATTAAATGATGTATTTCATGACCGTTTAGATATCCAATGGACAAACCCTGAAGGTGGAATGTTTGTGTGGTTCAATGCGGGAGATAAAATTCAAACCCAAGAATTAGTGCGCTACGGACAGCAACAAGGAGTTGCATTTGTACCTGGGCAAGCCTTTTCACCGAGCCAAATGTACGAAAACCATATTCGCCTATGTTTTGCTTTTTGTGAAAAAGAAGATATTCGTGAAGGGATTTCACGTTTACGACGAGCGGTTGATGCCATGAGTGCAGGAGTTGCGTTAAAAACAGTTCATTAATTTTACACATTTTTAAATTCTCTCTTATACTTAAAAAAGAACACAAATCATATCAAAGCGAGGGAATTTATTATGAACTTTTTAGAAACGAAAAACAGCAAACCTGCAGGCGTGTACTATCAATTCACTGAAGAAGAAATTACGAAACTAGTTGTAGATTTTGTTGCTGAGCAAACAGGAGCTAAACTTGACTTAAGGGTTTCTTGTTTAGATGAAGAGTATGATGTATATGTGCATTGGGATGAAGAAGATGCGGAAAAATTTGAAAAAACAGCAAGCGAAGAACTTCAAAAAGCTGTTAGTGATTTTGGGATTACAGAATCTGAAGATTTCATGAATCGTGATACGATTTTTGAAAAAATGTTTAAATCAGAAAGCATTGGATACGAATGCAATACTTGGGTTGAAGAAAGTAATGATAAAGTTGAATCTCAATTCACGTTTTATGTAAAAAATAAATAAACACAGGAAAAGCGTTGTTTCGTTAATGAAACAACGCTTTTTTATTGTTTTTTTTAAAAAAGAGGCTTACACAAAAGTGTAAGCTATTCTCAAAACGAGAATGATAAAAATAGGATAAATGAATAGAGCCGATTAAATTGGCATGATTCATAAGGGACATTGAGTTATTCAACATCGTTTAGTATACCAATACAGGCATATGATTTCAATGAAAAATTTAAAAAAGTTTTATTTTTTGACTTTTTTAAAAATGTAAAAAACTGTACAATGGAAGTAGTAGGAAAAAAGGAGGGGACATCAAAAGTGAACACAAAAATATATCAGTTTAAAGATTACAAAAACCAAAAAAATAACGTTAGTGTGCACCAATGGGAACGAATTCTTCTCATCATTTCAGGAATCCTAATTTATAGTGTCGCGGCTTTTTTAATATATTTGTTTTTTCGCGCCGAAACTCTAAAAATATTTGCATATGTAATGGCAAGTGGATGCTTGGTATTTTTACTCCATCACGCTTACAAATTGATACTGATTTTCAAACGAAATCGAGTTGAATATCACTTGGAGTATGTAATGCACCTTCCTATTGCAACGGCAACGGTAAGTGGAATGGTAGGGATAGGGCTTTTCATTTCAACAGCAACCTCACTGTCAAAATGGATGTACGGAGTACCTTTGCTCGCTCTTGCAGTGATATTTGGGTACTTAACCTATACATTGGTAGCAAGAATGGATATTAAATACAATGAAGACTAAAAACGAGCTGTTACAGCTCGTTTTTTTATTTTTCTGCTTTGAAGAAATAGTGGGTATATAAAGGGTTGCTTTTTAACGTCACAGGTAAGTGGTGATGCTTTTTCATGTCATTGACGATGCGTTGCGTTTGGGATTTTGAAAGGTGAAATTCAGACGAAAGAATAATCCATTCGGTATCATTTATCTTTTTCCCGTGCTCAAAGTTACCGCGTTCGCACAACAAACGAACGGTTTCAACATTTATATTTAGCAATTCTGCCACTTCTTTATCAGAATAATACTCTTTTTTTTCCACGCTCGTTCCTCCTTCTCTCTAAGTGGTCGTAGACAAAATAAGTCATTTCATTTTAATACATCAAAAAAATATAGTAGATAAACTACTCTCCATCTTCGACTATACATGTAAATTGAAAAAATGCTATAATTTGTTATAGAAAGTTTAAAAATACAAGAAAACATATTTTATTATATAAAAGTTGAAAAGGGGAGTGTTCAAATGTCATCACGTGAACAAGTGAGAGAGCAAATGAAAGCTATTGCCTCAGATACAATGGCAATTTTAAAACAAGGCTATTATATCAATGCAAAAAACCAGCATATACATATTGAAAAAGAAACAAAACAAGCGATTACAGGTACCGTTTTATATGAAGAAAATGATACAATGCGAATTCTTCAGGAAACGAAACCGAATGAACAGGAAGAAACGAAGATTTCGGTCACCAATCAAACAACATTAGAAGCTATTAACGACTTAAAAGAAAAGTATCCTGATGAAGAGATGCTGGCACTAAACTTTGCATCAGCTCGCCATCCAGGGGGCGGATTTTTAAAGGGAAGTGTAGCGCAAGAAGAAAGCTTAGCCCGTTCGTCTGCTCTATATTATTCACTTGTTTCAAAGCCACAAATGTACGAACACCATGAGCAATTACGTACCAAACGAGGATGTTACAGCGACATGATGATATATTCGCCAAACGTTCCTGTATTTAAAAATGATAAAGGACAAGTACGTGAAGAATTTCAGTTGGTTTCGTTTTTGACATCTCCTGCAGTTAATAAAGGAGCAATTCAAAAAAATGAACCATATATCGGACTACCTCAGATTCACGCCACAATGAAGATGCGTATCCAAAAGATTTTAGCAGTTTCCTTAAAGCATGGACATAAACATCTCATTCTCGGCGCATTTGGGTGCGGAGTTTTTAAAAATTCACCGCGTGATGTAGCAGGGTACTTCCATGAAGCGCTAAAACACCCTAAATTTCGTGGGAAGTTTAAAGAAATTGTGTTTGCTGTGTATGATACCAGCGATAGTAAACAAACATTTGGCGCCTTTCAGCGACAGTTTGAACGATAAACGAGGGAAAAAGGCGGTTTTAACATGATAATAGAAGCAGTATGGGTAGGCGGAATGTTTGGTGCATCTGTCATTAGTTATGCAGCAGGAAAGTCGAATGGGAAAAGAATCGCACTGTCATCTCGACCTAATAAGCAAGTGGAAGTGCCCGTTCAAAAAGGTAGAAAAATGGACGTTTCCAAACCTGTTATTGAGATTATGAAAGAATTTATCAATGACAGAACCTTATTTGAAGACTTCAAGTTGGTGAAAGCGAAAGATGATACAAAAAAATATCAGTATTTAGAAAATGACTATTTATTCACGTTTGTTAAAGAAGAAATGAGTGATTTAGTCTATATGCAAATTGTGAAACATGATAAAGAATTGCTGATGTGTGTTTTCGATACGTACCACGAGGAATATAAAAAAAATGAAATTGCACGGAGTGTCATTGATGCTCATTCGAAGGAATCGCTTGAGATTGTAAGGAGCTTTTTGCAAAAAGCCTTTTACGGTGTAAATTGGAGACTTCCATTAGAAGTAGAACTAGTTGATGATGTGGGAGATGTGCAACCCGTTTATACAAAAGAAGAAGCAAACCAAGCAACAGAGGAACGTCAACAATTGGAAAGAAAAAAAGAATCGCACCTGAGCGAATCAATGAACGAGTCGGTTAATCATCGGATGAATAAATTAATAGCGCTTGTTGAAAAACCTAATGTCAATATTGCACTTGATATATGGACGTTATTTCAAACAATTACAGCCATGTTAAACACATGCCTAGAAAGAATTGAAATGTTAAATGAGGAGCAACAACATGCTGTAGAAGAGGCTATTCAACGGGACGTCCAAGCCTTGTTTGAAGTGTATATCACGTTAAATGAGAATAGCCAAAAAGAAAAACAGCAAGAAGTGAAGAAAGCGTTGCTTCACATTGAGACCAATGCTAAACACTTAGTAAGGTATATTGAGCAAAAAAACATTAAAGAAGTTGAACGAATCGTCCGCATTATTCATAGCCGAACGTATTAAAAATAGATTGAGCAATATTTGCTCAATCTATTTTTAATACGCTGAATATCAATATGCCTAAAAGAATAAAATAGAAATATTTTTTTAAAAGACGTCTCAATTACTAGTGAAAAAGAGAGGAAACAAAAAATGATTTCTTATAGCATCATATGTAAGAATGAGGAGAAGCGAATGAGAACAAAGATAAAGGAATAAAAGTAACAAAAAAGAGGAACCTATTTATAGGTTCCTCTTTTGGTTTATGCAGGTAAGGAAGCGTATTTGTCTACAACACGTTGTAATCGTTCTTCGACCATATCCCAACGTAATACGCTTCGTACCTTGTATGTGTAATTGTTATTTGAATATTTGTCCAAAATACATGGTAAGAATAGCTCTCCATCTGCGCTACGTAAGTAACGGTAAGGACCAAATTCTAAGAACAGATACGCAGTTTCAGCAATCTCAACAATCTTATGAGGAGCTTCCATACGAGAACAACCTGTTCGTTTCACGATACGCTCTTCGGCGTGAATGGAGGGTAGGTAGACTATCGGTTGAACATAGTTAAAGTCCATCAGCCTTTATATTTTTCTCTACCTCTTTTAAAAACAGTAACCCCAAGTCAGGTTGGAAACTACCTATTGTTTCTTGGATTTTCATGCTCACTGCCGCAATACCTTTACTGTTTAATAATTCGATTAGCTTGCGCTTCGCTTCAGGGCTTAACGCACCAATTCGTGCTCCGTGACCGATAACCTGAATAATTGAATTTAATTCTTTGTTTGCGCGAATTGACAACTCAGGTAAATCAGGGAACGTCTTATTTCCAACAGAAGATGATGGTTGCTTGCGAATCATGCTGTTACTGCTTTGTTCACCACCTTTAGGTTTTTCATCGCGTTTCGTCACGAAATTAGACACTTTTCCTGCACGTTGTTTCATACGATAAGAAGCATTCATGGATTCTTTTGTAGAAAGAACTAAGCGACTTAATTTGTCATCATAATAAAGAACGCTTGCTAACACCGTTTCGCCTACAGTAAAGAAGTCGCTTAAGGATGAAACCTCGTCATCAATTACATCGCTCATAAATACTGTTGCAGGCGTGTTATACCCATCTTTTGTTACACCTATAACCGCTTTGGTATCAATCTTTTCAACTTTAAATTCCACTTTCTCGTTTTCTTCGTAAAGTCGAGCAGAATATGGATTGTCATACACGCGCGGTGAAGAAGGAGGTGTCGTTTTTTCAGTTTTAGGTTTTTCCTCGGCTGTTTTAGTTGGTTGAGATGATGTAGTTTTTGCTTTTTGTGCTTTCGGCGCAACAGACTTCGTTTTTTCAGCTGGCTTTTCAGTTTTCTTAGCCTTTGGTTTGTCCGACGTTTTAGCAGAAGACGTCGCTTTTGCCTTGGACGTTGATTTAGGTTTTTCTTCTGATTTTGGCGCTTCTTTTGCTTGTTCTACTGTCTCTTGTTTTGGTTCTACAACCTCAGGTTTAGTAGCAAGGTTTACTTCAACTTGTTCATCATCGTCATCTCGTAAATCATCTGTCGGTGGTCCATCAAAGTCGTCATCCTCAATTAACGATGAAATGTCACCGATTAAATTGATTTTGGCAGTTGTAATGGATATCAAATAGTTTTTTAAATCAGTTAAAGCTAAAGAAGCTTTGTCTTTCACTTTCTTCATAGGATGTTTTTCTATCACAGTTTCTAAAAACTCAACACCAATTTCAATTTTCACGATAAGTGTTTTAGCTAAGCCTCGTGGTGACTGCATCCATACGATTTTTTTATTCTCGTCTGTGAGAAGATTGTCTAAGTAAGAAGAAGTTGTACTAATTCCAATTGACTTTAAGATGTCTTTAGCCACAATATATGTGACGCCGTCTATTTCAGCTACACGAACAGGTAATTGCTGAATACGGATTTCTACAGTGTCAACTCCTTCCGCCTCGCTTGGTGTAGCGGTTTTAGGACTCTTAGGAACTTTCTTATCTTCAAGAATGTATCTAAACTTATTGTAATAAAGTGCTTGTGCATTAGAAAATGTTAATTCGTCGTATTTTTCTTCTAAACGACGAAAGATATTTTGATAGGATTCTTTTGGATTTTCTTTTTTCCATTGCACTATATTATCAAAATATTCTTGCTGCTTTTGGTTTAACGTTACGTTCGATGCTGTAGCATTAGCCAAACGAAACACACCCCCATAAATAGTTTACGTGCTACACCCATTTTGTCACATTCTCCTTTGTATCGCAACAAAAAAATAGTTTTCAAGACTAGAAATAATAACCTTTTTATGCTTCGACAAGAGAATTAACTTTTCTCCTGAAATTTCGCTCCGTTTTCTCATTTTTCGATTACTATATAGCAAATCAAAAAAACTTATATCGGAGGAATAGAAATGGGAATGTTACTTATTGCTGTACTTGTTATTGCTTTATGTTTTATGTTAATGAATCAAACACGTGTGTTTACGGAGGAACCAACTTCTCAGAATGGAAATCAAAACTTTTCAAATCAACAAAGGGAATGGTCTGATTCTAAACCGAAATATTATGCATTAGATTGTTTGGAATGTAATACTCCATTAACATGGAATGACGTATATCGTGGTGAAGGAAGCGAAAAAGGACCTGATACTTTTGAGGACCATTCACTACATAATATGGATTGTAATAACGGAGAATACGCTGGAGGAAGTTCGCTACGTTGTAAATTCTGTGATTCTTCTGATTTAAAGAGAAGATAAGACAATAAAACAAGAGTTTCTCTTAACCTTAAGAGAAACTTTTTTCGTGTAAACGTTCTCTTGCAAAAGGGTTGTTGGTAAAAAAAACATAGTAAGAAAGAGGGGGCTTTTTAAAAAAGGAGTAAACAAATGAAAATTGGATTTCGAATTATTAAAACGGCTATTGGCGCAGGACTAGCCATATTTTTAGCACAATGGTTTGGCTTGGATTTTGCTAATTCCTCAGCAATTATTACTATCTTATGTATTGAAAAAACGAAGAAAAAGTCCATTCAAGCATCTTTGAATCGATTTTTTGCTTGTTTGTTAGCATTGGGATTGAGTGGCTTGTTTTTTGAATACTTAGGCTATAATGCGTTCGTGTTCTCCTTATTTATTATCTGTTTCTTGCCTCTATTGGTTAAAATGAATATTCAAAGTGGCTTTGTATCAGCTATTGTTATTGTATTGCACATTTTTAGTTTAAAGGATATCTCATTTGCCATTGCAGAAAATGAAATTTATTTAATCGCCATTGGGATTGGAATTGCGATGATAATTAACAGTTATATGCCAAATTTAGAAAAAGCACTTGTAGATACACAACAATTGGTTGAGGAACAGTTTAAGGAAATTCTAGGACAGTATGGTCAGTTTCTCTTAAAAGGAGACCAAAATTGGAACGGACATGAACTAGTGGAAACAAGCGAAACATTAAAGAAAGCGAAGCTGTTATCGCTCCAAGCATCTGAGAACTATGTATTTAAAAAGAGAACATATTTTTTCTCTTACTTTGATATGCGAGAAAAACAGTATGAAATCGTAGAGCGGATGTTACCTGTAATTGCGAATATCACAGAAGATATTCCTCAACGTGAACAACTAGGTCGATTTTTAATGGATTTAAGTAACAATGTAAAAACAGAAAATACCGCACAAACGTTTATTTCGCGCTTACGAAGTGAACGTGAGGAGATGAAAGAACTACCTCTTCCTCAAACACGTCAAGAGTTTGAAACACGGGCGTCAATATATCATATCATGAACGAAATTGAATATTATCTTGCTACAAAATCAAAGTTCTTTACTCAGTATAATTTAGAAGAATCGCGTCCTTGCAAAAAAGAAAAAAAGGGTTAAATTTACAATTATTGTATAATTAGTGTGTGAAGAAAGGGCGTGTTAGGATGAAAAACATCTTTTCGTATTTATCTTGTGTAGGTTTGTTTACTTCAATTGTATTATTTTTTACGGAAGTGTCATGGTTTGATTCAGCATTTTTACCATTTTATTCTGTCCTTATTTTATCGTTTTTGCTTGGACTAATTGCTGAAAAAGGATTTAAAAAGACAGAAGTATCGCCATTTAACCGTGTTCTTTCGAAAGTGGGATTTTATGGAAGTGTGGCAATCGCTATTTTATTCTTCCCGACGATTTATAACATTTGGGGAACTTTATTCTTCGGTGTATAAAATGAAATGAAAAAGAGTCTATCTACAACTTAATTGTAGATAGACTCTTTTTTTATTGGATTTCGTTTATTTTAAAAATGAACGAAGCATCCAAATATGTTTTTCAAATGAAGCAAGCGTACCAATTAAGAAATCTTCTGTGGTATTGTCGCCTTCATCTCCTGCAAGGGAAATTCCTTCTTTCAACTCGCTTGCAATGGTCTCGAAATCTTTTAATGTGCGCGCCACCATTTCACGGTGAGGCAAATCATTTTCCGTTTCTTCTTCTAACGTTGTGAACGCTAAGTACTCTTTTAACGTACCAATTGGTTGGTTACCAATCATTAAGTTGCGTTCTGCCACTTCATCAATTAATTCTGCTACTTCTTCGTAATATTCCTGAAATTTCTCATGAAGAGTAAAGAATTTCTCTCCTTTCACATACCAATGGTATTTATTTAATTTCACAAATAACACGTTTAAGTTCGCTAATTCCTTATTTAAAAACAATTCTAATTGATGACTCAATCAAATCACTCCTTTAAAAGATAAAAACACATAGGTACTATACCATGGTTTTTTAATATTTGTTATTAATTTATAATTATTCTAAATAAAACCTTTTTTACAGAAAAAACCCTCCTTAAAAGGAGGAAGTTAAAACCATTCGTGAACCCAATCTGTGCGAATTAAACGGTCTTGTTCGTAGTCATAGTAGAAGATATCCTGAGTATAGACGTGGTCTTCTTTTATGTCTTTTTGAGGAATAAGTAAATCGGTTGATAAATGATGTTTATGTACGCGTTCATTGTTAAGAGATGCTCCGTACGAGCCTGTTCCTAACACTTCGCTCACTTGTAAAATTCGTCGATTTCCGTTTTTCAGGCGTGAAATTTGCATCACAAAATCTGTAGAAAAAGCAAGTTGGGTTGTATGTAAGGAAGAAAAGAAATTACCTCCTTGAAAGTGTAGATTCTCCATACGTTTAAATAGAACATCAACGTTATTACTGTGGAGAGTTGCAGCGAATGGATATAATCCTTCAAACGAAAACATAGACCGAACATCATCCATCACATAATAATCGATTGGTGCCAGAGAGAATAGGTTGCGGATACCGCTATCTACGTTTGCTACATCTTCTTGAGATGTGCGAATGCATGCATTTTGAGGGGAGATAAATCGGTCGTCTTGGTGAAGAGAATCGGTTACCTCAATGACTCCATACAGTTGTTTTTGAAGAGAGTTAAGGAGAGTGTGAAGTAAAGTGGATTTCCCTGAGCCTGTGCCACCTCCAATAAAGAAGCTTTTTCTATGGTGAAGAGCTTGGTTCATAAATGTAATGAACTCAGGACTGCAAATACCAACCGATGGAAATCGGTTAAGAGTCCAAAACGCAGTGTCGGAAAAAGATAACCAAAACTCGTGATGCGTTCCGTGTTTCCGTAAACGAAAGCGGCGCTTTTCATCAAGAGAAGAAATGCTCATCCCATTGTCACCATTTAATAGATTCCATAATAAAGAAAAATTAATCTCAGAAGCAATATCAGGACAATTGACCACTTCACGTTGACCGTTGTGATATCTCTGCAAACGTACTTGTTTTTGAGGTGTTTCTTTTACGTTGTAATAAAGCGAAACGCCTTCGACATGTGGATGTTGGTCGAATAGTGGTAATAGCAACGAAAAACTGTTGTAAATGACCTGTTTTTCTTCTTCTATTTGTTTCTCCGAGCCTTCTTCTGATAAAAAGCCATAATGTTTCAACAAAACGATTTCATGATTCATTGATATTCCTTCCTTTCTGTTTCAAAAATGCCTGTTTATCATTGTTCTTGTCATACGTTGGACGACTTATCCTTAAACCCTTTCTCGCTCTTGTAAAAAAGGTTTTTCTGCTTTTTTTGGCAATAAAAAAGGGATAAGGGGGCGTTAAAAATGACTTATAAAATGGTTTTTTTAGATATAGATGGCACAATCTTGCCACCAAATCATGTGATTGCAACATCTACAAAAGAAGCAGTAAAAGCGCTACAAGAAAAAGGGATTTTGGTATCGATTGCAACAGGTCGACCGCTACTTGACACTGTGCATGTAGCAAAAGAATTAGGAATTGAAAATTACATTACCTTTAACGGAGGACTGGCAACCTTAAAGGGGACAGAACTCTTTAATCTTCCATATTCAGATAAGAAGAAAAACTTTATTTATTCAAATGTAGAGTTTTGGGGACATGAGCTAGTTATTTCAGATAAAGACGGAAGTTACATCGTATCGAGTCAAAACGAACGGATGACGGACTACTTGTCAGGACTAGAGCTAGCTTTAGAAGTAGAAGGCGGGTTAAAAGGTAGAGAACAACAAGTAAAAGAAAAGTCTATTTTAGGCTCTACGATTATCCTAAATGAGCGCAGAGAAAAAGACATCTATGAATCTAATTTCAATATTCAGCTTGTTGAATCCAATGTAGGTACGCAACTGGCATATGATATTACCTCTACAGACATCCATAAAGCCAGTGCTATTCAACGTGTTATTGACCACTTAGGCATCAAACCCGAGGAAGTAGTGGCATTTGGTGATGGGATGAATGATAAGGAAATGCTTTCGTTTGTCGGGCAAGGCGTTGCAATGGGAAATGCCAATCCACTATTACACCAGCATGCTAACTTTGTTACCTCATCTGTTGAAGAAGATGGCATTTGGAAAGGCTTAAAGACATTAGGGCTTATATAACAGAAAAAACCTCACAAATTGTGGGGTTTTCTTTTTTAAATTGTCGCTCCTTAATATAATTTTTGGTCTCAGAAATCTTTTGAAACAATTACAAAATGCTTGCCGAAAAAATCATCCCCGCGTAAATGTCCTAACCCATGCTGTTCGCCATAATTATTAATAGCTTCTACTTTTGTAAGTTCATCAACGTGTGCGGAATAGGTTTTTCCTTCAGTAAAGTCATGTGATGGTCTGAAAAGTCTGTTAATGCAAAGGATTTGGCAATTTGGTTCCATGAAAAATCATCTCCTGTTTCAAATTAGTTTTTTGTTTTTCGTTAGTATTATAGAATAAAAATGATACAATTGATGAAAAAAATGATGTTTCTGAGTTAGGAACTCAACCTTGTTATTTAAATAGCAAAAAACCCCGCCTAAATCCTGAGAAGGAAGGAGGGGTTTTATTTGCTACTGGTTTGAAAGGGTGACTAATTCTTTGAACAAAACTTTCATCGTGTCGCTTCGTTGGCACATGGATTCAGGATGCCACTGGACACCGATAAAAAATGGATGAGAAATATGTTCAACAGATTCAACGATGTCATCCTCTGAAAGCGAAGTAACCAATAAATTTCTTCCCAATTTATCGATAGCTTGGTGGTGGAGGCTATTTACACGAAGATTAAAAGTATTGGGAAACAACTTATGTAGTTTTTTTGAGTTTCCTATAAAGGAAATGTCGTGTTGTTCTTTAGGACGGTCAATTTTTTGTACATGTTGAAGTGAATCAGGTACTTGTGAAGGAATATCTTGAATTAACGTTCCACCTAATACTACGTTCAATAATTGCATGCCTCGGCAAATAGCTAACACAGGTTTCGTTTCGTCTAGCAGTTTTTTGGTCAAATAAATTTCAGATTCATCGCGTTCCGTGTAAAACACACCTATATTTTGGTGAGGAGAAGACCCGTAAAACTGTGGGTCAATGTCTTCGCCACCGCTTAAAATAAAACCGTCGCACATATCGATATAGCTATCTAAAACATCAGGCGGGGCAATGGGAAGAATTAGAGGAATACCTCCTGCTTCAATCACAGCTTTATGGTAGTCGTGATGCACATACACGCCTTCCATGTAATAGTTATGTTTTACATACGAACTCGTAATGCCGATAATCGGTTTTTTCATTTTTATGCGCCTCTTTATTTTAAAATTTTATCCAAAAACGCTTTCGTTCGTTCATTTTTTGGGTTAGTAAACATCTCATCAGGTGTACTATCTTCTAAAATAACCCCTTTTTCTAAAAATAATACGCGGTCAGCGACTTCACGAGCAAAGCCCATTTCATGGGTCACAATAACCATTGTCATGCCTTCTTTGGCTAAATCTTTCATAACGGAAAGAACTTCTCCTACCATTTCAGGGTCAAGAGCGGATGTTGGTTCGTCAAAAAGCATGACGTGAGGTTCCATTGCAAGGGCGCGAGCAATCGCTACGCGTTGTTGCTGTCCACCTGATAAATTGGGAGGGTAGGCAGATGCTTTATGGTCCATGCCCACTTTTTTAAGAAGTTCCATGGCTTTTTTCTCTGCTTGTTCTTTTGGTTGCTTTTTTAGTTTTATCATACCAAGAGTAACATTTTGAAGAACCGTTTTATGAGGGAATAAATTAAATTGTTGAAATACCATACCTACATGCTCACGGATAAGATTGATGTTTTCTTTTGGGTCAGTAATAGCTTTGTCTTCAATAAAGATATCACCGCTTGTGGGTTGTTCCAGTAAGTTGATGCAGCGAAGGAGTGTAGACTTTCCTGAACCTGAAGAACCGATGATGCATACGACTTGTTGTTTGGGAATAGTTAAGTCGATGCCCTTTAACACAGATGTTTCTCCAAATGATTTCGTCAATTGCTTAATGTTTATCATGATTGTGCCATTCTCCTTTCTAGACGAGATGAAACAAGCGTTAACAGCGTGATGATTATCCAGTACATAACACCAATGGTTGCTAGGTATTCAAATGCACGGTAGTTCATGGAGTACATCATTTGAGCACTGTATGTTAATTCCCCTACACCGATAACCGCTAATAAAGATGTATCTTTTAAACTAATAATAAACTGATTTAAAAAGGCAGGAATCATACGTTTAACGGCTTGAGGTAAAATGATATAACGCATCGTTTGTCCGTGGGTAAATCCAAGGCCGCGTCCTGCCTCCATTTGTCCTTTATCGATTGACTCAATTCCTGCGCGGAAAATTTCAACTAAATAAGCACCTGCATTTAAACTTAAAACAATCGTACCTGATAAAAAAGGGTCAATCTGTTTATGTAAAAGAAGCGGAATCAAACCAAAATGGAAAAAGATAATTTGTACATAAAGCGGTGTCCCGCGAATAATACTGACGTATGTTTTTGAAATGCCTCGTAATAAAGCTACATGAGACACACGACATAATCCTAATAGCAGTCCAAGAGCTGTAGCAATAAGTAAGGAGAGAAAAGCTAGTTCCACGGTTTTAAGCGCTCCTTGCAACAAAAAGCTCATATCACCCCATACTAATCGGAATCCGTCCATAGAGAATACCTCCTTTGAAATAAAGAGGGTGCCTGCGCACCCTATCGCTTTACAAATTATTCGCCGAAATACTTTTGATAAAGCTTGTCGTATTCGCCGTTTTCTTTCATTTCTTTTAACTCTTTATTGAATGCTTTCAATAATTCTTTTTCATCTTTCGCAATCGCAATTCCGTACTCGTCAACACTTAACTTGTCACCTGCAATTTGTAAATCTGAGAATTCTTTAGCTTTTAGCTTGGTTTGAACGAATGGTAAATCGTTAATTAACGCATCAGCGCCACCTTTTTGCACGTTTAGGTAAAGAGTTGCTTCATCTTCAAGAATGTTAACTTTAGCACCGTATTTTTCGCCTAATTCTTTTGCTTTAGTTAAACCTGCAGAACCTTGTTTTGCTACGATGATTTTACCTTTTAAGTCCTCAGGTTTGGTAATGGTGCTTCCTTTTTTGGTTACGAGCACAAGACCTGATTCATAATACGTATCTGTGAAGTCTGTTACTTGTTTGCGGTCATCTCGAATGGTAATTGCTGAAACACCGCCATCAATTGATTTTGATTGAAGGGCAGGAATAATACCGTTGAATTTCGATTCTTGCCATTTTACTTTTAAATCTGCTCCTTTAGCCAAAGCGTTAACTAGCTCCACATCAAAGCCAGTTAGTTTGCCGTCCTTTTTGTACGTGAATGGCTGTGTATCAGGAGCTGTAGCAAAGGTAATTTCCTTTTTCTCGGTTACGTTAGCGTCTTTTGTTTGACTGCAACCCACAATCCCAACAGCTAATGCGCACCCCATAATCGTTAAACCGATTTTCTTTTTATTCATGTTTTTTCCCCCTTGTGTCTTCATAATTCTAAATTGTCTTTTATTATTTTCGAAAAATTCAAATACAACCTTTTTTAAAATGTTAAAAAACTTCACAGCAAAATACTGTCAACTTTGTTGGGCTCGTACCCGAAAATGAACATAATTGCTGTTAAATAAGGAAAGAGAACGAATACATTTTGAATATAAAAAGATAAAATTAACAATAAAATACATGTGAGAAAATCTCTCAGTGAGCCTTAAAAGGTTCTTTTTTTGCTACCTGAGAGGGATTAGAGGAAACTTTTCTCGTGAAAAAAGGTTTTTTCTTTATTTTTTTCAATATAAATTTATGAAATTATGACCAGGTACTAATTGGTTGAACATAAAGGAGAACATACATGATTAATTCAGTAAAAGGTAAGAACTTTATCGTGATGGGCGTTGCCAATAAGCGAAGTATTGCATGGGGAATCGCGCAAGCTCTTCATGAAGCAGGCGCCAACTTAATCTTTACATATCAAGGTGAACGTATTAAACGAGAACTTGATAAATTATTAGAAAAAACGGAGGACATCAATCCTCTTTTAATAGAATGTGACGTTACGAAAGATGAAAGTATTGAAGAAGCGTTCAAAGCCATTGGAGAACAATATCCTGTCATTCACGGAGTGGCTCACTGTGTGGCATTTGCAAAAGAAGAAGATTTAAAAGGTGAATTTGTCGATACGTCCCGAGATGGGTATTTATTAGCTCATAACATCAGTGCATACTCGTTAGTAGCTGTTGCTCAAGCGGTCAATCCTCTTATGACAGAGGGCGGTTCGATTGTAACCATGACGTATTTGGGAGGCGAAAAGGTTGTCCAAAATTACAATGTAATGGGTGTAGCCAAAGCTTCTCTTGATGCAAGCGTTCGTTACTTAGCCAATGACCTTGGAAAAGAAGGTATTCGTGTAAATGCTGTATCAGCAGGACCGATTAAAACATTAGCAGCTAAAGGAATCGGAAACTTCACATCGATTTTAAAACAAATCGAAGAAAAAGCACCGCTGCGACGTACCGTTAACCAAGAAGATGTAGGGAATACTGCTCTTTTCCTTTTTAGTCACTTAGCAAATGGGATAACAGGCGAAATCATTCATGTGGATTCAGGTTATCATATTTTAGGCATTTAAATGGAAAAGCAGACTCTCGCAGTCTGCTTTTTGTTATCTACCAAAAGGGAGGAATACCATTGTGGAATATCCATACAAAAAAGAAAAAACTGACTTTCCACCTTCTGATGTAGCCTTTGCAAATGGGTTATCATCATGGGTATGTAAAGGATGCGGAGCAACCTTATCTCAATCGATTATGAGTAAAAACCAATATGTGTGCCCGCAGTGCGCTCATCATCATGCCATCTCTTCATATGACCGCATTTTACATTTAGTAGATAGCGGAAGCTTTGAAGAAACCAATCGTGACCTGTTATCAAGTGACCCGCTTTCGTTTCCTGGCTACAAAGAAAAGCTAGAAGGAGACAAAGCAAAAACAACGCTAAAAGAAGCGGTTGTAACAGGAAAAGGTGCTATTAGCGGATTTCCGCTTATGCTCGGTGTGATGGATGCTCGTTTTCGTATGGGAAGTATGGGAGCAGTTGTAGGAGAGAAAATTACACGAGCGATTGAACAAGCGATTCATGAACGAATCCCGTTTGTTCTTTTTTGTGCGAGTGGTGGAGCACGTATGCAAGAAGGCATATTCAGTTTAATGCAGATGGCAAAAACCAGTGTCGCCCTTGCTAAGATGAATGAGGAAGGGTTGTTATTTGTGTCCGTATTAACGAATCCAACAACGGGAGGCGTATCTGCTAGTTTTGCTTCACTAGGTGACATTAATTTAGCAGAGCCTCAAGCCCTTATTGGATTTGCGGGGCGACGCATCATTGAGCAAACCATTAATGAAAAACTACCTGATGATTTTCAAACAGCAGAGTTTTTATTGGCGCATGGACAGCTAGATAAAGTAGTGGATAGACGTGAAATGAAAAACACACTTTCAACTATTTTAAAACTTCATCAAAAACCGAAAAAGGAGGTTCTGTATGAACGCTGAGTCTTTGGAACAACTAGAGATAAAAATTCGTGAAATGAAAGAAATATCTGTTTCTCATGACCTCGACTTACGAGATGTACTGCGAACATTGGAACAAAAAGCGGTTGATATTAAGAAAGAATTGCGAAAACAACCATTAGATGTCTGGGAACGGGTTCAGTTAGCAAGACACGCGCAACGTCCGACTACTCTTGATTATATTCAAAATCTATTTGACGACTTTCTTGAGATGCATGGAGACCGTTCGTTTGGTGATGATGCAGCTATCGTAGGAGGCATTGCAACATTTGAAGGAATCCCAGTAACCGTTATCGGTCATCAAAAAGGGAAAAACACGAAAGAAAGTATCCACCGACGATTTGGAATGGCACAACCTGAAGGGTACCGTAAAGCGCTTCGCATGATGGAACAAGCGAACAAATTTAATCGACCGATTATTACATTCATTAATACAGCGGGCGCTTTTCCAGGCAAAGAAGCTGAAGAGCGTGGACAATCAGAAGCGATTGCACGAAATTTACGTGAAATGGCGCGTTTTTCTGTTCCTATTATCTGTTTTGTTATTGGAGAAGGAGGAAGTGGTGGAGCGTTAGCGCTTAGTATTGGAAATCGCATTTATATGCTAGAAAACACGTTTTATTCCGTTATCTCCCCTGAGGGTGCTTCGGCTTTATTGTGGAAAGATTCAACGAAGGCAAAACAAGCAGCTGAAACGATGAAGATTACCGCACAAGATTTACACGGGTTTGGCATTGTTGATGGAGTTATTCCTGAGCCTGTCGGCGGAGCGCATAAAGATATTGAAGAACAAAGCGCCTCGCTTAAAGAAGCTATCCGTACATCACTTCATGAATTATATGGTGCTGAAGGACGCTTTCTTGTGGAACAACGATACAATAAGTTTCGTCAAATGGGCGAATTTCAAGTAGCAAAAGAAAATGAAAAAGGAGAACAAAACTGATGGAATTTGAACAAATCAAAGAATTACTCACATTATTTAACGAAGGAAAATCAACTAAGTTATCTCTTACAAAAGGAACGTTTTCAATTACTCTTGAAAAAGACCAAGCAGTTTCTTCAATAGCTTCTGAAAGCTTTATTCCAGCTCATCCCTCTCAACCTACACCTCAAGTGGAACAAGGACGTCCTTCTGTCGATACGTCGGTTTCATTGTCTCCACCATCTGCACCGCAAACACCAACTTCTCAAGAAGACAGCTCACTTGTACAAGTAAAAGCACCTATGATGGGTACATTCTATTCGTCTCCTTCGCCAGATGCTCAGCCATTTGTAAAAGTAGGAGATATTGTCAAAAACGATACAACTGTTTGTACAGTTGAAGCGATGAAGATGTTTAATGAAAATGAAGCAGACGTAGATGGCGTCATTGAGCGAATTTTGGTTCAAAACGGAGATGTTGTTGAATTTGGTCAACCGTTGTTCCTTGTTCGTCCACATAACTAAAAGAGGAGGAAATCATCATGTTT
>Ga0105244_10000750_pt1 | contig 27787 bp, 17 predicted proteins | sample KBSM44metaG_FD_80423 | JGI IMG/M metagenome (GOLD analysis project Ga0105244, IMG submission 80423) | Miscanthus rhizosphere microbial communities from Kellogg Biological Station, Michigan, USA - KBS M4-4 metaG | ecosystem: Host-associated > Plants > Roots > Rhizosphere > Soil | place... | reverse complement strand
GTGTCGATGCTGCAGCAACTGGGCGTGAACCTGCCGCAGGGCACCCAGCTGCAATTGAAGAACGACGCCGCCGTCATGGTCACCGCCTCCTTGCCGCCGTTCGCGCAGCCGGGCCAGACGCTGGACATCACGGTCTCGTCGATGGGCAACGCCAAGAGCCTGCGCGGCGGCACCCTGTTGATGACGCCGTTGAAGGGCGCCGACGGCCAGGTCTACGGCATGGCCCAGGGTAACGTGCTGGTGGGCGGCGTCGGCGTCGCCGCCGGCGGCGCCGGCGGCAGCTCGCTGACCGTCAACCACCTTAGCGTGGGCAAGATTTCCGCCGGTGCAACGGTCGAGCGCGCCGTCGCCTCCAACCTGGGCGAGGGCAACCAGATCAAGCTGGAACTGAACACCGCCGACTTCGCCACCGCCAGCCGCGTGGTCGAGGCCATCAACGAAAAATACGGCGCCGGCATCGCCTACGCGCTCGACAGCCGCGTGATCCGCGTGCAGTCGCCCAGCGGCAGCGACCAGCGGGTCAGTTTCATCGGCACTTTGCAGGACATGCAAGTCAATCCGGCCGAGCAGCCCGCCAAGGTGATCATGAACGCGCGCACCGGCTCGGTGGTGATGAACCGCGCCGTGACGCTCGAAACGTGCGCCATTTCCCACGGGAATATGTCAGTCTCGGTCACCGCCGATCCGCAGGTGAGCCAGCCCAACGCGCTGGCCGGCGGCCGCACCGTCGTCACGCCCAACCAGAGCGTCGATATCAAGAAGGATGGCGGCAAGGTCATGATGGTCAAGGGCGGCGCCTCGCTGGCCGAGGTGGTCAAGGCCCTCAACGCCATCGGCGCCACGCCGCAGGACCTGCTGTCGATCCTGCAGGCCATGAAAGCCGCCGGCTCGTTGCGCGCCGAGCTGGAAATTATTTAAGCGGAGCCCGCCATGACCAGTCCCAAGACATCCAATGATCTGAGCAGCAAGTTCGCCCTCGACGTCAAGGACATGGGCGCGCTGCGCCAGTCGGCCAAGGCCGGCGGCGCCGAGTCGCTGAAAACCGCCTCCACGCAGTTCGAGGCGATGTTCGTCAACATGATGATGAAGAGCATGCGCGACGCCTCGCCTCAGGACGGCATGATGAACAGCGAGCAGACCAAGATGTTCACCACCATGCTCGACCAGCAGACCAGCCAGAACATCGCCAAGAAGGGCATCGGCCTGTCCGACGTGCTGATCCGCCAGTTGACCAAGACCGCCGACGCCAAGGCGCTGGCCATCGGCGGCGCCGGCGACAACGCCAGCGGCGCCAACGCGGGCAGCTTCAGCGGCGTGGCCAGCCTGATGGACGCCAAGTTGCAAAAGGCCATCGCGGCGGCCGGCGGTGCCGGCGCGGCCAACGTCATCCCTAAAACGGGTTCGGTCGACGACAACAGCGCCGTTCCCGCGACCGTGATCGGCAACCGCGGCTCGCAGGCGCCGCACGTGCGCAGCTTCCAGGAAAAACTGTCGTCGCACGCCGAGGAGGCCAGCCTGGCCACCGGCATCCCGGCCAAGTTCATGCTGGGCCAGGCGGCGCTCGAGAGCGGCTGGGGCAAGCGCGAGATCAAGGCCCGCGACGGCACCAACAGCCACAACCTGTTCGGCATCAAGGCCGGCGGCGACTGGAAGGGCAAGACGGTCGACGCCACCACCACCGAATACGTCAACGGCAAGGCCCAGACCCGGGTCGAGAAATTCCGCGCCTACGACAGCTACGCCGACAGCTTCAAGGATTACGCGAAATTGTTGTCGAACAACCCACGCTACGAAAAGGTGCTCGCCAGCGGCGGCGACGCCAGCAGTTTCGCCCGGGGGCTGCAACAGGCGGGCTACGCCACCGATCCGCAGTACGCGGCCAAATTGACCAGCATTATCACGCGCTCGCTGGCCGGCTGACCGGTGGCGGCCCGGCGCGCTCAAGCGGCTTATTCAAGTTTTCCGGCGCGCCGCCGTTACCAATCATAACTAAGAGTAAAACATCATGAGTCTTCTCAGCATCGGCAAAAGCGGTCTGTTGGCAGCGCAGGTGGGGTTGGCGACCACCGGCAACAACATCACCAACGCCGGCGTGACCGGATACAGCCGCCAGGTGGCGATCCAGGTCGACACGCCGACGATGGACCAGGGCTTCGGGTTCGTCGGCACCGGCACCGAGGTGGCGGCCGTGCGCCGGTACTACGACAACTTCCTCTCCACGCAGCTGCGCAACGCCGAGTCGAACCAGGCCTCGCTCGACGTGTATAGCAAGCAGATCAGCCAGATCGACAACCTGCTGGCCGATCCGACCGCCGGCCTGTCGCCAGCGATGCAGGACTTCTTCAACGGCGTCCAGGACGCCACGTCTAATCCGGCCTCGGCCGCGTCGCGCCAGGCCATGCTGTCGAGCGCCGAGTCGCTGGCGGCGCGTTTCCAGGGCATGAGCGCGCGCCTGTCGGAGATCTCCTCGGGCGTCAACGGCCAGATCGTCTCGAACGTCGGCGAGATCAACTCCTTCGCCCGCCAGATCGCCGAACTCAACAATACCATCGCGGGCCTCACCACCGACGGCAAGGCGCCCAACGATCTGCTGGACCACCGCGACGCGCTGCTGACCGAACTGAACAAGCTGGTCAAGACCACCGTCACCCCGGGCGACAATAACACGTTGACCGTGCAGATGGGGACCGGCCAGCCGCTGGTGCTGGGCAACAAGGCCTTCACCCTGGGCACCTCGCACTCGCCGACCGACGTCTCCCGCGTCACGGTCGGCTACCTGGCCGACAACGGCGGCTTCAGCCCGCTGCCGGACCGGGTGCTGACCGGCGGCCAGTTGGGCGGCCTGCTGGAGTTCCGCAACGGCGCCATGGACCGTGCGCAAAATTCGCTGGGCCAGGTGGCCGCCGCCATCGCCGTCAGCTTCAACGCCCAGCACGAGCTGGGCCAGGACCAGAACGGCGCCCTCGGCACCGCCTTCTTCGGCCCGATCAACGCTTACGTCGGCGCCAATTCGAACAACCTGCCGACCAGCACCGCCAACGTCACCGCCGTGGTGAAGGACGCCAGCACCCTGACGGCGAGCGACTACAGCGTCGATTTCGACGGCACCAATTTCAGCGTCAAGCGCCTGAGCGACGGCCAGGTCACGCAGATCAACCCGTTCCCGCAGACCGAGCCGCAGGTGATCGACGGCGTGGCCTACACCATCACCGGCACGCCGGCCGCCAACGACAACTTCCTGGTGCGCCCGACCTACAACGCCGCCAAGGATTTCGCCGTCGTCATCGACGACCGCACCAAGATCGCGCTGGCCGCGCCGATCTCGACCGCCGCGCCGACCACCAACGCCGGCAACGCCAAGATCACGGCCGGCACCGTCGACGCCAACTACCTGACGCCGGGCAACGCGCTGACGGCGCCGGTGACCTTGACCTTCGACAAGGCCACCAATTCGCTGTCGGGCTTCCCGGCCGCGCAGGACGTGACGGTGACGGTCAACGGCGTGGCCACCGTGTATCCGGCCGGCACGCCGAGTATACCGTACACGGACGGCGCGTCGATCAGCTTCGGCGGCGTCAGCCTGGCCATCAGCGGCACGCCGGCCAACCTGGACAAATTCACGGTCGGCCCCAACACCAGCGGCGTGGGCGACAGCCGCAACGGCGCCCTGCTGGCGGCGCTGCAGACCAAGAACACGATGGACAACGGCAACGCCAACTTCCAGACCACCTACGCGCAGATGGTCAACTATGTCGGCAACAAGGCGCGCGAGGCGCAGATCGGCGGCGCCGCCGCCGACGCCGCCGTGGCCCAGGCCACCAACGCCCAGCAAAGCGTGTCCGGCGTGAACCTGGATGAGGAGGCGGCGAATCTGTTACGCTACCAGCAGGCCTATCAGGCGTCGGGCAAGGTGATGCAGGTGGCCAGCCAGTTGTTCGATACGTTGCTCAGTTTGGGCAATTAATATAGACGAGGTAGCATCATGATCATGCGCATCAGTTCCAAGACCATCTACGACGTCGGCGTCGGGCAGATCAGCTCGCTGCAGTCGGCGCTCGCGCGCACCCAGTCGCAGTTGTCCACCGGGCGCAAGAACCTGACCGCCGCCGACGATCCGATCGCCACCGCGCGCGCGCTGGAAGTGACGCAATCGCAAGGCATCAACACCCAACTGGTGACCAACCGTTCCAACGCCAAGAGCATGTTGTCGCTGGAAACGGTGGCGCTGCACAGTTCGGGTACGATCATGCAGGACATCAAGTCCCTGCTGGTCAACGCCGGCAATGGCAGCATGGCCCAAAAGGACCGCGAATCGCTGGCGGTGGAACTCGAGGGCAGGCTGCAGGATCTGCTGGGCCAGGCCAACAGCTCGGACGGCGTCGGCGGCTATGTGTTCTCCGGCTACAAATCGACCACGTTGCCGTTCACGCAAACGGCCACCGGCGCCGCCTACCAGGGCGACCAGGGACAGCGCTCGCTGCAGGTGGGCTCGACGCGCACCTTGCCGATCAGCGATTCGGGCGCGTCCGTGTATGAGAACAACGCCACCGGCAACGGCACTTTCGTCACCGGCGCCGCGCCCGGCAATTTCGACCGCGGCGGCAGCGGCATCATCAGCGGCGGCTCGGTCAAGGACGCCACCCAGCTGACCGGCAACCGCTACCAGATCGATTTCCAGGTGGTGCCGGCCACGCCGGGCGTGCCGAAGGTGACCACCTACACCGTCACCGACCTGACATTGAACCAGCCGGTGCCGGCCACGCCGGTGCCGGCCGTGCCGCAGCCCTACGTCAGCGGCCAGAACATCACCTTTGACGGCTTGCAATTCGATATCAAGGGCGATCCGGCCGACCTCGACAGCTTCAGCGTCGAGCCCAGCACCAAGCAGTCGGTGTTCACCACCATCACCGACATCATTTCCGCGCTGCGCGCGCCCGGCGACGGCCCGGCCGGCCAGGCCAGCCTGAGCAACAAGCTCAACCAGGCGCACCTGAACGTCGACAACGCCTACGACAATATGCTGTCGATCGAGTCGGCGGTCGGCTCGCGCCTCAAGGAGCTCGACTATCTCGACAGCTCCGGCGACGACCTGAACCTGCAATACGCGACCACCTTGTCCGGCCTGCAGGACGTCGACGTGGTCAAGGCGATCTCGCTGTTCACGCAGCAGCAGACCAACCTGGACGCGGCGCAGAAGTCGTTCAAGACGCTGTCCGGCCTGTCGCTGTTCAACTACATCAGCTAAGCGGCCGGCTCAATATCCCAGGTCCGCGACCGGCACCGCCAGCGGCGCCGACGGCGGGCGGCCCAGCACCCGGTTGATGGTGCGCCCCAGCACGCGGATATCGTTGTCGAAGCCGCCGTGGCTGGCCTGCTCGGTGCGCGTGGCCGATACCCTGATCCGGTCGCTCGTCACCTCGCACGCGGCGGCACCGTCGGCCTGCGGCGGCAGCGCCGCCACCCACGCGCGCCACGCCTTCACTTGCGCCCAGTCGGCCGGCTTCCACAGATCGTCGTCGTGCTGGTTGGCGTTCCGGTATAGCAGGCGCTGCAGGCCCGCCAGCGGCGTCTTGCGTACGTTTTCAAAGCCCCGGCTCACCAGATACAGCAAGGACTTGCCGTACGGCCCGACCGTGTCGGCGCGCTCGCTCACGTCCGACAGCAGGTGCAGCCAGAAGCGGTCGGCGGCGAGGAATTTGTCGGCCACCCTGGCCTGGTAGTGGCGCGCGGCGAAGTCGAGCGAACAGGCCGGCGCGTACAGCGTCGCCGACGCGATCGGCACGCCGGCGGCCTGGCACAGGTCCAGCAGGTGGCCGTGCACGAAGGCGCCGGCCGAATGGCCCACCAGGTGCAGCTCCAGCCCGGGGTGGGCGGCGCGCAGCCGCACCAGCGCGGCGGCCAGCAGGTGCAGCGCGCCGCCGTCCAGCGCGGCCTCGGCGGCGTTGGCCTTCATCTCGTTCCACAACCACTTGATGTTGTGCGCGGCCGCCTCCAGCAGCTTGTCCCGGGCCTCGGCGACCAGGCCGCCGACCAGGGCCCGGGGCGCGATGCCGAGCGCGTTGTCCAGCGAGCCGGCCAGGGTGTCGAGGATGCCGGTGCGCCAGGTGTAGAACAGCGGATAGACGCCGTTGGCCATGAAGTAGGGCCCCATGACGCGGATGCGCCGGATGGACTCTTCCTCATTGTTGAGGCCGCCGTGGGCGTAGATCACCACTTTCCCGCTGGCGGCGCCGTCGCCGCGCAGCCAGCGGCCGATGTTGTCCAGCGCCACCCGCTCGACCAGGTCGCCGGCGCGGCCGATGTCGGGCCGGCCGATGCGCACCGCGCCGTTGTTGCCGGCCACCAGCGCGTGCTCGTAGGCGGCCTCGGTGGACCACGGGTGGGCCGCCGTGGCCGGAGCGATGTGCGGGCCACTGTGCGGACGCACGTCGCCCGACACCAGCGAGTTGCCGATGCGCCGCGCGCGCGATGGCGGCAGCGCCTGTTCCACCTGCGGCACGCCCAGCGCGGCGACCCAGGCGTCGGTGCCGTTGGCGATCCAGTCCGGATAGCTCAGCACGGCAAAGCCGCCCGCGCCCCAGTCCGTCCCCCAGGAGTTCTGCACCACAAAGCCGCGCTCGTTGTAGCCGACCAGCGCGAAGGCGTGGCCGCCGGTCGCCGCGGCGCCATCGCGCCAGGCGATGGCCGGCAGGCCGTCGTGGCCGCCGGCGGACGCCTGCGGCGCGCTGGCCTCGAGCGCCCAGCCGTCGTGCACGGCGGCCGACACGTAGATGGCGCCGATCTCGTGGATGGCCGCCTGCATGTCGGTCACCGAGGCGCTGTCTACCCGGTAATAGGTGCCCAGCGGGCGCGCCAGCGCGTCGCGCGCCCAGTCGGCGGCGGGGCGGTAGGCCAGCGTGCCGGCAGCGTGCACGCTGCGGGTCCACAGCGCGCCAGCGCAACTGCCGTGCTTGTTCCAGCCCTTCATCGCGCCGCGGCAGCTCGAGCCGTCGTAATCCTCGCCGGGCCATTCGTCGTAGAAGCGCGCCAGGTCGTACAGCATGTGCGGGCTGACGCCGGTGAAATCCTTTTTGTTTTTCGTAGTCTTCCACAACAGGAAATTGACGGTGGCCGCCAGTCCGTAGCCGGTGCAGGCGCCGTCTTTTTTCTGGTCCAGCACCAGGCCGTGTTCGATGTACGGCGGCAGCAGCTTGCGCAGCGCGGCGTCGTCGGGCCAGCGCGGCGGCAGCGAGGCGATCGGCGGCGCGTAGGGACGGTCGCGCAGGTCGAGCCGGTCCGGGCGCGCGTCCAGCTGGACGGTTCTGGCGCCGATCTTGATTTTTCGCGTGGGCATGCTGGTCGGCCGGTGGAGGTATCGACGCTAGTCTACGAAGGAATCAACGTTGTGTAAATTACAAAGTGCAAACGGACGGCGCAAAAAAAACGGCAAGCGGGCGCTTGCCGTTTCGTTGACCGCGCCCGTCTTACTTGGCGGCCAGCATGCCCGTTGGCGCCGGCTTGCGGAACCACTCGTCGGCGTGCGCCGCCGCGCCGCCGCTCAAGCCGGTGCTCGCTTGGTATTGCCTGATCTGCTCGCCCAGCGCGGCGACGCTGCCGCCCAGCGCACTCTGCGCGGCGCCCATGCCGGCCGAAGCCGCCGTGAGCGCCGGCATCGTCAACTGGCCGCCCGCCGTGTCCATCGCGGCCTGCGCCTGCGCGTAGCCGCCCAGCGCTTGCGCCAGCGCGCTCACCTGGGTGCCCACCGGCGTGCCCACCGGAGTCGAACGTTCGGCCCGGAACCAGACGTCGGCCACCTGGTGGACGCCGCCGTCGGTGGTGGTGTAGCTGGACCGCAGCCCGATCCAGTTGCCGTTGTCCAGTTCGCTGGTGCCGGTGGCGCCGACGCTCATGCCGGCGATGCCCAGCGCGTCCAGCGTGCGCAGCTCGCCGCTCTGGCTGACGCCGTCCGCGTTGGCGTCCACCCACACGCGCAGGTCGCCGAATTGCGCGTCCTGGCGGTCGACGACGCCGTCGCCGTTGGCGTCGATGTCGGCCAGCGCGGCGAAGCCGTCGCGCGCCTTGCCGCCGCCGGCCGTGCGGGTCGACGTGCCGAACAGCTCGCCCCCGTCGTTGATCGTGCCGTCATGGTTGCGGTCCAGCGCGAGCAGGCCGTCCCCCTGGCCGACCCACCCGGTGGCGACCTGGTTGCCGTCGGCGTGCAGGTCGAAGCGCACGCCGGCCTCCAGCGCCAGGGTGCGCACGCCGTTGCCGTCGAGGTCGAGGATGAGCGGACTGGTCAGCAACGCCGCGCGCTGCTCGTCGCTCAGCGCGGCCAGTTGGTCGGCGGAGAACGCGCCGGCCTGCGCCATCGTGAACGCCGACAGCTCGGCCACCGTCAGCGCGGCGATCTGGTCGGACGTGAGCGCCGCGATCTGGGTCGCCTTGAGCGAGCGCACCTGGGCCGTGGTGAACGCGGCGACCTGCTGCGCGCTCAGGTTGGCGATGGTGGCGCCCGACAGCGCGGCCACCTGCGCGGTGCGCAGCGCGACGATGTCGTTGGCGTCGAGCATCTGGATCTGGTCCGAGTTCAGCGCGTTGAACACCGACGCGTTCAGCGCCACCACCTGCGGTGCCTCCAAGGTCGCCATCTGGCCGGTGGTCAGGCCCAGCGCCTGGGTCGCGCCCAGCGCGGCCAGCTGGTTGGTGCGCAGGTTGCCGATCATCTCGACGGCCAGGCCGGCGATCTGCGCCGACGTGAAGCCGGTCATCTGGCCTGCGGTGAAGGTGTTCAGCGAGGTGAGCGAACCGAGCTGGGCGGTGGTCAGGCCGCGCACCTTGGTCACGTCCAGGCCGGCCAGGGTGCGCGTGCTCAGCGCCGAGAATTGCTCGATCGTGAGCGCGCCCAGCTGGTTGGTTTTCAGCGAACTCAATTGTGCCGAGTTCAGGCCGGCGACCGATACCACGCTGAGCGCGCCGATTTGAAGCGTGCTCAGCGCCGTCAGGTTGAGGCCGGGCATCTGCCGGGTGCCCAGCGCGCCGAGCTGGGCGGCGGTGAGCTGGCCCACCTGGACCAGGCTCAGTCCGCCGAGCTGCGCCGAGCGCAGCGTGGCGAAGTGCTCGCCGTCGATGGCGGCCACCTGCTGCGTGGTCAGCGCCGCCACCTGGCCGGCGTTGAGCGCGCCCAGGGTGCGCAGGCTGTTGATCTGTCCGGTCGACAGCGCGCCGATGTCGGCCACGCTGATGGCGTCGATCTGGGACGTGTTCAACGTGGCGACCTGGGACAGGGTCAGCGCCGCGATCTGCGGCTTGGTCAGGGCGTCGACCTGGGCGTCGCTGAGCGCGCCGATATCCTCGAGTTCGATGTTGGCGATCTGGTCGCTGCTCAGGCCCGCCAGGGCCGCCACGTTGATGGCGCGCACCTGTGCCGTGCTCAGCGCCGCCAACTGGGCGGTGGTGATGCCGCGCATCTGCGCCAGCGTCAGCGCGGCGACCTGGGCGGAGCGCAACGTGGTGAGCTGATCCATGCCGATCGCGGCCAGCTGGCCGGTGGTCAGCGCGGCGACCTGGGTGGTGTTGAAGGCCGACAAGCTTGTCAGGCCGGCCAGTTGCGCGTTCGACACCGCCTTCATCTGCGACGCCGTCAGCGCCGCCAGTTCGGCCGTCGACAGCACGCCGAACTGGTCGACGCTCAACTGGGAAATCTGCAAGGTCGACAGCGACGAGAACTGGCCCGGGCGCAGGCCCGACAGGTCCTCGATCTCCATCGCGGCGATCTGCTGGCTCGACAGGCCGCGCAGGGCGCTCGTACCGACGGCGCGCCACTGGCCCAGCGACAGCGCCTGGATCTGGTGCGTGGTCAGCGCCTGCACTTGCTTGCTGGTGAGCGCGCCCACCTGGCGCGTGGTCAGTCCGGCCAACTGGGTGTCGGTCAGCGCCTGGATGCGGTCGGTGCCCAGCGCGGCCACCTGGGTCGTGCTGAACGAGCCCAGCAGGTCGAGCAGCACGAACTGCGCCGGCGTCAGATAGTCCAGCTGGTTGGCGCTGAGCGCGGCCACCTGGGTCGCCGTCAGCGCCAGCAACTGGGTGCTGGTCATGTTGCCGATCTCGTCCGAGGTCAGCGCGCGGATCTGGGCGGTCTTGAGCGCGGCCAGGTCGCCCGCTTCGAGCGCGACGAACTGGTCGACGCTGAGCGAGGCGATGGCGCGGGTCGACAGCGCGGCGGCCTGCGCCGCGCTCAGGGCGACGATCTGCTCGGCGCTCAGCGCGCGTGTCTGGTTGACCGTCAGCGCGCCGATCGCGCCGGTGGAGATGACGCCGATCTGGTCGACGCTGAGCGCGGCGATCTGGTCGGTCGTGAGCGACATCAGCTGCGTCGAGCGCAGCGCGGCGATGTCGCCCAGCTCGATCGCGGCGACCTGTTCGATGGTCAGCGCGGCCAGCGCCCGCGTGCTCAGCGCCAGCAGCTCGGCGGTGGTCAGCGCGACGATCTGGTCGGTCGTCAGCAGCGCGGCCTGGGTGGTGCTCAGCGCGGCGATCTGCGCGGTGCGCAGCGCGGCGATCTGGTCGGGCAGCAGCGCCTGTAGCTGGTCGCCCGTCAGCGCCCGCACCTGGGCCGTCGTCAACGCGCGGATATTGGTCAGCGCGCGCAATTGGTCGGCGCTCAGCGCGCTGACCTGCTGCGGCTTCAGGCTGGCGACCTCCTGGCTCGTCAGCGCGCCGATCTGGTCGGCGGTGAAGGCCAGCAACTGGTCGGTCGAGAGGGCCTGTATCTGCGCCGTCTTCAGGCCCGGGATGTCGGCCGCCTCGATGGCGGCGATCTGCCCGGCTGTGAGGGCGCGCACGGCTGCCAGGCTCAGGGAGCCGACCTGGGCCGCGCTGAGCGCGACCAGTTGCTCGGCGCTCAACACGGCGATCTGTTCGGTCTGCAGCGCGCCGATCTGGCGCGAGTTCAGCAGTTCGATGTCGGCCGCCGTCAGCGCGGCGATGCGCGCCAGCGACATGGCGGCGATCTGGTTGGTCGTGTACTCGGCCAGGTTGCCCAGCGCGCCGGCCTGCTCGGGCGTCATCACGCCCAGCTGGGTCTGCGAGAAGGCGGCGATGTCGGCGCTGCTGAGCGCGTGCAACTGGTCCAGCGTCAGCGCCAGGACCTGGTCGGTGGTGAGCGAGCGCAGCTGCGCGGTGGTGAACGCGGCGAGGTCCTCGACTTCGATCTGCCCGATCAGCGCCGGGTCCAGGCGCGAGAGCAGGGCGGTGCCGAGGGCGCGGATCTGTCCGGTCGACAAGGTGATCAGCTGGGCGGCGGTCAGGCCGCCGGCCTGGTTCTTGGTCAACGCGGCGAGCTGGCGCGTGCCCAGCGTGGCGAAGCGGTCGGCCGCCATCGCGCCGAGCTGGTCGGTGCTGAGGGCGGCGATCTGCACGCTCGTCAGTGGCGTCAGGCTGGCCAGCGCGGCCAGCTGGCTGGACGTCAGGTAGCCGATCTGGCGGGTGGTCAGCGCGGCAATCTCGCCGTTGGTGAGGGCGTTGTACTGGTCGGCCGACAGCGCCGCCAGCTGGTCGCTGCTCAACACGACCAGCTGGCTGGTCTTGAGCGCGGCCAGGTCGTCGCCGGCCAGCGCGGCGATCTGCTCGGCCGTCAGCGCCGCGATGGCCGGGTTCGACAAGGCGCGTATCTGCGCCGTGGTCAGCGCCGGGATCTGGTCGGTGGTGAAGTAGCGGACCTGGGCGGTCGTGAACGCGGCGATCTGGGCGGTGCGCAGCGCGGCGAACTGGTCCGGCGTGAGCGCGAGGATCTGGTCGCTCGACAGGCCGGCGATCTGGCGCGTGCTCAGGCTGGCCAGGCTGCCCAGCGCGGCGAACTGCGCAAAGCTCAGCACGGCGATCTGGCGGGTGGTCAGCGCGCCGACCTCCTGGCTGGTCATGTTCGACAACTGCGCCAGGGTCAGCGCGACGACCTGGTCGGTCGTCAGCGAGGCGACCTGGTCGGTGCGCAGCGCGGCGATGTCGGCCAGCTCGATCGCGGCGATCTGGTCGGTCGTGAGCGCCGCCAGCGCGGCCGTCGACAGCCCGCGCACCTGGCGCGTCTCGAGCGCGGCGATCTGGGCGGTGTTGAGCGCGCGCAGCTGGGCGTTGGACAGCGCGTTGAGCTGGCGCGTGTTCAGGGTGGCGATCTGGCCCAGGCCCAGGCTGTCGATCTGGGTGCTGGTCAGGGCGCGCATTTGCAAGGTGGTCAGCGGCGCCAGCGATGCCAGGCTGCCGAGCTGGGCGGTCGACAGCGCGGCCACCTGCGTGCCCGTCAGGCTGGCCATGGTGCGCGTGCTCAGCGCGGCGAACTGGCCGGCCGTGAGCGCGGCCAGCTGGTCGCTGTTGAGGGTGGTGATCTGGTTGGTGCCGAGCGCGGCGATGTCGACCGCCTCGATCGCGGCCACCTGGTTGGTCGACAGCGCGGCCAGGGTGGCGGCGTTGAGGCTGCGCACCTGCGCCGTGCTGAGCGCGACGATCTGCTCGGTCGTCAGCGCGCCGACCTGGGCGCTGGTCAGGCCGGCGATCTGGTTGGTGCGCAGGGTGGCGATCTTGTCCAGCGCCAGGCTGGCGATCTGGTCGGTGGTGAGGGCGGCGATCTGCAGGCTCGTCAACGGCGCCAGGTTGGCCAGGCCGGCCACCTGGTCGGTCGAGAGGGCGGCGATCTGGCGCGTGGTGAGCGCGGCGAGCTGCTGCGTGCGCAACGTGGCGAACTGGGCGTCGGTCAGCTGGCCCAGCTGGGCGGTGGTCAGCGCCGCGACCTGGCGCGTCGACAACGCCAGCACGTCGGCCAGCTCGATGGCCGGCACCTGGTCGCTGGTGAGCGCGGCGATCTGGGCCGAGCCCAGCGCGCGGATCTGCGCGGTGCTCAGCGCGACCACGGCGTCGGTCGTCAGCGCGCCCACCTGGCCGGTGGTCAGGGCGGCGATCTGGCGCGTGGTCAGGCTGGCGATGATGCCCAGCGACAGCGAGGCGATCTGGTCGGTGGTAAGCGCGGCGATGGCCTCGGTCGAGAAGCTCGCCAGGGACGACAGCGCGCCGAGCTGGTCGCTGGTGAGGGCGGCCTTCTGTTCGGCCGTCAGCGCGGCGATCTCCTGCGTGGTGAGCACGGTGATCTGGTTGGTCGTCAGCGCCGCCACCTGGTCGGTCGACAGCGCGGCCACCTGGCGCGTCGACAGCGCGGCCAGCACGGTATTGTTGAGCGCGACGATCTGGTCGGTCGTCAGCGCGCCGATGTTGGCGGTCGACACGCCGCTCATCTGCGCCGTGCCCAGGCCGGCGATTTGCCCGGTCGTCAGCGCGATCAGCTGGTCGCTGTTGAGGGCGGCGATCTGGCCCGAGCGCAGGCTGCGCAGGTCGGCCAGGTTCAGGTGCGACAGCTGGTCGGTGCTGAGCACGGCCAGCTGCTTCGACGTCAGCGCGCCCAGCGTGGCCAGGGCGTCGAGCTGGGCGTCGTCCAGGCTGGCGATCTGCAGCGCCGTCAGCGCGGCCACCTCGGCCGTGGTGAGCGCGCGCAACTGCCGGCTGCTCAGCGCGTCGAGCTGGTCGCTGCCCAGCGCGGCGACCTGGCGCGTGCTCAACGCGGCGATCTCGTCGAGGCGCAGCGCGGCGACGCGGTCCGTGCCGAGCGCGGCGATGCGGTCCGTGCCCAGCGCGCGCACCTGCGCGGTCGTCATCGCGCGCACCTGGTCGCTGGTCAGGGCGGCGGCCTGGTCGACGCTGAGCGCGGCGATCTGGGACGTTTGCAGCGAGATGAAGTCGGCCGTCCCCAGCTGGGCGATCTGGTCGGTCGTCAACGACGACATCTGGCGCGAGGTCAGCGGCGTGAGCGCGCTCAGGGCGGCGATCTGGTCGCTGTTGAGCACGGCCAGCTGGTCGGCGGTCAGGGAGCGGATGCCCGCCGTCCCCAGCACGGTCAATTGGGCGGTCGTCAGCGCGGCGACCTGGTCGGTGGTCAGGCGCGCCACCTGCGCCGTGCGCAGCGCGCGGAAGTCGCGCGTTTCGATGGCGGCGATGGCGTCGGTGCTGAGCGCGGCGATGGCCTCGGTGCCCATGGCCGCCAGTTGCGCGCTGTTGAGCGCGACGATCTGGTCGGTGGTGAGGGCGAGCGCCTGGTCGCCGCCGAAGGCGCCGAACTGGCGGGTCGCCAGCGCGGCGAAGTCGGCGGTCGTCAGGCTGGCCACCTGGTCGCTCGTCAGGGCGCGCACCTGGCGCGTCGACAGCGCGGCGATGAAGCGCAGCGCGTCGATCTGGTCGGTCGACAGCGCCACGATCTGGTCGGCCGACAGCGCGACGGTGCCGGCGGTGTCGAGCGCGGCCACCTGGGCCGTGCCCAGCGCGGCGATCTGGTCGCTGGTGAGGCGGTTGACCTGGACGGTGTCGAGGCCGGCGATGTCGCGCGTTTCGATGGCGGCGATCTGGTCGGTGGAGAGCGCCGCGAGCGTGGCCGCGCCCAGGCCGCGCAGCTGCGCCGCGCTCAGCGCGACGATCTGGTCGGTCGTCAGCGCCTGGGCCTGCTCGAGCGAGAGCGCGCGCAACTGGTCGGCGCCGAGGGTGGCCAGCATCCTGGTCGTCAGCGAAGCGAGCTGTCCGGTCGTCACGCCGCTGATCTGGGCGCTCGACAGTATCGCCAGCGTCGGCAGCGCGTTGACCTGGTCGCTGGTGAGCACGCCGATCTGGTCGGTGCCGAGGGCGGCGACGGCCGCGCTCGCGAGCGCGCCGAATTGTTCGGTGTTGAGGGCGACCATCTGGTCGGTCGACAGGCGCGCCACCTGCGCCGACTGCAGCGCGGCGATGTCGCGCGTTTCGATCTGGCCGATCTGGCTGCTGGTGAGCGCGTTGAGCATCGCCGTGCTCAGGCCACGGTACTGGGCGGCCGTCAGGTCGACGATCTGGGCGGCGGTCAGCGCCTGCACCTGCTCGGCGGTCAGCGCCGCCAGCTGGGCGGCGGTCAGGTTGACCAGGTCGCGCGTTTCCAGCGAGACGAGCTGGTCCGTCGTGAGCGCGGCCATCTGCAAGGTGCCCAGCGGCGCCAGGCTCTTGAGCGCGGCGATCTGGTCGGTGCTGAGCGCGGCCAGCTGTTCGGGCCGCAGCGCGGCCAGGTTGGCGCTGGCGAGCGCGGCCATCTGATCGGTGGTCAGCGCCGCCAGTTGATCGTTGCCGAGCGCGCGGATCTGGCCGCTGGTCAGGCGGGCCAGGTCGCGCGTTTCCAGCGCCGCCACCTGGTCGGTGGTCAGCTGCGCGACCATGGCGGTGGTCAGTGCCTGCACCTGGGCGGTGCCCAGGCCGGCGATCTGGTCGGTGGTCAGCGCCTGCACCTGCTCCGCCGTCAGCGCCGCCAGCTGGGCGTTGCCCAGCAGCGAAATCGTGCGCGTCGTCAGCGACACCAGTTGGGCGGTGGTGAGCGCGGCCATCTGCGCCGAGTTCAGCGGCGCCAGCGAGGCCAGCGCGACGATCTGGTCGGTCGACAACGCCTGCAACTGGTCGACGGTCAGCGCGGCGATGGCGTTGCTGCGCAGCGCGTGCATCTGGTCGGTGCCCAGGCCGGCGAGCTGGTCGCCGTTGAGCAGGGCGATCTGGGCGGCGTTCAGCCAGATCAGGTCGCGCGTTTCGATCGCGGCGATCTGGTCGCTGGTGAACACGGCCAGCGAGGCCGTGGCCAGCGCGCCGATCTGCAGCGTCGACAGCGCGGCGATCTGGTCGGTCGAGACGAGCGCCAGTTGCTCGGCCGACAAGGCGTTGACCTGCTGCGTGGCCAGGCGCGCGACGGCGGCCGTGGCCAGCGAGGCCAGTTGGTCGGCGCCGAGCGCCCGGATGGCGCCGGTGCTCAAGGCCACCAGTTGGCGCGTGGCCAGCCCGTTGAGCTGGTCGGTGGTCAGCGAGGCGACCTGGTCCGAGCTGAGCGTGGCGATCTGGGCCGTTTGCAGCGCGCGCAGGTCGTCGGTCTCGAGCGCGGCGACCTGGGTGCCGTTGAGGGCGTTGAGCTGGCGGCTGGAGAGGGCGGTCATCGCGCGCGTGCTCAGCGCGACCACCTGGTCGGTGCTCAGCAGGGCGATCTGGCGGGTGGTCAGCGCGGCCACCTGGGGCTGCGACAGCGCAGGCACCTGGTCGGTGGTCATGCCGGCCAGGCCGTCGGCGCTGAGGGCGCCCAGCTGGCGGGTGCCGATGGCGCGCAGTTGCGCCGTGCTCAGCACGGAGAACTGGTCGGCGCTGAACGCGGCCAAGTCTTCGGTCGACAGGCTGGCGATCATCGTCGTCGAGAGACTGATGATCGCGTCGGTGGTAAAGCCTGTGATGATTGAACTCATTGCCGGGTCTCCTGGGGAGTTTCCATGATACGCTGTAAATTGCTGCAAGGAAACCAAAATACTACCGAAAGGCGATTGAACCTCGCTATGGCGCCGGGCCCGGTTGTCGGTCCGGCAAGCTTGCCGGGACGACGGGAGGGGGCCGCTGGGACCAGGTGCGCGGCATCAGCCGCGCCCGTTCAATGCCATCCAAAAACAGGTTCTGTACCGGCGTCGCCAGGTACGGCAGTGTCATGGCGACCACCAGCAAACCCACACCTAAAGTGATCGGAAAACCGATCCCGAACAAATTCAAAGCCGGCGCCGCGCGCGTCAAGATCCCGAGCGCGACGTTGGTGATCAACAACGCCGCCACGATCGGCAGCGACAGCTGGACGCCGGTGCTGAAGATCCGTCCGCCCCAGTCGGCCAGCTGCTTGAAGCCGCCGCTGTAGATCGGCGTGGCCGACACCGGCAACGACGAAAAACTCTCCACCAGCGCCGACAGCAGCACCAGATGGGCGTTGACGGACAGGAAACCGAGGGTCGCCACCAGCGCCAGGAACTGGCTGATCGCCGACGAGCGCCCCTGCGTGTTCGGATCGAAGAACGTCGCAAAGCCCAGGCCCATCGTCAGGCTGGCGATTTCCCCCGCCATTTCCACGGCGGCGAAGATGATGCGGATGCTGAAGCCCATCGCCAGCCCGATCAGCATCTCCTGCGCCAGGATCAGCAGCCCGGCCAGCGACATCGGATCGGTGGCCGGCAGCGCCGGCACGGCCGGCGCCACGATCGCCGCCAGCATCACCCCCAGCATGACCTTGACGCTGGCCGGCACCGCCTTGTTGCCGAACAGCGGGGCGGCCGCCAGCAGGCCGAGGATGCGCGTGAGCGGCCACAGCAATCCTGCGATCCACATGTTGATATCGGCACTGGAGATGGTAATCATGAGGGTTTGTTACCCACAGTTACATTTCTCTGCGGAACTAATAACATTTAGCCAACCAGGTTGGGAATGCCGCCGAACACTTCGCGCATATAGTCGAGCATGACCGACAACATCCACGGGCCGGCGACCACCAGCGCGACGAAGATGCCGACCAGCTTGGGGATGAACGACAGCGTCGCCTCGTTGATCTGCGTGGCCGCCTGGAAGATGCTGACGACCAGGCCGATGATCAGCGCCACCAGCAGCATCGGCGCGGCGATCATCAGGGTGACCTCCATCGCGTGGCGGCCCATCGTCATGACGCTTTCGGGTGTCATCGCGGCCTCCTAGTAGAAACTCTGCGCCAGCGAGCCCAGCAGCAGCTGCCAGCCGTCGACCAGCACGAACAGCATCAGCTTGAACGGCAGCGAGATGACCGCCGGCGACATCATCATCATCCCCATCGACATCAGCACCGACGCCACCACCATGTCGATGATCAGGAAGGGGATGAAGATGGCGAAGCCGATCTGGAACGCGGTTTTCAGCTCGCTGGTGACGAACGCCGGCACCAGGATGCGCAGCGGCACGTCCTCCGGCCCCTGCAAGGCCGGGCTGCGCGAGAGCTTGACGAACAGCGCCAGGTCGGCCTGGCGGGTCTGTTTCATCATGAACGTCTTGAGCGGGGCGGCGCCCTTGTCCATCGCCTCGGTCATGGTGATCCTGTTTTCCTGCAGCGGCAGGTAGGCCTCGTTGTAGATCCGGTCGAAGGTCGGTCCCATGACGAACAGCGTCAGGAACAGCGCCAGGCCGACGATGACCTGGTTCGGCGGCGCCGACTGCGTGCCCAGCGCCTGGCGCAGCAGCGACAGCACGATGATGATGCGGGTGAAACAAGTCATCAACAGCAACGCCGCCGGGATGAACGACAGCGCCGTCATCAGCAGCATGGTCTGCAGCGGCAGCGTGTAGTTGGTGCCGCCGCCCGGCGCCGGCGTCGCGTTCAGCGCCGGGATGCCGATGTTGGACTGGGCGGCCGCCAGCAGCGGCAGCGCCAGCGCGCCCATCAGCAGCAGCGATGGGAGCGCGCGCGGCATGGCGCGCGGCGTGTTGCCCCGCTGGTTATTTCGCATTGCGCTTGTCGATCGTTTGTTTGAACCACTCGGCGAAGTTGGCCGTCTGCAGGGTGGCGGGGACCGCCGCTTCGCTGTTTTCCTGGCGCGGCATGGTCGCCAGCGCGTTCATGCGGCCCGGCGAGGCGCCGACGACGATCCATTGCTCGCCCACCTCGACCACCAGGATGCGCTCGCGCGTGCCCAGGCTCAGCGAGCCGACCAGCTTGACGGTGCCGCCGGCGCCGCCCAGGTTCCTGGGGCCGAAGCGCTTGAGGAACCAGGCGCCGCCCACCAGCAGCGCCAGCACGAACAGCAGCGCCAAGGTGGTCTGCATCAGGCTGCCCGCGCCCGGGGCCGCCGGGGGCGGCGTCGGGATGGTCATCGCCAGCGGGCCGGGCGGGGTGGCCGCCGGCGCCGCCGGGGTGGTGGCGGGCGTGGCGGCTTCGGCGGCGGCCGGAACGACCGGCGTCGCCGTGGCCGGCGCGGAAGTCGCCGCCGCCTTGTCGGCGGCCGGCGCGGTGGACTGGGCCATCGCGGGCGCGGCGGCCAGGGCCGCCGCGAGGATCAGGGAAAGGGTCGGTCCGTGCTTCATTTATTCAGTTTTCGGATGCGTTCGGATGGCGTGATGATGTCGGTCAGGCGGATACCGAACTTGTCGTTGACCACCACCACCTCGCCCTGGGCGATCAGGCAGCCGTTGACCAGCACGTCCATCGGCTCGCCGGCCATGCCGTCGAGTTCGACCACCGAGCCCTGCGCCAGTTGCAGCAGGTTCTTGATGGCGATCTTGGTGCGGCCCAGTTCGACCGTCAGCTGGACCGGGATGTCGAGGATGAAGTCGATATCGTTGTGGGTCTCGGTCTTGCTCGGCGTGCCGGAGAAGTCCTTGAAGACGGCCGCGCTGGCGGCCTGCTGCGCTTGCTGCGCCTGCAGCGCCTCCGCCTCGGCCTGGGCTTGCTCGGCGATCGCGGCGCCCCAAGGGTCGTCCATGCTTTGATCGTCGTCTTGATTATCCGACATGTTTCTCTCCTGTGTTGCGGTTACCGGCGGCCAACGCCGCGGTCTTATTTAAGGTTATCGGCATTGGCGAGCAATTTCTCGACCTTCAACGCGTATTGTCCGTTCATCACGCCGTAGCTGCAGTCCATCACCGGCACGCCGTCGACGGTGGCCGAGATCATTTCCGGGATCGTCAGCGGGATGATGTCGCCCACCCGCATGTTGAGGATCTCGTCGAAGTTGACCTTGGCCGTGCCCAGCGAGGCGACGATCTCGACCTCGGCGATCGGGATTTGCTGCGTCATCAGGCGGATCCAGCGCTTGTCGACCTCGAGCGCCTCGCCCTGCAGGCTCGACGTCAGCGAATCGCGGATCGGCTCGATCATCGAGTACGGCATGCAGAAGTGGATCTGGCCCGACACCGAGCCCAGCTCCACCGTGAAGGTCGACGCCACCACCACCTCGTTCGGCGTCGCGATGTTGGCGAACTGCGTGTTCATCTCCGAGCGGATGTACTCGAACTCGACCGGATAGACCGGCTCCCACGACTTGGTGTAGGCCTCGAACACGATATCGAGGATGCGCAGGATGATGCGCTGCTCGGTCTGGGTGAAGTCGCGCCCCTCGACGCGGGTGTGGAAGCGGCCGTCGCCGCCGAACAGGTTGTCCACCAGCAGGAACACCAGGCCCGGATCGAACACCATCAGCGCCGTGCCGCGCAGCGGCTTCATGTGCACCAGGTTGAGGTTGGTCGGCACCACCAGGTTACGGATGAATTCGCTGTACTTGGACACCCGCACCGAGCCGACCGAGACCTCGGCGCTGCGCCGCAGGAAGTTGAACAGGCCCACGCGCAGCAGGCGCGCGAAACGCTCGTTGATGATCTCCAGGGTCGGCATCCGGCCGCGGACGATGCGTTCCTGCGTGGCCAGGTTGTAGGTCCGTACGCCGGCGACGTCCTCTTGCTGCTGGGCGTCGTCCTGGTCGCCGTTGACGCCCTTCAGGAGGGCATCGACTTCTTCCTGGGAGAGAAAATTATCGGCCATGGTGGATTACTTACCTGTCAACTGCTGCTTACTGGATGATAAACGACGTGAACAGCACATCGATGATGTCCTGCTTGTCGCCGCGATGTTCGAACGGTTCCGACAACTGCTCGGTGATTTCCTTGGACAGCTGGACCTTGCCCTCGGGCGTGTTGATGTCGGCGGCTTTTTTGCTCGACAACAGCAGCAGCACGCGGTTGCGCACCTTGGCCATGTTCTTCTTGACGTTGTCCGCCTCTTCCAGGCTGCCCACTTCCAGGGTGAACGCCAGTTGCAGGTACTGGTCGCCGCCGGCCTCGCCCGGCTGCAGGTTGACGGTGAACGGCTCGACCGGGATGTACTCCGACGGCCCGGCCTTCTTGGCCGATTTTTTCTTGGCCGGCTTGTCTTCTTCCTCGTGCGCCTCTTCCTTGCCGTGCATGAAGAACCAGGCCGCGCCGCCGCCGGCCGCGCCGAGCAACAGCACCACCGCGACGATGATGATGATCAGCTTTTTGCTGCCGCCGCCCGCGGGCGCTTCAACTTTCTGATCAGCTTTCACTTTTGGATTCGCTTTCAAAATTACCCTTGCCTTTGCCCGTCTGGGACGAATGGATCATTTCGCCATTATGTCATTATCGGTTGTGCCTGCGCGGTTGGAAATGCCGAAAAGAACGGTGATCCAGTGGGTGCTTGACGCTTCCATAGTTGAACCGACAACAAAACCGGGAGGGCCGCGCCGCCGTTCCCGGTCCGTCCGTGGCCGTCTCGCGCCGCTCAGGCGAAGGTGTCGACCGCGCCGGCCGGCGCGCGCCGCGCCGGGGCGTTGGCGCGCGCGGCGTTGCCGCCATCGTCGCCGTCGCCGCGACCGGCAAGACCGGCGCCGCCGGCACGGCCGCCGCGCTGGCTTGCGCCATCGTTTTGCATGGAAGCGGCTTGCTGATTGAAACCGTTGTTCTGGTCCGACATTCCGGCCGATACCGTCGCGCTGCCGAGCTGGATGCCGGCCTCGCTCATCATCTCGCGCAGCTTCGGCAGCGCCGCCTCGAGCGCCTGGCGCACTTCCGGCTGGGCCGAGCTGAAGGCGGCGGTGGCCTGGTCCTTGTTCACGCTCAGCACGACCTGCAGCGGGCCCAGATCCGGCGGATTGAGTTCCATGGTGGCGCTCTGTTCGCCGCCGGCGGCCATGAAGATGACTTTCTGGCCCAGTTGCTGGTCCCAGGCCTGGGTGCCGACGCGGCTGGTGAGCTTGTCCGCCGGCGCGGCGACGGCCGCCTTGGCGGTCTCCAGCGCCGCCTGCGCGGTCGGCGCGATGGCGGCGGCGCTGTCTTTCAGCACCGGCAATGCCTCGGCATTGGCGGCACCGACGGCACCGGCGCGCGGCGCGGCGGCGGCCAGCGCGGCGTCGGACTGATGCTGCTGTGCTTGATCTGACCGGGTCAGTTGCTGCTGGAAGTCGGCGGCCGGCGCGGCCTTGCCGGTGGTCGCGGCGTCGGCCGTGGCGGCCGTGTCCTTCAACACGGCGGCGGCGCCGGCCTTGTCGTCGGGGCCGACCGCGCCGGCGCTGGCGTCGGTGCTGGCGGCGACGTTGCGCGCGGCGCTGGACGGTATCGGTATCAGCTTGCCGGCGGCGTTGGCGGCATCGGCGGCGGCCTTGGCCCCCGCGGCGGCCGCGGCGGCATCGGCTGCGGCCTGCGCCGTGGCGCCGGCGTTGGTCAGCGCGGCCTTGAAGTCGGCGGCGGCGTCGGCGCTGGCGCCGGCCTTGGCGGTCAGCAGCGCGGCGTCGTCGAGCGCGGCGGCGTCGGCGGCTTTGGTCGGGGCGGCGGCGGCCAAGGCGTCGGCGTCCGCGCCGGTGGCGGCATCGCCGGCTTTGGCGGCGGCCAATTCCGCAGCGGCGGCGGCCGCTTCGGCGGCGAGCGCGGCGGCGCTGGCGCCGGTGTTGCCGCCTATCGCGGCCGAGGCATCGGTGGTGGCGCTGGCGGCCGGGGCGGGCGGTTGATTGAACGCGGCCACCAGGGCCAGCATATCGGCGACCGGATCGGCCGATTTGGCGGCCTGGGCGTCGCTGGTCGCGCTGTCGCTGGCGCCATCGGCGCCGCTGTCGCCGGTGGTGGCCTTAGCCGGGGCCGTCGCGGCGGCTGCCGTTGTCGTTTCGCTTCGGCCGGCCGGCTGGGCGGTTTTGTCGGCGGCGTCGGCCTGCTGGTTTTGTGGCTGGGCCGGTTTGGCCGGCGCGGTTTGCTTGGGCGCCGACGGCCGCGACGCGGGCGCCGGGCGGTCCGGCGTCTTGGCGATCATGTTGCCGGTGTTGGCCTGGCGTTGATCCATCTCGCGCGACAGCGCCTGCTTGAAAGCGTTGTTGTCGCCGCCCGCGCCCAGGTTCAGATTGGCCTTGGGTGCCGAGACCGCGTTGGCGTTCAGCGTCGGAAGTTGGAGATTGGAGGTTTGCATGATCGCGCCGTGTCGGTAGGGTTCAACTAATTTAGGTCAACGCTTGTAATAAGCCTGTCGTGCCGCGTGTTCGTCCATCTGCTTCTGGTCGCGCTTGTTTTCCAGCTTCAGCGCCTCGGCGTCCGCCCGCTCGTTCAAGGTGGAGTAGGACATGCGCTTGCGCTCGGCGGTCTGCCACGCGGCTTTTTCCTGGTCGGCGCGGTATTCGGCGTGCCGTATCATCTCCAGCTGGCCTTTGACGGCCACGTCCAGCTTTTCCATGAAGGCCTGGAAATTGCGGTAGGCCATGGGCGTGATGCCGGCCGCCTGCGCCTCCTCGAAGCGTTTGACGTATTCGTCGCGGTAGCCGACCAGCATCTGGTGCTTTTGCGTGGCCTCGTCGACCGCCTTCAGGGACGCGCCCAGCCGCTTGGCCGCATCGTCGGTTTCCCGGCGGGCCAGGTCGATCAATGTTTCAAGTTGCGCTTTGGATGCCATAGTGAATCAATTATAGGGGGCGGCGTGCCGCGTCCATCAGTCGAACAGAGAGGTAAGTTGGCCCAAACTCTCATCCATGGTGACCCGTTCGGTGATCTGTTGTTGCAGGAAGTTTTCTATCCGATCGTGCAGCACGATAGCCTGGTCCAATACCGGATCGGTGCCCGGGGCGTAGGCGCCGACGCTGATCAGGTCGCGGCTGCGCTCGTAGCGCGAAAACAACTGTTTCAGGTGGCGGGCGCGCTGCTGGTGCTCGTGCGTGGTGATCGAGTGCATGGCCCGGCTGATCGATTGTTCGATGTCGATGGCCGGGTAGTGGCCCGACTCGGCCAGGCGGCGGTTGAGCACGATGTGGCCGTCCAAAATCGCGCGCGCCGAGTCGGCGATCGGGTCTTGTTGATCGTCGCCCTCGGTCAGCACGGTGTAGAAGGCGGTGATCGAGCCGCCGCCGACCTCGCCGTTGCCGGCCCGTTCGACCAGCACCGGCAGCTTGGCGAACACCGACGGCGGATAACCTTTGGTGGCCGGCGGCTCGCCGATGGCCAGCGCGATCTCGCGTTGCGCCATGGCGTAGCGGGTCAGCGAATCCATGATCAAGAGCACGTTCAGGCCCTTGTCGCGGAAGTGCTCGGCGATGGCGGTGGCGTAGGCCGCGCCTTGCAGGCGCATCAGTGGCGGCGTGTCGGCCGGCGCCGCCACGACCACCGAGCGCGCCAGGCCCTCGGGCCCGAGGATCTGTTCGATGAATTCCTTGACCTCGCGTCCGCGTTCGCCGATCAGGCCGACGACGATGACGTCGGCCTCGGTGTAGCGCGCCATCATGCCCAGCAGGACGGACTTGCCGACGCCGGAGCCGGCGAACAGGCCCATGCGCTGGCCACGGCCGACGGTCAGCATGGCGTTGATCGAGCGCACGCCGACGTCGAGCGTGTCGACGATGGGCGCGCGGCCGAGCGGGTTGGCGGGGCGGGTGTTGATCGGCGCGCTGTCGGAGGCGTTGAGCGGGCCGAGGTTGTCGAGCACGCGGCCGGCGCCGTCGAGCACGCGACCCAGCAGTTCCGGGCCGACCGGCAGGTGGCGCGCGCGGTCGCTGGGCCGGCGGCGCGGATGGGCCACGGTGCCCGGCTTGGGAATGGCCGGTTCGACCGGGAACACGCGGGTGCCGGGCACCACGCCCTCGACGTCGCTTTGCGGCATCAGGAACAGGCGGTCGCCCTCGAAGCCGACCACTTCGGCCTCGATCTTGCCGCCGCCGGGCAGCGGCACGGTGCAGGCGGCGCCGACGGCCAGGCGCAGGCCGACCGCCTCCATGACCAGGCCGGCCACGCGCGTGACGCGGCCGGAGATTTGCATCGGTTCGACGAAGCCGACCAGCGCGCCGCAGTCGCCCAGATAGGATTTCCAGCGGCCGGCGTGGGTGCCGGGGCTGGCGGGGGAGGCCGCGGCGTTGGGGTTTTTGTCGCGGGCGGCGTTCATGTCAGTCCAGCCAATCGACTTCTTTGCCCAGCGCGTGGCTCAGGCGTTGCCAGCGCGCGGCGGCGGTGGCGTCGATCTGGTTGCTGGCGGTATCGACCTTGCAGCCGCCGCGTCCGACGTTGGCGTCCTCGATCACGCGCCAGCCACCCTTGTCGAGCTCCTCGCCGATGGCGGCGCGCACGATGACGGCGTCGTCCGGATGCAGGTGCAGTTGCGCCGGCTGCTGCAGCGCCGGCAGGTAGTCGATGGCGTCGCGCACGATCGGCAGCACCAGCTCCGGCTTGACCTGCAGCGCGTTCTTGAGCATGCCCTTGGCCAGCTGCAGCGCCAGGTCCAGCACGTCGTTGGCGATCAGCTGGTCGGCGTCGCGCAGCGCGCCGCTGAAGCCGTCGGCGAGCGCGCGCATCTGTTGCAGTTCTTCCTTGGTGGCGATTTCGCCGGCGGCGAGGGCGTCGGCGTGGCCGGCCGCGTGGCCTTCCTCGTAGCCGGACTGGCGCGCCTCTTCGCGGATGTGTTCGAGTTCTTCGACGGTCGGGTATTCGAGCGGCGGCGGCAGCGGCGGGCCGATCTCGACCAGCTCCTGCTGCTCCAGCAGCGCCTCCTGCACGCGCTGCTCGGCCTCGACGCGGGCGTTCTCGGCGTCGCGCTCGCGCTGCTCGGCGTCGCGCAGCGCCACGACGCTGGGGCGCTCGTCGCCGAACGAGCGCATTTCCCAGCGCTGGAATGCGGTTTGCTGCTCTTTGGGCAAATTAGACAAACGAATCCTCGCCTTTGCCGCCTAACACGATCTGGCCTTCGTCGGCCAGTCGGCGCACGATTTGCAGGATCTGCTTCTGCTGGGTTTCGACTTCGGACAGGCGCACCGGTCCTTTCGATTCCAGGTCCTCGCGCATCATCTCGCTGGCGCGCGCCGACATGTTCTTGAAGATCTTGTCGCGCAACTCCTGCGACGCGCCCTTGAGCGCGATGATCAGCATTTCGGACTGCACTTCGCGCAGCAGCAGCTGGATGCCGCGGTCGTCGATGTCGATCAGGTTGTCGAACACGAACATCTCGTCCATGATCTTCTGCGCCATGTCGTTGTCGTAGTTCTTGATGTTGTCCATCACCGAACCTTCCTGCTCGCCGCTCATGAAGTTGAGGATCTCGGCGGCCGTGCGCACGCCGCCCAGCGACGATTTCTTGATGTTCTCGTTACCGGACAACAGCTTGGTGAGCACGTCGTTCAACTCGCGCAGCGCGGCCGGCTGCACGCCGTCCAGCGTGGCGATGCGCAGCACGGCGTCGTTGCGCAGGCGGTCGGTGAAGTGGCTGAGGATTTCGCAGGCCTGGTCGCGCTCCAGGTGGACCAGGATGGTGGCGATGATCTGCGGGTGTTCGTTGCGGATCAGTTCGGCCACGGATTGCGAATCCATCCACTTGAGCGACTCGATGCCGGAGGCGTCCTTGCCGCCCAGGATGCGCGACAGCAGCACCGAGGCCTTGTCGTCGCCCAGCGCCTTGGTCAGCACCTGGCGGATGTATTCGTCCGAATCGAGGCCGACGGTGGAGGCGGCCGCGACCATCTCGCGGAAGTTGTCGAGGGTGCCGACCACTTCCTCGTGCGGCACGTTCTTCATGGTCGCCATGGCCGCGCCGAGTTTCAGCACTTCGCGCGGGCCGAGGTATTTCATCACTTCGGCCGCTTCGCTCTCGCCCATCGCCAGCATCAGGATGGCGGCTTTTTGGAGTCCGGTATTCTCAGTCATTTGCGCCTATCCATTCCTTGATCACGTTGGCAACGATGCGTGGGTCCTCGACGGCGAGTTTTTTCGCCATCGCCAGGTTTTCGCGGTAAGTCTTGACGGTGTTCTCTTCCATCTTGCGCAGCTCTTCCTCGGCGATGAGGGCCTCGTCGGGACCTTCCTCGACCACTTCCTCCGGCTCTTCCGGCTCCGGCTCCGGCGCGTTGATCTCGTCGATCTTCTTGAAGACCGGGCGCATCATCGGCCGCACGATGCGCAGCACGATGTACAGCAGGATCAGCGCGGTGATCAGGAACTTGGCCAGGTCCTTGGCCATCGGCAGGTTGGCCGGATCGCGCCACCAGTCGAGGGCCGGCTCGAACGGACGGTCGACGCCGTCGAACGGCGAGTTGGCCACGCTGACGGCGTCGCCCCGGTCCTGGTTGTAGCCCATCGCCTGCTTGACCAGATCGTTGATCTTGGACATCTCTTCAGGAGTATAGGCTTTAATGGTGACTTTGCCGTCCTTGTCGACGATGCGTTTGTAATTGACCACAACGGCCACCGTCATGCGGCGCAGGCCGCCCATGCCGCGCGTCTCGTAGCGCACGGTCTTGTCGACTTCATAATTGGTGGTCGATTCCTTGTGCTTCGGACCGGTGGCGTTGGCGTTGACGCCGCCCGGCGGCGTGCCCGGCGCCGGCGCGTTGGGGCCGTTGGCGACGGCCTGGTCGAGCGGGGCGGTGGCGGTGCCCGGCGGCTGGTTCGACAGCGCGCCCGGGATGCCGCCCGGATTGACGTTGGCGTCGCCGCTGGTCTCGCTGCTTTGCTGGCTACGGATGGCCGACGCCGCCGGCGGCGAGTTCGGCTTGTAGGTTTCGGCGGCCTGCTCGACCTTCGAGAAATCGACGTCGGCGGTCGCCTCGGCGCGCACATTGCCTTCGCCGACGATGGGGATGATGATCGATTCGACCTGCTTGATGACCTGCAGCTGCATGTCCTTGACATACTTGAGCTGGGTCTCGTCCATGTTCTTGGCGTTCAGGCCGGCGCTGCCGTTCTTGTTCTGGTCGGAAATCAGGTTGCCGGCCTGGTCGACCACGGTGACGTTGGCAGGCAACAGTTCCGGCACGCTGGACGCGACCAGGTGGACGATGGCGCCGGTCTGCTGCGGGTCCAGCATGCGGTTCGGGTGCAAGGTCAGCAGGACCGACGCGGTCGGCTTTTGCTGGTCGCGCACGAACACGGACGGTTTCGGCAGGGCCAGGTGGACGCGGGCGTTCTCGACGGCGGCCAAGGACTGGATCGAGCG
>Ga0105244_10000748_pt1 | contig 27805 bp, 28 predicted proteins | sample KBSM44metaG_FD_80423 | JGI IMG/M metagenome (GOLD analysis project Ga0105244, IMG submission 80423) | Miscanthus rhizosphere microbial communities from Kellogg Biological Station, Michigan, USA - KBS M4-4 metaG | ecosystem: Host-associated > Plants > Roots > Rhizosphere > Soil | place... | reverse complement strand
CGCGACTACGGCATGGAGACGATCACCAACCTGATCGTCCGTCGTCCCTACCAGGCCGGCGGTCCGACGGTGGCGCTGAATGCGCATGGGGACGTGGTCCCGCCGGGCGACAACTGGACCTATCCTCCCTACGGCGGCGTGGTGGAAAACGGCTTTATCTACGGACGCGCCGCAGCCGTCTCCAAGTGCGACTTCGCCACCTACATCTTCGCCACCCGCGCGCTGGAAGCGCTCGGCGTTCCGCTCAAGGGCGGCCTGGAACTGCATTTCACCTATGACGAGGAATTCGGCGGCCTGCTCGGCCCTGGATGGCTGCTGGAGCAAAAGCTGACCAAGCCCGATTACGTCATCGCGGCGGGCTTCAGCTACAACATCGTCACCGCGCACAACGCCTGCCTGCAACTGGAGATCACGGTTAACGGCAAATCGGGCCACGGCGCGATGCCGGAGACCGGCCACGACGCGCTGCAGGCGGCGACGAAAATCCTGAATGCCATCTACGACCAGCTGCCGGAGCTGAAGAAGATCAAATCCAGGGTCGCCGGCATCGATTCTCCGACCATGCTGGTGGGTCGCATCGACGGCGGCACCAACACCAACGTTGTACCGGGCAAGGTGGTGCTGAAGATGGACCGCCGCATGATTCCGGAAGAGGAGCCGGCGGAGGTCGAGGCGCAGGTGCGCGCGATGATCGAAAGCGCCGTGCGCGGCATCCCCGGCATCAGCCTGGAGATCAAACGCTTGCTGCTGTCGCACGCGCTGCGCGAGCAGCCGGGCACGGAAAAGCTGGTCGCCAGCCTGCAGCAAAACGCCCAGACCTACATCGGCGAGCTGATTCCGGCGCAGGGCACGCCGCTGTACGCGGACGCGCGCCTGTACGGCGAGCACGGTATCCCGGCGGTGCTGTACGGCGCCGGTCCGCGCACGGTGCCGGAGTCGAACGCCAAGAAGGCCGACGAACGCCTCAACCTCGAGGACCTGCGCAAGGCCACCAAGGTGGTCGCCGCGACCCTCTTCGATTTCCTCGGATAGACCTAAAGCGCTGGGGTCAAGTCTGTCATTCGGACACGGCCTCGACGTTAATGGTACCCAGCGCCCAGTTCGTGTCCGAATGTCAGACTTGACCCCCGTAGTTGGGTGTGGTGTAGCGCACGGCTGCTGCAATCAAGATTGCCGTATGATATGGAAATTATTGTCCATACGGCTAGCCTGTGCTTCGATACGAGTTGATCAGTTGCCATGACTGCGGGGTGCTGCACCAGTACCGCCCCGTACGGCCGCGCGAGAAGGCGCGCTGCGTGCGCTGTGGCTCCGTTCTCTATCGCGGCATTCATTCTGATCCCAACCGCATGGCCGCCATCACCCTCGGCGCCATCGTCACCTTTCTGATCGCGCAGTTTTTCCCCATCGTCGAGCTGCAAATCGGCGGCTATAGCACCAGCGCGACCTTGCTGGGCTCCATCCGCGTGCTTTGGCATGAGCAGATGCAGCTGGTGGCGGCGGTGGTGTTCCTCTTTACGATGCTGCTGCCGGCGGTGGAACTGGGGGCGCTGTTTTATGTGACGATGTCGCTGCACGCGGGCCGCCGCCCTCCCGGCTTCGATCATCTGCTGCGCGCCATCGGCGCGGCGCGGCGTTGGGGCATGACCGAGGTGCTCATGATCGGCATCCTGATCACCATCGTCAAGATGACCTCTCTCGCGCAGGTTTTGCTGCAACCGGGCCTGTTCGCCTTCGGCGTGCTGACCCTGATGCTGGCCATCGTGGTCTCCTTCGATCCCAAACACCTGTGGAATATCGGCGAGCATCTCCCGGGTCCCGGCGGTCCACGAGCGTCGCAACGTCAATTCCAGTACAAGGCGGTGCCCGGCGGCGCCCATCTCGAGGCCTGCCATAGCTGCGGACTGGTGGCGTCGGTGCCGCGCAGCGCGCGCCATCAGCGCTGCGAGCGTTGCGGGGCGGCGCTGCACCGGCGCCGTCCCGACAGCGTCGGCCGCACCTGGGCTTTTCTGCTGGCGGCCACCATCTTGTATATCCCGGCCATGCTGCTGCCGGTGATGTACACCGATTCGCTGTTCGGCAAGGAGGACGATACGATCATCAGCGGCGTTATGCTGTTCTGGAACAGCGGCTCGCAGGCGCTCGCGATCATCATTTTCATCGCCAGTATCGTGGTGCCGGTGCTGAAGCTGGCGGCGCTGTCGTTGTTGGCGCTGACGGCGCAGACCCGCTCGCGCTGGCGCCCGCAGCAACGCACGGTGCTCTACCGGATCGTGGAGTTCGTCGGCCGCTGGTCGATGCTCGATATTTTTGTCATCACGCTGACGGTGGCGCTGGTGCGCTTCCAGACGCTGGCGGTGATCACGGCCGGACCCGGCGCGATGGCGTTTTGTGCGGTGGTGGTGCTGACGATGCTGGCGTCGATGCAGTTCGACCCGCGCCTGATATGGGATGCAACCGATTCAAATGGAGAACAACATGCCTGAAAACGAAGGCGGCCAGCCGCCCCTGCACGAGCCACATGTGGAGAAGGCCAGCCGCTGGCTGCCTTCTCTGGTATGGCTGATCCCCCTGCTGGCGGCATTGATCGGCGCCGGTCTGGTGGTCAAGTCCTTCATCGACCGGGGCCCCACGGTGACGGTGAGCTTCCGCAGCGGCGACGGCCTGGAACCCGGCAAGACCAAGGTCAAGTTCAAGGACGTCGACATCGGCCTGGTGCGCTCGATTTCGCTGGCGCGCGATCTGTCCAAGGTGCTGGTCACCATCGACATGAGCAAGGAAGCGTCGCGTTTCACCGCCATCGACACCCGTTACTGGGTGGTGCGCCCGCGCATCGGCGCCAGCGGCGTCTCCGGGCTCAATACCCTGCTGTCTGGCTCCTACATTGGCGTCGACGCCGGCAAGTCGGAGGAGACCAAGAGCGAATTCACCGGCCTTGAGCAGGCGCCCCAGGTGGCGTTCGACGAGAAGGGCAGCTATTTCACGCTGCACGGCGAGACCCTCGGTTCGATCGACGTCGGCTCGCCGATCTTCTATCGCCGCATCCCGGTCGGCCAGGTGGCCGCCTATGATCTGGAGACCAAGGGACGCGGCATCAATATGAAGGTGTTCGTCAAGTCACCCTACGACCAGTACGTCGGCAAGGGCACGCGCTGGTGGCATGCCAGCGGCGTCGACGTGCGGCTCGATTCCAACGGTTTCAAGGTCAACACGCAGTCGCTGGCGGCCTTGCTGGTCGGCGGTATCGCCTTCGAGAGCATGAACGGGCAGAAGCCCGCCACCGCCGCGCCGACCGGCAGCGAATTCCTGTTGGCGGCCGACGAGGCCAGCGCGCTGCGCGAGCCCGATGGCCCGCCGATCACCACGGTGCTGTATTTTGACCAGTCGCTGCGCGGCCTGTCGCAGGGCGCCAGCGTCGATTTCCGCGGCATCGTGCTGGGCGAGGTGCGCTCGGTGGGCGTGGAGTTCGATCCGGTCAAGAAGTCGTTCCGCATGCCGGTGACGGTGGATATGTATCCGGCACGCCTGGGCCGCGCCTTCCAGAAGACCGTCGACGAGGATCAGCGCAACAGCGCGGGCTCGCAGGTGCTGGAGCGGATGGTGGCGCGCGGCTTGCGCGGCCAGCTCCGCACCGGTAACCTGCTGACCGGCCAGCTGTATGTGGCGCTGGACTTCTTCCCGAACGCGGCGCCGGTCAAACTGGACCTGAGCAAGGAGACGGTGGAGCTGCCGACGGTGCCCAACAGCCTGGACGAACTGCAGACGCAGCTGGCCAGCATCGCGCGCAAGCTGGATAAGGTGCCGTTCGACGAGATCGGCGTCAATCTGCGCGATACGCTGAAGAGCGCCAATGTGCTGCTCAAGCAGCTCGATGCGCAGGTGGTGCCGGAGATGAAGGATACGCTGGGCGCGGCGCGCAAGACCTTCGCCACCGCCGACCAGATCCTGCAGAAGGATTCGCCGGTGCAGTCCGATTTGCGCGAGGCCTTGCAGCAGCTGACGCAGACGATGCAATCGCTGAACGCCTTGTCCGATTATCTGGAACGCCATCCGGAATCGCTATTGCGCGGCAAAGGCAGCAAGCAGGATAAACTGGGAGAGAAGAAATGACGCAAATGATCAACCGCCGCACCCGCGCCGCGCTGGCGATATCGGCGGCGGCCGCGCTCGCGCTGGCCGGCTGCGCCAGCACGCCGCCAGAGCATTTCTATAGTCTCAGTAACGGCATGGGCGTGGCGCAGAAGGCCGATACGCCGGCCGCCGGCTACTACATTGAATTGCCGGCGGTGACGGTGCCTCAGCAGGTGGCGCGCAACCAGATGGTGGTCACGACGGGCGCCGGCAGCATCGATCTGCTGGAGTACGACCGCTGGGCCTCGCCTCCGGCGGCGGAAATCGGTCAGGCGTTGTCGCTGGCCATTTCCGGCGAACTGGGAACCATCGACGTGTTCCGCACGCCGTCGCCGGATGGCGCGCCCGTTTACCGCATCAGCACCAACGTGCAGCGCTTCGAATCGGCGCCCGGCAAGTACGCGCTGATCGATGCGGTGTGGAGCGTGCGGCTGGTGGGCGGCACCAAGGTACTCACCTGTCGCAGCGTCGCCAACGAGGAGGTCGGCGCCGGCAACGATGCGCTGGTGGCGGGCCACCGCCGCGCCGTCGTCCGCATCGGCGCCGACATCTCCAAGGCCGTGCGCGCGCTCGCCGCCGGCGGTGGCGCGGGCTGCTGAAAGCACTCTTGAACTAGGACTCGAAAAATATATGGGACAAATTTACCTCGTGCGCAGCGGACAGGCGTCCTTCGGCAGCGCCAATTACGATCAGCTGTCGGAAATGGGCTACGAGCAGGCGCGCTTGCTGGGGAAGTGGTTTGCGAAGGCAGGGCAGCCGTTTCATCGGATGATCACCGGCGGCATGGCGCGGCACCACCAGACCGCCGATGCCTGCCTGGCGCAGCTCACCAGGGCGCAACTGGAGGGCGCCGATTGTCTGACCGACGCGGGCTTTGCCGAATTCGATCATCATGAGGTGATGCTGCGGCATTGCCCGGAGTTTGCCGATCCCGCCACCTTCCAGGAGTTGCTGTCCCGTTCAGCCGACCCGCAGCGCGCTGCGGAGCAGCTGTTCCGCGGCGCCATGCAGCGCTGGATGACCGGCTGGCACGACGACCAATACGCCGAAACCTGGCCGGATTTCCGCCGCCGCGTGGTGTCCGCGCTGGAGCGGCTCGATACGCCTGACAGCAAGCGCACCACCATCGTTTTCACGTCCAGCGGGGTGATCGCGACGGTGATGCAGCACGTGCTGGGGTTCCAGGATTTTCAGGTGATGGAGATGACGTGGAAGCTGGCCAATTGCGCCGTCACCAGGTTGCTGCACCGTCCGGGCGAATTCGGGCTAAGTTATCTGAACAATTATTCGCATCTCGAACAACCGGGGCAGCCGAGCGCCGTTACGTACCGCTGAAACGGAACACCATGGAGCCATTCTCACCGCCGCCAACGGCTCATGCATGGTGGATCTGGTGTTAATCGACCGCCCCAGGCCATTGGTCGCCGATACCGTTTGTCTTGATGTTGACTGTATGAGCATACAGTATAATTAAGTATGCCTACTCCCGCAGATTCACCTTCACAGCAAGGATTCATCCTGACCCGCCATTGGCGCGACGCGCCCAATGGGACGGAGATCGAGTTTTGGCTTGCGACCGATGACGGCCCCAGGAAAATCCGCCTGACGATGCAAACCTCGGTGGCCTTCGCCGAGGCGCGGGAGCGCTCGGCCATCGAGGCGCTGCTGGACAAGTCGGACGGCATCGAGCTGCGCGAGCTTAAGCTCAAGACCTTCGAGCAGGAGCCGGTCGTCGGCGTTTATTCGTCCCGCTACAAACAGCTGACGGCGCTGGAGCGCACGTTGCGCGACCACGGCATCAAGATGTACGAGGCCGATATCCGTCCCCCGGAGCGCTATCTGATGGAACGCTTCATCACCGCCGGGGTGCAGGTGGAGGGCGGCCGCATCGACGGCATGACCATCCGCGACTGCAAACTCAAACCCGCCCCCGACTACCGTCCCAAGCTCAAGATGGTGTCGCTCGATATCGAAACCAGCGCCTACGAGGATTTGTATTCGATCGCGCTCGAAGGCTGCGGCCAGCGCCAGGTGTACATGCTTGGCGCGCCTCCCGCCGAGGCGCCGGCCGGGATCGACTTCGCCCTGGAATACTGCGCCACGCCGCGCCAGCTGATCGAAAGGCTTAACGCCTGGATGGCGCGCCACGATCCCGATGTGCTGGTGGGCTGGAACGTGGTGCAGTTCGACCTGCGCGTGTTGCAGAAGAACGCCGACAAGCACAAAATCGCGCTGACCTTGGGCCGCGAGGGCAAGACCATCGAATGGCGCGAGCATCCAGGCAAGCAGGGATACATGTTCGCGCCGGTGGTCGGCCGCGTCGTCCTCGATGGCATCGACGCGCTCAAGGCGGCTTCGTGGATGTTCCCGTCGTTTAGCCTGGAGAACGTCTCGCAGGCCATGCTGGGCGAGGGCAAGGACATCGGCGACGTCTACGACAAGATGGCGGAAATCGAGCGCCGCTTCCAGGAGGACAAGCCGGCGCTGGCCCATTACAACCTAAAGGACTGCGAACTGGTCACGCGCATCTTCGACAAGGCCAACCTGCTGGCCTTCATGATCGAGCGCGCGACGGTGACCGGTTTGCAGGCCGACCATCTGGGCGGTTCGATCGCCGCCTTCGGCCACCACTATCTGCCGCGCATGCACCGCGAAGGCTATGTGGCGCCGAACGTGGGCGACATCTCCGGCGGCGCGTCGCCGGGCGGCTTCGTCATGGATTCCAAACCCGGGCTGTACGACTCGGTGGTGGTGCTGGACTACAAAAGCCTGTACCCGTCGATCATCCGCACTTTTTTGGTCGATCCGGTCGGCCTGATCGAGGGCGAGATCGCCGAAGATCCGGCAACGATCGTGGAGGGCGTCAACGGCACAGTGTTCTCGCGCGAGAAGCACTGCCTGCCCGAGATCACCACGCAGATCTGGAAGCAGCGCGACGCCGCCAAACGAACGAAAAACGAGCCGCTGTCGCAGGCGCTCAAGCTGCTGATGAATTCCTTCTGCGGCGTGCTGGGCGCGACGGAATGCCGTTTCTTCAATCCGCGCCTGGTCTCTTCGGTCACCCTGCGCGGACACCAGATGATGAAGCAGACCCGCGAGCTGGTCGAGGCGGAGGGTTATGACGTCATCTACGGCGACACCGATTCGATCTTCATCTGGCTCAAAAAGGAATACAAGAACGCCGACGCGCTGGACATCGGCCAGCAACTGGCGAACAAGATCAACGCATGGTGGCACGCGATGTTGAAGGACAAGCATGGCCTGGAATGCCATCTCGAGATCGAGTTCGACACCCACTTCCAGAAGTTCTTCATGCCGACGATACGCGGCACGGAAACGGGCAGCAAAAAGCGCTACGCCGGCCTGACCGTCAACGCCAAGGGCGAGGAAGAGGTGATTTATCGCGGCCTGGAAGTGGCGCGCAGCGATTGGACGCCATTGGCCCAGCAGTTCCAGAAAGGGCTGTTCATGCGCATTTTCAAGGACGAACCGTACCAGGACTTCGTGCGCGACTACGCGCGCAAGACGCTGTCGGGCGATTTCGACGAGCTGCTGGTTTACCGCAAGCGGTTGCGCCACCGGTTGGACGAGTACAAGGTCAACGTGCCGCCGCAAGTGCGCGCCGCGCGCCTGGCCGATGAATACAACCAGTCGCATCAACGTCCGCTGCGTTATCAGAACGGCGGCTGGATCAGCTACGTGATGACCACCGGCGGCCCGGAGCCGCTGGAGGCGATGCATTCGAATATCGATTACGACCATTATTTGACCAAGCAATTGCAGCCGATCGCCGATTCGATCCTGCTGCCGATGAAGGACAGTTTTTCCAGCCTGACCACCTCACAAGCCAGTCTTTTTTAAGGGAGCGACCATGAACGATTTCAAGAAACTGCACGACGGTAGCAAGCTGCTGCACCTGCCCAACGCATGGGATGCGGGCAGCGCGCGTTTGTTCGAGAGCCTTGGCGCGCCGGCCATCGCGACCACCAGCGCCGGAGTGGCCTGGGCCGCCGGCTACGCCGATGGCGACAACATGCCGGCCGATGTGGCCATCGCCGTCGCCATCAACATGGCGCGCGTGCTGACAGTGCCGCTGTCGGTCGATCTGGAAAACGGGTACTCGGACGATGCGGACGTCGTCGCGCAAAATGCGATGAAGCTGGTCGACGCGGGCGTGGCGGGGATTAATCTGGAGGATGGCGGGGGCACGCCGGAGGCGCTGGCCGCGAAGATTGCCGCGATCAAGAAGGCGGTTGCCGCATCGGGCAAGGAACTCTTCATCAATACCCGCACCGATGTTTATCTGAGGGGCCTGGCGCCGGAAGGCGAACGCGTGGCGGAGGTGTTGAAGCGCGCCGCGATCTATAAGGCTGCTGGAGCGGATGGTTTGTTCGTGCCGGGTATTTGCAAGATCGATGAGATCAAGGCGGTCGTCGCCGGCGCCGGCTTGCCGGTGAATGTGATGGACTGGCCGGGCGTGCCGTCCGCCGATGAATTGTACAAGCTGGGCGTGCGTCGTTTGAGCGCCGGTTCCGGCATACCGCAGGCTTTGTGGGCCGTTGCCGCCGATATGGCGAAGGGTTTCCTGGCCACCGGCAGCGCCGGTCCGTTGATGGACAAGGCGATGCCGTATGGTGAGTTGCAGGCGTTATTTACTAAAGCTTAGCGCGTTGCCGGGACTGGCGCCTTTGTCCGGTTATCGAAACTATAGGCGCCGGCGCCGAACGCCACCACTTGCAGCAAACCACCGGCCATCGCGAAGTTCTTCAGCAGATGGATCATCTGATTCTGGTCGCCCACCGCGTTGTGGAAGGCCAGGCCGGTGACGATCGAGAACACCGCCAGCCCCGCCGCCACAAGGCGCGTCTTCACACCTAAAACCAGCAGCAAGCCGCCGCCCAGCTCCACCCCGATGGCGATCGCCAACGCCAGCGGCGCGAACGGCAAACCGGTCGAGGCGATATAGCCCATCGTCGCGGCGGGTGCGGCCAATTTACCGATGCCGCTGATGATAAAGATCGCCGCCAGCAGCACGCGGCCGATGACAGGGATGACAGAGGTGTTTGGATTGATGGTGTTCACGGTGTTTCCTTTCGAGGTTTAATTTAAGTGGGTCGGTTTGTACAGCACTGCTTACATCAATTTCGCGGAGCGCAACTGCGCGCCGATACGTTCAATTTCGCGTTCGCCCTTGACCAGCGCGGCCTGGCTGGTGTGCACCGAGTAGTAGCCGGTCACCAGGTCGTACGGATGCTTCACGGCCGATCCGAGGACGAATTCGGTGGCGCCTTCGGCGACGAAATCGATCGCCTCGTTCCCTTCGGCGAACACCGCGACCTCCTTGCCGATCGTGGTGCGGCCGGTGCGCAGCGCGCCGCTGGCGACCGATACCCAGGCCACGTCATGGCCGGCGGGCGGCGTGTAGGTCCAGCGCTCGCCGTCGTCCAATTTCACATGCAGATAATTGATCGAGGCGCGCGGCCGGATGGCGCTGACCGCGCCGCCGTAGCTGCCGATGATCACCCGCGCCGGCCCCACGCTTTGCACTTGTTCAGCCGCCAGATACTGGCTGTGCGCCGGGCCGTTTTCGTCTTCGGCCGGCAGTGCGAGCCACAGCTGGAAGCCGGTCACGCTGCCACCCGCGACGGGGCCGCCGTCGTGCCAGACGCCACCGCCGGCGTTCATCCATTCGACACCGCCGGCGGCCAGTTGGCCTTCGCTGCCGGTGGTCTCGCGGTACTGCACGGCGCCATTCATGACCACGGTGACGGTGGCGATGCCCGAGTGCGGGTGCATCCCCATCATGTGGCCGCTCGTCGCTTCCATATGGAACAGGTCGAGGAAGACGAAAGGTTTGATCAGTTGGCCGACGTCGCCGGGGCTGACCAGGCGGGTGATTCCGCCACGGCTGTGGCCGGCGGTGCGGTGGATCAGATTGCGTTGTGTAGGCTGGTTCATGTTACGGCTCCTTGTATTGACGGGCACATGTTTGTCAGTGCATGGGATGAATCATAGATATCGTCGATCCATCTGAGAAGCCTATATAATTAGATATATAGTATCCATGGAGTAGATGCATGCTTGATGCGATGTCGCTGGACCAGTTGCGCACCTTTATCGCCGCGGCGGAGGAGGGGAGTTTTTCGGCCGCCGGCCGCAAGCTGCGCCGAGCGCAGTCGGTGGTCAGCACCACCCTCGCCAACCTGGAGCAGCAGATCGGCTTCCCGTTGTTCGAGCGCACCGGCCGCTATCCGCAATTGACGGAAGCGGGCAGGGCGCTGCTGTCCCAGGCCCGGCAGGCGGTCGATAGCATGGACGCGTTCAAGGCCAGGGCGCGCACCCTCGCCGAAGGGCTGGAGCCGGAGCTGGTGGTGGCGGTGGATGTGATGTTTCCGATAGCGACGCTGACGGCCGCCGTGCAGGCGTTTCACCAAGCCTTTCCCGGCACGCCGTTGCGGCTGTATGTGGAGGCGCTGGGCGCCGTGCTGCAGCCTCTGCTGGACGGCAACTGCCGGGTGGCGGTCATCGGCAGCTTGCCGGATATCCCGGATGGCTGCGCATCGGAATTCCTGCTCGGCGTGGCCGCGGTGGCCGTGGTCGCGCCCAGCCATCCGTTGGCGGCGTTGACGGGGCCGATCCCGCGCGCAGTCGCCGCCGAACACGTGCAACTGGTGCTGACGGACCGCTCCAGCCTGACGGCGGGACGCAACTTCGCGGTGATGTCGTCGACGACCTGGCGCCTTGGCGACCTGGGCGCCAAGCACGCCTTCCTGCGGGCGGGTCTCGGCTGGGGCTATATGCCGCTGCACATGGTGGAAGACGAACTGCGTGACGGCAAGCTGGTCGAGATACGGCTGGAGGGCCAGCCCGGCATCGGGGCGGGCTTCTCCATGCACGCGCTGCACATGAAGGAGTTCCCGCCCGGCCCCGCCGGCAGGTGGTTCGTCAACCAGCTAAAGCTGTAGCAGTCCGGCTTCAGAACATGCTGGCCGTCGGCCGCACGATGATCTCGCTCACGTCCACGTCGGCCGGCTGGTCGATGGCGAACTGGATCGCGCGGGCGATCGCCTCCGGCTTGATCGAGATCTGGCGGAAGGCGCGCATCTCCTCGCGGCCGCCCGCGTCGGAAATCGAATCGGCCAGTTCGGACTCCACCACGCCCGGCGACACCACCGTCACGCGAATGTCGCCGCCCACCTCCTGCCGCAGGCCCTCCGATATCGCCGCCACCGCGAACTTGGTGGCGCAGTAGACGGCCGCCGTCGGGCTCACCGTGTAGGCGCCGATCGACGCCAGGTTGATGATCTGGCCGCTGCGCTGTTTCTGCATCAGCGGCAAGGTGGCCGCGATGCCGTGCAAAACGCCGCGAATGTTCACGTCGATCATCCGGTTCCACTCGTCGACCTTGAGCGCCTCCAGCTTCGACAGCGGCATCACGCCAGCGTTGTTGATGATCACGTCGACACGGCCATGGCGGTCGACGGCGGCGTCGACGAAGCGCTGCATGCTTTCCTGGCTGGTCACGTCAAGCGCGTACACGCTGGCCGAGCCGCCGGCGGAGCCGATCTCGACGGCCAGCGCCTCCAGGCGGTCGGTGCGGCGCGCGCCCAGCACCACATGCATGCCCTGGGCCGCCAGATGTTTGGCCGTGGCTTCGCCGATGCCGCTGCTGGCGCCGGTGATCAGGACGACTTTGTTCGATGCGTTGTGGATTGCGTTGTTCATTTTCTGCTCCTTGTGGTTGAAATGCGATGGAGCCAGTATGGGCAAATAGGGGCGTCGCGAAAATATCGGATCGTCTGTCTACCTTGCCTAATCCTCCAAAACAGTCACGCGATGCCTCAAACCCGCTTGTAGCGAAATAGAAACATTCACAACGACACACGCTTAGCGACAAAACGCGCGATTTTTACTTTTTCCAAACGGACAAATTTGCTCTTCCAGGCAAATACTTCCTCATAGGGAAGTTGATACTTTTAATCATCCTCTGAAACTTTTTGTTACAGTTTCTTGTCGGAATGTCACATATTTCCACAGAAACTTGGTTACATTTCACTTACAAAATAGTTTCATGCAAGCTTTGACAGCTCAGGTCGCCAGACACAGAATCGGCCTCACACCCGCTTAAGAAAACATTAATTCTGATGTGCTCCGAACCCGGTGTCCGGCCAACCGCCGGACGCCGGAAAGCGGGTGTGGTGTTAGCGCTATCTCTCTAACTGTCTGATAATAAAGGAAGACTCATGACTTTGAATAAAGCAATGATGGCTTTGACGTTGTCGCTGGCCGGCGGCTTGGCGATGGCCGCGCCGGGCTCCTCGTTCGTCGATTTTTCCAACGGTGCGCAAGGGTGGGAAGGCATGCAGCCGGCGGATGGCGTGGGCGGTTCCGGCATTGATCCCAACATGGGAAACGGGGCTCCCGCCATGCATACCGTGATGGAGAACTTCGGTATCAGCTTCAGCAACAGCACCAACCAATCCTATCTGGGGGATTACGGAAAACTTGGTAGCGTCACCATTGGCCTGGACGTCGTGGCCAATTCGATCCGCTACTTCGGGCAGGAAGTTTCGCGCCACATGGTCGTCGAACTGCGCGACTACGGCAACACCCCGCAGGGCATGCCCTACACCAGCGTTTGGTACGATCTGGGCACGATCGACTACACCAAAGGCTGGCAGCATCTGTCTGTAACTATCGGTGATACGACATCGACCGCTCTGCCGACCGGCTGGGGCGGTTACGGTTCTTCCGATGACGCCGCCGGCCCCGGCCTGCCACCAGGCCGCAGCTTCGCCGACGTGCTGTCCAGCATTGACGAACTGGTGTTCACCACCTACGTCCCCGGCTACATGTACGGCTTCACGGACTTTGATGTCGCGGTCGACAACATCTCCGTCAGCGCCGTGCCGGAGCCATCGACCTACGCCATGATGCTCGGCGGCCTGGGCATGGTGGGCTGGATGAAGCGGCGCAAGTCGCGCGCGGCCTCGTCGGCGACGGCGGCCTAAGCCCCCGGTAGCCGAACCAGGCGGCTAAAACATCGACCGGATCGGAGAGTGGGGCCCCGCTTTCCGATTGCACGATGCTCCAAATACCATTCAGGCTCATCGCTTCGCGTCATACGTGACAGATGAAATTTTCAGTCATGACATAATCGCTGGATTCTCTACTACCGAAGGGCACGGCGTGAGCAAACTCTTTTCCTCCTTTAAGATCGGGCCGCTGGAGCTGGCCAACCGCATCGTCATCGCGCCGATGTGCCAGTATTCGGCCGAGCAGGGCAGCGCCACGGACTGGCATCTAATTCACCTGGGAAATCTGGCGCTGTCCGGCGCCGGCCTGCTCATCCTCGAGGCCACCGCTGTCTCGCCCGAGGCGCGCATCTCGCCGGCCGACCTGGGTTTGTATTCCGACGACAACGAGCAAGCGCTGGCCCGCGTGCTCGACGCGGTCCGCAAGCATTCCGACATGCCGATCGGCATCCAACTCGGGCATGCCGGACGCAAGGCTTCCTGCGCCGCGCCATGGGACGGCGGCGCGCAAGTGGCGCCGGACGCGGGCGGCTGGACCACCGAGGCGCCATCGGCGATGCCGTACGCGGCCACGGATCGTCCACCGATCGCGCTGGACGACGCCGGCCTGGCGCGCGTGCGCGAGGCGTTCGCGCAAACCGCGCGCCGCGCGGCCCGGCTGGGGCTGGACATGATCGAGGTGCACGGCGCGCACGGCTATCTGCTGCACCAGTTCCTGTCGCCGCTGTCCAACCAGCGCACCGACCAGTATGGCGGCTCGCTGGAGAACCGCATGCGCTTCCCGCTGGAGGTGTTCGACGCGGTGCGCGCCGCCTTCCCGGCCGACAAGCCGGTCGGCGTGCGCATCTCCGCCACCGACTGGGTCGAGGGCGGCTGGGATCTGGCGCAAAGCGTGGCGTTTTCCGCGGCGTTGGCCGCGCGCGGCAGCGCCTATGTGCATGTGTCGAGCGGTGGTTTGTCGGCGCAGCAGAAGATCGACGTGGGACCGGGCTACCAACTGCCGTTCGCGCAAGAGATCAAGCGCCAGGTCGAGGTGCCTGTCATCGGCGTCGGCATGATCACCACGCCCGAACAGGCCGAGACGGCGATCCGCGACGGCAGCGCCGATCTGGTCGCGCTGGCGCGCGGCATCCTGTACGACCCGCGCTGGCCGTGGCACGCGGCGGCCACGCTTGGCGCGCAGGTCAAGGCGCCCAAGCAGTATTGGCGTTCGCAGCCGGCGGCGTACAAGAACCTGTTCGCGACCGGGAAGTGATTGATTTGAAGCCGATTACTCGAAGCCGCCGTCGCCAAGGGCGCGCTTCAGATAATCGACGAAGGACGTGATGCGCGACGACAGCGCGGTGTTACGGTAGTACACCGCGTTGATCGGCTGGCGGACCTCGAACGTCTGCTGCGCGAGCACCTGCTTGAACCGTTTGGTTTTCCTGTCCTCGCGCGTCATGAAGTCCGACAGGCAGACGATGCCCGCGCCCTCAAGGGCCAGCTGGCGCAAGGTCTCCCCGCTCGACGAGCGGATGGCCGGCTGGATGTGGAGTTGCTGTCCGTTGTGGTCGAGCAGCGGCCAGTCGTTCAGCGATTCCGGCTGGTTGAACCCCAGCAGCGCATGGCGCGCCAGATCGGACACCTTTCTCGGCGTGCCGTGCGCCGCCAGATAGTCGGGCGTGGCCAACACCCTTATCTTGCTGCTGCCGATCGGCGTCGCGTGCAAGGTCGAGTCCTTGAGCGCGCCGATGCGGATGGCGACGTCGGTGCGCCGCTCCAGCAGATCGATGATGCCTTCGTTGCTGTTGAATTCCAATTCCACCTGCGGATAGCGCTCGCGGTAGCCGCGCACCAGCGGCACCACCACGTGCAGCATGAACGGCGATGCCGCATCCACTCGCAATAGCCCCGCCGGCGTATCGCGCCGCACCGACATCTGTTCCTCGGTCGCTTCCACCGACGCCACGATCTCGCGCACCCGGTCCAGATAGGCCGAACCCTCCTCGGTCAGCTCCATGCGCCGCGTGGTCCGCCGCAGCAAGGTGGTTTGCAATTTCTCTTCCAGCCTGCCGAGCGAGCGGCTGGCGGCGGAGATGGTCTGGCCCAGTTGCTCGGCGGCGGCCGTGATCGATCCGTTGTCCACCACGGCGAGGAACACCTGCATTTCATCGAGGGTCGTTTTCATATTTTACATATTATCAAATATCTTTCTCGGATTCGCGGCTTTTTCCAGGATAATAAAGCGCGCACACTCGGGTCTCGATTCATCACTCAAGGAGATCCACATGAGTATTCCATCCTTCGGCGTCGGCACTTTCCGCCTGCAGGGCCAGGTTGTCATCGATTCGGTACGCAATGCGCTTGAGGTGGGCTATCGCGCCATCGACACCGCGCAAATCTACGGCAACGAAGCCGAGGTCGGGCAGGCGATCGCCGAGTCGGGCGTCGCGCGTGACCAGCTTTTCATCACCACCAAGATCTGGACTGCGAACTATGCCGCAGACAAGCTGATTCCGAGCTTGAAGGACAGTCTCGCCAAGCTGCGCACGGACCACGTCGACCTGACCTTGATCCACTGGCCCGCGCCTGGCAACGGCGTGTCGCTGACGGAATATATGCAAGCGCTTGCCGAGGCCAAGGCGCACGGGCTGACGGGGCGGATCGGCATCTCCAACTTCAACATCGCCCTGACCCGCGAGGCCATTTCGGCAGTGGGCAAGGAGGCGATCGCCACCAACCAGATCGAGCTGAGCCCCTACCTGCAAAGCCGGCAGCTGACCGCCTTCCTCAAGGAGCAGGGCATCCACGTCACCTCGTACATGACACTGGCGTACGGCAAGGTGCTGAAAGACCCGGTCATCAACGACATCGCGCTACGGCATGGCGCCACGCCGGCGCAGGTCGCGCTGGCGTGGGCGCTGGGCCAGGGCTATTCGGTGATCCCTTCGTCGACCAAGCGCGTGAACCTGGCCAGCAATCTGCTGGCGCGCGACCTGCGCCTTACCGACGAGGACATGGCGCGCATCGCCGAACTGGAACGCAATGGCCGCGAAGTCAGCCCCGACGGCCTGGCGCCGGCCTGGGACTAGGTCCACCGTTTTAGCCCCCGACAAACCCATAAAGGACACGCATATGAATGACCTCAAACACATCGCACTTGCCGCCGCCGTCACGTTGGTGGCAACCACCGCCGTCGCTGCCGACTGGTATCCCTCGGCCTATGGAGCCAAAGACGAAATCGGCGCCGCCAACTTGCTGACGCCCGAAGTGGTGCGCCAGGCGGCCACCTTGGTCAAAACCGGCAAGACCTATCCGCTGGCGGTACCGGTCAGCAAAGACTTGCCGGCCTTCCGCCACCGCAGCTTCAAGCTCTACAACATCCAGCCGGGCGAGCAGGCGGGCCTGACGATGGGGCCGAACAAGTTCACCTTCAACGACGAGCTGGCGGTGGCCTGGACCGGCGTCGGCACGCAGCTCAACGGCATCGGCCACATCGGCATCGACAACGTCTACTACAACGGCAACCGCGCGGCCGACTTCGTCACCGTCGAAGGCGTCAAGAAGCTCGGCGTCGAGAAGGTGCCGCCGATGGTTACGCGCGGCGTGGTGCTGGACATGACCGCACACTACGGCAAGGAGATCGTCCCCGGCGGCACCGAGTTCACCGTGGCCGACCTGCAGGCGGTGCTCAAGCGGCAGGGCATCACCTTGCGCAAGGGGGACGTCGTGCTGTTCAACACCGGCTGGCTCGAACTGATCGGCAAGGACAACAAGCAATTCCTCGAAACGGAACCGGGCATCGGCATGAAGGCGGCGCAGTGGCTGGCCGACCAGGGCATCGTCGCCTTCGGCGGCGACACGTGGGCCTCGGAGGTCTATCCGAACAAGAGCGGCGAGGAGTTCCCGGTCAACCAGTTCATGCTGGCCAAACGCGGCATCTACAATCTGGAGCTGATCGACAGCCGCGCCCTGGTGCGCGACCAGGCTTGGGAATTCATGTTCGTGCTGGGCCAGCCGCTGTACGTCGGCTCGACGCAGGTCAACGTGAATCCGGTGGCGATCCGCTGACAGGGCTGGGCGCGGCCGGTTTTCTCGGCGCCTACGGCGCCACGATGATGTTGGGCCGCCACCTGTACGGCTTGCTGCGGTGGTTGCCGCTGGCGCTGGGCGCCGTCACCGTGGCGCTGCTGGCCGTCGGCCACATTTTCTGGGCGGTGGCGCTCGCGCTGGCCGCATGGGGCGCGCTGAACGCGGCGATTCCGGTGGCGTGGTCGAGGTGGCTGAGCAAAGGCATCGCCGACGAGCCCGAGAGCGGCGGCGGCCTGCTGGTGGCGGCGATTCAACCGGCCATCATGCTCGGCGCCGCGCTTGGCGGCGTGCTGCTGGACCAGGGGCGGCGTGGACTTCCTGTCCATGTTTATGAGCCAGGCGCGCTACCAGCCGGTCGCCATCGGCAGCCGCGAGGATCTGGGCGATCTGGCGCGCTTCGTCGTGCGGCACGCGATCCGCCCGTCGATCGATGGCAGCCGGGATTTCGACGATGCCAAAAACGCCTATGCGCGGCTGCCGACGCGCAGCGTGTTCGGCAAGGTCGTGATCAAGCATTGACCCGGCGCCGAATCAGGCGCCGGCCGCCTGCTTGAGCTGGCGGCCGAAATCGGCCGGATCGAAGTAGTCGCGCCAGACGGTGATCTCGCCGTTTTCGACGGTGACCGTGCCCATGACGGGCAGCGTGATTGTGCCGCCGTTCTTGTGGCGGAAGATGTCGATCCGCTCGTTGAGGACGACGTTGCCGGCCGCCGCGATATGCGTCACCCGCCAGTCGACCAGGAAGTCGGTGCCGATGCCGAAGCCGCGATGGAACGCTTCGACGCCGGCGCGGCCGACGATGTCGGGGAAGGGCACGTTGTCGTACAGGACATCCTCGGACAACATGGCCAGCGCCTCGTCCACGCGGTTGGCGCTCCAGTGCGCGAAGAAGGTTTCGGCGATCCGCACCGGGCTGTCGGTTGGGTTGGTGTTCATGTTCTCTCTCCTTAGGCGATCTGGCCGCCGTCGACGTTCAGGGTGGCGCCGGTGATGTAGCCGGCATCGGGGCCGGCCAGGAAGGCGACGGCGGCGGCGATTTCCTCCGGCCGGCCGTAGCGGCCCAGCGCTGCCATGGATTTCAGCGTCTCGGCGAAGGCGCCGCTGTCCGGATTCATCTCGGTGTCGATGGCGCCGGGCTGGATCACGTTGACGGTGATGTTGCGCGAACCGAGGTCGCGGGCCCAGCCCCGGGTGTAGGCCGCCACCGCCGCCTTCGAGGCGACATAGTCCGCCACGCCGGGGAAGGCGATGCGGTCGGCGCCCGTGGTGCCGATCGATACCACGCGGCCGCCATCGGCCATCAACGGCGCGGCGGCGCGCACGGCGGCGGCCACGCCTTTGACGTTAACGGCGATCTGGCGCTCGAAGCCGGCCAGGTCGGCTTCCGGATCGTCCACCTTGCCGGTGACGAACACGCCGGCCGAATTGACCAGAATGTCGAGGCGGCCGAAATGGGCGTGCGCCTGTTTTACCATCGCCGCGACTTCATCGGCCCTGGCCTGGTCGGCGCGGATCGCCAGCGCCTGGCCGCCGAGCGCCTCGATGTCGCCCACCACCTGGTTGGCGCGGTCCGGCGAGGCCGCGTAGCTGAAGGCGACCTTGGCGCCGTCGCGGGCCAGGCGCCTGACGATGGCCGCGCCGATGCCGCGCGAACCGCCGGTGACGATGGCGACTTTGCCTTGCAGCGGGAGATTCGAGTTGGTGGTGTTCATGTGGTTTTCCTTGAAGTGGTTTGTCGATGGATCCACTATCCGCCTTTTATTCCCCTTTGATTAGTGCGGAATGATTTTAAATATCTTCAAGCATTGGTATAAGATGAAGATATGGAAACTCTCAGCAATCTCGAATGTTTTGTGCGGGCGGCCGAAGCGGCCAGCTTCTCGGAGGCAGCGCGGCGCCTGGGCCTGACGCCGGCGGCGGTCAGCCGCAATGTCGCCATGCTGGAAAAGAACCTGGGCGCGCGCCTGTTCCAGCGCTCGACGCGGCGGCTGCACCTGACCGAGGCCGGCGAGCGCCTGCTGGCCGGCATAGGCGCCAACCTTGACGGCCTGCACGCGGCGCTGGCCGACGTCTCGACCGAACAGCAGCGGCCGACCGGTATCCTGAAGGTGAGCCTGGCGCCCAACTTCGGCATCGGCTACGTGCTGCCGCAGTTGCCCGCTTTTCTGGCGCGCTATCCGGGCATACGGCCGGAATGGCATCTGGAGAACCGCCAGGTCGACCTGATCGGCGAAGGCTACGATGCCGCCATCGGCGGCGGCTTCCACCTCAATCCCGGCGTGGTGGCGCGCGCGCTGGCGCCGGCGCACCTGGTGGCGGTGGCCGCGCCGTCGTGGCTGGCCGGCCGCGCCGTCCCGTCGCATCCGAGCGAGCTGGCGGACGCCGATGCGATCGGCATGCGCTTCCTGCAAAGCGGTCGGTTGCGCGATTGGACCATGCGCAACGGCGCGGGGGAGGAGGCGGGCCTGGAACTGCGCCCGCTGGCGGTGTTGAGCGATCCGCAGGCGGTGTGCGCGGCGGCCGTGATGGGTGTCGGCGTGGCGGTGCTGGCGGTGTCCGACGTGCTGGAGGGCCTGGGGCAGGGCACGCTGGTGCGGTTGCTGCCGGAGTGGTACGTCGATGCCGGAATGATCTCGCTGTATTACCCCAGCCGCACGCAGTTGCCGGCCAAGACCCGGGCCTTTGTCGATTTTGTGGTGGAGGCGTTTGAGCGCGAGGCGCTGGCGAGCAGGTTGTCGGGGGTGGCCGCGCCGGGACGATCGCGTGGGGCGGATTAGCGGGCCTCGCCCGCTAATCCGCCCCACGTGACGCTGGATGTCAGCCCAAGCCCGTGCCCAGGTTCATCACCTTGGTCCACGCGGCGACGAAGTCGCCGATGAACTTCTGCTGGCCGTCGGCGCTGCCGTAGACCTCGGCGACGGCGCGCAGTTGCGCGTTCGAGCCGAACACCAGGTCGGCGCGGCTGGCGGTCCATTTGACGGCGCCGGTTTTACGGTCGCGGCCCTCGAAGGCGTCCGCCGCGCGCGAGGTCGGCGCCCACACCGTGCCCATGTCCAGCAGGTTGACGAAGAAGTCGTTGCTCAAGGTGCCGATCCGCGTGGTGAACTCGCCCTGCCTGGACGAGGCCACGTTCGCGCCCAGCACGCGCAGGCCGCCGACCAGGACGGTCATCTCCGGCACGGTCAGGGTCAGCAACTGCGCGCGGTCGACCAGCATCGCCTCGGCCGGCACCGCGTAGCGCTGCGTCTGGAAGTTGCGGAAGCCGTCGGCGAACGGCTCCAGCGGTTCGAACGATTCGGCGTCCGTCTGTTCCTGCGTCGCGTCGGTGCGGCCCGGCGTGAACGGCACCTCAACCGTGGCGCCGGCCTGCCTGGCCGCCTGCTCGATGCCGGCCGCGCCCGCCAGCACGATCAGATCGGCCAGCGACACGCGCTTGCCGCCGGCGTTGAAGGCGCTCTGGATGCCTTCCAGCTTGGCCAGCACCTTGCCCAGCCGCTCCGGTTGGTTGACCGGCCAATCCTTCTGCGGCGCCAGGCGCACGCGCGCGCCGTTCGAGCCGCCGCGCAGGTCCGAGCCGCGATAGGTCGACGCCGAGGCCCACGCCGTCGACACCAGCTCCGGTACCGTCAGGCCCGAGGCCAGGACCTGCGCCTTGAGCGCGGCGATGTCCTGCGCGTCGACCAGCGGATGGTCGACCGCCGGCACCGGGTCTTGCCAGATGAAGTCTTCGGCCGGCACCTCCGGACCGAGGTAGCGCGCCTTCGGTCCCATGTCGCGGTGGGTCAGCTTGAACCAGGCGCGCGCGAAGGCGTCGGCGAATTCGGCCGGGTTGGCCAGGAAGCGGCGCGAGATCTTTTCGTAGGCCGGGTCGAAGCGCAGCGACAGGTCGGTCGTCAGCATCGTCGGCAGCAGTTTTTTCGACGGGTCGTGCGCGTGCGGGATGGTCGCCTCGGCGTTCTTGGCGACCCATTGGTGGGCGCCGGCCGGGCTCTTGGTCAGCTCCCATTCGAAGCCGAACAGGTGCTCGAAGAAGTCGTTGCTCCACTGCGCAGGCGTCTTGGTCCAGGTCACTTCCAGGCCGCTGGTGATGGTGTCGCCGGCGTTGCCGGTGCCGAACTTGTTGTGCCAGCCGAAGCCCTGGGCGGCCAGATCGGCGGCCTCCGGTTCGGCGCCGACGTTGTCGGCAGGGGCCGCGCCGTGCGTTTTGCCGAAGCTGTGGCCGCCGGCGATCAGGGCCACGGTTTCCTCGTCGTTCATCGCCATGCGGGCGAAGGTGTCGCGGATGTCGCGCGCCGCCAGCACCGGATCGGGATTGCCGTCCGGGCCTTCCGGATTCACGTAGATCAGGCCCATCTGCACCGCGCCCAGCGGGTTCTCCAGGTTGCGGCTGTGGACGTCGCCGTCGGCGTCGTCGTCGGTCACCAGCACGCCGCCGGCCTTGGCGACGCCTTCGCTGCCGTGGGCGTAGCGCACGTCGCCACCGAGCCAGGTGGTCTCGCGGCCCCAGTAGACGTCCTGGTCCGGTTCCCACGTGTCGACCCGGCCGCCGCCGAAACCGAGCGTCTTGAAGCCCATGGTTTCGAGCGCGACGTTGCCGGTCAAAATCATCAGGTCGGCCCACGAGATCTTGCGGCCGTATTTTTGCTTGATCGGCCAGATCAGGCGGCGCGCCTTGTCCAGGCTGACGTTGTCGGGCCAGCTGTTGAGCGGGGCGAAGCGTTGCTGGCCGCGGCGCGCGCCGCCGCGGCCGTCGCCGGTGCGGTAGGTGCCGGCGCTGTGCCAGGCCATGCGCACGAACAGGCCGCCGTAGTGGCCGAAATCGGCCGGCCACCAGTCCTGCGAATCGGTCATCAGCGCGGCCAGGTCGCGCTTGACGGCGGCCAGGTCGAGGCTGTTGAATTCCTTGGCGTAGTCGAAGTCCGCGCCCATCGGGTCGGACTTGGTCGAGTGTTGCAGCAGCAGGTCCAGCCGCAGCCGGTCCGGCCACCAGTCGGCGTTGGCGGTGCCGGCGCCGGTGGCCTGGCTGAACGGACATTTGGCTGCGTGACTCTCGTTGCTCATGTGGGGGCTCCTCATCGGGTGGTGGATGACCTCGCCATGATATTCCCGTTGGATGGAGATTGCTTAAAAGATTGGAAGATCGGCCGGATATTTGCGGGACAAGCGCGGCGCGGTCATCGCCGCCGGCCGGTCAGGCGGTGGCGGCCCCGCTGCGGAAATACACCATCAACTTCCCGATCAGCGATATCAGCATCGGATTGGCGGACGCCGGCTTGTAGGCGATGCCGATATCGATGAACAGCAGGTCGTCTTCCTTCAGCGCCCGGAACACCACGCCGCCATGGCGGATCTTTTGCAGCGATTGCGGAATCAGCCCGATACCGCCGTCATTGGCGACCATGCTCAGCAGAACGTGGTGATCCGCCGGCTCGGGAATGCGCTGCGGCGCGAATTGAATTCGCTTAAATAATTCCTCGCAATGGTCGTAAAAGCCGGCATTGAGTTCGCGCCTAAACCAAAACAGAACCTCTTCATTCAGGTCCGCCAGCGAGACGGTTTTTTTATGTGCCAGGCGGTGTCCTTTGGCCAGCGCCACGCAAAAGCGGTCGCGGTAAAGATGCTGGACGGTCAAATCGCTGATTGTCGACGGCATGCCAATGATGGCGGCGTCGAGCCGATCATGGTGTATATCCCGCACCGATTTCATCGAGGTTTGCCGCTTGAAGTCGATCTCCAGATTCGGGATGTCCGCTTGCAACAGCGGCAGGATCTGCGTGAACTTTTCGGTGTCGACCACCGTTGTCAGACCGATCTCCAAACGCCCCCCGGGCTTGCCTGCTTCCGCGTGGAAGCGCTGCGCCATTTTTTCGCACGCGCGCAGCAGTTCGGACGCCTCCTTCACCAAGGTCTCGCCGGCCTGGGTCAGGGTCACGCCATGGTTGGAGCGGTGCAGCAATTGCGCTCCCAGCGCGGTCTCCAATTCCTGGATCTGGCGGCTCAGCGGCGGCTGGGTCATGTGCAGGCGCGCGGCCGCTTCCCTGAAATTCAACGTCTCCGCCAGGGCGAGGAACATCTCCAGCTGTCTCAGTTTGAAGCGCAGCGCCATATAAGAAAGGTATCACAAAATTTGGATCGGTGATTGTAATATGGCGCAGGACATCGGGGGCTTTATTGCGCGGCCTCTTCGGCGAACACCTCCTTGGCCGCGAACAAGCCGTTGAGCGCGGCGGGAAAGCCGGCGTAGACGGCCATCTGCATGATGATTTCGACGATCTCGTCCCGCGTGCAGCCGACGTTGCGGGCGCCGTGGATGTGCACTTTCAGCTGCGGCGCCGCGTTGCCCAGGGCGGTCAGGCCGGCCACCACGGCCAATTCGCGCACCTTCAGGTCCAGGCCCGGCCGCGAGTAGATGTCGCCGAACGGAAACTCGATCAGCAGGCGGGCGAAGTCGGGGGCGATGTCCTTGAGGCTATCGATGACTTTCTCGCCGGCCAGGCCATCGATCTCCTTGAGCTTGGCCAGGCCCCGCTCATAACGTTCATTATTCATGGATACACTCCGTCGGTTAGTCGTCGGGGAAGTGTAGGGAAGCGCCGGGGACCCCGCCAATACCATTTTCGTGATGCCTTTTAGGTATCGCCGGCCTTGGCCTGCCGGCCGCGGGCCGGCTTGGGCGGCACGCTGTTGCCGTACTCGCTCCACCAGGCCATCAGCGCCTGCATCGTCGGCCCCAGGCCGCGCGCCTTGTCCGTCATCGCGTACTCCACGCGCGGCGGCACCTCGGCGAACACGGTGCGCGTCACCAGGCCGTCGGCCTCGAGCTCGCGCAGCTGCGCCGTCAGCATGTGCTGGGTGATGCCGGGAATCGCCTTGCGCAGTTCGCCGAAGCGGTAGACCCGCTGATTCAGCAGCCACATGATCTCCAGCTTCCACTTGCCCGACAACAGCGCGAAGGCGCGGCGCATCTCCTCGTGCATGTTGACCTCGACGCCCCCAATAGTCTGTATTTCCATACTAAGCCTCGTTTTTTCATCCTACTTGCGGACTTTCATCTTAGGCGACATTCTTACGCCAGTCGATACCGGACGCACTTTTTTCAGGAAAACACATGACTGAAATTTATCTGTATTGGATCAGCACGGCCTTGCTGTCGCTGCTGTATCTGGCCTCCGCCATCACCCACCTCACCAAGCGCGCATGGGTGCGCGAAGCGATCACCGGCTTCGGCTACCCCGGTTACCTGCTGCCGGTGCTCGTCGTGGTCAAGTTGCTCGCGGTGCTGGCGATATTGCCGCGCTTCAGCGTCGCGCTCAGCGACCTGGCCTACGCCGGCATGTTCTACCACCTGCTGCTGTCGGCGCTGGCGCACATCGGCGTGCGCAAGCCCGCCGGAGCGGTGCCGGCGGCGGTGGGCCTGGTGCTGCTGGTGCTGTCGTTCGCCACGCAGAACGCCGCCCGCGATACGCCTTCCCCTTATGCGCCGGCCGTGCCGACGCACCAATTCAACCCGAACTAAAGGAGTTTTACATGGACCGACTCAAAGGAAAAGTAGCCATCGTCACCGGCGCGACACGCGGCATCGGCCGCGCCACGGCGCAGTTGCTGGCGCGCGAGGGCGCGAAGGTCGCCGTCGTTTCGCGCACGGCGGAGGATGTGGAGCGCGTGGTCGCCGGCATCCAGGCCGAGGGCGGCGTGGCGCTTGCCGTGGTTTGCGATGTCGCCGATCCGGCGCAAGTCCGGGCGGCGGTCGACCAGGTCGCCGCCGCGTATGGCGGCATCGATATCCTGGTCAACAACGCGTTCGATCCTTCGGCCGTCACGTCCTCGATACTGGAGTTATCGGTTGAAAAACTCCAGCGGAATTTCGAGATGGGACCGATCTCCTATCTGCGCACCATGCAAGCGTGCCACCCGTACCTGAAGGCCAGCGGCGAAGGGCGCGTCATCAACTTCGGTTCGCTGGCCGGTGTGACCGGCATGGTCGGCTACGGCCCGTACAACATGGCCAAGGAGGCGGTGCGGGCGTTGACCCGCTCGGCCGCGCGCGAGTGGGGCGCCGACAGGATCACCGTCAACAACGTGCTGCCGGTCGCCGACACGTGGGGCGCGTTGGCCAACGACGTGCCGCCGCCGGCCAACGCGCTGGCGCGTCACGGCTCGGCGGAGGAGGACATCGCGCCGGTGGTGCTGTTCCTCGCCAGCCGGGACGCGCAGTTCATCACCGGCTACAGCCTGACGCCGGACGGCGGCATGATCATCGACAGCGCGCGCTAAAACCTCAAGCCGCCAGGGTGGCGGTGTCGATCACGAAGCGGTAGCGGACGTCGCCCTTGAGCATGCGCTCGTAGGACTCGTTGATCTGGTCCGCGCGCACCAGCTCGATATCGGCGACGATGCCGTGCTCGGCGCAGAAGTCCAGCATCTCCTGGGTTTCCGGTATGCCGCCGATCATCGAACCGGCGATCGCGCGCCGCTTCATGATCAGGTTGAAGACGTTGGGCGACGGATGCGGCGTCGCCGGCGCGCCCACCAGGGCCATGGTGCCGTCGCGCTTGAGCAGCACCAGCAAGGCGTCGAGGTCGTGCGGCGCCGCCACCGTGTTGAGGATGAAGTCGAAGCTCTTGGCGTGGGCCGCCATGTCGTCGGCGTTTTTCGAGACCACCACCTCGTCGGCGCCCAACTGTATCGCCGCCTCGCGTTTCGCCTCGGAGGTGGTGAACGCGACCACGTGGGCGCCCATCGCGTGGGCCAGCTTGATGCCCATGTGGCCGAGGCCGCCGATGCCGACCACGCCGACTTTCTTGCCGGGGCCGGCGTTCCAGTGGCGCAGCGGCGAGTAGGTGGTGATGCCGGCGCACAGCAGCGGCGCGACGGCGGCCAGCTGTTCCTCCGGATGGCGCACCTTGAGCACGTAGCGCTCGTGCACGACGATCTTTTCCGAGTAGCCGCCCAGGGTCCAACCCGGCGCGTCCGGCGTCGGGAAGTCGTAGGTGCCGACCATGTTGTCGCAATAGTTTTCCAGGCCGTCGTCGCACTCGGCGCAATGCTGGCAGCTGTCGACCAGGCAGCCGACGCCGACCAGGTCGCCGACCTTGTGGCTGGTGACGTGGGCGCCCACCGCCGACACGCGGCCGACGATCTCGTGGCCAGGCACGCATGGATACTGCGTGCCGGCCCATTCGGCGCGTACCTGGTGCAGGTCCGAGTGGCAGATGCCGCAAAAGGCGATGTCGATCAGGACGTCGTGGGCGCCGGGCGCGCGGCGGGTGATGGCCAGCGATTCGAGCGGCTTGTCGGCGGCGTGGGCGCCGTAGGCTTGTACTTGCATGGGAAAGCTCCTTGGTGCGTTTGAACAGATGGTCATTTTCCGGATCCGGGCGTTCGATCGGTAGCCCGTTTCGCCGGATTTCTTGCCTGATCCCGCAGCCGCCCGGTCTTTTGGTAGTCAGCGGCCCGCCCGGGAAGCTAGAATTCGTGCAAGGAGGAAGTGAGTGGAAATGACAGCGACAGATAACACGGCGGCGCCGCGCGGCGCCCGTCACCCGGCGCTGACCCGAATCATTGAAAGTCGGGTGAGCGGCACCGGCGACTACGAGACGGCGATTCCGAATCTGCGCTTTTTCCGGCGCGACGAGGTTGCGCCGCCGACGATTTGCATGGTCGAGTCGAGCATCGTGTTCGTCGCCCAGGGGGCGAAGCGCCTGTGGGTCGGCGGCGAGGGATATTTGTATGACAGCTCGCGGCTGCTGGTGACGTCGCTGGACCTGCCCGGCGGCTCGGAGGTGCTGGCGGCCAGCGCGGAACAGCCATGCATGGGGCTGGCGTTGAAGCTCGATATGCGCGTGCTCGCGGAGCTCATCGCCCACGGCGGCTTGCCGGCGCCGGACGGGGCGACGGCCGGCGCAGGCATCGGCATCGGCGCGGCGACGGCCGATATCCTCGCGCCGCTCGAACGGCTGCTGGCGCTGCTGGACGACCCGCAGGCCATTCCCGTCATCGCGCCGTTGATCCAGCGGGAGATTTATTACCGGCTGCTGCGGGGCGACCAGGCGGCGCGCCTGCGGCGGATCACGGCCGTGGACAGCCAGGGGCATCGGATCACGAAGGCCATCGAATGGCTGAAATCGAATTTCGCGCAGTCGTTGCGCGTCGAGGACCTGGCGGCGCGGGTGCAGATGAGCGCGACGACATTCCACCAGCATTTTCGGCAGCTGACCGCCATGAGTCCCTTGCAGTACCAGAAGTGGCTCAGGTTGAACGAGGCCAAGCGCCTGATGCTCAGCGAGCATCTGGACGCCGCCAGCGCGGCCTACAAGGTGGGCTATGAAAGCCCGTCCCAGTTCAGCCGCGAGTACAGCCGCCTGTACGGGTTGTCGCCCAAGCGCGACATCATGGTGATGCGGGGCCGGGCCGGCGAGGGGATGTAATGGGCGCGAATCGATTAAGCACGCCATAGACGACTGGTCTAGTTGTGCTATAGTGTCGTTTATGGGCACAACTAACAGTTCAGATAACGTCGATGTTCGCGGGAACATCCTTGCCACCGGCCAGCGCATCATGGCGGG
>Ga0105244_10000746_pt1 | contig 27841 bp, 33 predicted proteins | sample KBSM44metaG_FD_80423 | JGI IMG/M metagenome (GOLD analysis project Ga0105244, IMG submission 80423) | Miscanthus rhizosphere microbial communities from Kellogg Biological Station, Michigan, USA - KBS M4-4 metaG | ecosystem: Host-associated > Plants > Roots > Rhizosphere > Soil | place... | reverse complement strand
TTCATGTGTAACTGAAACAAGTCGGAGTGGTGGAATGGCATACACGATGGGCTAAGACCCCATTGGGCGAAAGCTCTTGAGAGTTCGAGTCTCTCTTCCGACATCATGGCGCATTGGTCAAGTTGCTAAGACATCCGACTTTCTATCGGAGAACGAGGGTTCAATTCCCTCATGCGCTACCAATCTGCCCGTAATGTGGTTCAAATCCGCTGACGGGTGCCAATTAATAAAGGAGGAAGTAATGTGAAAGACCAAATTAAACAACTGCGCGAAGTAACGGGTGCAGGGATGCTAGATTGTAAACGAATGTTAGACAACACCAATGGAGATATGAATCAAGCAATTGCCTTATTACATGAAAAAATGGGCAAGAAAGTGCTAACGAAACAGCATCGAGAAACACAAGAAGGGATTATCGTTTCTTATATCCATAGCAATCAAAAAATGGGAGCTATGGTCGCTGTGAAATGCGAAACGGATTTTGTCGCTAAAAACGAATTATTCGGTGCATTTGCTCATGATGTAGCACTTCATATCAGTGCAATGAATCCTGAGACAGTGGATGAATTGTTAACCCAACCGTTTGTGAAAGATGGAGGCATTACTATTGGAGAAAAGATGAATCAACTTATTGCAAAAATGGGTGAAAACATTGTGATTGGTCACTTTCAACGTTTTGATATATAAGGAGTGATAAATATGAAGAGTGACGAAGACAAGAGGTGCGTGTAGGGAGAAGAGAAAAGAAAAAATAATTCTTCCTGCACGGTACACCTTAACAAAATATTATTTTATCAAGATGTAGCTCAACTTGGATAGAGCACTGCATTTGGGATGCAGAGGTTGTAGGTTCAAATCCTATCATCTTGACCAATATGGCATGGTAGTCAAGCGGTCTAAGACATACGTCTTTCTAACGTACATTTCGCGGGTTCGAATCCCGTCCATGCTACCAATTTCCAAGGTGTGGCGTAATGGTAACGCGTATGATTGTGGCTCATATTATCAGGGTTCGATTCCCTGCTCCTTGACCAAACATACCACGGTAGTCAAGCGGCTCAAGACATACGTCTTTCGAACGTACACTCGCGGGTTCGAATCCCGTCCGTGGTACCAATTTAATTGAAAAAAGATATCGTGTCGGGGTGGTGGAATAGGCAGACACATGCGATTTAAGCTCGTATGCTTCGGCGTGAGGGTTCAAGTCCCTCCCTCGATACCAAAAATGGGAGTATAGTTTAACGGTAAAACTGCGGTCTCCAAAACCGCCGTTGTGGGTTCGATTCCTACTGCTCCTGCCAAATACGGAGGGGTGACCGAGTGGTAAGGTGCCAGGTTGCTACCTTGAGGCTGTCCTAACGGATACGGGGGTTCGATTCCCTTCCCCTCCGCCAACTAGCGATGTAGTTCAACGGTAGAACAAACGACTGATAATCGTTCAATGGTGGTTCAATTCCACCCATCGCTACCAATAAAAAGAAAGGATGATTAAAATGGATGACCTGAATCTGAGAATCGCTTATTGCCGAAAGTCAAAAGAGAAAGTAATGAAGAAGGTAAACCATGTTCTAACTCAACAAGATAGTCAGAATATGAAAGAAGTTAACGACTTGTTGCGAAAACGAAACGTTCGTTCATTGTCGGACGAAATTATCAAGGAACGATATGACACATAATGTGGGTGTGGCGGAATGGCAGACGCAGTGGACTTAGACTCCACGGAGTGTAACGCTCGTGAGAGTTCGAATCTCTTCACCCATATATCAAGATGTAGCTCAACTTGGATAGAGCACTGCATTTGGGATGCAGGGGTTGTAGGTTCAAATCCTATCATCTTGACCAATACCACGGTAGTCAAGCGGTCTAAGACATACGTCTTTCTAACGTACATTTCGCGGGTTCGAATCCCGTCCGTGGTACCATTTATTTATTCATAAGGAAGTTTGTAAAATGTCGGGGTGGTGGAATAGGCAGACACATGCGATTTAAGCTCGTATGCTTCGGCGTGAGGGTTCGAGTCCCTCCCTCGATACCAAAATGGGAGTATAGTTTAACGGTAAAACTGCGGTCTCCAAAACCGTCAATGTGGGTTCGATTCCTACTGCTCCTGCCAATAAGGAAGGTTGTCCGAGTGGCAAGGAGACGGTCTCGAAAACCGATGCCTACGTGATGAGCGTAGCAGGGGTTCAATTCCCTTACCTTCCGCCATAAAAAGGAGGTGTAGTGTACCGATTCGCACAGTTGTCTGTCGAACAACTAGAGCGGGTTTGACTCCCGTCACCTCCGCCAATTCTCCGTTCGTGTGTTTAGACGGGAGGATACTGCGGTTCGAATCCGCACATCGTTCCGTATTTATTTCTATCTATCTGTAAAAGCTTGAGAACCTTTTAGAGAAAAGAAATGAACAAACCTTAGTAGCAACAGACTTCTCATCTGTTGTAAAATAAAAGGGGAGGAGCGGTGTCGTCTAGCGGTTAAGACCCCTCCGTCTAAGCACATGAACATAGATACCGAAGGAGTATGAAAGAATAATGGAAATGACACTACAGCATATCCAAGAATTGGAGCAAAAGTTATTTGAAGCATTAGTAGAGCGTTCAAACGGAAAGTTTAATGAGCGAAAGTTAGCGCGAATTGCAAGTGAATTCGTGTCTGAAAAAGCTTTGGCGAACGAATCAATGTGTCAAAAAGGAATTCCTAATATTGCAAACGAAATCATCGCATACTTGATGAGAAATCAATCATAAGCTAGACGGTTTGCTCTGTGGGAGGGCAAACAACGAATAATGATAAGGTGGACGATTTGTATTCGTCCCCTGTTACCTGGGGTGTTGGTCAAGTGGCTAAGACATCCGACTTTCTATCGGATAACGAGGGTTCGATTCCCTCATACCCTGCCAACTATCAGCGTAGCTCAATTGGTAGAGCACTCGACTCATATTCGAAAGGTTGGGGGTTCAATCCCCACCGCTGATACCATAATTGATAAAAAAGAAACAGGGAGCCTTGTAGCAAGAAGGGTTTTTGCGAAATAATATGAATAGAAAAGAAAGAGAATGCAGTTGTCGTGAACTGGATAGAAATAAATCTTAACTTTTCAAAAATGTTCATTTCTTTTTAAATCATTTTCATATGGGAAGGATACGTAGGATGAGTAAGACTGGTTTATAAGGTGCTGAATGCGGAGCATTCAACGTGATTGTAACCTTGAATGAGAAATCGTTCATGACTGAGTGAGGTTCACTCTGTTACACACCCCTTGTATGGAGCACGTTTTACGTAAGCGGTTAGTCGCGAATAACCGAGGTGAAAGCCCTCAACTTCCCACCTATATACAAATGAGGAAGTGGAGTGTAATGACGCAAACATGCTTGTGTTGTGGCTACAGAACCCTCTACCCTGTATCAATTTTTGATATTTGTGAAATTTGCTACTGGGAAGATGACCCGAGTAGTTGGGATAGTCCTGAAAGAGTAACAGGTGGTCCAAATGGTCCTGATAGTTTGCATCAAGCGCAAAAGAATTTTGTTGAATTTGGTGTAAGTGCAGAGGATATGCTTGACCTTGTACGAAAACCAACAGAGCAAGATGTACGAGATGACAAATGGACAATTTATGCCGACTCGTATAAACGAAATCGTGTTGATGGCGGGTTAGAGTAACATTTCTTTTTAATAAAGGAGTGAAATGATGCTGAACTGGTATATGTCATCTAATAGAGAAAAGGGTTTAAAAGAATTGGTGGAATCATTTCATCAACTCATGGTCGCGTATAACTTGAAAAAAGTATGTTTTAGCGTATTCGGAAAAGATTCGTTAGAAATTGAAATTCTGCATACCTTCTCTGATTATGATGTGTATCTTGTAGAAGAAGATATCTACGAGAGGTATCAAGAAGTTCAACCAACATCCATATGGAATGAAACGATTCGATGGGACATTTCAAATGGGGAAAATAAGATAACAACTGCATGTTCGCTTGCTTTTATGGACGTGTGGAAAGCATTTGAAGGTGTAGAGGTTGAAGGCATAAGTTATGTTTCTGAAGAGGATATAGACCTCAGTATTCATCATGCATACTCAGAGGAAGGGGGATTTCATGTGTTTCTGTAAAAAATATAGTATTCTCCGCCTGTACCGAAGTGGCTAAACGGGGTAGGTTGCAACCCTATCGACTTTTGTCTCCGCAGGTTCGAATCCTGTCAGGCGGTTATGGAGTGATACTCAAGTGGCTGAAGAGGCGCCCCTGCTAAGGGTGTAGACGTGAAAGCGTGCGTGGGTTCAAATCCCACTCACTCCGCCATATGGAAGATTGACCGAGTTGGTAAGGTGCCAGATTGGAAATCTGAGGTCACCCTTAATTGGGTGCAAGAGTTCGATTCTCTTATCTTCCGTTAACCTTGAAACAAATAGGTTTAATTTAAAGGATGTGTAAAAAATGAAAGCATTAAACGAATTGCTAATGGCAGATTTGAAAGTAGCAATGAAAAACAAAGATACCGTAACCAAAGGTGTGTTAACGTTGCTTCGTGCAGGATTGACTGCAAAAGAAAAAGAGAAAAAAGACGCTTTGACAAAAGAAGAAGAAGTTGAAGTGTTAATGAGAGAGTTAAAACAAACAAAAGATACCATTGCTGAAGCGAAAAAAGCAGGACGAGAAGATGTCGTAGAAGCACAAGAAAAACGTATCGATGTTATCCAAATTTACATGCCAGCCATGATGACAGAAGACGAAATTGTGGCATTTTTAACACAAAAAGGTGCGAAAAAAGGCATGAACATTGGACAGTTAATGGGTATGCTGATGAGCGAGAAAAAAGGGAAAGTAGAAGGTGGATTTGCGCAAGAAGTGATTAAAAAACATTTTGCCTGAATCTAAAAAACCGTTGCTAAATTTAGCGACGGTTTTTTTCGTTTTAAAATTAGTACTGTTAGTCGTTGTCTTGGCTTTGCTCAATAAGAGCATTGGCATAAATAGCGCCTGCTATATATTCAAAATCTGTTTCAAGAAGTGTTTTTTCGTAATTGGTAGGGCTCCAGTAAATATCGTAAAGAGAAGGAAAGTCGTCAATCGAAATGGTGTGCTTCTTTATAAGATTCAATACTTGTTTAGCGGTTGATGCATTTGCTTGCGCTTGTTTTACTAATTCATCTTTCTTTTCAGGTGGGAACGAACTTTCGTCAAATTCAATAATAGCACGGTAGTAATCTTCATTAATGCTATGAAAAAACGGAACAAAAAATCCATTGTCGTGATATCCGTTTTGTCTGTCTGCTAGTTCGAGTGTTTCACTAATGTCGAGCCCGTAGCAACGTTGGCTATTTTTTACCTTCTTTTTCTTCAGATAAGTAAATGCTTCGTTTACGTGGACGCTTTCCGCTACTAAGTCTTCTAATTCATCGTCAGTCAATGGAGGGAATTGCGCATCATACAAGTCCGTAATGTCTCTCCAAATGGATGGTTCAATTGTATAAATCGATTTTCTTCTGCTTGATTCCAACATTTTATTGCAGTTGTCTACCATCGTCCATTGAAACCATAAATATCCGTCCGCTAGTTGTTGCGGTGTTTCGGGAAGGTGAGGAGAAGTATTATCTTTTGGTGAACGATAATTGTCAAAGGTACTGCCAAAATAGTTCTCAAAAAAAGATAAAGATTGTTCAATGTTCGTGATAAGTTCTTCTTTTCGGTTCATGTTCATCTCTCCATTTTCTGTCTCGTAGATTTCAAGAATGTGAAGCTATTATATCATTCTCTGTGCTAAAGGTTCCTGCTCTTATTATATTGACTTTCGCCGATAGTTCATTATAAAAGAGGTGATTTATGCGAATGGAGTGAAGAAGGTATAAAATAAAAACACTCTTCTTTTTATTGAGAAGAGTGTTTTTGTCATGGGCAACCAAAGCTAAGCGTATGGCTCGCTAAATAAATTAAATGGAAGAACCTTCGGTTTGATGTTGCGTCCAAGCATTAACGGCTTTCATTAGTTCGCCTGATAATGTAACTAATTCTTTGTGCGAGAGTCCAAGCGGATTTTTAGAAATCCATGGGAACAATCGTGTAAAAGGGGAAAAGCGGAACCAATGACGAACTCCGTTTCCTCCGTATAGAAAATGGTGGTCCATTCGATACTCTTTTTGTTTATACAAAAAGGAGAAAGAAAAAATTTGATAAGCGCCATCTCGCCTACGAGAGAAGTCTAATAGCGTCAGTTCCTTTATCACAGCGAATAAGTCAGGGTGAACGTGGTGATAGTCCGTTTGTTTAAAGCTATCGTGAAGCAGCATTTATCATTCCTCCTTTAGTAGATAGGTATGGTTGTTATGAGAAATAAAAAAAACCTTTAAAAAAAGCTAGATGATATTAGATGTTTTATTAAAATATGCGTTATTGTTTTTGTTTATTATTAAAATATGTAATCTCTTCTTTTAGGACTTTGCTCCATTCTTGTCCCTCTTCTTTGTGTTTTCCGCATTCTGTGAAAGTGGAGAAACCAGGATAATGAGTTCCTATGTCGCAAGGGTCTTTCTCATTTGGGGAAATAGGCGGTAAAAGTGTAGAATCGTTCTCTTGTAAGGGGAACTTCCAACACGATTGAGGTTTGAATTCCCAAGGATGAGAAGCCTCATGCGTTGAAGCAATTTGTAGGGAACATAAGTGGTCATCTGTTGCAAATACGCATCTTGTTTGCTCAAAATGAGCGGGAAAGTTGGGGTTAGAAAAATGATAAGGTTTAGTGGCTGTTTTTCTACCGTTTAAGATTCCTTGCCAATTGCCTTCTACGATAAATTCCTCAGGAAGATGCTGAAAATATTCGGGGAATGAGCGAACAACTTGTTTAATTTTTTCTTCTTCGCCTTCTTCTAAATAAACACCATCATAACAGCACATTGCTTGGCATTGTTGAAGATTGCATCGTTTTAATTTGATATTTTTATTCATAAGAATCTTCCTTTCTTAGTCTTAAAAAATTATTTGTTTATCAAAAAAGAGAGAAGCAAGTTAAATACTTGTTCTCTCTTTTTCAAGAAATATATTTTCCGTTTCTTGTCCTAGCATTGTAAGGGCAAAAATAGGATTAGAGTGGATGTGTGTAAATTTTAAAAGATTAGTTTGAAGAAGTAGTGGTTGTGCCTGTTGCAGAAGTAGAAGCGGAGCTTGATGCAGCTTCTTCAATAGCTTTTTTCAATTTCTTGTCTTGAATGTCTACTTTGTATTCTTTTTCTAATTTCTTCATCACTTCATTGTAGTCTTTCGCTTTTTCTAATTTCAATTGGTCACGAATTTCTAATTTTAAATCTTCATATGGAATGGTTTTTGTATCGTCGATACGGATGATGTGGTAGCCGTAGCTTGTTTTAACAGGGTCACTGATTTCGCCTTTTTTCAACTTGAATGCAGCTTCTTCAAATGCGCTTTCCATTGAACCGTCTTTTGCGAAGAAACCTAAGCTTCCACCATTTGAAACAGTTGTAGTATCAGTAGAATACTGTTTCACTAAGTCGTCCCATTTTCCGCCTTTATCAAGCTCTGCTTTTACTTTTTTCGCTGTTTCTTCATCCGCTACAAGAATGTGGCTAGCAGATACTTGGTTTTTCTCTTTTTCGTATTGTGCTTGAATGTCCGCTTCTTTAATGTTGATGCCTTCTGTCACTGATTTTGTTTGGCGTAAGTATGTTTTTAATTGGGTTTTAAAGTCATCTACGCTCTTGAAACCTGCAGACGTTAAGTATGAGTTAAATGCATCTTCTGTCGTGATGCCTGCTGTTTTTTTGTAGTACTCAATGTACTCATTGACTTCTTTATCCGTTACTTTGTATTTGTCTTTTAAAATGTTTTCTTGAATCATGCTCGTTAATACTTCTTGTCCATACTTGTCTTTTAACTGATTATAAAAATCTTCTTGTGTAATGTCGTTACCTTTTAATTTTACGACAACATCGTCATTGTTTCCGCTACATGCTGCTAATGATACGGCAGTCATGCCTGTAATTAATGCTAATTTCCATTTTTTCATTCCGTCATCTCCTAAAAACATATCTTTTTTTCAATATATCATACACATTCTAGTGAAATACATGTTGTCCTTGAAATAAATTGTGTGAAATTATGAAAAAGCTTATAATAATAACATAAACTGTCTTAAAGCGGTATAATGTGAAAAAAATAGGAGGTTGCAGTCATGGGGTTTTTCAATCGAAAAAAGAAAGAAAACAAAAATACGAGCTACCATCAGCCAGTCATTCCAACAGGGTTAGGTGTCAAACCTGTGGTTGAAGACGGTCGAACTGTGAGTTACGGAGTCTATCAACTACAAACAAATGATTTAATATTGCCCTGCGAAACAAGAGAAAGAGCACTTGAAGCTATTATTGAGCTTAATAAATTAATTGACTGGGATGTAGAGAGTGATGTGCACTACGAAATCATTATTAAACCTGAAAACTATCAGAAATTTGGTGAAATGAATCAGATTATCGAAAAATATGCGCTACTGGATTTTATAGAGGGTGATGATTTCAGTGGATACAAGGAAAGCAATGAAGAATACGAGGAAGAAGGTGAGAATGAAGACAATGATGAAACACATGAAGAAACGCCTTCACACCAGCAATTCGCGCAAAAACCTATTTATGATGACAACAAGCGAACAGATGGAAAAATATTTATTTCGTATGAAGTAGTACAGAAAGATGGGAACTATAAACGAGTGAACGGGGAACAGATTGTAGAGGACGGGTTAGCAATTCACCGAGAGCAAGGTGAAACGTGGACCATTGACCACATTGCAAGTTATAACATGCTAACAGAAATTGAAACCTATCCGCTCGCTAGAAAATGTGCCTTTGCTATTGCAGATATAGTAGATTGGAGTGACCCTTTTGTTATTGATTTAGTGGTAGAAACAGAAGAGTTTAAAGTATACCTGAGAGATGTTCAAGATGCTGTTATACAAGGAGAAACGATACCAAACATGCCTCAGCGTCTATTGTATAAAATTGAATTCTTTTCGTTACGTAAAGAAAATGCAGATTTTAAACGATTCTCTAAAGCAATTGATTCTTTAACGAACTTGGTGGGCTTAGATACCATTAAACAAGAAGTGCTAGATATGATTTATACAATAGCGGGGAAAGAGCGAAACAAAGGAAAAATTAAAGAGGGAACCAGTAATCACCATATGGTCTTTATGGGACCTGCAGGAACGGGTAAAAATGAAGTAGCCCGTATCATGAGCGAAATTTTTGCCTCCCTTGGGTACATAGAAAAGGGGCACCTTGTTGAAGTATCTCGCGTGGATTTAGTAGGAGATAGCGTAGGTTCTACTGCACCTAAGGTTATGGAAGTTGTAGAACGTGCGATAGGAGGAACGTTATTCATTGATGAAGCCTATGCATTAGCGGGAGATTCTCAAGATTTTGGGGGAGAAGCTATTTCAACGCTTATTAAACAAATGGAAGATAGAAATGGGCAATTCATTGTCATTCTAGCAGGGTATCCAGCAGACATGAATAAGCTTCTTGATATGAACGAAGGGTTCCGCTCACGTATTAAAAGCTATTTTCACTTTAATGACTACACACCGAAACAAGTTGCTACTATTATTGAGAACAGATTGCGCCAAAAAGGGTATGAACTCAATCAAAATACGTTACTAGCAATTGATAAAGCGCTCAAGAACTTTGAAAAGCAAGGGAAAATTGAGGGAAATGCGCGAACAGGTCGAAACATCGCAGAAGAAATTAGTGATGAAGTGAACATTCGTTTAGGAAAAGACCGAAAACGAGAAGTGACAGACACGACGCTTATCACGCCTGAAGATGTGGAGAACGCAACAAATCCTAAGACCAAAAATAAAAAGCGAGAAGAGTTAGAAGCGATTAAAGAAAAAGCGATTGAAAAGTTATACCGACTGATTGGGATGAACGATTTAAAGAAACAAACGCAACGCATATTAAATACCCTTGTCATTGATAATATGCGCTATCAAAACGGATTGAGCCAAACAAAGAATCGAATGCACATGAGCTTCAGCGGACCTCCTGGTACAGGTAAAACAACGGTTGCGCGTATCATGGGTGAGTTTTTGAAAGGTGCAGGTCTTTTATCAAATGGACATTTTGTCGAAGTCTCTCGTAGTGATTTGGTCGCAGGCTATATTGGACAGACTGCCATAAAGGTAAAAGACGTAATCGCAAAGGCAAAAGGTGGCATTCTCTTTATCGATGAAGCCTATGCGTTAGCGTCAGGAGATGACTTTGGGAAAGAAGCGCTGGACACTCTTATTAAAGAAATGGAAGACCAAGCGGATGATTTAGTTGTTATTTTAGCGGGATATAAGGGACAAATGGAAGAATTGATGAAACTAAATGAAGGATTGCGCTCGCGCGTTCCGTATCACTTTGATTTTCCTCATTATTCGGACAATGAATTGTTTGAAATTGCGCTTTTACAATTAAAACATACCTACGGATTTGAAGCAGATATTGAAGCGAAACAAGCGTTACGTGAGTACATTGACGGGGAATGTCAAGTAAAAGGATATGTGGAAGGCGATGGTCGATGGATTCGTAATCTGTGTGAAGAAATCAAAGATAACCAAGCAGCTCGTCTCTCTCCAATTCTTTCAATACGTCAAGTAACCGTAGCTGAATTAAAAGAAATTAAAAAAGAAGATATGCCAAACGTATATGCTTCTTAAGTTTTACAAGAGGGAATCTACGTAAATTGTAACGTTTGAACTTAACGTGCAGGCATATTGTTAAATAAGTAGATGAAATAAGAAAAGGAGTGGATAATCATCCGCTCCTTTTTAGTAAACTATCATTTTATTTTTATTGGTTACTTGTTGCTTTAGCATCTTTGACGTAGTACCAATTCCAAAATAACGCAATGGCTTCGTCTGTGTCTTTTACGCTGGTTGGTGACCAGTAGGCTTTCCGTTCTTTGTCTTCTTTAATTTGTTCAACGTGTTGATAATCGTCATAAAGAGACAGATTTTCTTGCTTCTCAAGTGCTTTTAACGTCATGCTTTCGATAAATGAAGACTTATCGTAGGAACATGAGCTTCCTTCTATCTGTTCAATGCGATGTGTATGGAAGTGCTTGTAAAGACCATTTACGATGAACGGTAAGATACCTGTGTCTTGGGCATCCGTAATGTTCATCGCATGTTCCGCCAGTGTATCTAAATCACTGTGAAAAGATTGGACCATATCCGTAAAATGAGACGGGACTTTCTCTCGAATTTGTTGTAGAACACGGTATACATCTGAGTGTGTATTGATGGTTTTTTCGTCAAATGAGGAAACAAGTCCTTTTAGTACATCGGCTAGTGCGTTTTCTAAATTCATGGTTTCGTCCTCCTAGGGGCTGTTTGGTTTTCCCTATCGTTGCTTGCCGTTGTTCATAATACGATGAAGAGCTTCCATGGTTGTTGAAATGTCTTCTGTAATCGTATACGTGTTTGGCAACGTACTTTGATAGAGTTGTTCTTTGTTAATAATTACCATAGGTTTATTATAAGGCTTATTATCAATAAAGGAACGAAATGGAAAGACTTTTAATGAAGACCCTAGTACGATAATAAGGTCAGATTTCACCATTTTGTGGCGGATGGAGGATGTCCATTTGTTACTAAAGTATGTTCCGCGTTCATCGAATAGCACCACATCGGGCTTTATGTAGCGTTTTGTGCTACTTTTTCCGCAATCACAAATATAGAAGTCATCCATCGTTTTACTACGTTCTATCAACTCCTCTGTTGTGTACACTTTTTGACATTTGGTGTTGTAGCATCGGGCGGTATGAATACTTCCGTGGTATTCAATGACGTGTTGACTGCCTGCTTGAGTATGAAGACCATCAATGTTTTGCGTAATAATATCGACTTGCTTTCCGTTTTTTTCCCATTCCGCTAAAATCTTATGTCCTGAATTCGGTTGAACAGTAGGGTGGTACATTTTTTCAAAATAAAATTCGTAGAAGGCTTGCGGATATTTAAAGAAGAAATCATGAGATAAAATGGTTTCAGGGTTAATGGAAGACAGTTTCTTTCCATTTTTAATCGTTGTATTTGATTGATAGAGACCTTTTTTTCCTCGAAAGTCAGGAATACCAGAGTTTACGGAAATGCCTGCACCTGTTGCGACAAATAGTTTTTGAGATGATTGAATAAGTTCAGCAATATCAGAAAATTTCATGTTTGTTCTCCTTATCGATTTAGAATGGCGTGCAATTTACATAAGGGTGCACGTTTTGTCAGTCCATATTTAAAGAAATCTTTTTCTGCGATGGTCTTGTAGTGAATAAAAATATAAGAAAAAATATTTAATTTTATTTTCAATCAAGTCTGTACACTCTCCTTTTCCATATGTTAAAATGAAATTTGTAAAAAATATATATATTTCATAATTTTAGTTCCTTTCTTCTATTATAATGGAAAAGAAAAGGAATTTAAAGGAGGAACTTTATTTGATGGAAGCATTAACAAGTGTTCCTAATAAGCGCAAGACTCCACTGACTGACCCTGTGAAATTGTATTTACGTGACATTGGTACAGTTGATTTACTGACTAAATCTCAAGAAATTGCATTAGCAAAAGAAATTGAAGAGGGAAATGAGCAAGCAGAGCGTGAGTTAATTGAAGCGAATTTGAGATTAGTTGTTAACGTAGCCCGAGGGTATGTCGGTCGTGGCATGCTTCTTTTGGATTTAGTTCAAGAAGGAAATATTGGGCTGTTTAAAGCGGTGAAAAAATTCGATTGGAGAAAAGATTACAAGTTCTCGACGTATGCTACGTGGTGGATAAAACAAGCCATTTCACGAGCAGTAGCAGACCAATCTCGCACCATTCGAATTCCTGTACATATGGTTGAAAAAATTAATAAAATGATTCGAGAACAAGCGTTATTTGTCCAAGATGTTGGAAGAGAGCCTACCCCTGAAGAGTTAGCTTCCCTTTTACATACCTCAGCTGAAAAAGTGAAAGAAATGCTTCAAATTATCTTAGACCCTATCTCACTTGAAACACCCGTTGCAGGAGATGAAGAGCGTTCCACCATCCAAGATTTTATCTTTGATGATGCAGATACGGTAGAAAATGAAATTGAAGCAAATGACTTGAAAAAACAGATTTGCAATGTGCTAGATACATTATCTGAACGTGAAGAAAAAATTATTAAAATGCGTTTTGGCATTGACTACAAGGAGCCGATGACACTAGAGGAAGTAGGTTATGTCTTTGGTGTTACACGAGAACGTGTTCGTCAAATTGAAGCCAAAGCATTAAAAAAATTACAGGCACCTAACCGCTGTAAACGCCTGAAAGAATTTGTGTAGCTAATCACCAATCACCCATGAGGTGATTTTTTTTTGCCTATTAGACTAAGAAACTGTTGCATGCATACACTAGTTTAAAAGGAAGGTGTTTTTTAAATGCATGTAACAGAAGATAGGAAATTACTATTAGCTCAACAGATACTAAAAGCTACAAGAGAAGGAATATCATACGAACAGGTCTATGAGGAGCTCGCTTTAGAATGGAAAACGAATGCAGAAGAATGTCGTTTGCTATGGGAAGAAGAAGTAGGAGCACATTATCAAAAAGCGGTAGAAATCGCTCGTTTGTTTCATTTATCACAAACAGGTAAGAAACCGTCTGTATCAGGCTCAAACAAAAGAAAAACAAAGGTTCGTAAAGGCGTGTCTATTGAGAGTAAAAAGACAGGTGATACACGCCCCGTTTCGTCACCCGTTATAAAAGAAACGCAAGAAGAATCGGTAAATTTAAAAGAAATTTTGGTCTTTTTAGAACAAGTAGAAGAAAAAATGATGGCGCAAGAAGAAGTAAATGCAATTTACCAAGAAAATGTACAGTTAAAAAAAGAACTGGAACAAATCAAAGAAAAGCATCAACAAATGGAAGAAGATTTTCGCTTTCTCAAAAAACTCTTTCGGGATGCGGAAGCTTTACAACGAGTGATGTAGAAAAGCGCAGGTTATATGATGCAGGATAAAGATAAAAGAAACAAGAACACATTGCAGCTCATGCCATGTGTTTTTTGTTCTGTTTAATGGATATTTTGTAAAGGATGGTTATTTTTGAGCAGAATTTAAAAATACAGTTTATACTTAGAGTGAGTTGAATCAACATACACATAATGAAAATAGGAGTTGGGAAAATGGATTTAACGAAATCAGAGCTAATAAAAAAAGGTTGGATTTCCATTGGAGCAGATGGTGTATTAGAATACTTTGCAAAGGAAAATGAACATGGCGAGATACTATATATTCCTGTCCACGAAGAAAAAACGGTGGGAAATGTTCGTTCAATGAGAAAAGAAGTCGTTACGCTTCTTTCTACTTTTGTTAGTAAGTAATTGGACATTGCTGTACAGGATAAGAAAAATGGGGAATAAAGTTTGTTAGAGACCTAGATTAAATCTACGGTCTTTTTTTATGTGAAAGAGAATTTTTTTGAATAAAGGCATACCTTTTCTTGTCTTTTCTTTCCAGTCCAAGGTACACTGGTCTTATATATGATTTGCGTCATTAAGGAGATGAGAACATGACCAATAAATACAATGAACCTGTGGTGCATATTTTCCCGCAAGAAAATAATCACCAGGAAGCCGTTGTTCTAGGAAATAAAGAAGGGTTGCTTCTGTTAAAAAAATGGATTGAAGAAGCTCTTGTATCAGGAGGAAGCGGAGGAGTAGTAATGCCGAATGATAGAGAGACCTATCACTTAGAAGTTGTGTGCAATGATGAACCGTTAGATGCTCCGTTTTGGAGCAACATGAAGACTCCTTATGCAGATTTAGATGATAGTCGCCCACATGCGTTTGGTCCTGAAGTCTACGGGAAGAACGTAGGTCATGGGTTGGCTCATTCAGAAGATATTCCAAGAGTGGAAAAAGAAATACAAGAGAATGAAAGATTGGCCGCGGATTTGCAGAATCAACTAATAGAACGAATCAATCAACGAAAAGGAGAATGATGTCATTCTCCTTTTTTGTGGATAAAAATGCAGCTTTTTATTGAAAAAAGGAAAAAACCGTATTATCTTATCAGAGATTGGAGGGGGTTTGATTGTTAGAACTATTCGTGTCTGACCATTTCTTTAAATCGACAGTGATTAGTATTATTGCGTTAAATGAAGATAAAAAAATTATAAAAATCAACCCTTCTTTTACCAAAATGACGGGTTATACCGAAACAGAATTAGTTGGCTACGAAATGGCTAAATACGATTCATTGATAAAAGAAGGGTCTAAAAAAGAAGATATTTGGGAAGCGGTACTGGAACATGGCATTTGGGAAGGTGAGTATTGGACGAAACGAAAAAATGACGAGCCTATCTTAATTCGTACGACGGTTATTCGTAATTTGAAAAAAGAAGAAGAAAAAACGTCTCTTTACAACGATATTGAATTTATTTTTTTAATGAAAGATATCACGCGTGAAGAGAGCAAAGAGAAGCTAGGAAAAGAATACGAGACCGAAGATTATATTACAGGATTCCCAAATAAATATGCATTTGAAGATTATCTGCAAAGTAATTTAGAACAAACCGCTAGAAGACGAACAACACTATTATTTGTCAGTGCAGATTTGCTTAACTTTTATCACATCTACAAAACATTTGGATACAATAAAGCAGAAGAATTATTAGGTGATGTAGCTAAACGTATTAAAGGGATTATTGATGAGTCCGTTGTGATTAGTCGTATTCACTCTGATAATTTTGTTTTCTTTTATTCCAATATCTTAGATGCAACTGTAGTTATTGAAGAATTAGAGAAAATTAAACACAGCTTTGCGACAAAGCCTTTTGTCATTGATGGAGAAGACGTATACATAACCATTAATTTAGGTGTAAGTGTATACCCAAAAGATGCGGATACGATTAGAGATTTATTTACCTATGCCAACGTTGCTCTTGAACAGGCAGAACAGCTAGGTGGAAATGAGTATACCTTCTATCAACCTGAATTAATGTCTGCGGATAAAGAAAAGATAAAGCTTGAAACAGATTTGCGAAAAGCGATTGAATACAATGAATTTCAACTTTATTACCAACCTCAATTAGATGTTAAGACCAATAAAATTATTGGCGTTGAAGCACTTATTCGTTGGAACCATCCGAAAATGGGCATGGTATCCCCAACGAGGTTCATTCCGTTAGCAGAAGAAACAGGACTTATTAAGCCAATTGAAGAGTGGGTGTTAAAGCACGCAGCTATTCAAAATAAAAAATGGCAAATGGATGGCTATGAATCAATTACAATGGCAGTCAACGTATCGGCACAGCGATTTAATACATCTGAAATCGTGCAGAAAGTAAAAGAAGTGCTAGAGTTAACGTCTTTGCATCCTGACTTTTTGGAGCTTGAAATTACAGAAAGTCAATTGATGTATGATGCAGAGCAAGAAATCCAAAGTTTGAAGGCTTTACGCGAGCTCGGCATTAAATTGTCTATTGATGATTTTGGAACAGGGTTTTCTTCTCTGAGTTATTTAGCCAAGTTCCCTATCGACTATATAAAAATTGACCGTTCATTTATTAAAGACCTAGAAGATAACAAACTAAATGAAACGATTGTCGCAGCAATTGTAAAACTGGCAAAAAGTTTGCACCTAGAAGTTGTGGCAGAAGGTGTAGAAAAACAAGAGCATCTAGCCTTTTTACGTGAAGTTGAATGTGAAAAATACCAAGGGTACTATTTTAGTCCTCCTGTTCCGCATTACAAACTTGAAAAGATGTTACGCAAAAAAGACCCCTCGTCGTAAACGAGAGGTCTTTTTTTATCTATTAGGCTTTTGCTGTTACTTTTTTAATCATCTTGTATCCCACATACACAAGTGCACAAGCAAGACCAATTTTAATCGCCATCACTAGGACACTCATTAAAAATGAGAAAAGGAAAAGCGTAAGCGAAATGGCTGCAGAAAATAAAAGTAATGCACCCATTACGAGTAGAAGTTTTTTCATAAAAAATCCCCTTTCGCCATAAAATAAACGTAAATCTTTTTTTATTCTAAAGAAAAATAAAAAGAAAGCAAGCAACTATTGTAAAAGAACGACTGAATCAGTAGAGTAGAAAGTGTAAAGTTCAAAAAATATATGTTTTTAAAAAATAGAGGCTCGTTAATTTTATTGAAAGTGGTGTTCACACATGGCAGTCATTACAGGTCAAAGAGAAATGAAACAATTTCTCTATTATTACATTCATCGAGAAAAACCAAATCAAATCGTAGAAGATTTTCTTTTATCCCTGATTGCTTCATCTTCTTGTTCATCCGTTACATTTTTGTACTCACTTTATCAAACCGTTGAAGATTATGATGTATTGATACAAGCCAATGGGACGATTCTATGGAGAAACATGGATTCCTTTGAGGAAATACCTGAAAGATGTCGACAATTCGTTGAAAACACGGCTAAGCAGAACACGGTTCGCATCTATCTGCCACCCCGTGCGTTTGCTGAGGAACGTAATTCATTGTCACATCAACTTTCAGCGTTGACTGTGGGACAGTATGCCTTTCATAGTCGTCACATTGAACGGAAAGAAGAGCTGTTTTTACAAAAGTTCAACTGGAATGTATCCTTTGCTGAACTTCAAAAGCAGAAAATTGATGATGTGTTAGACCGCTACGTTATTCAAAAGAATATGTATGCAGTATTTCCTGACCCTTTATACAAACGAAAAATGGACCGTTGGGAGCGTGTTTTTCAGGCACTGACTTCCTTAGGCACGGTATGAAATTTCGTCATCTTTACAAATTAAATTGTGATAATTAATAGTATATCGAACCACTTCCCCGCTCGGCGTTTCGCGAAATACAGTAGCAAAACGATTGCTCAAGCGTTCAATGTATACGTACAATTCTTTGTTCGTGCTTGCTTCGTGTTTGCTGACCCACTTAATTTTTTTCCCTAATAATCGAGACAGCATGGTTTTAATTTCTAGATAGTGTTCTTCACAGGTTGGATTAGCGTTGTATGAATGGATAAATTCTGATAACATGAGGCACCGTCCTTAAAAAGTTTGTCAAACAAATATGTCTTGTTTTGAGTTAACTCTTATATTTAAAAAGAAAACAAAAAGTCCTGCTATAAATCTCGAAATAAACGAATATTACAATGAAAATGTATGTTTTCGTACGATTATAACTTTTTGCTATCGTAAAATAAGGATGAATCTAAGGCGAATAGTAGACGAGGTAAGCGGGTGGAGCAAAAAAGGACGGTAAAGAGTTAAAAGAAAAATCCCTGTTGATATGTTGAAGAAATAAGACGGATAAAAGAACCAAAATACATGTTATGTTATTTTGGTTCTTTGTTTTTGTGAGATGGCGATGACAAAGCGTCTTTTTCTTTTAAGTAGCGATGAAAATTAATAATGTTTTGATTTTCGCGAACTTTATTTTCAAAAAACTCGTCGTTTAATTGCTGTAATTCAACGTCAGGGTATTCTAACTTTTGGTAGGTGTCCAAGGATAAATTGCGAAGTTTGTATTGGATAATCTCTTGAAAATGATAATAAGCGCGTTCTGTAACAGCGGTATATACATCGGAGAAAAAAACGATATATGCCTTTTCTAAAGATACATAACCGTTCCGTACTAAATCCTCTACAGAGGAGAAGTGTTTTTCTTTGTGAGATGAAAAAGGCGGGAAAGACTTTAGTACGTTCCATTCAACTTTAATGGTTAAACCGTCTTTATATTCATGAAGGGACGAGCACTTTCCTAAGATTTTAGTAAACATAATTTCATGTTCAGGGAACGTAGCAAGATAGCGGAGGACTTCTTCATTTGTGAGGTTGTAAAACCCATTAAAAATAGGGAAATTTTCTTTCATACAACACACTCCTTTTATGGGTTAAAAATAGGCAACAAAACAAAAAATACCTTTTTCTTTTCGTAGATAGAAGCGATGATTTTCAATTAACGAATAGAAGGACTATAATGAGATTTGTAGAGAAGTAGGAGGAAACAAAATGAAAAAAGCACGTGTAATATATAATCCCTCAAGTGGAAAAGAAATGGGACGAAAACGACTGGCTGATATTCTTATCACACTTGAACGAGCAGGATACGAGGCATCTGCATTTGGAACACAGAAAAAAGAAGATGCCACAAAAGAAGCAGAGCGAGCATGTCAAAAAGGATTTGATTTAATTGTCGCAGCAGGTGGAGACGGTACAGTATACGAAGTTATCAACGGCATATCCAAACACGAAAACCGACCAACTCTCGGTATTTTGCCTTTTGGAACGTCAAATGATTTTGCGCGTGCCATTGGCATAACCAAAGAAAATTTCACACAGGCACTACATGTACTAGAGAAAGGGATTACTACAAATGTGGATGTAGGGAAAATGAATCAAAAATACTTCATCAACATCGCGGGCGGGGGTTCGTTAACGGAATTGACCTATGAAGTGCCTAGTAAATTGAAAACTGTGTTTGGACAGCTAGCCTACTATTTCAAAGGTGTTGAAAAGATGACGCAATTTAAACCCTATACGGTGCAAGCGACAATTGATGGTGTACAGATGGAAGAAGAAATTATGCTGTTTCTCGTATCGAATACCAATGTAGTGGGCGGGTTTGATAAGCTGGCTCCGTTTGCTGATTATACAGATGGTGCTTTCGATGTATTATTCCTAAAAAAATGCAACGTAGCGGAACTAGGGAGAGTCATGACAAGGCTGTTAAACGGTGAACACATTCACGACCCAAAAGTTATGCATTTTCGCGCGAAAACGATTGATATTGTCCCGTCTAAAATGGTACAGATTAATTTAGATGGTGAATTAGGTGGCATCGCGCCTTGTCGCTTTGAGGTATTGCCCAAACACTTGCATGTAATAGTCAATGAAGATGTTCTAACAAAAGAATAGTAGAATTCCATACATATCGTTATTCAAAAAAGCGTCGTATCAATAGAGATACGGCGCTTTTGCTATTACTGGTTTATTGTTTGAATGGTCGCACCTGTTCGTTGTAAAAGAGCAGCGATTTCTGCACGTGTCGTATTAGCACTAGGACAAAAATTGTTATTTCCGCACCCAGCTAAATAGCCTTCGTGTGCCAATGTCACAATGGAAGAGTATGCCCAATGATTAGGGTCGCGCACATCGTTAAACATACTTGGACCTGTATACATTGTCGGTTTGAGTAAACGAGTTAAAATAACAGCGATTTCTTCTCGTGTAATGTATTTCATAGGTGAAAACATATTAGGGCTTGTTCCGACCATAAAATGCGAATTGGAAATTTGAGAAATCGGCACATATGCCCAGTTATCTTTTGGTACATCCACAAATGAAGATGTTGTATTGATAGATGAAACATCAACTAATCGACTTAACAACGATGCAGCTTCTGCTCTTGTTAATGGGCGAGCTGGTTGGAACGTACCATCTCCCATTCCACCCATCCATTTATGAGTAAACACATAATTAATGGAATCGTATGCCCAGTAATCAGGGGATACATCGGAAAAGGTCAAAGAAAACTGTGAAGAACTAGTCGATACGTTGTTCAAATCATCTACGGCTTCAATTCGAACAGACATACTTCCTTGTCGATTATTTAAGGGAACTTGAATGGAAGTGGTCGTTAAAAGAGAATTATTGAGTTTTTGGTCATTTAAATAAACGTTATAGCCTTTTAAATCGCAATCGTACACAGGATTCCATTCGATTGTTAAATACCCATCTTGCACGTTATAGGATTTGAATGTAGCAAGTGCAGGGGGATTTGATAACAAGTCTGATGAAAGGGGATACGCTTGAACAATCCCGCATCCGTAAATGCTGTCTCGTCCTTTGGCTCCTTTATCAACCGCTGTGGTTTTTAACAAATTTATAATCTGTGCGTTGGTCAAAGAAGGGTACTTCTGTTTTATAAGAGCGATAACGCCTGCAACCGTAGGTGTTGCCATCGACGTTCCTGACAGATACGCATACGACGATGAAGAAGAAATATACGAACTTAAAATGGATTCACCTGGCGCTGTAAGTAGAACTGATGGGCCGCGATTGGAAAAATAAGAAATTCGACCTGAAGAATCAGACGAAGCGACCGAAATAGCGTTCGTAAAGCGAGCAGGGTAATTGACATTATCACTGCTTAAATCTGTATCTCCTTCGTTACCTGATGCTGCAACCGTTAATACGCCTTGGTTATAGGCTTTCGTAATCGCATAGTTAAGAGGATTTAAGTAGGAATAGTCCGCACCTTTAATATAAGCATAGCCAAGACTCATGTTGATGACAGAGGTATTTTCGCTTAAACACCAATCAATGGCATTCACTAAACTTTCTGTTGTGCTATCTTTTTCTTTGTTAAAGACTTTTGCGCTGTAGATACGAGCATTGGGTGCAATACCCATAAAGTTCTTAGAAGGCATATACCCTGCGATAATTCCTGAGACGTGCGTACCGTGACCAATATAGTCTGTCGTGTTGATAGTTCCGTCAGGTTCTTTAATAAATGATGCGTATCCGCCAATGCGTCCTGACAGGGCTTCATGAGAAGTGTTAACACCTGTGTCAACAACACATACATTAACATTTTGCCCTGTTAGACCTTCTTCTCGCGCTTTTGGCAAGTTGATTAAACTGTTAGGTTGTTCATTGTAAGATAGCATAAGCTTGGGACGAGAAGGAGAGGGAGAAATAAAATCATTTCGAATTGTATTATTTGGTTGAACGAACGAAAGGGATGTATCATTCTTCATTCGTTGAACTTCTGCATCATCTGCTTCAACCGATATAATACGAACATTCTCAAACGTGTCAATAACGTTTACATGGTAATGGTTTTGAATGTACGAAGCAGGCTGATTTCCGTAACCGATGAGAACATGGGACGATGCAGCTTCGGTTGGAGCGGGGAAAAAGAATAAAACAACCAAACTAGTTATAAAAAATGCGAGTATCTTTCCTTTCACCATTTTTACCTCTTTCATAAAAAGAAACACGTATATCCCTGTTTATACTGAAAAAACAGGGATAGGGGGAAAGAAATGAACGATTAAGCAAAAAAGGTTTGGTGCAAAGCGCATACGGCTTCTTCCATGTGTTTTTCTAACACAAGAAACCAAATCGTTGTATGTGAATCAGATGTTTGAAGTACGTCAATGTTGTGTTGATATAATGTTTCAATTGCTTTGCTCATTACACCAGGAATTCCTTTCATCGCCTCGCCGACAAGAGAGATTTTTGCGACACCTTCAATCATTTCAATCGGTCTATTTCTACTATTCAACAAAGCCATTGCCTCATCCTTTAAAGAAAGCGGGAGAGTAAAGCTCACTTTGGTTGGCGACGTTTGAATGAAATCAATGCTGATGTCTTTTTCGCTGAAGTAGGAAAAGATGTTTTCGAAACGTTCTTTTTCGATGGATAGTTGAAGAAGGTTTTTGGTGTAGGTCACGCTTGTTAAGGTTTGTTGTTGATGTAAGCGTGTCATCTCGGATTTGTTACAAACCAACGTTCCTTCCTCAGAGCTAAAAGTAGAGCGAATACGAATGGGGATATTACTTGTCATCGCAAACTCTACAGCACGAGGGTGAATCACTTTGGCACCTAAGTAGGCTAAGTTGAAGATTTCATTATACGTGGCATCTGTAATGGTCTTGGCATCTTCGACAATACGAGGGTCAGCGGGCATAATACGTTCCACATCCGTAAAGATGTCTACGTATTTCGCATGAACGCCTGCACCAATAGCCGTAGCTGTTGTATCGCTACCGCCTCGTCCTAATGTAGTGGTGTCTCCTTTATCGGTTTCTCCTTGGAATCCAGGGACGACAATTACGTCGTGGGTTTCTAATTGAGTGAGTAATCGTTCGGGGTGCAAACCAATAATAGAAGCTTCGCTAAACTTGTTGTCCGTACGAATACCAGCTTGGCCGCCTGTTAAAATGGTGTTGCTAATAGACTCTCTATGTAAAAGGGTTGAAAAAACAGTAGATGAAATCAGTTCGCCTGTTGACATTAACAGGTCAATTTCTCGTTTAGGAAGGTATGACGCATTTTCGCCTAATAAAGAAAGAAGTGTATCCGTTGCATACGGGTCACCTTTTCGACCCATAGCTGAAACAACCACAATAACTTTGTTTCCTTTTTGAATTTCTTCTTTTACGTGGCGAACACAATGTTCTCGGGATGACTCTGCTGAGACAGAAGTTCCGCCGAATTTTTGAACGACAATATCCATGATAGATGGCTCCTTTATGACTAAACTGTAATTTAAAATATCTCTCATTATTAAATAAAAAAAAGAAAAAAACCTTGTCATCCCAAAAAAACCTATTATAAACAGGTGGAGAGGAGGGATAAAATGAATAAGAAACTCCTATTATTCTTTTTACCTTTAATTTTATTCGTGATGTTCCCTGCTATTGCTAAAGCAGCAGGAATTTCAGTGAAAGTAGATTATTCGGCATTAACGTTTGACCAAATGCCTTTTATCCAAAATGGAAGCACATATATTCCGCTACGAGGTATCACAGAAGTGACAGGTGGAGAAGTAACGTGGGAAGATGCAACACAGTTAATTACAATCGTGAAAGATGGAAAGAAGATTGTGTTTAAACTAGGCGATTCTATTGCTTATGTAAACGGAGTGAAAAAAGATATTCCTGTTTCCATGCTCAAAAATAATCGCACTATGATTCCAATTCGTTTTGTAAGTGAAAATTTAGGTTTAAATGTTCAATGGAATCAAGATGAATATGCGGTATATGTTTTTACAGAAACAATGACACAAGCGCAAGCGATTATTCAAAATGCTGAAAAATATATCGGTATCCGTTATCAATACGGTGGAACATACAGCACAACGAAAACATTTGATTGTTCATCTTTTGTGCAACAAGTATTTAAAGAAAAAGGGGTAACACTACCTCGAACAACCTATGACCAAGTAAAAGTAGGAAAAGCTGTTTCGTATAGTCAATTACAAAAAGGGGATTTAGTCTTCTTTGATATTGCAGGAAATGGGTCCATTTCACATGTAGCAATTTACGTTGATAAAAATAAATTGTTACAAGCTACAAGCAGTAAAGGAGTAACCTACACAGACTTTGGTAGTTACTGGTCAAGTCGAGTAAAAGAATATCGACGTGTACTATAAAGAAAAGGAAACGCATCATGCGTTTCCTTTTTTCATGTTACTCAGAACCATCTTCCAAACGTTTGTCGATGAAGTCTGAAATTTCTTCTTTAGTTGCATGGCGAAAGTTTTTATAGTGAGGATATGCTCCACGAATACCATCAATTTGTATCATGGTGGCATCTCCTAAAAAGTCTCTATCACCAAATACACCAGTCACAACATGGACTTGATTTGTATGTGGACATGTGACGAAGTCTAGTGTTTGAAATGGATTAGTCATGTTGTGTAATCCTTGCCATTCGGATTGTTAACCGAGAATTTTTACTTCTGTTCGTAACTCCACGTCAAATGATTTTTTCACTTGTGTCTGAGCGGTTTGGATTAATGATAGCACGTCAGATGAAGAAGCACCGTCTACATTGACAATAAAGTTCGCGTGTTTATCGGAAAACATAGCTCCGCCAATACGGTGTCCTTTTAATCCAAGCTGTTCAATTAAATTACCTGATGAATGAGGAAGTGGGTTTGCAAATACGCTTCCGCATGATTTCTCTTTCAATGGTTGCGTTTCAAAACGGTAGGCTTTTAAATCCGCTTGTTTTTTAGTAATCTCTTCTTTGTTTCCTTGTGTCATTTGGAACGTCGCATCTAACACAATGCCTTTTTGATTGCTTAGCAGGGAATGACGGTATGAAAACTGAAGTTCTTCGTTCGTATATGTGATGATTTCACCCATTTCATTCATGACACGTGCTTGTGTTAAAATAGCCGAAATGTCTGAACCGTGTGCGCCTGCGTTCATGCATACAGCGCCACCAACAGTTCCAGGTACGCCTCCGATAAACTCAAGTCCTGATAGTCCTTGTTTGGAAACAAGAAGTGATAGTTTCACAAGAGAACAACCGCCTTTTGCGATAACGGTATCTCCTTGAACTTCGAACGCATCAAAATCTTTAGATAGTTTAATAATGACGCCTTGATACCCACTATCTTGGACTAATAAATTTGACCCTTTTCCAATGACAAACCAAGGTGTTTGTGTTTCATAAAGAGATGAAACGACAATTTGAAGTTCTTCTTCCGTTTTTGGGTATACGACAACATCGGCAGGACCACCAATCTTCCATGTTGTGTATTTTGCTAATGATTCATGTTCTTTAAACTCAATGTCGTGAGACAGTAATGTATTGATAAATTGTTGCACGTTTTTTCTCTCCTTAAAATAGATTGCTTGTTAGCTATTTGTGTAATTGTATAAAAATCCTTGAACAAGTGGCTCCATTCAAGGGTTGGTATATTTTAGCTGTAGTTCTTGAAGAAAAGGCGAAAAGGCTCGGTCAATGTGAATGTTGCGACAACTCTTCACATGAGAAAGCGCTTGTCCATAGTCTTGGAATTCTTCACAGGCTATCCAAAGAGCAAGGGTAGCAGAACGAGACACTCCTTCGTAACAGGTAATGAAAATTCGTTTGCCCTGTTTCTTATATGTACTCACGAGCTGATAAGCTGTTTCCCATACAGGTATTGCTTCTCCTAAGTTCCCATCGTCAAAGGGGAAGTGGTGATAGCAAATCGTAGGGGGAATCACTAATTGTTTAGGTGAACGTCTATCACACCGAAAATCAATCCATACATCAACAAACGGAAGAGTTTTTCGAATGTTTTTGACACCTCCGAGGTACAACCAATCAAAAATAGGTGTCACATCATCATTACAAGGTCGAATCCCCATACCAAACACTTCTTTCCCTCGTTATTTATATTTATTTTACCATTATACATGGTCTTACACACAAAAAAAGAAAAGATTTATTTGGAAAAAATATTTTTAATGATAATATGTGAAAGGTTTTTTACTTTCGAGGAGGAAAACGCAGTGTTTAATTTTTTACTCATTGTTTTTATGCAGTTTTGCTTGGTTCCCTTAACAACTCTTCGCACGACATTTGTTGTAAAAGGTCAAAGTAAAGAGGCTTCCATGATTGCATTGGCAGAAGCGTTAATTTATGTTATTAGTCTAGGAATTGTATTCTCAGATTTAGAGAATAAGTTAAATATGATTGCATATGCTATTGGATTTTCAGGAGGAATCTTCTTAGGAGGAATGCTTGAAAAGAAACTAGCCATCGGCTATAGAGCAGTAAACGTAAGTTTATTAGAAAAAAATGATGAATTAGTAGACCGCTTGCGCAATGAAGGTTTTGGTGTAACTGTCTTCTTGGGTGAAGGACGTCAACAGGAAAATCGCTACCGACTGGACATCATTGCAAAACGTAGTCGTGAGAAAGAATTAATGAATATCTTATCATTAGAAGCACCTAAAGCGTTTGTGGTTGCTTATGAACCAACGAACTTTAAAGGTGGGTATTTAGTTAAGAACATGAAAAAGAAAAACAAAGACAAGGAAAAAAAGAAAGAAAACGAGAAAAATAACGAAGAAGATAAATAAGTGAGGTGATACCATGAAGTTTATAGGACAAGTAATAGGGGTTGGGGCATCTCTATGGATAACGGATGCGCTGTTAAAGGGAATGGAAATTGCAAACTTTAAAGCATTACTTATTGCAGCGGTAGTGCTTATTATTATGAATGCCATTGTTAAACCTATTTTAACGCTACTAACTTTACCTATTACAGTTGTGACGTTAGGCTTATTTTTACTGGTAGTTAATGCACTTACCTATTGGTGGACTGCATCACTAGTTGATGGCTTTACCATTAACAGTTTTACAACGGCTATTATTGGTGCTCTAATTACATCAATTATTTCATCATTATTCGTGAATGACTAAAAAAACGTCCTTATGGACGTTTTTTTTCTTTTTAGTTATCTTAATAGTACTGAGCTAATTTATCTTTGATTTGATGGACTTTGGCGTCATCTTGAGCGTGTTTCGCTTGTGAGAGTTCATTCAAAAGGGGATTTAACACTTTTTGTTCAAATCGGGTTGTCCATGTTGCTTTGTTATGCTGTTTGTCGCTAATGTCAGAAAAAATTAATTCTAACATTTTCAAAGATTGTTCCATTTGCTCTTCTGCTCGTTTTCGTTGAATCTCCTCATTCTGAGAGTGATGCGTATCAAAGCCAAAGAGTGATTCTTCTAAAGGGTGCATCTCCATCATCGAGTAATTCGGTTCAAGTGCAAGTTGTGTTGACCATCTTCGCGTAGAAAGGTTCAGATGAACGTAAGGCATTGTGTTGTCTTTAATGCGAAATTCAGATGATTTGCTGTCAGGTCGAATTAGAATACTATTTGTTCGATAAGAACCGTCCGTGATGATGCGATAGTAACTAAGTTCTTCCTCATCTTTGTCTGAAATAGATTGTAAAAATGTACAAACATCTTGAGAACATTCATGCTCTATTACATATAACGCAATAAACTGTCTTATGAGTTTAGCGTCTGTTGCCACTGTAGTCTGCTTAATAAACGCTTGAAACGCAGAAGCTGTTTTAAATCGTGGGCGCCATTCGCTACTATATCCTTGGTTTTCAAAAAATACGTCTTCATTTACCATTTCTAATGTAATGTTCATGGTTATCTACCTCGCTTGTTATATTCTTTGGAGATAGTATAGTGGAGAAAAATGAAAAGAGACCAAAAAAACAGTGTAAACAAAAAAACGCCCTCGGGCGCTTTTTAGTTTTGTGGCTGTGCAGGTTTGGTTTCTTTTACAGATGAACTTTCAGTTGTA
>Ga0105244_10000745_pt1 | contig 27842 bp, 23 predicted proteins | sample KBSM44metaG_FD_80423 | JGI IMG/M metagenome (GOLD analysis project Ga0105244, IMG submission 80423) | Miscanthus rhizosphere microbial communities from Kellogg Biological Station, Michigan, USA - KBS M4-4 metaG | ecosystem: Host-associated > Plants > Roots > Rhizosphere > Soil | place... | reverse complement strand
TTCGCTGCTGCCGGCCTGCTCGCCCAGCGCGTACAGCGCTTCGGCGCTGAAGCCGGACATGACAGGGGTGGCGTAGACGACGGCGTTGCTGACGCGGGTGTTGGCGCCGGCGGCCGGGAACAAGTTCTTGATCGAGCCAGCGTAGCCGGCGCCGAACGGGTCGGCCACTTGGCTCATGGCGTTGTACAGCATCGTGTACTGGCGACCCAGGGTCAGGGTGCCGGCTTCCTTGCTTTTCAGACCGACGAACGCCTGGCGGTTGAACAGCGCGCTGTTGGTGTTGTCCAGGGTGCCGTCATCGACTTTCAGGCCGGTCTCGATCTGGAAGATGGCCGACAGGCCATTGCCCAGATCTTCGGTGCCGCGGAAACCCAGACGGGACTGGCTGCCGATACCGCTGGTGACTTTGGTCACGCTGCCGGCCGCGCCACCGCGCTCGCTGACGATACCGGCATCGACGATGCCGTAGATCGTTACGTTCGATTGAGCTTGCGCCTGCGCTGCGAAACCGCCGATGATCATTGCTGCCAGAGTAAGTTTTTTCACTTGATGTTCTCTACTGAAGGTTGAAAGAAAGCTGCACGGGGCGAATCATGCCTATCAATTACTTCAACAATGTGACAACATCAATTTGTTGTAAATCAACATCAGTGGTGAAAAAAAAGGTAACGCGGCAGCGTTGACAACAAACTTATTTCAACTTGCAGCTCAGCAGGTAATAGTACTGTAGCCGCTCGATGCGGATCTGCCTGGCCGACGCCGCGAAGCGCTTGCGCAAGGTGCTGTCGGTCAGGTAGTTGTGCATCACCTCGTATCGCTGGCCGTCATCGGCCGTCAGGATCTGGAAGGTGTTGCCTTCCAGGTCGGTGCGCGCGAACACCATCGTGTCGCCGTCGACGTACGACTCGTCGAGCAGCACCAGCATCACGTCCTTGCCCAGCTTGGCGCGCAGGGTCTTCAGGTATTTTTCCTGGTCCTCGCGCTTGACGTGGGTCCACAGCCCGGCGGCGAACACGGCGGTGTACTTGCCTTCCAAGTCATCGGGCAAGTTGAACGCGTCCATCACGCCGAAGGTCACGACGTCCTCGTCCAGGCCGCGCGTCTCGGCCAGCGCGATCATTTCCGGCAGCAGATCGGTGGCGTGCACGGATTCGGCCACCTCGGCGATCAAATCGGTCCAATAGGCGGTGCCGCAGGCCAGCTCCAGCACCTTGTGGCCCTGGAACAGCTCGGCGACCATTTCCTGCAGGTCGTCCAGGTCGTCGAAGCGCTCTTCGCGCGCATAGACCTGGTCGTAGTTGTCGGCATTGACGGCATAGAATTGTGCCAACTGATTGGTAATCATGGTAGTGCTTTCTAGTTACAGTTCGTAGTGCTCTTTTTCACCGCTCATGGCCTGCTCGATCAACTTGCGGTTGAGCGTGGGGGCCAGCAGTTCAATAAAGGTATATATATAGCTGCGCAGATAGGCGCCCTGCTTGACCGCCACCCGCGACACATTCATGCCGAACAGGTGGCCGACAGGGATGGCGCGCAGGTTCTTGTCGCGCTCGGCGTCGTAGGCCATACCCGCTATGATACCAATCCCCATGCCCAACTCGACATAGGTCTTGATCACATCGGCGTCTATGGCCTCCAGCAACACATCCAGCTTCAGGCCGCGCAAGGAAAACGCGTGGTCTATCTTGCTGCGGCCGGCGAAGGCGCCATCGTACGTGATGATGGGGAATGCGGCAATTTCTTCCAGCGTCACCTGCTTCGATTTGAGCAAAGGATGGTCCGGCGCGACCACCACGACGTGTTCCCATTGATAACATGGCAACGTTACCAGACCGGTAATGCCGGCGATGGATTCGGTGGCGATGGCCAGGTCGGCCTGGTCGCGCTGGACCATTTCGGCGATTTGCTGCGGATTTCCTTGCAATAAAGACAAGCGCACCTTCGGAAACTTCAGCATGAAGGCCTGCACCACCTTTGGCAGGGTGTAGCGCGCCTGGGTGTGGGTGGTGGCGATAGTGAAGCTGCCGCTGTCCTGGGCCGCGTATTCCTTGCCGATGCGCTTGAGGCTGTCAATTTCCTGCATAATCAACTCCACCGACTCCAGCACCAGCCGTCCTGGCTCGGTCAGGCCGCGTATGCGCTTGCCGTGCCGGGTGAAAATATCGACGCCGAGCTCCTCCTCCAGCTCGATGATCGCCTTCGACACGCCGGGCTGCGAGGTAAACAGGGCCTTGGCGGCGTCGGTCAGGTTGTAGTTCTGGCGTACGGCCTCGCGCACGAAGCGCAGTTGGTGAAGGTTCATCTAGTCTTGGCCCATCTTAAAATTATTAGCGTCCATGCTTATGCCCAATCCTTATATAAGCAAATAAAGACTAAGTCGTTTGGAATAAAGACGAAGTTTATTACTATTAGCGCTAGTGTGGGGATTCTAGCAAGCTACTATCTAGGAAGAATATGTATCAATACGACCAGTACGACCATCTTATCGTGCGTGAACGCATCGCACAGTACCGCGACCAGGTACGGCGCCGCCTCTCCGATGAGCTGACCGAAGCCGAATTCGTGCCGCTGCGCCTGCAGAACGGCCTGTACATGCAACGTCACGCCTACATGCTGCGCATCGCCGTGCCCTACGGTTTGTTGTCGTCCAAGCAAATGCGCATGTTCGCCCACATCGCCCGCAAGTATGACCGCGGCTATGGCCACTTCACCACCCGCCAGAACATCCAGTTTAACTGGATCGAGCTGGAACAGACCCCGGACATCCTCAGCGACCTGGCCTCGGTGGAGATGCACGCCATCCAGACCTCGGGCAACTGCATCCGCAACACCACGTCCGATCCGTACGCCGGCGTCGCCGCCGACGAGATCATCGATCCGCGCCCGTACGCCGAGGTGCTGCGCCAGTGGTCGACCTTCCATCCCGAATTCATCGCCCTGCCGCGCAAATTCAAGGTCGCCATCAATGGCGCCGTCGAAGACCGCGCCGCCATCGCCGTGCACGACATCGGCCTGACCGTGGTGCGCAACGACGCCGGCGAGATCGGCTTCAAATTCATGGCCGGCGGCGGCATGGGCCGCACGCCGATCCTGGGCAGCGTGATCCGCGAATTCCTGCCGTGGCAACACCTGCTGACCTACACCGAAGCCGTGATGCGCGTGTATAACCAATACGGCCGCCGCGACAACAAGTACAAGGCCCGCATCAAGATCCTGCTGAAGGCCATCGGCGTCGAGGAATTCACCCGCCAGGTCGAAGCCGAATGGGTCGACCTCAAAGACGGTCCGGAAACGCTGACCGTCGAAGAGATGCAGCGCGTGATCGACTACTTCCAGCCGCCGGCCTACAAGCAGCTCGACGACCGCGACGTCACCGCCGCGCCCGAGGCGGCCGGCAACAAGGCCTTCGCCAACTGGGTCAGCCGCAACGTCAAGCCGCACAAGCAGCCCGGCTACGCCGCCGTCGTGCTGTCGCTGAAAAAGACCGGTGTGCCGCCGGGCGACGCCACCGCCGAACAGATCGACTTCATGGCCGACCTGTCGGACAAGTACAGCTTCGGCGAACTGCGCGTCACGCACGAGCAAAACATCGTGCTGGCCGACGTCGAACAGTCGCAGTTGTTCACCTTGTGGCAGCAAGTCAAGGCCAAGGGCCTGGCGACGCCGAACATCGGCCTGCTGACCGACATGATCTGCTGCCCGGGCGGCGACTTCTGCTCGCTGGCCAACGCCAAGTCGATCCCGATCGCCGCCGCCATCGCCGAGCGCTTCGACGACATCGACTACCAGCACGACATCGGCGAGATCGAGCTGAATATCTCCGGTTGCATCAACGCCTGCGGCCACCACCACGTCGGCAGCATCGGCGTGCTCGGTGTCGACAAGGATGGCAGCGAATGGTATCAGGTGTCGATCGGCGGCTCGCAGGGCAACCACTCCGCCATCGGCAAGATCATCGGACCGTCGTTCTCCGCGCTGCAAATGCCGGAAGTGATCGCCCGCCTGCTGCAGGTCTATGTGCGCGAGCGCTTCGAGGACGAATCGTTCGCCGCCTGCGCGCAGCGCCTCGGCGTCGCGCCGTTCAAGGAATTTGTATACGCCACGCCGATCGCCGAGAAATCCGGTCGCCTGGTAGGAGAGGATGAATATGTCTGAAGCAGCGAAAAATCTGATCATCAAGGGCCGTGAAGTCGTCGAGGACGATTGGCAAGTGCTGCGCCTGGCCGAACCGGTCGAAGGCGCGCCGCAAATCGACCCGGCCACCGTCGCCGTCCCCGAAGGCAAAGTGATCGTGCCGCAAAGCCTGTGGCTGGTGCAGCGCGAGCTGCTGGCCGCGCGCGCCGCCGCCGGCGAAATCGGCGTCTGGATCGCCAGCGACGAACGTCCGGAAGCGATCAAGGACGACCTGTCCAAGTTCGCCGTCATCGCCGTCGACTTCCCGAAATTCACCGACGGCCGCGGCTACTCGATCGCCTACAACCTGCGCATCCGCCTGGGCTGGACCGGCGAACTGCGGGCCATCGGCGACGTGCTGCGCGACCAGCTGTTCCAGATGCAGCGCGTCGGCTTCAACGCCTACGCCACGCGCCCGGACCGCAGCATCCACGACGCGCTCAAGGGCCTGTCCGATTTCTCGGAGACCTACCAGGCGTCGGTCGACCAGAAGCTGCCGCTGTACCGCCGCCACGCCCGCACCTCGGGTGTCGCCGCCCCGGCCGCCAACAACGACGGCGCCGGAATCTGATTGGAGTTTGAATGAGTGACCTGAGCAAGCTGATTGCCGACAGCAGCGCCACGCTGTCGCGCATCGCCAGCGATTTTTCCCCGGCGGTCTTCGCCTCCAGCCTTGCGGCCGAAGACATGGTGCTGACCGATTTGATCCTGAAATCCAAACTGGATATCGGCATCTTCTCGCTTGAAACCGGCCGTCTGCATCCGGAGACGCTGGCGATGCTCGACAAGGTGAAAGAGCATTACGACGGCTACGAGATCGCGCTGTACAAGCCGCAACCCGAAGCGGTCGACGCCTACGTCGCGCAGAATGGCCTCAACGCCTTCTACGACAGCATCGAGATGCGCCGCGAGTGCTGCCGCATCCGCAAGGTCGAGCCGCTGGGCCGCGCCCTGGCCGGAAAAAAAGCCTGGGTCACCGGCCAGCGCCGCGCGCAATCGGCCACCCGCGCCGAGCTGCACGTGCAGGAGGACGACCCGGCGCACGGCATGACCAAGTTTAATCCGCTGGCCGATTGGTCGGAGGAAGACGTCTGGAACTACATCCGCGACAACGGCGTGCCGTACAACGCGCTGCACGACCAGGGCTATCCGTCGATCGGCTGCGCGCCGTGCACCCGCGCGGTGGAACCGGGCGAGGATGTGCGCGCCGGCCGCTGGTGGTGGGAAAACCCGGACTCGAAAGAGTGCGGCCTGCATATGGTAGATGGTAAGCTCATACGTATTAAATCCGTGGCAGCTGAAGAAGACTTCATGCGCACCACAAAAACAATAGGCTAGTCCAATGAACGCTTTAGTTGAAAACAACAACGTACACGTCAACGCGCGCCACCTCGACGCCCTGGAGTCGGAAGCGATCCACATCCTGCGCGAAGTGGCGGCCGAATGCAGCAACCCCGCCCTGCTGTTCTCGGGCGGTAAGGACTCGGTGGTCTTGCTGCGTTTGGCGGAGAAGGCTTTCCGCCCCGGTAAATTCCCGTTCCCGCTGGTGCACGTCGACACCGGCCACAATTTCGCCGAGGTGATCACCTTCCGCGACAAGCGCGTGGCCGAACTGGGCGAGCGCCTGATCGTCGGCTCGGTCGAGGACTCGATCAAAAAAGGCACGGTGCGCCTGCGTAATCCGCAAACCGATTCGCGCAACGCCGCGCAAGCGGTCACGCTGCTCGAGACGATCGCCGAACATGGCTTCGACGCCTGCATCGGCGGCGCCCGCCGCGACGAGGAAAAGGCCCGCGCCAAGGAGCGTATCTTCTCCTTCCGCGACGAATTCGGCCAGTGGGACCCGAAATCGCAGCGCCCTGAATTGTGGGACCTGTACAACACCCGCGTGCACCCGGGCGAGAACATGCGCGTGTTCCCGATCTCGAACTGGACCGAGCTCGATGTGTGGCAGTACATCGCCCGCGAAAAGCTGGAACTGCCGCCGATCTACTTCGCCCACGAACGCAAGGTCATTCCGCGCAACGGCCTGCTGGTGCCGCTGACCGACCTGACCCCGCCGCGCGAAGGCGAGACCGTCGAAACCCAGGTGGTGCGCTTCCGCACCGTGGGCGACATCTCGTGCACCTGCCCGGTGTCGTCGGACGCGGCGACGGTCGAGGCGATCATCGCCGAAACCGCCATCACCCAGATCACCGAACGCGGCGCCACCCGGATGGACGACCAGACCTCCGAGGCCTCGATGGAAAAACGTAAAAAAGCAGGATACTTCTGATGAACGCTAGCACCAACAATGTAGCCACCCAGACGGAGCGCGGCCTGCTGCGCTTCATCACCGCCGGTTCCGTCGACGACGGCAAGAGCACCCTGATCGGCCGCCTGCTGTTCGACAGCAAAGGCATCTTCGCCGACCAGCTGGACGCGATGTCGCGCTCCAAGCACAAGCGCACCGTCGGCGACGCCGTCGACCTGTCGCTGCTGACCGACGGCCTGGAAGCGGAGCGCGAACAGGGCATCACCATCGACGTGGCCTACCGCTACTTCGCCACGCCGAAGCGCAAGTTCATCATCGCCGACACGCCGGGCCACGAGCAGTACACCCGCAACATGGTGACCGGCGCCTCGACCGCCGATGCCGTCATCATCCTGATCGACGTCTCGAAAGTGAAGCTGCGCGAGGATGGCGGCGTCGATCTGCTGATCCAGACCAAGCGCCACTCGACCATCGCCCACCTGCTGCAGATCGAGCACGTGGTCGTCGCCGTCAATAAGATGGACCTGGTGAACTACGACCAGGCGATCTACGACCGCATCGTCAAGGCCTACGGCGAATTCGCCGCCACCCTGGGCCTGAAGGACATCACGCCGATCCCGCTGTCGGCCCTGAGCGGCGACAACGTCGTCGACGCCAGCGAAAAACTGAGCTGGTACAAGGGCCCGACCCTGATCGAGCTGCTCGAGTCGCTGTCGGTATATGACGAATCGCATGACGCGCCGTTCCGCTTCCCGGTGCAGCTGGTGGCGCGCCACAACGGCCACGAAGCCAACGACTTCCGCGGCTACATGGGCCGCATCGAGGCCGGCAAGGTCAGCGTCGGCGACAAGCTGGTGGTGCAGCCGTCCGGCCAGAGCGCCACCGTCAAGGACATCGTCACACTGGAAGGCTCGCACCAGTCGGCGGTGGTCGGCCAATCGATCACGCTGCTGCTGAACGAGTACCTGGATATCTCGCGCGGCGACCTGCTGGCCAATGTCGCGCAGCCGGCGACCCTGCTCAAGACCCTGAAGGCTGACGTCTGCTGGATGTCCGACGAGCCGCTGGACCAGCGCCGCAAGTACTGGATCAAGCACGGCACCAAGCAGACCTCGGCCAAGATCACCGGCATCGACTCGCTGTTGGACATCAACACCCAGCAGCGCCACGACGCCGATGGACTGAAGCTGAACGACATCGCCCGCATCGGCCTGACCGTCCAGCAGCCGTTGGCGGCCGACGCCTATGCCGACATCCGTGCCACCGGCGCCTTTATTCTGATCGACGAAGTGACCCACCAGACCGTCGCGGCGGGTATGATTCGCCTTTCGGAATAAAATGGTATCGCAATGGCATCTCTCGGAAAAGTCTATTTGATCGGCGCCGGTCCCGGCGCCCAGGACCTCATCACCCTGCGCGGCGCGCGCCTGCTGGCGCAAGCCGACGTCGTGCTGCACGATGCCCTGGTGACCCCGGAGATGCTGGAGCTCTGCCCGCAGGCCGAGAAAATCTCGGTCGGCAAACGCAGCGGCCAGCGCTCGACCGCGCAGCAGGTCATCAACCAACAGTTGGTGGACAACGCCCGGCGCCACGCGCTGGTGGTGCGCCTCAAAGGCGGCGATCCGATGCTGTTCGGCCGCGCCGACGAGGAGTTGCGCGCGCTGGAGGAAGCCGGCATCGACGTGGAAATCGTCCCCGGCATCACCACCGCGGTCGCCGCGGCCGCCGCCAGCAAGCAACCGCTGACAAAACGCGGCGTGGCCCGCAGCGTGGCCTTTTTCACCTCCTCGACCGCGCCGGACGAGGCCCACCACGACGCCATTCCCGACACCGACACGCTGGTGCAGTACATGGGCGGACGCGAAGCCATCGCCACCGCCGAACGCCTGCTGGCGCACGGCCACCGTCCTGACACCCCGGTCGTCGTCATCGAAAACTGCAGCCGCCCGGACCAGCGCATCCGCCGCCTGACCATCGCCGCGCTGGCCCTGGGCCTGGGCGAAGCGCGCGGTCCGGTGCTGGTGATGCTGGGCGACGCCATGCAAAGCCGCTCGCATCAACGCCTCGAAGCGGAGATCAGCGGCGCAATAGACCACCAGCTCGGCGCCTGATCCCTCGAAATCCGTAATAGAATGTCCATTCATCTCATAAGAGGTACTAATGGATAATGTTCATGAAGTTCTGGAGCGCGCCTGGGGTGCCCATTCCGCCGGGGAGTTCGACGCCGCCCTGAAGGACTATGTCTGGCTGTTCGACGCCACGTCCGTGCGCGACACGGAAGTGGCGCCGCTGCGGCTGTCCTATGTGCTGAGCGCCTGGGCCAAGCTGGCCGAGGAACACCTGCCGGCACGGCAAGCGCTGGTCGAGCTGCGCCAGCGCCTCACCGAGCGCCTGCTGGCCGACGGCGGCGACGCCATCCTCTTCAACGACATCCGCGCCATCAACGACAAACTGGGTGACTTGCAAAATACCTGGCTGTTGTTCAAGCAGTTGCCGGCCGCGCTGGCCGCCGAGTGCGCCAACTCGGCGCTGACGTCGATGATGGCCTGCGGCGACTACGCGCTGGCACGCAACTACCTGCCCGAACCGGAAAAACACCTGGCCGCCTACGCGGGCGAAGTCAACACCCACGTCGCCCAGCTTCAGCTGCTCACCGACGAAGGCATGTCCGACCTGCTGGCCACGGTCTACAACTACATGGCCGAGGTGCGCCTGCTGCTCGAACTGCTGGCCGGCAGCGGCGAAGTCGATGCGGCGGACGCCATGCGCCGCCAGGCGGTCGGCCTGATCGTCTCGCCGGAGGCGCGCGCCTGCATCGAGGCCGAATTCGCGGCCCCCGGCACCACCCTCGACGCCATGGTCGAACTACAGAATTCAACGGTAGCCTGATAGTGAAAAAACAAAGTATCAAAACCCTGTTCCTGCTTTCCCTGCTGCCGGCGGCCGCCGCGCTGGCCGCCCCCTCGATACCGACCTACGACTTCAAGGTCGTGCACAGCTATCCGCACGACCCGCAGGCATTCACCCAGGGACTGCTGTATCGCGACGGTTTCCTGTACGAGAGCACGGGATTAAACGGCAAATCGTCGATCCGCAAAGTGAATCTGGAGACCGGCAAGGTCCTGCAAAGCAAGGACATCCCGCCGCAGTACTTCGGCGAAGGCCTGACCGTCTGGAAGGACACGCTGGTCGGCATCACCTGGCAAACGCAGACCGGCTTCGTGTTCGACCTCGCCTCCTTCGAGCTGCGCAACCAGTTCGCCTATCCCGGCGAAGGCTGGGGCCTGGCGCAAAACGGCAAGGAGCTGGTGCTGAGCGACGGCAGCGCGACCCTGCGCTTCCTCGACCCGAAGACCTTCCTCGAAGTGCGCCGCGTGAAGGTGACGGCCGACGGCATCGCGGTCGACCAGATCAATGAGCTGGAGGTGGTGGGCGACGAAATCTTCGCCAATATCTGGCACACCAACACGATCGCCCGCATCGATCAGAACACGGGCAAGATCGTCGGCTGGATCGATTTGGGCAAGCTGTATCCGGACGCCGGCAAAGGCCCCAACAGCGAAAACGTCTTGAACGGCATCGCCTGGGACGCCGACAAGAAACGCCTGTTCGTCACCGGCAAACTGTGGCCGAAGCTTTACGAGATCAAGCTGGTGCCGAGGAAGTAAGCAACGAAGATACGCAGTAGTCCGACAACGCGTTAAGCACCGCCGCGTTCTCGCCGGCCGCTTCGACCACGTTGATGATGGTTTGCGGGTGGTCGATGCGCAACTGGTCGACCATCAGCGGCAGGTCGCGCAGCACATGGCCACCCTGCCCCAAAAACACCGGCACCACCGTGATGTGCGTGACACCGCCGGCCGTCAGCGCGGCCACATGCTCCGGCAGGCGCGGCTCCATCAACTCCAGAAACGCCAGCGATACCGGGACGTCCGGCGTGCGCGCCTGCGTCAGGTCGCGCAGGCGTTCGAACGGCGCGGCCCACGACGCGGCGCGGGCGCCGTGCGCGAAAAGCACCAGGGCTTGTTTGTTCACGCTGCCACTCACAATGCTACTCATCTAATGTCGCTCCACCCACCACAAGGCGCCCAGCGCCAGCAGCAGGAAAATTAAACTCGGGGCGATCGCCGTCAGGGCAGCCGGCCAGGTGCTCAACACACCGAGGTGCGAGAACAGCGTGTTGACCAGCAGGTAGCTGACACCGATCATGATGCCAACGAAAATCTTGAGACTGACGCCGCCGCTGCGGGTGTGCAGGTAGCCGAACGGCAGCGCCAGCGCCATCAGCACGAAGATCGCCAGCGGATCGAACAGTTTTTTCCAGAACGCGATCTTGAAGCGCTCCGTCTCCTGTTTGTTCTCCTGCAGGTGGCGGGTGTACAGCGCCAGTTCGCTGGCCGACATGCGCTCGGGGTCCGAACGCGACACCGACAGGATGCGCGGCGTAATCTCGGAGATCAACTCCCTGGTGGCGCTGGTGCGCGTCTCGATCATGCTGCTGCCCTGGGCGTAGTTATTCGCCAGATTGGCCTCGCTGCCCGGCTTGAGCAGCGCCGGATTGGTGAAGATGTTCTCCTTCACATCCGACAGCATCCACTTGTTCGTGCCCTGGTAGGTGCCGCTCTTGGCCACCGTGATGGAGCGCAGGCGGAAGTTGTTATCGAACTCATACAGCTTGACGTCGACCAGTTTGCCGTCCGGGCGCACCTCGCGCACGTTGAAGAAGCGCGAGCCGATCACCTCCCCGGTCATGCCTTCGGACTTGACGATATCCTTGGTCCACAGGCCGGACCGGAACTCGGTCGAAATCGTCGTGCCGCGTCCACTGAGTTTGATTTTTTCCGCCAGCGGCGCGGTGCGCGGCGTGATCAGCTCACCGAAGATGAAGGTGATAATCACCAGCACGACGCCGATCTTGGCCAGCATCCACGCCACCATGCCGGTCGTCATGCTGGAGGCGCGCATGATGGTGAACTCGGACGTCGACGCGAACTGCGCCATCGTATAGATGGTGCCGATCAGCGCCGCCAGCGGCATCACCTCGTACACGTGGCCCGGCAGCTTGACCGCCACGAACAACAGCACATACTGGATCGCGTAGCCGTTCTTGCCGACGCGCGGCAGTTCGCCGGTGAGGTCCATGAAAGCCTGCAGCGCCAGGAAGGCGACCAGCACAAAGGCCACCGCCTGGAAGATGGTGACGGCGAAGTAGCGTTGCAGGATCTTCATGGCGCCACCGCCTTTTTATTCGCATTGCGCGAACGCTTCATCGCCGCCAGCAACGCCAGCGGGTGGTAGCGGTGATTCAGATTGAGCCTCCAGGCGAACAGGCCGAGTACCGTCAGCGCCGCCATCAGGTGCAGCGGCCACCAGGACAACGCGAACGAGAACTTGCCCAGCCTGACGCTGCCCTCGACCAGCTTGACCGCGTTGGTGTACGAGAAGAAGATCAGCAGCGCGATAATCAGGTTGGCCGAGCTGCCGGCGCGCGGATTGACGAATCCCAGCGGGATCGCCAGCAGCACCAGCACCAGGCAGGTCAACGGCGAGGCGATCCGCCATAACAGCTCGGCGCGGCCGGAGTTGGTGGTATCGGTGAGCAGTTCCATGGTCGGCACGGAGTCGGTGTCGCGTTCGGAGTCGAGGTCCTGGGACTGGCTGGTCACCCGCATGCTATAGGTGTCGAACTCCATGGTCTGGAAGTCGGACTGCCCCGGCATGCCCTGGTAGCGGCGGCCGTTCTTGAGCACCAGATAGCGCTCGCCTTTCGGTCCGTTGCTGATCACGCCCTCGCGCGCGACGATCACCGCCGTGCCGTTTTTGTCGACGGTGTTGACGAACACATTCTGCACCACCGAGGTGTCGCCGGCGACGCCTTCGACGAAGAAGATGCGGTTGGCCGACGACGATTCGCGGAACTGGCCGGGCGAGACCTTCTGCAGGTCTTCGCGCTTGGCGAAGCGCTCGACGTACTCCGCGCTCTTTTCCTTGGCCCATGGCGCGGCGACGAAGCTCAGGCCCGCCGTCAACAGCACCATCGGCAGGCCGAAGGTCAGCACCGGCGCGATCCAGCGGGTCAGGCTCAAGCCGGAGGCGAACCACACCACCATTTCGGAATCGCGATAGCTGCGCGTGACCACCATCAGCACCGAAATAAAGCTGGTGAGGATGAGGATAGTTGGCAGATAATTCACCGTTGCAAACAGGATCAGCGCGACGACGTCGCTGGAGGCGACCTTGCCGCCGGCGGCCTTGCCGAGGATGCCGATCAAGGTCCAGGTAACGCAAACGCTGAACAGGATCGTGAAGCTGGCGAAGGCGGTGCTGGCCATTTCACGTCGTAGGGTGCGTTGAAAGATCATTCGAAAGTTATAATTCGGTAGTTAAGGGCTCGTCACAGGGCCACAAGTTAATAACAGCCCAGCCAATCAGGCCAAACGGGCTGGCAATTCGTACACGACACGGAGAATCAAATGGACTTTAGCATAAAAGCATTCGACACAAAAAACACCATCAACTCGGCCAAAACGGGCGTCGTCGCCGTAGCGGTGTTCGAGAATAAAAAGCTGTCGCAAGCTGCCAAAGCACTGGACGGTTCCGGTGACATCACGGCCGCGCTCAAGTCCGGCGACATCAGCGGCAAGGCCGGCACCACCTTGCTGCTGCGCGGTGTCAAGGGCGTCAGCGCCGAGCGCGTGCTGCTGGTCGGCCTGGGCAGCGACGACGCCGTCAGCGAGAAAAGCTTCGCCAGCGGCGTTTCCGCGGCACTGAAGGCTTTCTCGGCCCTGGGCACGAGCGACGCTATTATCGCACTGCCGATGACCGAAGTGAAAGAGCGCGACGTCAATTGGGCGATCCGCTGCGTGGTGCAGAGCGCCCACGAAGCCGCGTTCCGCACCGACGGCCAGAAAAGCAAGAAGGATCCGGCACCGGCCGGCGTCAAGAAGATCGCGCTGGCGGTGCCGAACAGCACCGCCACCAAACTCGCGCTGGCCCAAGCCGTGGCGATCGCCAACGGCATGGACCTGACCAAGGAGCTGGGCAACCTGTCGGCCAACGTCTGCACCCCGACCCACCTGGCCAACACCGCCAAAAAACTGGCCAAGGACTACAAGTTCGACGTCGAGATCCTGGACCGCAAACAGCTCGAAGCGCTGAAGATGAACAGCTTCCTGTCGGTCACCAACGGCAGCGAGCAGCCGCCGAAGTTCATCATCCTCAAGCACATGGGCGGCAAGTCCAAGGACGCGCCGGTGGTGTTGGTCGGTAAGGGCATCACCTTCGACACGGGCGGCATCTCGCTCAAGCCGGGCCCCGGCATGGACGAAATGAAGTACGACATGGGCGGCGCCGCCTCGGTGCTGGGCACCTTCCGCGCCATCGGTGAAATGAATTTGAAGCTGAACGTGATCGGCGTGATCGCCAGCTGCGAGAACATGCCGTCGGGCCGCGCCACCAAGCCGGGCGACATCGTCACGTCGATGAACGGCTTGACCATCGAGATCCTCAACACCGACGCCGAAGGCCGCCTGGTGCTGTGCGACGCGCTGACCTACGCCGAGCGCTTCAACCCGGCCGCCGTGATCGACATCGCCACGCTGACGGGCGCCTGCATCGTCGCGCTGGGCCACCACAAGAGTGGTCTGTTCACGCGCGACGACGACGTCCACAACAAACTGGCCGACGAGATCATGGCCGCCGGCAAAGCGTCGAGCGACACCGCGTGGCGCCTGCCGATCGGCGAGGAGTACAACGAGCAGTTGAAGTCCAACTTCGCGGACCTGGCCAACATCGGCACGCCGGGCGGCGCGTCGTGCACGGCGGCGGCGTTCCTGGAGAATTTCACGCGCAAGTACACCTGGGCGCATCTGGACATCGCCGGCACGGCGTGGAAATCGGGCGGCGCGAAGGGCGCGACCGGCCGTCCGGTGCCGTTGCTGTCGAACTTCCTGATCGGCCGCGCGGCTTCGTAAGCGCAGCGATCGGCCGCCGGCATCCCTGGCGGCCATTGACGGAAGCGTAACAACGGAGACACGTAGGGCGGATTAGGCGGAACGCCGTAATCGGCCATCGATGAGCCGCCAACGGCGCAAAGATGGCCGATTACGCTTCGCTAATCCGCCCTGCGTGGTTCAGAATTCGTCAACGGACGCAGCCGCCGATCAATACAACGTCACTCCGGCCGCCGGCGGCGGTCCCTCATCCCTGCCCTCGGCCGGACGCATCACCACCGTCAACGTCGACGGATAATCGTAGCCCGCACCGGTGTTGCGGTCGATGACATAGCCGACACCCGCCGTTAAAATCACATTGCCCCACAAATTGCCGTTGACCTTGGGATCGACCTTCTCGTACGCCCAGGCGACGCCCTCCCGCTGGCAATCGATGCGCAGCGGGGCCGCGCTCTTGCGCAGGGTCACGCGGGCCGGCGTGGTGACGAACCACTTGCCGACATCGTTATACAACACGCAACCGACGCCGCCGATCTCGCGGTGATCGAGCACGGTCTGCACCAGCACATTCTGTTGGGTCGATTCTGTCAGGGACGCGCAGCCAGCACCAGCCAGCAAGGCCAGCAGCGCGGTGCACGCGGCGACGGGACGGAGGAACATGGTCTGCCTCTAAAATAGATACAGACACAGTGTAGCAAGCCGGGCGCGGATTGATTCGCTCAATCAAGAGGCGTAAAGCGTTGCACTTTTACGCCATCGACCTCGATGAGTTGAAAAAACACATCTTTCGGCCGCGCCCAGATGGACCCGTCGGGCGCGCGGTAAACAATCATGGTGCTCAGGTCGGACTCCAGGGTGGCCTCGCACACCAACTCGTAGAGGCCGCCCTTGTAATGCCGGAAACGCGTCATCGGGTCAGGCGTTTTGCCGAACCTGCGCCGCCTTGGCCACACGTTCTTCGACCTTGTCCTTGTCCGCCCCCTGTTCCTGCTCCTGCTGCTTCTTCTTCAAGCCCTGGACCACTTTCAGGATGTCATCCATGCCTCGCTCGCCACCCAGGGTGGAGAAAGCGTCGAGCACTTCGTTCAACACCTGATTACGCACCGCGGCTTCGTCGGAATTGATAACCGGGGGACGTTGCAGCGCTTCGGCTGCGCGCTTTTCGGCGGCGGCTGCCTCCTTTTGCGCGGCGGTCTTGCGACCGCCCGGCGTTTTGCCATGTTCCAGTGCCGCTTGCCAGATCACCCAGCGGCGCTGCGTTTCAAAGACCAGATACTCTTCTGGCTTATCTTCACGGCGGCGAACGATATGTCCGTCGCGCTGTGCCCATGCCTCAAATGCAGTTCGCATTTCAATTCCTTTGTAAATGCGCTACGCGCAATTCACTGTTAAAACTACAAGTTATTTCCGAATAGTATCACTTATTGCGGCATCACAATTAATAATATACACGGCTCTTGCTATTTTGTGGTTGCTGATAGGAAACACTAGTTTTCCACTAATTTGTATCAGTATATTTCTCTTTCGCCATTCTGTCTCCTACTGAAGTACAATTTTGACAACTATGAGACAAAAGTAGCAATTAAATTTTTATTTCACACTTTTTGCAACATTTTATGCCTTACCACCACACTTGCGAAGTTCTATTTCATGTTTTTTTATAAAACACGACAAATAGACAAGCTCATCTGTTAAATCAACTTACGGTAAGATGCGTTTCATAGGCGTATCGCCTCCACCAAACCCGCAAGGATACTGATCCCCCGATGAAACTAGCCACATGGAATGTTAACTCACTGAACGTAAGACTGCCGCACGTTATGAATTGGCTTGTGGAAAATCCAACAGACGTGCTCTGTCTACAAGAAACAAAATTAACCGACGACAAGTTTCCGGCTAGTATTATTGAAGCCGCTGGCTATCATGTCGTGTACAGCGGGCAAAAAACCTACAACGGCGTCGCCATCATTTCCAAGCTGCCGATCGCCGACGTCGTCAAGAACAATCCGCTCTTCGATGATCCACAGCAACGCATCCTCGCCGCGACCATCGATGGCATGCGCGTGGTGTGCGCCTACGTGCCGAACGGCCAGAGCGTTGGTTCCGAGAAATATGAATACAAACTCGGCTGGCTGGCCGCCTTCCACGACTGGATCAAGCAGGAGGCCGCCATGCACCCGCAACTGGCCGTCGTCGGCGACTACAACCTCGCTCCCGAGGACCGCGACGTCCACGATCCGGCCGCCTGGGAAGGCCTGGTGCACGTTTCCGAAAAGGAACGCGCCGCCCTGACCCGCCTGCTCGACATCGGCCTCACCGACTCCTACCGCCTGTTCGACCAGCCCGAAAAATCGTTCAGCTGGTGGGACTACCGCGGCCTGGGCTTCCGGCTCAACAAAGGCCTGCGCATCGATCACATCCTGCTGTCGCCGGCGCTGGTGGCACGCTGCAGCGCCTGCGTCATCGACCGCGCCCCGCGCAAGCTGGAGCAGCCGTCCGACCACGCGCCGGTGATCGCCACGCTCGACTGATCCTCCTACCCGGCCGCGATCGGGGGCCGCGGCAGCAGCAGCTGCGCGGTCACATGCGGCACCGGCGGCGAGAACAGATAGCCTTGCGCGAACTGGCAGCCGTTGCGCTGCAGGAGCGCATACTGGCCCTCCGTCTCCACCCCCTCCGCCACCACCGACAGCTGCAGGCTGTCCGACAGCGCGATGATCGCCGCCACGATGGCGCGGTCCTCCGCGCTGTCCTCCAGGTCCTTGATGAAGGCGCGGTCGATCTTGATCTTCTTGACCGGGAAGCGCTTCAGATAGGCCAGGCTGGAATAGCCGGTGCCGAAATCGTCGATCGACAGGCGGATACCCATCGCGTTGATCTGCCCCAGGACCTCGAGCGTGTGCTCGCCGTGCTGCATCAGCGCCGTCTCGGTGATCTCGAACTCCAGCAGCGACGGATCGATGCCCGTCTCGTCGAGGATGCGCCGTATCGATTCGACCAGGCCCCGATGCATGAACTGGCGCGGCGACAGGTTCACCGCCAGCGGCACCGGGACCAGGCCTTCGCGCTGCCACGTCATGCTCTGCATGCACGCCTGGCGTATCACCCATTCGCCGATCGGCACGATCAAGCCGTTTTCCTCGATCAGCGGAATGAAACTGTCCGGCATCACCAGTTCCCCGGTGTCGCGGCGCCAGCGCAGCAGCACCTCCATCGCATGCAGGCGGCGCGTGCCGATATCCATGATCGGCTGGAAGTGCAAGGTGAACTGGTCCAGCGCCAGCGCGCTGCGCAGGCTCGACTCCAGCTCGAAGTGGCGCGCCGCCGACTGGTTCATCGCCTCCTTGAAGTACTGGTAGTTGTTCCTGCCGCTTGCCTTGGCGTGGTACATGGCGGCGTCGGCGTGGCGCATCAGCGTCGCCACGTCGGCGCCGTCGTCCGGATACACGCAAATGCCGATGGACGGCGTGATGTGCAGGTTGCGCCCTTCCAGCGGAAAGCCTTCGGACAGCGCCTGGATGATCTTCTCGGCCACGTGGCTGGCCTCTTCCACGCTGGCGATGCCCGGCACCAGCACCACGAACTCGTCGCCGCCCAAACGGGCCACGGTGTCGCTGGCGCGCACCGCGCGGCACAAACGGCTCGCCACCTCCTTGAGCAACTGGTCGCCGGTCATGTGGCCCAGCGAATCGTTGATGGTCTTGAAGCGGTCAAGGTCGATGAACATCACCGCCAGCTGGCGCTGCGAGCGCTGGGCCGCCAGCATGGCGCGGTCCAGCCGGTCCGACAGCAACGCGCGGTTGGGCAAGCCGGTCAGGCTGTCGTGGTACGCCATGTGGTGCACGCGCGCCTCGGCCTGGCGGCGCTCGACGATCTCCCCTTGCAGCAGCGCGTTGGCGCCCGCCAGTTCGGCCGTGCGTTCAAGCACGCGCACTTCCAGCTCGTCGCGCGCGCGGCTGACCGCTTCGGCCGCCTCGCGCCGCGCGGTGATGTCGTCCACCAGCCACACGGAGCGCCCGCCGGGCTGCGCCAGGTCGAACGGCCGGCCCGATAGCCGCGCCCAGAAGCGGCTGCCGTCCTTGCGCACCAATTGATATTCGGCGACGTTGACGCGGCCGGCGCGGAAGTCCTGCGCCGTCGCCGCGCGCGCCTCCCGCCACGCCGCCTCGCCGGCATAAAAAGCCTGCACGCTGAGGTGGTTCATCTCGCCCGGCGCGTAGCCGAACAATTCCTCCATCTTCGTATTGCAACGCAGGTTGAGCCCCTGCTCCACCACCGAGATGCCCAGCACCGCGCTATCGAGAATGGCCTGGTTCTCCAGCAGCGCGTTGCGCAGCGCCTCCTCGGCGCGTTTTTGCTCGGTGCGGTCTTCGATCACCCAGATCGTGCCTTGGCCCGGATCGGCCGGATTGACCACGTAGCCGATCAGTTGCGCCCACAGGCGCGTATCGTCGGCGCGGCGCATTTCTATCTCGGTCTGGAACGGCTTTGCCACGGACAGATAGGGATAGGCCTCGGCGCCCAGCCGCTCGTAGGCTTCCCAGGACGGATACAACGCCTGTCCGGGAAGCCCCAGGCCGGTGTCGCCGGGATAGCGGAACATGTCGCCGAAGCCGCGGTTGTAGCGCGTGATGACGCGGTTCTTGGTGAACAGGATGCTCATCGAGGCGTTGGTCATGATCGCCTCCACCTCCATCTGCGTCTGGCGCGTGGTCGTCACGTCCTCGACGATCCAGATGGCGCCGCCTTCGGTGTTTACTTCGTTCATCGCGTTGGCGCGCACGCGGCACCAGATCAAGGCGCCGTCCTTGCGCTTCAATTCGAACGCGGGGCTTTCGTACGGCTTGCCGTTGTCGAGCTGCGCCCGCGCCTCCACGGCGAAGGCCTGATACTTTTCATGCGACGGGAACATGTCCGACGCCGGCATGCCGACCATGTCCTCGATGGCGTAGCCGAACATCTCCGCCATGCGCCGGTTGCAGTTGCGGACGATCTGGCCTTTACTAAACAGGATGCCGATCGATGCGTTGTCCAGGATCGCCTTCTGCTCGATCAGTGCGCGGCGCAGCTTTTCCTCGTCGATGCGGTGCTCGTTGATGTCTTCAACGATCCACACCGCGCCTTCGCTGGTGTGGATGGTATCGATGGCGCGGCCGAACAGCCGCGCCCAGAAGGTGCTGCCGTCCTTGCGCCGCAGCACCAGCTCCGTCTTGAACGGCAACCCCTGCGCCAGCGGCGGACCGGCCTCGCGTCCCAGCTTGAGGAAGTCCGCTTCGCTCGGATAGAGGATCACGCTCGGCGCGCCCTCCAGCTCCTCGCGGCTGTAGCCCAGCATCTCGGCGCAACGGATATTACATTCGGCGATGCGGCCGTCCTTGCCGAACAGGATGCCGACGGCGGCGTTCTCCAAGATGGCCTGCTGTTCGAGCAACGTTTTACGCAACGCGCGCTGCGAGCGCTGCACGTCGCTGATATCGTGGAAGACAATGGTGCCGCCATCTGTTTCGGCGCCGGCCGGCAGCGGTTTGGTCCAGACCTGCACGGCGATGTACTTGCCGCTGGCCGAAGCGAGGCAACTGTCCCAACATTGCCCCGTCTCCGCATCCGCCAGGCGCGCGACGCTGGCGGCGCGCAGATGGCGCGCGAACAGGCTCTCCACGGTTTGTCCGGCGGGATCGCATTCGAGCAAGGCGATCAACTCCGCGCTCGCCGCCAGCACCTGTCCCTCGGCGCTGTAAGCGCACGCGGGAACGCCGATCAGCGCCAGGGCGTCCGCGACGAAGTCAGGATGGGATGAAACGCGATTCATGAACACCAGGGGCACCCGAAAAAAATGCCGCCTTGGTCGTTACATGTCGGCAGCATTGTTGGCAGATGATAAACCACATTGGTGTCATTAGCCATCGGCGTGCCGCTTCGCGTTCATTTTGCGTTCATTTCGCGTTCTTAAATACGACAGTGGACCGAAGGCGCGATCCTGGAAAACCGGCCCGCCGCATGTCTTCAGGTTTGCAAGGCACTGCGGATCTGCAGCAGCGACGCCGGATCTTCGATCGCCGTCAGGTCGCCCGGGTTGCGGCCGTCGCAGATGGCCTGGATCGAACGGCGCAGCAGTTTGCCGGAGCGCGTCTTGGGCAATTGCGCCACGAAGCACACCCTGGCCGGCCGCGCCACCGCGCCCAGCCGATGGTCGACCACGTCCATGATCTCCCGCTCCAACGCCTTGCGGCCATCGTCGGTGTCGAGCCCCTTCGCATCCTTGACAATGACGAAGGCCATCGCCACCTGTCCCTTGAGCTTATCCTCCATGCCCACCACCGCCACTTCCGACACGTTGGCGTGGCTGGAAATGGACTCCTCGATCTCGCGGGTGCCCAAGCGGTGTCCGGCGACGTTGATCACGTCGTCGGTGCGGCCAAGAATGAAATAATAGCCGTCGGCGTCGCGCACGCCCCAGTCGAAGGTCGAATACACCGTCTTGCCGTCGAAGTTGGACCAGTAGGTGTCGACAAAGCGCCGGTCGTCGCCGAACACGGTCTGCATGCAGCCGGGTGGCAGCGGTCCATCGATCACCACCACGCCCTTTTCGTTGGCGGCGCACTCCTCGCCGGTGGCTTCGTTGAGCAGCTTGACCCGATAGCCGTACATCGCCAGGCCAGGGCTGCCGGGACGCGTCGGCAGATCCTCAACGCCCTTGGCGATCGACAGGATCGGCCAGCCGGTTTCGGTCTGCCAGTAATTGTCGATGATGGGCACATGCAGCTCCGCCGCGATCCATTGCGAGGTGGTTTCGTCCAGCGGCTCCCCCGCCAGGTACAGCGCGCGCAACGACGACAGGTCGCGCCCGCGCATGAATTCCGGCGGCTGCTTGCGCAGCACCCGGATCGCCGTCGGCGCCGAGAACATGCGGATGACCTGGTATTTCTCGACGATGCGCCACCAGATGCCGGGGTCCGGGCAGATCGGCAGGCCTTCGTACATGATGGTCGCCATGCCGGCGATCAGCGGCCCGTAGACGATATAGGAGTGGCCGACCACCCAGCCGATGTCCGACGTGGCGAAGAAGGTCTCTCCGGCCCTAGCGCAGAAGTTGTACTTCATCGACGATGCCAGCGCCACCGCGTAGCCGCCGACATCGCGCTGCACGCCCTTCGGCTTGCCGGTGGTGCCGGAGGTGTAAAGGATGTAGGAAGCCTCGTTCGATTCCAGCCACGTCACCGGCACGCGCGCGTCAAGGTGCGCCGCGCGCAGGGTCGAGTAGTCGACGTCGCGGCCCTCCACGCGGTCCATTGCGGCCAAGCCGCGATCGACCAGCAGCACGTGCGCCGGCCGGGCGCCGGCCAGCGCGATCGCCTCGTCCAGCAGCGGCTTGTAGGGTATCGTCTTGCCGTTGCGCGAACCGGCATCGGCCGAGACGATCAGCACCGGCCTGGCGTCGTCGATGCGGCTGGCCAGGCTGTTGGCCGCGAAGCCGCCGAACACCACCGAATGGATAGCGCCGATCCGGGCGCAGGCCAGCATGGCGATCGCCGCCTCGGCGATCATCGGCATATAGATCAGCACACGGTCGCCGCGGCCGACGCCCAGCGCCAGCATCATCGCCGCGCAGCGCTGCGTTTCGTCGCGCAGTTCGTCGAAGGAATAGCTGCGCTCCGTGTTGGTCTCGGTGGAGATGGCGATCAACGCCGCCTGCTCGCCCCGCGAGGCGCACCAGCGGTCGACCGCGTTGTGGCACAAATTGGTCCGCCCGCCGACGAACCATTTGGCGAACGGCGGATTCGAATAGTCCAGCACTTGCGTGAACGGCGTGTTCCAGTCGATGAGCGCAGCTTCGTCTTGCCAGAATTGTTCGGGCGTGTCGATAGAGCGCCGATAAAAATCAGCGTAGGTCATGTCTCCTCCGTTTGGGATGTCAACCGCTTAGGTTAGATCGCCGGGCACTCTTACCCAGCCCTCCATCAGAACTCGCGCGCTGCGGCTCATTACCGCTTTTGTCACGCTCCACTCGCCGCCGCGCAGCGTCGCCTGCGCGCCGACCCGCAAGGTGCCGGACGGGTGGCCGAAGCGCACCGCTTCGCGCGCGCCGCCCCCCGCCGCCAGGTTCACGAGCGTGCCTGGTATCGCCGCCGCCGTGCCGATCGCCACGGCGGCCGTGCCCATCATGGCGTGATGCAGCTTGCCCATCGAGAGCGCGCGCACCAGCAGATCGATATCGCCGGCGTCGATCCGCTTGCCGCTGGAGGCGGTGTAGGTCGCCGGCTTTGCCACGAACGCCACCTTCGGCGTATGCTGGCGTTGCGCCGCCTCGTCGAGATGCTTGATGAGGCCCATGCGCAACGCGCCATGCGCGCGTATGGTCTCGAACTTCGCCAGCGCCGCCACGTCGCCATTGATCGCGTCCTGCAGTTCAATGCCGGTGTAGCCGATGGCGTCCGCGTCGACGAAAATGGTCGGGATGCCGGCATTGATCATGGTCGCCTTCAGCGTGCCGATGCCCGGCACCTCCAGATCGTCGATCAATTGGCCGGTCGGGAACATGGCGCCTCCACCGCCCTCCTCGTCCGCCGCCGGGTCCATGAACTCCAGCTGCACTTCGGCCGCCGGGAAGGTGACGCCATCGAGTTCGAAGTCGCCGCTCTCCTGCACTTCGCCGTTGGTCATCGGCACATGGGCGATGATGGTCTTGCCAATATTGGCCTGCCACACGCGCACCACCGTCATGCCGTTTTGCGGCACGCGCGCCGGTTCCAGCAGGCCGGCGCTGATCGCGAACGCGCCCACGGCGGCCGACAGGTTGCCGCAATTGCCGCTCCAATCGACGAACGCCTTGTCGATGGAGACCTGGCCGAACAAATAATCGATATCGTGATCGGGTCTGTCGCTTTTCGAGACGATCACCGTCTTGCTGGTACTCGAGGTGCCGCCGCCCATGCCGTCGATCTGCTTGCCGTAGGGGTCGGGGCTGCCGATCACGCGCAGCAGCAGCGCGTCGCGCGCGGCGCCCGGGGTTTGCGCCGCTTCCGGCAAATCGCCCAGCCGGAAGAAAACGCCTTTGCTGGTGCCGCCGCGCATATACACGGCGGGGATTTTGATCTGCGGCGGGTGGATGGTGTTGTTCGTCATGGTCAGGCAGCCTTCACGGATTCAAGGAAATCCTGGGCGAAGCGCTGCAGCACGCCGCCCGCCTCGTAGATCGACACCTCCTCCGCCGTATCGAGACGGCAGATCACCGGCACCTCCACCCGCGCGCCGCCGAGGCGATTGATCACCAGGGTCAGCGTCGAACGGGGCGTGCGCGCGCCGATCACGTCATAGGTCTCGGTGCCGTCCAGCGCCAAGGTCAGGCGGTTCACGCCGGGCATGAACTCCAGCGGCAGCACGCCCATTCCGACCAGATTGGTGCGGTGGATGCGCTCGAAGCCCTCGGCCACGATCGCCTCCACACCGGCCAGCCGCACGCCCTTGGCCGCCCAGTCGCGCGACGAGCCCTGTCCATAGTCGGCGCCGGCGATCACGATCAGCGGCTGCTTGCGCTCCATATAGGTCTCGATGGCTTCCCACATGCGCGTGACGCGCCCTTCCGGCTCGATGCGGGCCAGCGAACCGGCCATCACCTTGCCGTCCTGCCCGCGCACCATCTCGTTCTTCAGGGTCGGATTGGCGAAGGTCGCGCGCTGCGCGGTCAGGTGGTCGCCACGGTGCGTGGCGTAGGAATTGAAGTCCTCCTCCGGCAGGCCCATTTTCGCCAGGTACTCGCCGGCGGCGCTATCGAGCATGATGGCGTTCGACGGCGACAGGTGGTCGGTGGTGATGTTATCGCCCAGCAGCGCCAGCGGACGCATGCCCTTCAGCGGCCGGGCACCGGCCAGCGCGCCTTCCCAGTACGGCGGGCGGCGGATATAGGTGGTCTGCGGGCGCCAGTCGTACAACGGGCTTACTTTCAGGCCGTCGTCCTCCTGCTTGGCGAACATCGGGATGTAGACCTTGCGAAACTGCTCCGGCTTGACGCTGGCGGCGACGATGCGGTCGATCTCCTCGTCGGACGGCCAGATGTCCTTCAGCGTGACCGGCCGGCCGTCGGCATCAATGCCCAGCACATCCTTCTCGATATCGAAGCGGATGGTGCCGGCGATCGCGTACGCCACCACCAGCGGCGGCGACGCCAGGAACGCCTGCTTCGCGTACGGGTGGATGCGGCCATCGAAATTGCGGTTGCCCGACAGGACTGCGGTGGCGTACAGGTCGCGCTCAACCACCTCTTTTTGTATTACCGGATCGAGCGCGCCGGACATGCCGTTGCACGACGTGCAGGCGTAGGCAACCACGCCGAAGCCGAGCTTCTCCAGCTCCGGCATCAGCCCCGCCTCCTCCAGATACAGGGTGACGGTCTTGGAGCCCGGGGCGAGCGAGCTTTTCACCCATGGCTTGCGCGTCAGTCCGCGCGCGTTGGCGTTGCGCGCCAGCAGACCGGCGGCGATCATGTTGCGCGGATTGTTGGTGTTGGTGCAGCTGGTGATGGCGGCGATGATGCAGGCGCCGTCCGGCATCAGGCCCGGCTCGTTTTCCACCACGCCGCTGATGCCGCGCGCGGCCAGCTCCGAAGTCGGCACGCGGCTGTGCGGATTCGACGGACCGGCGATATTACGAACCACCGACGACAGGTCGAACGTCAGTACGCGCTCGTATTCGGCGGTTTTGAGCGCGTCGGCCCACAAACCGGTCTCCTTCGCGTACAGCTCCACCAGCTTGACCAGTTCATCATCGCGGCCGGTCAGCTTCAGGTATTTGATGGTCTGCTCGTCGATGTAGAACATCGCGGCGGTGGAACCGTATTCCGGCGCCATGTTGGAGATGGTCGCGCGGTCGCCCAAGGTCAGGTGCGCGGCGCCTTCGCCGAAGAACTCCAGATAGGACGATACGACTTTTTGCTTGCGCAGGAATTCGGTCAGCGCCAGCACCGTGTCGGTGGCGGTGATGCCCGGCTGCGGCTTGCCGGTCAGCTCGACGCCGATGATATCCGGCAGTCGCATCCACGATGCGCGGCCCAGCATCACGCTCTCCGCCTCCAGTCCGCCGACGCCGATGGCGATCACGCCCAGCGCGTCGACCATCGGCGTGTGCGAATCGGTGCCGACCAGCGTATCGGGGAAGGCCACGCCGTCCACCGTCTGTATCACCGGCGACATGCGCTCCAGATTGATCTGGTGCAGGATGCCATTGCCGGGCGGGATCACGTCGACGTTCTTGAACGCCTTCTTGGTCCAGTTGATGAAATCGAAGCGGTCTTCGTTGCGGCGGTCCTCGATCACGCGGTTCTTGTCGAAAGCGTCAGGATCGAAGCCGCCGCATTCGACGGCCAGCGAATGGTCGACCACCAGTTGGGTCGGCACCACGGGATTGACCAGCGCCGGATCGCCGCCCTGCAAGGCAATGGCGTCGCGCAGGCCGGCCAGATCGACCAGCGCGGTCTGGCCAAGGATGTCGTGGCACACCACGCGCGCCGGGAACCACGGGAAATCCAGATCGCGGCGACGTTCGATGAACTGGCCGAGGGAGGCGTTCAAGGTCGCCGGATCGCAGCGGCGCACCAGGTTCTCCGCCAGCACGCGGGAGGTGTAAGGCAATTTGGCCCAGGCGCCCGGCTGGATCGCGTCGACGGCCGCGCGCGCGTCGAAGTAGTCCAGCTGGGTGCCCGGCAGGGGTTTGCGGAACAAAGTATTCATCATTTCCTATCCTTGATCGGCACGAATTGCAGATCTTCCGGACCGACATAGTTCGCGCTCGGGCGAATGATCTTGTTGTCGATGCGCTGCTCGATGATGTGCGCGGCCCAGCCGGACGTGCGCGAGATGACGAACAGCGGCGTGAACATCGCCGTCGGCACGCCCATCATGTGGTACGACACGGCAGAGAACCAGTCCAGGTTGGGGAACATCTTCTTGACGTCCCACATCACGGTCTCCAGGCGCTCGGCGATATCGAACATCTTCATCGAGCCGCCCTCGCGCGACAGCTTGCGCGCCACTTCCTTGATGACGACATTGCGCGGATCGGAGATCGTGTACACCGGATGGCCGAAGCCGATCACCACTTCCTTGTTGGCGACGCGGTTGCGGATGTCCGCCTCCGCCTCGTCCGGATTTTCATAGCGCTTCTGGATCTCGAACGCGAATTCGTTGGCGCCGCCATGCTTCGGACCGCGCAGCGCGCCGATCGCGCCGGTGATGGCCGAGTGGATGTCCGACCCGGTGCCGGCGATGACGCGGCCGGTGAAGGTCGAGGCGTTGAATTCGTGTTCCGCATACAGGATCAGCGACGTATGCATCGCCTGCACCCAGCTGTCGGACGGCTTGAAACCGTGCAGCAGATGCAGGAAGTGGCCACCGATGGAGTCGTCGTCGGTTTCCACTTCGATGCGCTTGCCATTGTGGCTGTAGTGATACCAGTACAGCAGCATCGAACCGAAGGACGCCATCAGGCGGTCGGCGATATCGCGCGCGGCCGGCACGTTGTGGTCGTCCTTCTCGGGCAGCACGCAGCCCAGCACCGAAACGCCGGTGCGCATCACGTCCATCGGGTGCGCCGACGCCGGCAGCGCCTCCAGCGCCGACTTCAGCGCCTGCGGCAGGCCGCGCAGGGAGCGCAGCTTGGCCTTGTAGCCGCGCAGTTCGGCCTCGTTGGGCAGTTTGCCGTGGACCAGCAGATAGGCGATTTCCTCGAACTCGCAGGAGTTGGCCACGTCCAGGATGTCATAGCCGCGGTAGTGCAGGTCGTTGCCGGTTTTGCCGACGGAGCACAGCCCCGTGTTACCGGCGGTGACGCCCGACAGCGCGACGGATTTTTTTGGTTTGAAGGTGGTCTCGGTCATGTCCTGGTCTCCTGTTATTTTTTCTGTACCGCGTTTTGAGCGGAATTTTGGGCTGCAAACAATGCATCGAGCTTTTGCTCGAAGCTGTGATAGTTGATGCGTTCATACAGCTCGGCGCGCGTCTGCATCGTATCGAGCACGTTCTGCTGCGTGCCGTCGCGGCGGATCGCCCCGTAGACGTTTTCGGCGGCCTTGTTCATGGCGCGGAAAGCCGACAGCGGATACAGCACCAGGCCGACATCGGCGCCGCGCAATTCGTCCACCGTGAACAGCGGCGTCGAACCGAATTCGGTGATGTTGGCCAGCACCGGCACCTTGACAGCGGCGGCGAACTGTTTGTACATATCGAGGCTGATCATCGCCTCCGGGAAGATCATGTCTGCGCCCGCCTCCACGCAGGCGACGGCGCGTTCGATGGCCGAGTCCAGCCCCTCTACCGCCAGCGCATCGGTGCGCGCCATGATGACGAAGTTATCGTCGGTACGCGCGTCGACGGCGGCGCTGATGCGGTCGACCATCTCCTGCTTCGAGACGATCTCCTTGCCCGGACGGTGGCCGCAGCGCTTGGCGCCCACCTGGTCTTCGATATGCATCG
>Ga0105244_10000741_pt1 | contig 27900 bp, 30 predicted proteins | sample KBSM44metaG_FD_80423 | JGI IMG/M metagenome (GOLD analysis project Ga0105244, IMG submission 80423) | Miscanthus rhizosphere microbial communities from Kellogg Biological Station, Michigan, USA - KBS M4-4 metaG | ecosystem: Host-associated > Plants > Roots > Rhizosphere > Soil | place... | reverse complement strand
GGTGTTGCCAAGTGGGGGCGGCGAACCAGCCGAAGCGTTCCACGGCCAGGACTTCGCCGTCTTGGCGGTCGCCTTCGTTGCGCACGATCACGGCGTCCAGTTCGTTGCGGTCGAACGCGGCCACCAGGTCGCGGGACGAGGCGATGCGCACTTCGAGGATCACCAACGGGTCGTAGGCCGCCAGGCGGCTGAGCCACAGCGGCAGGTCGGGCCCGGCCACGTGGTCGCTGATGCCGATCACCAGACGTCGTTGCACTTGGGCGGCCATGTCGCCCAAGGCGCGCTCGTGGGCGTTGAGCAGGGCGCGGGCGGCGACGATGAATTGCTCGCCCTGGGGCGACAGCCGCACATGCCGGGGCGTGCGTTCCAGCAGGCGATAACCGAGGCGTTCCTCCAGGCGCTTGAGCTTGAGGCTGATGGCGGCCTGGGAGGTGTCCAGCGCCTCGGCGGCGCGGGTGAAACTGGTGAAGTCGGCCACCAGCACGAACGCGTGCACGGTGTCGATATCCAGGGGTTTGGGTGCGTCAGTCATATCGGTTCCTTATCGCACATATATCGGTTCATATCTTGTTGAAATCATCGCGGCTGCGCAAGCTGGAACCTCATCTTGCACAGGAGTTTTTGTATGTTCGCCAAACAGTATTCGCACCGTTTGCCCGCCGACTACGACATGGGCGTGATTCGCCGGCGTGCCGCGCAATTGGGGCCATTGTGGGATAACGCCGAAGGTCTGCTGTTCAAGGCGTTTATCGCTCAGGAGCAGGGCGGCAACGTGTATGCGTCGGTGTACCTGTGGTCCGACCCGTTGCAGGCCGCCGACTTTCTGCTGGGGTCACGCTTCCAGAAAGTGCTCGACAGTTTCGGCCGCCCGCATATCGAAAGCTGGCTGCCGCTGGATGTGCAACGTGGGTCGGCGCAAGCGGCGTTGAGTTTGTATCGGGAAGAGTGGCCACTGGCGCCGGGGGCGGATCGGGCCGCGATACTGGCTGAGGAGAAGGCGCGCAACCTGCAGGTGGCGGACAGCCGCGACACCTTTGCGGTGTTCCTGGCGCTGGATGTGCAAGCCTGGCGTTTGGTGCGCATCACCTTGTCGGCCAAGGCACTGGATGTGACGCATCCCGGGACGGGCTATCAGGTGTTCTACCTGGCCCATCCCGGAATCTAGCTCAGGAGTTCAAGCGTGCGCGTGGCTGGCTCAAGAAGCGCTCGGCCACCGCACCGAACACCAGGCCCAGGGTGGTCCACAGCACCAGTTGGATGCCCAGGGACGCGACGCGGAATTTCCACAGCAGCACGGCCGAGAATTGCTCCGGCACTTCATTGATCACCGGGAACAGGCTGCCGGCCATCGACACGATCACGATGTACAGCGCAACGCCCAGGATTGCCCCGGCCCACACGCCACGGCGGGCAATCAGCTTGCGTGCGGCGTTGATCGCGATCACCGCGGCCGCTACCGACACCAGCAGCATCAGGAAGAACAGCTGGGTGCGCTGGGCGATGGTCTCCGGGTCACCCACGGATGGCGGGTTGGCCGGGTATTTCAGGCCGGGCACCAGGATGAGGGCGACAAACGCCGCCAATGCCAGCAGTGCCGCCAGGCCACGGGGGCCGACCTTGCCGATGCGGCCCAGGGCGTAGGCAAACACCAGGGAGAAAATCCCGCCCAGGGAAACGCTATACACCACCACACCGGTGAACAGGCCGAAGGTGCTTTGCACGTCGCGGCTCACCAGTTCTTCTTCCGGCGCATCGCCGTGCATCTGTGCCATCTGGTCTTCAAAGGCGATGGCCTTGTCGATTTGCGGTTCACCAAAGGTCTTGGCGAAGCCGAATGCCAATACGCCGGCGAGCAGGCCTACCAGCATCCCGCGAACGAGTAATTGCCCTGTCATATCCTGTCTCTCTTGTTGATTAATGGCAGGGAAAGCCCAGCAGATGGCGACCGTCGTGGACGAATTCGTGCACGTACATGCCCTTGAAAACCGCTGTGGCACCTTGCTCGGCGCCGACGAAGTAGATCGCCAGCATCAACAGCAGGCCGCCGAAGATCGCCCAGGGGAGGATTTCGCCCAGGGGAATCGTTGGCACATAGACATCAGGGTGGGTTGCAGCGGTATTAGCCATGAAAACCTCCAGGGATGACGCGTCCCGAAATGGAAAGCAAAGGGAGCTGAAACAGGGTCTGGCTTACGGCTGTGGGGCCGAATACAGTGGCGCGACCGCGCCGGCTTCGAACCGGCTTCCTGTTTCATGTTCGTTGTAACATGTTGAAACAACTTTGCCAGTCTACGCTGACTGCGCGCCGAAACAGAGTGAATTTGTGATGCAGACCACCCGTTTAAGCCTGATCTGCCATGCCGCCACGCGGGCGCAGAAGCAGGGGCGGTTTCCCGATGACGAATCTGTCGTGCTGGACTGGCAGCGTGAGGCGCTATCCCAGGCCGGTCGCTACCCGAAAAAACACCGCCTGATCTGCGGGCCGGAAGCCAGGGCCCGGCAGACCGCTGGCTTGTTCGGTGACAACGCACAGGTAGAAGTCGCCTTGCGCGACGGCGATTTTGGCCACTGGAAAGGCCAGGCCATCGACCAACTGGACGATGAAGCCATGAGTGCCTGGCTCACCGACAGCGCCAGCGCGCCCCACGGTGGCGAGTCGGTGGACCAGATCTGCCTGCGGGTTGGACAGTGGATGACATCCCTGGAAAGCCAACCGGGGCATGTCGTGGCCGTTACCCATCCCTTTGTGATCCGTGCCGCGTTGTTGCACGTGCTGCAGTTGCCGCTGTCGATGTTCTACCGGGTCGACGTCGAGCCGCTGTCATGCACCGAGCTGCGTTTCAACCGCGTGTGGCGCCTGCGCCTGGAAACTCACGCCTGACCCCGCGAACATGGCAAAATCCACGCCCCGCAATGAGAGCAACCCATGAAACGCATCCTGATCATCGGCATTGGCGCCGGCAACCCTGACTACATCACGATGCAGGCCGTGAAGGCGCTCAACCGCACCGACGTGTTCTTCCTGATGGACAAGGGCCAGAGCAAGGACAAGTTGATCGACCTGCGCCGCGAGATCTGCGAGACCTACATCACCGAGCCCGGCTACCGCTTTGTCGAGGCCGACTGCCCCGAGCGTGTGCGCGGTGATATCGACTACACCACCGCCGTGCAGGACCTGAACCGCGACAAGCAGCAGACCTTCGAACGCATGATCAATGAGGAAATGGCCGACGGCGAAGTGGGCGCATTCCTGGCTTGGGGCGACCCGGCGCTGTACGACAGCACCATTCGGATCCTGCAGGCGATCCTGGCCAGTGGCCGTTGCACCTTTGAATTCGAAGTGATCCCCGGCATCACCAGCGTGCAGGCCCTGGCAGCGCAGCACAAAGTGCCGCTCAACCGCATTGGCAAGTCCGTCGAGATCACCACCGGGCGCCGCTTGGCAGCAGGGCAGGCCAGCGACGCCGACACCCTGGTGGTAATGCTCGACGCCGAAGATTCCTACCGTACCGTGGCAGATCAGGACCTGGACATTTATTGGGGCGCCTACCTGGGCACGCCGGACGAGATCCTGATCAGCGGCAAGGTGGCTGATGTGGCAGAAGAGATTCAACGGGTGCGCAAGGCCGCGCGCCTGGCCAACGGCTGGATCATGGACACCTATTTGTTGCGCAAACCCTGAGGTAACGTCCCATGCTCAAACTGTTTGCCCTGGCACTGACCCTGGTGGCCGGCGCTGCTCATGCTGACGACTCGCTGCACACCGACCTGCCGTTGGCATACTTGGAACAGACCCAGACCGATGCACGAAACCAGCCGTTAGTGATTTTCCTGCACGGGTTTGGCAGCAACGAGGAAGACCTGTTTGGCATCAAGGATTCGCTGCCGTCCACTTGGACGTACCTTTCGGCACGGGCACCCATGCCAGTAGACCCTCAGGGTTATCGCTGGTTTACCAAGACCCAGGGTGAAGCTGAGTACAACGGCGAAACGGCCGACCTGCAGCGCAGTGCAAAATTGATCGAAGACTTTATCGGCAAGGCCACGGCCAAGTACCACACCCGGCCCGATCGGGTATTCCTGGTGGGCTTCAGCCAGGGCGCGATCATGTCCTACGAGGTGGGCTTGCGTCAGCCGGAGCGGGTACGCGGGATCGCGGCGCTCAGTGGCAGTGTGCTGCCAGTGCTCAAGGCCGAGCTGAAACCGAATGACGCGTTGGGAGCGCTGGCGATCTTCATCGGGCACGGCACGTTGGACCAGGCGCTGCCCTATGCGTCGGCCACGCGGGCGAACGAGGTGTTGACGGGGTTGGGGTTGAAGCCGGAGTTTCACGGTTACCCGGGCATGCCGCATACCGTGAGTGAAGCCGAAGTGCAGGATTTGAAAGCCTGGCTGGAAAAAAGCCTGAAATAAACGCGGTCAAAAAATGTGGGAGCGGGCTTGCTCGCGAATGCGCTGGATCAGTCAACCTTTCTGTGACGGGTACACCGCATTCGCGAGCAAGCCCGCTCCCACATTCGATTTGTGTTGTACGTAGCGGGGTTATTTACCGCCGGTAATCTGCTTCACCAACTCCGCATGCCCCTTCACATCATCCCCACGGGAAATGGCCTGGATCACCAGCAGGTGATTCCCCGAACCGCCGAGGAACGTGGAGTTCAGCGTCTTGCCGCCGCCCTGGGTGGCGGTGCTGTCGACCTGGCGCAGGCCCAGGCCCTTGAAGGTCAGCTTCTTTTCGCCTTGTTTCTTGAAGTCGGGCAGGGCGGCACTTTGGTCCTTGATAAACCCGGCCACGGCGCCATCGAGGAACTGGGTGTCGTTGTCCTGGATGGTAACCCCATCTTTACGCGCGGTTTCGGCGACGATCACCACGCTTTTGGTGGTCTGGTTGGCGTACAGCGTGCCCTGGGTGTCAGCAGTGCCGTCTTCGGCCTTGCCGGTGGGCAGCGTGTCGGCCACATACGCCTTGGGCAGCTTGAAGGTGAACTTGCCGCCCAAGGTCGAGATGGTTTGCGTGTCGGCTTTCTGTGGTGCGGGTTTGCTGGCCGCGAAGGCAACGCTTGCACTGAGCGCGAGGGCCAGCAGGGCGGCGGTCTTGGTGAGGGTGGCCATGTAGCGCTCCAGAGATGAACGAAATTGCGGCGTATTCTGTCAGAAAATTCGCAATATCGTTCATCTGCTGCCTCACACCTTGTCGGACTCCTCCTCAAGCCGGTCCATCTCAAACAGCCGTGCCAGTTCTGCCCGGGCTTCCTGGGCGGTTTGCATCACCTTGGCCGCATCGTCGTACACCGCGTGCTGGGCAGCCAGCACTTGCAGGTCGTGGTTCTTGAAGCGGGTGATGCGCGCATCGGCCTGGGCCTGGGTCAAGCCGAGGCCGACCAGGGTACGGCGGCTCATTTCCAGGCTGGAGTAGAAGGTTTCGCGCACCGGTGATGCGTCCAGGTCCACCAGGCGGTGAACGTGCTGGCGGTTGCGGGCGCGGGCGATGATCTTCATGTGCGGGTAGAGGTTGCGCACCAGCTCCGCCGTCTTGATGTTGATCTCCGGGTCGTCCATGGCGATCACGAAGAATTCCGCCTGGTCCACCTTGGCCGCATGCAGGATCTCAGGGCGTTGCGGGTCGCCATAGAACACCGGCATGCCGCCGAAACTGCGGGTCAGCTCGATGGTTTCCACCGAGGTGTCCAGGGCGATGAACGAGATGTTTTGCGCACGCAGAATTCGCGCGACGATCTGGCCCATGCGACCCATGCCGGCGATCACCACGCGGGGCGCATCGCTTTCGATGGTGCGGTATTCCTCGGGCACTTCCACCGGCTTGGCCTTGGGCTTGAACAGCTTGGGGCACACCAGCAACAGCAGTGGCGTCACCGCCATGGACAGGGTGATGGTCAGCACCAGCACGTCGTACAGGTGAGGGTCGAACAGGCCCTGGTCGCGGCCGATCTTGAACACCACGAAGGCAAACTCACCGCCCGCCGCCAGCACTACGCCCAGGCGCAGCGCGCTTTCGCGGTTGAGGTCGCCCACCAGCCGGCCCACGGCGTACAGCAGGGGCAGCTTCAGGCCGATCAGCAGCAGGGTCAGGCCGATCACCACCAGCGGCGCACTGAGCAGCAGGCTGAGGTTGGCGCCCATGCCCACGCTGATGAAGAACAGCCCCAGCAGCAGGCCCTTGAACGGTTCGATCTGGGATTCCAGCTCGTGGCGGTATTCAGAGTCTGCCAGCAGCAGGCCGGCGAGGAACGCGCCCAGGGCCATGGACACACCCACCAGTTCCATCAGCCAGGCGGTGCCGATCACCACCAGCAGCGCGGTGGCGGTGGACACTTCACGCAGGCCGGTCTTGGCCACGATGCGAAACACCGGCCGCAACAGGTAGCGCCCGCCGATGATCACCACCGCGATGCTGCCGAGAATTTGCAGCACATGCTGCAAGCCTTGGGCCTCTGTGGTGGGGTGATCACTGCCGGCCAGCAGCGGCACCATGGCGATCAAGGGGATAGCGGCGATGTCCTGGAACAGCAAAATCGCAAAGGCCAGGCGGCCGTGGGGCTGGTTGAGCTCCTTGCGCTCGGCCAGGCTTTGCAGGCCAAACGCGGTGGACGACAGCGCCAGGCCCAGGCCAAGCACGATGGCACTGTTCCACGATTGGCCAAACAGCCACAGCGCCACCACGCCCATCACCAGGCCGGTGAGCAGCACCTGGGCCAGGCCGACGCCAAACACCGCCTTGCGCATCACCCATAACCGCTTGGGCGACAGCTCCAGGCCGATGATGAACAGCAGCAACACCACGCCCAGCTCGGAGAACTGCGCGACACTTTGCGGGTTGCCCACCAGGCCCAGCACCGACGGGCCGATGATCACACCGGCGAACAGATAGCCCAGCACCGCGCCCAGCTGCAGGCGTTTGGCCAGGGGCACGGTCAGCACGGCGGCGAGCAGGAACACCACGGCTGCTTGTAACAGGTTGCCTTCATGGGGCATTGCGAACTCCAGGATCGTTGAAGCGGATCAAAACAGGGGCTATTAGAGCGCTTTTTACATTTCGAAAAATTGTATTTTTGCCGCGTGCAGCGATGGGTGTGGGGTGGAATCCCATTTCTGCTGGGCATTTACGAAAGTATTAATACCATTTAATTCAATGACGTTTTCGAGGGTCGACTACCGTTTTGGCACACAGGATCTGTTGTTGTCACTGTCAATTTCTACCTCGGTTTCTGATCAAAGCCGAGTTCCTTAAGCCGCCCGGAAGGGCGGTTTTTTTTTGGAATTTTTTGAATCCTATTCAATGAACCCTACAAGCACCGGGATTGCGGAAGCAGGTGCGTGCTGAAGAATGTACAAACAATTTGCCTAGAAACCTGGGTGGCGACAGAGGCCGCCGTGATCCTAAAGTTATGCCCTTGAGTTTATATTCCTTGGGTGGCATATTTGCATGGTCTGGGACATTGAATACACGGATGAATTCGGAGACTGGTGGGGCGGTCTTGATGCACGGGAGCAATCGTCGGTATCTGCCAGCGTTGACCTGCTTGGGCTTTTTGGGCCGGGCCTGCGTTTTCCCCATAGCAGCGATAACAAGGGCACTCGACATGGCAACTTGCGCGAGTTGCGCGTACAGCATGCAGGTCGGCCTTTTCGGGTGTTGTATGCATTCGATTCCAGGCGGTGTGCCGTTCTGTTGATTGGCGGCGATAAAACTGCACAGCACCGTTGGTACGACGTGCACGTTCCCATGGCAGAAAAGCTGTATGACGTGCATTTGGAAACATTGCGTAAAGAGGGCCGTAACCATGGCTAAAAAATTCGCTGACCTTCAAGCGTGCATGACGCCTGAGGCGCGCGCCGATGCCGAGCAAATACTGCGTCAGCACCTGAAGGAAATGCCGTTGCATGAACTGCGCAAGGCGCAGCAGTTGAGCCAGGAGAGCCTGGCCAAAGCGCTGAACATCAACCAGGCGGCAGTCTCCAAGATGGAGCGTCGCACTGACATGTACATCAGCACCTTGCGTGATTACATCCGCGCAATGGGAGGGGAGCTGGAAATTATCGCAACGTTTCCGGATGGTCAGGTCAGGATCGACAACTTCGCCTGTTAGAGGCGCAACCGTGATAAGCAGGAGCCCGGCCTGAGTGCCGGGCTTTTTGTTGCCTGGCGTTCTGTCGGTATTGTGCAGCTTGGTGGACAATAGCCGTCACTCCCCACCCGCGGAATCGCCCCGTGAACCAACTTCTCGCCATGCGTGCCTTCGTCCGTGTCGTCGACACCGGCTCTTTCAGCCGGGCGTCCGACCAGTTGGCGCTGCCACGTTCCACGGTCAGCAAGCTGATCACCGACCTGGAACAACACCTGGGCATCAAGCTGATGCACCGCACCACCCGCACCTTGGCACCCACCGCCGAAGGGCTGGAGTACTACGGGCATGCACGGCGGCTGGTGGCCGAGCTGGATGAGGTGGACAGCCTGGCCCGTGGACAGGTCCTCACGCCCCGTGGGCATCTGCGGGTGGATGCGCCGGCGTCGTTTGCCAATTGCCTGTTGATTCCGGCGCTGGTGGATTTTCATCGCGAGTACCCCGATATCACGGTTGCCCTGGGGATCAGTGACCGAGCGGTGAACATCGTCGGGGAGGGGGCCGACTGTGTGATCCGGGCCGGCAAGCTGGAGGACATGGGGATGATCGGGCGCAAGGTGGCCGACCTGGAATACCTGACCTGCGCCGCGCCCAGCTATCTGCAGCGCCGTGGCCTGCCGATTTCGCCCCAGGACCTGGAGCAGAACCACCTGCGGGCAGGGTATTTTTTTGCAGGTTCCGGCAAGCCGGAACCCCTGATCTTCGAGAAGGGTGAGCAGCGCATTGAAGTGGGCGATTGCGCGTTCTCGACCAACGAAGGCAACGGGCTCAAGGAAATGCTGCTTGCCGGGCTGGGCGTCGGGCAACATTTCACATCGATCGTGCAGTACTACATCGATGCGGGCCAACTGATCAGCGTGTTGCCGGACTGGTCACGCCCGGCCACGCCGCTGCACATCCTTTACCCGCCCAATCGTCACCAGAGCGCGCGGCTCAAGGTGTTTACCGAGTGGGTGATCCGCACCTTCGGCGTCAAGGAATGATGGCCGTCACCCGGATCTCCACGCGCATGGTCGGCAGCCCCAAGGCGTCGACGCCGACCTGGGTCCAGATGGGCGCATGGTTTGGCATGTAGCGGCGGTACTGCTTGACCATTGCCTCGTTGACTTCAGGCGGGAAGCCGCCGACGTGGTAGGAGTTGACGTGAATCACATGCTCCCAACCGGCGCCTGCGCTGGCGAGGGTTCGCTCCAGGTTGTGGAAGGCCTGGGCGATTTCTTCGGCCAGGTCGGTGGGGATCTGGAACTCATCGTCCCAGCCTCCCTGGCCTGAGGTTTCAATGCGATTGCCGACTTTCACCGCCTGGGAATAGTGCAGGTGCTCGCGCATGTAATCGCCATAACCTGGGGTGACAAAGAATTCGGGCGTGCTCATGGGGTGACCTCGAGTCAATGGAAGACCCGGTGAATCCTAGTGAACACGCAGCAGCGGAAAAATCCCGGTTTTCTGCCATGACTGTCTATCGGTGTGCACAATCGGGCGGCACGCGCGGAGCCGGCTTGCGGTAAAGGCCGACGCCCAGGCCGGTGATGATGATAGCGATGGCGATCCACTCGACGGTGCTGACCTGTTCGCCGAGGATCAACACGGAACTGGCGATGCCGAACACCGGAATCAGCAGCGACAGCGGCGCTACGGTGGACACCGGGTAGGCCTTGAGCAGCGAATTCCAGCCCCAGTAGGCCACGTGCGTGGCCAGGTACACCTGGAACAGGATCGACAGCACGGCGGTCAGGTCAAGGCTGGCCTGCACCTGGGCGAACGACGCGCTGCCGTGTAACCACCAGGCCATGAGCCCCAGCGGGATCGGCGGAAACAGGCTGGCCCACACCATGAACGAGAAGATCTCCTTGACCCCCGATTGCTTGATGATCACGTTGCCCACGCTCCAGGCGAGGGCGCTGAACACGATCATCATGACCCCCAGCACCGCATGCTCACCCTGCTGTGTGGCGATGATGCCGCCCAGTCCAATCAGCGCGAGCAGGGCGCCCACCCACTGGGTGCCGCGAATTTTTTCGTTGAACAACACGCAACCCCAGCCCAGGGTGAAAAACACGCTGAGTTGAATGATCAGCGAAGCAATGCCCGGGCTGACGCCGACCTGGATGCCGTAATTGATCACGCCCCACATGCCCAGGCCGAAGATCACGCCGTAGGCGGCGACATAGCCGAAGTTGACGCGGGGGCGCTTGATGAAGAACACCAGGGGCAAGGCGGCGAGGGCAAAGCGGATGCCCGTGAGCACAAAGGGGTCGATCGAGCGCAGGCCCAGTGTTGTGATGGGAAAGTTCAAGCCCCAGATCAGCGTGACGAGTACGGCCAGAGCGAGGTGTTTCTTGTGCATGGGAAATCCTTGGGGCAGGCAGGGCTGTTCGATTGCCCACAGGTTAGGGCGCTGCCGGATGGCCCGCTTGCTATGTCGGGCCATGCTTTGACATTATCGGGCCATGATTCCGACCTTTGATGCCCATGTTCCCGAAGCGCTGGTCACCCTGCGTGAATACCCGTGCGGTACCGTCTTCCCACGGCACACCCACCCGCGTGGCCAGTTTGCGTATGCCTCCACCGGCGCACTGAAGATGTTCACCGACCTCGGCAACTGGGTGGTCCCGCCGCAGCGGGCGATCTGGGTGCCCGCCGGCGTGCCCCATGAGATGCACATGCGTGGTGAGGTGGTGATGCTCAACACTTACCTCGACGACCAGGCCACCGAGCGCGCCGGTTTGCAGGCGCGTTGCCAGGTCTTTGAGGTATCGCCACTGCTGCGCCATCTGCTGGAAGCGGCGCTGGCATTCGAGCCCTCGGCGCCTGCCAGTGAGCGACAGCGCTGTGTGCTGACGCTGTTGATCGACGAAATGGGCGCCATGCCCGAGCTGCCCCTGAGTGCGCCGCTGCCCGGCGAACCACGCCTGGCCCAGGCCTGCCAGCGCTTTCTGGAGGCACCCACGCAAACCATCTCACTGGATGAAATGGCCGCCTGGTCGAATATGAGCCGGCGCACCTTCACCCGTCATTTTCTCGAAAGCACCGGCATGACTTTCGTGGCCTGGCGCCAACAGGTCTGCCTGTTGGAGGCCACGGCACGCCTGAGCCATGGCGCTTCCATCACGGCGGTGGCGTTGGAGTTGGGGTTCAGCAGTTCCAGCGCCTTTACCTCGGTGTTCCGGCGCAACCTGGGCGAGTCGCCGGCGCGCTACCTGGCCAAGTCGAAGGCGGCCGCGTTGTTCTGAATCTTCAACACGTCGGTCAGGATTCACCTCTTTTGCGGCCGCGCTTTGGTAGTATCGCCCTCCATCGTCACCAGGAGTCACCGGCCCATGCAACACCAGTGGGATGAAATGCACCGCACCCGCAAGCCCACCTTTGTATTGTGCGGCGAGCCCCAGGGGGATGTGCTCAATCTCTACGTTCACGGTTACTCGGCGTTCTTTAACCGCCAGCAATTGGGCAGCTTCAAGGACCAATTGGCCAGCATCGAAGGCTCGACCAACCTGATGCTGTTCTGGCCGGCGGGGCATTTCCTGGAGAACCTGTTTGCCCCGTTCAAGGAGGTGATAGGTTCGATACTCGGCGGCGGAGGCCTGGGCGCGGCCACCGTGGGCGTGGGCAAGGCCATCGCGTATTTTCTCGACCACTACAAAAGTGTCGAGGCGCGTGTCGATGAAGTGGCCAAGACCCTGTTGCCCGAGCTGGCGGGTTACCTGCACGCCGAAGCATTGCCAGTGCGGCGCATCAACCTGATCGGGCACTCCCTGGGCGCGCGCATCCTGGTCAAGAGTGTGCTGGCTCGTCCGGATATCGCCCGTGAGCTGCCGTTGAACAATCTGCTGTTGATGGGCGGTGCGATTTGTACGTCGAGCCCTTGGGACGAGGTGTCTGCGCCGCTCAAGGGGCGCGTGATCAACTGCCATTCCAGCAAGGACTGGGCGCTGGCGATGAAACCGGACACCGAGCGCTGCATCGGCCGTTATGCGATCCCGCTGACCCCGGCGCTCAAGGCCAAGGTGACCAATGTGCACCTGGCCACCTTCGACCATGCCGCGTACTGGCCGCAGTTGAAGACGGTGGTGCAATACACCGACCTGCTGCAGGAACGTCGCGGCCTGATTCGCTCTGATCAACGCAGTGTCGAAGTGCGGTTTGCCGAGGAGGACGTGGAGTTGTTCCCGGCGCTGGTGCAGGCCCGCCCTGAAGAACTGAAGTTTCTCGCCGAGCTGATGGCGCAAAAGCGCAGCGCGTCGATTGATGCCAGCGTGCGCGAACCGTTGAAGCTGGCGATCGAGTTGCAGCGCATGGGCGGCGACACGTTCATGAACCTGGCCCGTGGCCATGGCGTGAGTTATCGGCAGATCGCCGAAGATGTGGCGCAGCGTCTGGGCATCAAGTTCGATGAGCCGCTCGACAGCGTCGCGCTCGCAGACATCGAGGCACAGGTCGCGGAAACACTTATCGAGCAATACAAGGACAAACTCAACCGCGCCGACCGCCAGGCCTTCGACGCCGAACTGAAGGCGGCGGCGCAGAAAGAGCAGGGTGTGTTCAATCGCTTCGACGTGGGCCGTTCGGCGACAACCGCCTTGAGCGGCACGGCCCTGGCGGGACTCACCGGGTTCATGCTGCGGCGCGGGGCGGCTACGGCCATTCCGGTGGTGGGCCAGGCCCTGGCGGCGGCGATGTTGCTGGTGAGTGGTGTGCGGGCGTTTTCCGGCCCAGCCTACTCAATCACCACCCTGGCGGTGCTGGTGGTGGGTGTTATTCGCCAACGCATGGAGCGCGAGGCGTTGAACCAGGAGATGGACCTGGTGGTGCAAGTGGTGGAGGCGTTTGACCTGCCCCGGGACACGGTGATGCGCACGGTCGCGTCCGACTGATAAGCTGTTTCCCTGTCTTGTGTGTTTGCCTGGGATACCGCGTGAAATTCAGCCTGCCGAAAATCGCTACCGCCCCGTTTTGCCCGCCGGAAGTGGCCGGCTCCGTCGCCGTCGACCCCAAGGCTTCGTTTTTCAAGCGGATGCTGATGTTCGCCGGCCCCGGCCTGTTGATCTCCATCGGCTACATGGACCCCGGCAACTGGGCCACCGCCATCGAGGCGGGTTCACGCTACGGCTACAGCCTGTTGTTCGTGGTGTTGCTGGCCAGCCTGGCGGGCATGGCGGTGCAGTGCCTGTGTTCACGGTTGGGCATCGCCACCGGCAAGGACCTGGCGCAACTGTCGCGCGAGCGCTACAGCCAGCGCTCGGCCCGCACCCAATGGGTGTTGGCGGAAATCTCGATCATCGCCACCGACCTGGCCGAGGTACTGGGCTGTGCCCTGGCGTTTCACCTGCTGCTGGGCGTCTCGCTGACCACTGGCATCGTCATTACCGCCTTCGACACGTTGCTGATCCTGGCCCTGCAAAACCGTGGCTTCCGTCGCCTGGAGGCAATCATGCTGGCGCTGGTGGCGACCATCGGCGTGTGTTTCTTCATTGAACTGGTGCTGATCAAACCGTACTGGCCGGACGTGCTCAGCGGCTTTGCGCCATCCTTGTCGGCCATCAGCGATGCTGCGCCGCTATACCTGGCCATCGGTATTCTGGGTGCCACGGTGATGCCCCATAACCTTTACCTGCACACCTCGGTCGTGCAAACCCGCCTGATCGGCAAGGACCTGGCCAGCAAGCGGGACGCCGTCAAGCTGGCACGGATCGACACCATCGGCTCCCTGGCCCTGGCCTTGCTGGTCAACGCTGCGATCCTGGTGCTCGCCGCAGCCGCCTTCCACAACACCGGCCATGCCGATGTGGTCGAGATCCAGGATGCCTACCACTTGCTCGATCCCCTGGTGGGCGGCGCGTTCGCCAGCATCCTGTTCGGCATCGCCTTGCTCGCCTCCGGGCAAAGCTCCACCTTCACCGGCACCATCGCCGGCCAGGTGATCATGGAGGGCTACCTCAACCTGCGGATTCCCTGCTGGCAACGCCGTCTCATTACCCGCGGGCTGGCGCTGATCCCGGCGTTCCTCGGCGTATGGCTGATGGGCGACGACGCGATTGGCAAACTGCTGATCCTCAGCCAGGTCGTGCTCAGCCTGCAGCTGCCGTTTGCGCTGTACCCGTTGATCCGCATGACCGGTGACGAGCGATTGATGGGGCCGTTCGTGAATCGCTGGCCCACGAAGCTGTTGGCGTGGTTTTTGTTCGCGGTGATCAGTGGGGCGAATGCCTGGTTGATTGGGCAGTGGGTGTTTTGATCGTTTGACTGGCTCACCGATCCCAATACGGCACCGTTCCAAAACACTCCACGAAATAATCAATCACCGTGCGCACCTTCAGCGACAGCCGGCGGCTGCCCGGCCATAGCGCGGCGATCTGCTGCGGCTCCAGGGTGGTCGCCACTTCGTATTCGGTCAGCACCGCCTGCAAGGTGCCCGCGCGCAGGCCTTCGCCGATCAGCCAGGACGGAAACACCACCAGCCCCAGGCCTTGTTCGGCGGCGTGGGTGAGGGTGTCGGCGTGGTTGCCGGTGATGGGGCCTTTCACGCTATACGGGGTCCAGTCGCCCTGGTCACGGCGGAAGAACCAGCGTTGCTGGCCGGTGATGCCTTTGTAGGCCAGGCATTGGTGGTGGGCCAGCTCGTCGGGGTGCCGGGGTGTGCCATGCCGGGCCAGGTAAGCCGGGCTTGCGGCGATGCGAAAGCGTTGGGGGGCGAAGATGCGCGCCTGCATGCTGGAGTCGTTGAGCACGCCGATGCGAAACAGCAGGTCGGTACCGTCTTGCAGTGGGTCGACGTAGGTGTCGGTCTGCTGGATATCCAGCTGCAACTTCGGGTAGCGCCGGCACAGTTCGCCCAACCATGGCGACAAGTGGCGCTGGCCAAACACCATCGGCGCGTTGATGCGCACCAGGCCACTGGGCTCGCGCTCCTGTTCCTGCAAGGCCTGGCTGGCGCTTTCCAGTTGTTCGAGCATCAAGCGCGCATGGCGCCCAAGCACGCGGCCGGCTTCGGTGGGGCTCACGGCGCGGGTGTGGCGGTACAGCAACTGTTGGCCGAGCGCTTGTTCCATCAACTGGATCTGCCGGGAGATGGAGGAGGGCGCCAGGCTCTCGCGGCGCGCGACCTCAGAGAAGCTGCCGTGGTCGAGTACCGCGACAAACAGTCGAAGCGCCTTGAAACTCAATTCATTCAAGCCTTGCATCATGCTCTCCAGGCTGTGCGCTTTGCGCAAAGGTGTTGTCGGCATGCTCCCATTTATCGCACAGAACGGCCACCGGATAATGCGCGCCATGTTTCCTTTCTTTGATGCGCAGGTGATGTATGCAAGCGAGTTCCATGGCGGGTGTGGCTGCGGCCACGCCGAAAAAAAACCTGTTGCGGCTGCTGTTGTTGCCGCTGGTGATCTTGGCGGGCATGGGCCTGTCAGTAGAGGCCGGGCTGCTCGGTCCGTTGGGTGTGCAGGTAGGCCACTTATGGGCAACCCTGAGCATTTTCGGCGTCGGTTCGGCGATTTTGTTTCTGTTGCTGCTGTTCAGCGGCCCGCAAAAAGGCCCGGCGTTGACCGACTTGCCACGCTGGCAGTTGATCGGCGGGTTCCTGGGGCCGATGTACGTGGTGGTGTTGACCCTCGCCACGCCGCACATCGGCATTGCGATGACCATGATCGCGATCCTGTCGGGGCAGGTGGGCAAGAGTGTGCTGATCGACCACTTCGGCTGGTTCGGCACCCAGCGCAAGCGGGTCAATGGCGAGCGTTGGGTTGCCCTGGCGTTGATTGTGGCGGCACTTGTTCTGATTGCACGAGGGTAAGGCGATGAATCTGATTCTGTTGTTGGTGCTGGTGATCGCAGCGGGTGCTGTCTTGAGCGTGCAAGCCGCGATCAACGGGCGTTTGGGCCAGGCGGTCGGCGTGTTGCGCAGCAGCTTGCTGACCTTTGCGGTGGGCGCTATCAGCACGGCACTGCTGATTTTCTTTTTCGAACCAGCCCAGGCCGTCAGCCTGCTGGACGTGCCGAAATGGCAGCTCACCGGCGCCCTGTTTGGCGTGGTGTACATGATGGTGATGGTCGGCGCGGTGCCTGTGGTGGGCACGGCCGTGGCGACGGTGGCGGTGATCGTCGGGCAGTTGGGCATGGGCATGCTGATCGATAATTTCGGTTGGCTGGGCAACCCGGCCATCGAACTGTCGGGCAGCCGTCTCCTGGCGATGCTGCTGTTGGCGCTGGCGCTGGTGTTCATGTACCGCAGCAATAGCCGTCTGGCCGATTAATGGCGCTGAACCCTGATGGCTTGCCTATAGTCACTGCTTAAGGTGTGGCGCCCGCTGCGCCTGGACGACCATGAAAAAGGAGTCTGACCATGGCTGATAAAACCTGTGCCTGCCCCCATTGCAAGTGCGTACTGGGCAAAAATGCGGTGATGAAGGACGGTAAAGGCTATTGCTGCAAAGGCTGCGCCGAGCACCATGCCCATGGCGAGCCCTGCGCTGCGGCGACGGGCTGCGAGTGCGCCAAGTCGGCCCACGGCTGAAACCTGTAAAAATCCGCTCGGATTATCCGGTGGCGGTCATTACCATGGCCGCTCACCCTTGATCGATGCCTTCTTCATGGCCCTGGCCGCACCCCCTGACCTCTCTGATCACGCCGTCCCCGTGCAACCGTTGGCGCGCACCTACCCGCGTGGGTTGTATGTGGAACCCCACAGCCACGATTGGGGCCAGTTGCTGTATGCCATGAGTGGGGTGATGTGGGTCGAGACGCCCCGCGAAGCCCTGGTTGTACCGCCGCAGCGTGCGGTGTGGCTACCGCCGGGGGTGGAGCATGGGATCCGCGTGGTTTCGGACCTGCAGATGCGCAATATCTACCTGCGCCCGGCGTTGGCGGCGACGCTGGACAGCCAGGTGCAGGTAATCGAGGTGGGTGGGTTGTTGCGCGAGCTGATCGTCACCCTGGTCGATCAGGGCGATAACGGCGAGCCGGTGTATTACGACGCGGTGGTCAGCCTGGCCCTGTTGGAGCTGCAACGGGCGCGCCGTTCGCAGATCCGCATCGCCATGCCAGTGGAGGCCGACCGGCGACTGGTGAATGCCTGCCAGGCGGTGATGGCGGCGCCGTCCCTGGAGATCCCGTTCGAACAGCACGCCGACGCCGCCGGTGCCAGCGTGCGCACCTTGTCGCGCCTGTTCCAGACCCACCTGGGCATGGGCTTCGCCGAATGGCGCCGCCAGGTGCAACTGGCCACGGCGGTGGCGGAGCTGATCCAGGGCCAGTCCGTCAGCGGCATCGCCCGCTCCCTGGGGTACTCGCCCAGCAGTTTCAGCGACATGTTCCGTCGCGCGCTCGGCGTGGCGCCTTCGCAGTACGTGGGTTGAGGGTTTGGCCGAAATCCTGAAGCACTTGGCCGATGCTGCAGCAATGGGCTCTCTACACTGAGCCCATCCACCCAACTGGCATGACCCCCATGAACTACCTGATTTCCCTCGCCATCGGCCTATTGGTCGGCGTGATCTACGGTGCCCTGGATTTCCGTTCGCCCGCGCCACCCGCCATCGCCCTGGTGGGCCTGATGGGCATGCTGCTGGGCGAAAAGCTCTGGCCCGTGGGCCGGCAGCTGGTCAGCGGTTGGTTGTCCTGAATTCCTTCCCTCCTTTCGATGGATATTGGCCATGAAAGCACTGCAATTTTCCGCCACCGGCGACCTTTCTTCCCTGCGCTTTGTCGACGTCGCCACCCCGGTGCCCGCTGCCGGTGAGGTACTGGTGCAGGTCAAGGCGGCCGGCCTGAACCCCAGCGATGTGAAAAACGTACTTGGCCGCTTCCCGTACACCACGCTGCCGCGCATTCCCGGGCGTGACTTTGCCGGCGTTGTGGTGGACGGCCCGCAAGCGCTGATCGGCCAGGAAGTCTGGGGCACCGGCCGCGACCTCGGTTTTTTTGCCGACGGTTCCCACGCCCAATACCTCACGGTGGCCGCCGAAGGCGTGGCGCATAAACCGACCCACCTGAGCTTTGCCCAGGCCGCCAGCCTTGGCGTGCCGTACACCACCGCCTGGGATGCGCTGGCGCGCAGTGGTGTCACCCAAGGCACGCGCTTGCTGGTGATCGGCGCGAACGGGGCGGTGGGCAGCGCAGCGTTGGCGCTGGCCAAGATTCTCGGTGCCGAAGTGCTGGGCGCAGTGCGCAAGGCGGATCAGGTCCAGGTGCTGAAGGCGCAAGGCTTTGACGCGATCACCCTGGGTGAGCCGGATGCCTTGGGCGCGCAGGTGAGTGCAGTGTTCAAGGGCGGCGCCGATGTGATCTTCGACACCACGGGTTTCTGGCTGCCGGCGGCGGTCGCTGGCTTGGCGCCGTTCGGGCGTATCGCAATCATCGCCGCGCCGGTCGACGGTCACGTGCAATTGCCGGCGCTGGCCCTGTACCGCAAGGGCGGTTCGGTGGTGGGGATCAATTCATTGCTCTACAACTGCCAGCAGTGCGCAGTGATGCTGGAGCAGTTCGGCGGCTTCTTTGACGAGGGCTTGCTGCCCCTGCCGAGCGGCCTGCGCGAAGTGGCGCTGGCCGACGGTTTGCAGTGCTATGAGGACGTGAACAGCGGCAGTGCGGACAAGATCATCTTCCTGCCTTGATACAGTCAATACGGTGGGAGCGGGCTTGCTCGCGAATGCGCAGTGCCAGTCACTGAATCTGTTACTGATAGACCGCATTCGCGAGCAAACCCGCTCCCACAGTTTGATCTTCACTAGGCCTCGGGGACGCCTTTTTCCCAGGCCGACCAGTTCTTCAGAATCGCCTGCACCAGCGGGTTGCCCGTGCGGTACAGGTTCTCCAGCGCCGGTACAAAGCCGCCCTGGTCTGCGTATTTCAGCAGGTTGTCCACTTCGCTGTAGCCAGGGTACGGCCAGTCGAAGTCGGAGCCGGCGCGCACCACCGCCAGGCGCTGGATATCCACCAAACCTTCACGGCTGGCACGCAGCAGGGCTTCATAGGTGGAGTTGTCTTCCTGCTGGGTGGTGCAGTACTCGCCCTTGTTGTCCGTCAGCAGCTTGGTCCAGACCTCGGCGCGCTCGCTCAGGCGTGTGCCGGAGAACCAGGTATTACCTGCCAGGGTGTCGCAGCGGGTGACCTGTGGCGGCTGGTTGGCCGGTGCCGCCGGGTAGTGCTTGCGCCAGGCGCTGGATTCCTTGCTTTCGGTCAGTTCGACTTTCTGCGACAGGGCAAATGCCTTGGCCTGCAACTTGGGGTTGAGCTCAAACACTTCGGTCTTGTAGTCCAACGGTGGTTTTTCGTTGGGCCCCTTGGTGTTGATGCCGATGTAGCCGGTCGGCCAGTCCTTTGGCGCGTCCCGCGAATCCAGCTCCCACTGGGTGCCGAATTCCACCAGGTAATGGGCCCACGCGGCTGTGCCGATAGTGCCGTGTTTAGGGCTGATACCCGCGATCCCGGCGATCAAGAAATAACTCTGGCGCAGGTCGAACTTGGGCGACAAGGCCAGCGCCAGGGTGGATGCGGCGGCATTGGTCTGGCCCATACCGGTCACCAGCAGGCACACGTCCTGGGTGTTGCAGCGAATCACCGGGTATTCGGCGGACAAGCCCGGCACACGGACTTCCCGCTTGAGTTCCAGGCGATCGATCCAGGTTTGCGCCTCGGGGGCGAACATGGTGATCAGCATCACTTTGGGCTTGATCGGCGCCGGCGTATCGGCCAACACCGCAGGGGCCAGCAGGGCCAGGCCCACGGCAATCGAGAGACGGGTAAACACGTTCATGTAAAGCTCCTTGATCAGAATTGGTAACCCACGCCGGCGTAGTAACCCCAGCCGTCGGAACGGGCGCGGAAGTTGCCCTCGCCGAAATTCAACTCGCTGCCATCCTCCCAGTTGCCGCCGTTATGGAAGTAGCGGCCGACCAGGGTGAAACGCAGGTGGGTGAACGAATACAGCAGCACGTTGGTGGCCACCACCGAGTTGGCGGTACGCGCCGGATTGTCCTTGTGCAGGTCCGAGCCAAAATCGTAGTTAGTGAAGCCGATGTAGGTCAGCGAGGCGCCGTTGTCGAAGCTGCTGATGGGCACGATGTACTTCATCTGCGCGCGGTAGCCATCCCACGAATACTCGTTGCTGGCGCCATAGTTTTCCCACTGGTAACGGCCATAGAAGTTCGCCGACAGGTTGACCCTCGAGTGGGTGTCGATGTCGGTGCCCAGGCCGCTGTACAAGGTGTTGGCGCGGTTGGCCTTGTTGCTGCCGTGGTCGTAGATCCAGTCGAACGCCACATACCATTCCTTGAACGGCCCGATCGCCAGGCTGCGGCCCGCCAGGTAGTCGATGGAGATGCGCGGCTCGTGTTCCATGAACACCGGCGAGCCATGGTCCCACACGCCTTTGTCATTACTGTTACCGATGCCGAGGATCTTCGGCACATCGATGTAGCCGTACAACTCGAACGGCCCTTTGCGGCCGAAGTACTCGTATTCCAGGTAGACATCATCCTGGGGCTTGGGGCCGAAGCTGATGTCCTTGCTGCCGATCAATGTGAGGTCCTGGTTGAACCATTCCGACAGATAGACGCCTTTTTTCGCCGGGCTGGCTTCAGGGTTTTTCGTGTCGGGGCTCAGGGTTTCGCCCTGTGCTGAGTCATCGATGGGTGTTTGCTGCGCCAAAAGGGGGGCGCTGAGTACTCCCGTAACGGCGGCCAGTAGCAAAGAAACACCAAGGGAAGCAGGACGCCTTGAGGTGGGGTGCATTGAAAATCCCTATTCGTACGCGGTTTGAACCCGATTCTTCGGGTAAAGGTGAACCTGGTTGCCAAGTTCGTTCCGCAAACGTTTGCACAGGCTGTACCAACTTCTCTCAATCGGTTGATCAGCTTGAAAAAAATGGGGATTAGTCGACCTTTTGATCAGAAATGACTGGGTGTCATTTTTTCGATGCGATTGAACAGGTGCATCGCGGTTTCGCGCCGGTATTCGCTCGGCGTCTGGTTCATCTCGATGCGAAAGTGCCGGTTGAAATTGGACAGGTTGGCGTAGCCCACTTCAAAGCAGATGTCCGCCACCGACATATCGCTTTGCAGCAACAGCCGGCAGGCGCGTTGCACGCGGAACTTGCGCATCAGGTCGATAAAGCCGTGGCCGGTGTTGCGCTTGAAGAAGCGCGAAAACCCCGGTTCGCTCATCTCCAACTGTTGGGCGATGACCGACAGGCGCAAGTCGCCGGTGAGTTCACGCATCAGGTAATCAAAGGCTTTGTTGATCCGCTCGGCGCTGCGCGCGTCCAGGGTCGGCGCGTAGCAGGGGCTGGCGAGTGCCTGGACGTGCTGCGCGGGGGCGTTCTTCAGCGTGTTCAGCAATTGCAGGAACAGGATCAGCCGTTGCAGGCCGTGGGCCTTGCCGATGGCTTCCATCAACTGCGCCGCCTGTACGGCGGTGTCGCCGCTGAATTCCAGGCCGCGCCGGGCGGTTTCGAACAATTGCTGCAAATCGCCGAGTTCCGGCAGGGTCTTGCGCAGGGCGAGGAGGGCGGCACCGTCGAATTGCAGCACCACGTCGCGGCCGGTCAGGTACTCGCCGGGAGCCAGGTCGCCGATCCAGTCATGGGGCAGGTCCGGGCCGATCAACGCCACATGCCCGGCACTGAAGGCGCCGATGTAGTCGCCGGCCACCAGCTTGCCGCTGCCTTGGCGGATCAGGTGGATTTCGAATTCGGGGTGATGGTTCCAGCGCGCCAGATCAAAGGGGTAGTCGTGTTCGAACCAGCGGAAACAGTGGTCCGGCTCGGGCAGGATCACTTCGAGTTCGGCAGGGCGGTGCTCGAACAGCTGGGCTCGGCTGACAGGCATGATGCGGCCTCTGGGTGGGCGTGGACTCGCTTCAACATACGCGCCCCGCACGGGTAAGCGCTACCCTCGGTTTCGCCCGGCACTGATACTTTTTTGATCCGTGCCGCGAAGTTAAAAAAGTATCAGTCGGGCATTCGCCATTCGTTTGTGAGGGGGTGGGCAAGCTGCTGTAATCAGGCCTCGACAACAAAAACAACAGGTGGAAACCGCCATGTTCCAGATCTGCAAAGGCAAGCTCCCGCAAGCGTTGTTCCTGCTTTCCGGCCTGGCGCTGGCCATGCCCAGCCACGCCGCCGACACCGTGACCATCGCCACGGTCAACAACAGCGACATGATCCGCATGCAGCGCCTGTCCAAGGTGTTCGAAGAACAGCACCCGGACATCAAGCTCAACTGGGTGGTGCTGGAAGAAAACGTGCTGCGCCAACGCCTCACCACCGACATCGCCACCCAGGGCGGGCAGTTCGATGTGCTGACCATCGGCACCTACGAAACCCCGCTATGGGGCGCCAAGCACTGGCTGGAACCGCTGACGCAACTGCCGGCCGCGTACGACGCTGATGATATTTTTCCCTCGGTACGCCAGGGCCTGTCGGTCAACAACACCCTGTACGCCTTGCCATTCTATGGCGAAAGCACCGTCACCTATTACCGCACCGACCTGTTCAAGCAGGCCGGCCTGAGCATGCCCGCGCACCCGACCTGGACCCAGCTCGGCGAATTCGCCGCCAAGCTCACGGCAAAAGACAAAGACCAATACGGCATGTGCCTGCGGGGCAAGGCCGGCTGGGGTGAGAACATCGCCTTGCTCAGCACCATGGCCAATGCCTTTGGCGCGCGCTGGTTCGACGAGCAGTGGAAGCCCGAGCTGACCAGCCCCGAGTGGACGGCCGCCGCCAACTATTACGTCAACACCCTGAAAAAATACGGCCCGCCTGGCGTCTCCAGCAACGGCTTCAACGAAACCCTGGCGCTGTTCAACAGCGGCAAATGCGCGATCTGGGTCGATGCCAGCGTCGCCGGCTCCTTCACCACCGACAAGAGCCAGAGCAAGGTCGCCGACAGCGTCGGTTTCGCCGCCGCGCCCACCGAGGTTACCGACAAGGGCTCGTCCTGGCTGTACGCCTGGTCCCTGGCCATTCCAGCCACCTCCAAGCACAAGGAGGCGGCCAAGGCGTTCATTACCTGGGCAACATCGAAGGACTACATCCAACTGGTCGCCGATAAAGAAGGCATCACCAACGTACCGCCAGGCACCCGCCAGTCCACCTACAGCGACGCGTACTTGAAGGCCGCGCCGTTTGCCCAGGTAACCCTGGAAATGATGAAGCACGCCGACCCTGCACACCCGTCGGCCAAGCCGGTGCCGTACGTGGGCATTCAATACGTGACCATCCCTGAATTCCAGGCGATCGGCACGGCGGTGGGCAAGCTGTTTTCGGCGGCGCTCACCGGTGGCATGTCGGTTGACCAGGCGTTGCTCGAAGCCCAGTCCACCACCGAACGCGAGATGAAACGCGCCGGCTACCCCAAATAATTCCCAAGGACACGAACGTCATGAATCGACTGGAAGGTAAAAGCGCGTTGATCACCGGGTCGGCGCGCGGCATCGGCCGCGCCTTTGCCCAGGCCTATATCGCTGAAGGCGCCACTGTTGCCATCGCCGATATCAACCTGCAACGGGCCCAGGCCACCGCCACTGAACTCGGCCCCAAGGCGTATGCCGTCGCGATGGATGTGACCGACCAGGCCTCCATCGACGGCGCAATTGCCGCCGTGGTGGCCCACGCGGGCAAGCTGGATATCCTGATCAACAATGCCGCGCTGTTCGACCTGGCGCCCATCGTCGACATCACCCGCGACAGCTATGAGCGGCTGTTTTCGATCAACGTTGCCGGCACGTTGTTTACCCTGCAGGCCGCGGCCAAGCAGATGATCAGCCAGGGCCACGGCGGCAAGATCATCAACATGGCCAGCCAGGCCGGGCGCCGGGGCGAACCGTTGGTGGCGATCTACTGCGCGACCAAGGCGGCGGTGATCAGCCTCACGCAATCGGCGGGGCTCAACCTCATCAAGCAGGGCATCAACGTCAACGCCATCGCCCCGGGCGTGGTCGACGGCGAACATTGGGACGGGGTGGATGCACTGTTCGCCAAGCATGAAGGCCTAGCGCCTGGCGAGAAGAAGCAGCGGGTAGGGGCCGAAGTGCCGTTCGGGCGCATGGGCACGGCAGAGGACTTGACCGGCATGGCGATCTTCCTCGCCTCGAAGGACGCCGACTACGTGGTCGCCCAGACCTACAACGTCGACGGCGGCAATTGGATGAACTAAAGCCGTACATCGATCAAAAATGTGGGAGCGGGCTTGCTCGCGAATGCGTAGTGTCAGTCGCTGAATCTGGGACTGTTACACCGCATTCGCGAGCAAGCCCGCTCCCACAGGTGATCTTCGGTGTTTTTAAATCGCGTTACTCGGCGAAACTGCGATCGAAGAAGTAGATCTCACCCGGTTTCAGCGCCGCCACCGTCGCCTGCGGCCGGCCACCGTCACCGTGCTTTTTACGCCCCGTCTCCCGCAAATACCCCGCCTCGGTCAGCTTCAACAACCGCTGGCGAATACTGGTCTTCAACACCGGCCGCGCCAGCACCAACGAAAAGATCGCGGTCGCCTCCGGTGCACTGAACTCCTCACCCAGAAACATCAGCGGCAAGCTGCTGTACAGCGATTTGGACAGCAGCCGCTCCTGCACGGCCGCCACGATCAGGTTGTGATCGAACGGCAGCTTGAGGCTGCCATCCGCCACGTCATCCAGGGAAAACCAGGCTTGGTGCTCTCCCAGCGCCACCTCGTCGGCGACGATTGCCAAGTAATAGGTCGACGATGACCAGCAGCGTGGGTCGCGAAACGCATCCCCCACCGTGCCCACTTGCTCGCTCCAGGCCAGTTCCAGGCCGACCTTGTCACTGGCGCGCAACCGTTCCACCGCATCCTTGAGGCTCAGATCTTGCACGTCGCCATTGACCACCACGCCTGGCAGCGCCCAATGCCCGGCGAAGGGTTCGGCGTCGCGCTTGTTGAGCAGCAGTTTCAGCTCGCCCGTGGCGCGGCAGTAGAACAGCACGCACAGGTCGACGGTGTGGAGGTAGGCGTGAAGGGGCATCGGGCAGTCCTTGTGAACAGTGGCGGGGCACAGTCTAACGGATCGAGCAGATATGTCATGTACTCGCTCCAGCATAGATAACCAAATGTTTCTTGCAATGAAAGTACATGACGTGTACTTTTGTTTCCAGGCCACAGGAGAACCATCATGACCCTTGCGAAAACTGCCATTGCCTCATTCGACGTCGACGCCCAGAAGAGCTTCACGCCCCTGTGCCCCAACGAGTTGCCGGTGGCCGGCGGTGACCAGATTGGTGCCGAACTCAACTACATGGCCAGCCTGGCCGGCCACCGCGTCGGCAGCAAGGACGCCCACACCCCGCACGCGCCTTGGGTGGTGTCGCAACACAGCGACATGCTGCAACCCACCGGCCTGGCCCATGCCGACGTGACCTGGGTGAGTCACTGTGTACCGGGCACCGAGGGTTTCACCTTGCTCGACGAGCTGCCCACGCCCTATGAGTACGACTACTTCATCTGGAAAGGCGTCGAACCCGACCTGCACCCCTATGGCGCCTGCTACCACGACCTGCACGACAAACTCTCCACTGGCGTCATCGAGTACCTCAACGCCAAAGGCGTGAGTCGGGTGATCGTCGGCGGCCTGGCCCTGGACTACTGCGTCAAGACCACCGCGTTGCAACTGCTCAAGGCGGGCTTCGAGGTGATCCTGCACCTGTCGGCGTGCCGAGGTATCAGCGAGGAGGGCGGTGTGCAGGCCGTCAACGATTTGCTCAAGGCCGGTGCCGTCATCAGCAGCACCCGCGAAGAACTGGCCGCGATGGCCACGCGTTAAGGAGACACACCATGGAAAGTGCCTACGACTACGAAGCCCCGGTGATCCAGGGTTTGCTCGACACCGACTACTACACCTTCACCATGATGCAGGCCGTGTTGCACCAGCACCCGAACGTCGATGTCGAGTACAACTTCATCGTCCGTTCCAAGGAAAAGCTCGGCCACCTGATCCCAGAACTGCGCGCCGAGCTGGAGAGGATGGCCGGCCTGCACATGCGCGAAGGCGAGCTGCGTTTTCTGTTCAACCCACGTTTTCGCGAATACCTCACCCCGGACTACGAGCGTTTCCTCGGCCTGTTCCGCTTCAACCTGCGTTACATCCACGTCAGTGAAGTCGACGGCCAACTCAACATCCGCGTGGTCGGACCGATGCTGCACTGCATCATGTTCGAGCAGCCGGTGCTGGCCCTGGTGAGCGAGCTGCGCAACCGCGACAAGTACCCCGACGTGACCCTGGAAGACGTCACCCGCAAGCTCTACCAGAAGTTCGACTGGCTGCAGAAAAACCTCAGCCGCGACGAGTTGGCCGACCTGCGTGTTTCCGATTTCTCCACACGCCGGCGCTTGTCGTTCAAGGCCCAACGTGAAGTGGTCGACATCATGCGCCGTGACTTCCCCGGCCAATTCGTCGGCACCAGCAACGCGCACCTGGCCTATGAATTCGACCTGCCGCTGATCGGCACCATGGCCCACCAATGGCTGATGGTGCACCAGCAACTGGGGCGCTTGCGCGAAAGTCAGAACGCCGCGCTGGAAAACTGGGTGCGTGAATACCGTGGCCGCCTGGGCATTGCCCTGACCGACTGCATCAGCACCGACTTTTTCCTCAAGGACTTCGACCTGTACTTCGCCAAGCTGTATGACGGCCTGCGCCAGGACTCCGGCGACCCCATCGCCTGGGCCGACAAGGTACTGGCCCGCTACAAGCAGCTGGGCATCGACCCGATGACCAAGGACCTGATGTTTTCCGACGGCCTGAACTTCGAAAAATGCCTGCCGATCCTGCGTCACGTGCGCGGCAAGGCCAAGTTCGGCTTCGGCATGGGCACCAGCCTGGCCTGCGATGTGGAAGGCGTGGAACCGTTGAGCATCGTGATGAAACTGGTGCGGGTGCACGGCGAGCCGGTGGTGAAGTTCTCGGATGACCCGGTCAAGAACGTCTGCGAAGACGCCTCGTTTTTGCAGTACGCAGCACAGGTGTTCAATGTGGGCAATGTGGAGGTGTGACATGCAAGACCGTATCGCACAGGAACTGAACATCAATCGGCAGTTGGTCAAAGGCGGTGAAGCCAAGGAAATTCAACGGCGCATCGACTTCATCAAGGCCACCTTGCGCAGTTCGGGCGGCAAGGCCCTGGTGCTGGGTATCAGCGGCGGCGTCGATTCCCTCACTGCTGGCCGCCTGTGCCAACTGGCCGCCGAGCAATTGCGCAGCGAAGGGTATGCCGCGCACTTCATCGCCATGCGCCTGCCCTACAAGACCCAGGCCGACGAGCGCGACGCCCAGGCTTCCCTGGGTTTCATCACCCCGGACCAGGTCGATACCCTGAACATCGCCGCCAGTGTCGACGGCCTGATGGCCAGTCTCACCGCCAGCGAAGCCAGCGCGGCCCATGTCGACTTCATCAAAGGCAACGTCAAGGCCCGTGCGCGGATGATCGCCCAGTACGCCGTGGCCAACCTGCACAACGGCCTGGTGGTCGGCACCGACCACGGCGCCGAAGCCTTGATGGGGTTCTTCACCAAATTCGGTGACGGTGCTTGTGACCTGGCGCCACTGTCGGGCCTGACCAAGACCCAGGTGCGCCTGCTGGCCACGGCCCTGGGGGCGCCGGACAACTTGGTGCACAAACACCCCACCGCCGACCTGGAAGAGCTGGTGCCGGGCAAGCTGGATGAACATGCCTATGGTTGCTCGTATGCCGAGATCGACGCGTACCTGATGGGCGAACCGGTGAGCGAGCGGGTACGCCACATCGTGG
>Ga0105244_10000739_pt1 | contig 27971 bp, 13 predicted proteins | sample KBSM44metaG_FD_80423 | JGI IMG/M metagenome (GOLD analysis project Ga0105244, IMG submission 80423) | Miscanthus rhizosphere microbial communities from Kellogg Biological Station, Michigan, USA - KBS M4-4 metaG | ecosystem: Host-associated > Plants > Roots > Rhizosphere > Soil | place... | reverse complement strand
TCGGTCACTTGCTTGACCGCTTCGATCTTGAATTCTTCAGGGTAACGCTGACGGCTCATGGCTCCTCCTATTTGGGCCTCATTATGAGGCTTGGAGGTGTCTACGAAACCAGGGGCGATTCAGACAGTGCACTCGACTCTGTCCGCTGGGTCAGCACTAGCGCTACTGCAGAGCGGCTCTATGAAGACTTAGCGAGCAAGCTGGACGACAATGATCGCCTTTTCGTCACGAAAGTAACGATTGGAAATCACTATGGGTGGTTAGATAGCGACGTTTGCGATTGGATTCTCGCGCATATCTGATGACGGTCACGTATAGGGACGCTCAGCCAAGGACGCCCCTTCAAGTCAGAGAGGACAGTGCTATCACGCAAAAACGGCCCGCAGGCCGTTCGCAGCAATGCAACCTGGACGCTATCAAGCCGCCGCAGGCGTACCGCACTCAGAGCAAAATCGAGAGCTTTGAACCATGCTGGCATTGCAGTTACCGCACGTCTTTGCATTCAAAGCCATGATCGCTTTTTGGCGCATGTAAGCGAGTTGCACCACGCAAGGCACGGTTACTCGGTAGGCAGGACTCGCCAGATCTGCAGCTGTCCAGAGGGCAGTGATAGCCCAGCCAATCGGGCCAATCGCGACACTGATTGTCCGCATCATCTGACCGGTCACGGCGAAGGACAGCCCCTTGCCCAGGATGGCTTTTGCAATGGCGTTTGCGACGATGGCCGCGAGTTTGTAGGTGGCGAATCCACCCGCTTTCGCAGCGCAGATCGTGGCAATGGCGGCAGCGGGCCCTGCGGTTGAGAAACTGCTTGCACCCAGCTCATCCAGGATGACCTTGCGCTCTTCTTCTGACATCTGCTCAAAAGCCCGGGACAGGATCTTCCCGAGGATTTCCTGCTCAATGACGTTGATAGGGTCTTTGCCGAAATTGACCTTAAGGTGCTTGGCAACGTCTTCGACGATTTCTTGGTAAGGCACACCGTCTTTACGGAACAGGTTCAGGATGGAGTTGCCGCCGAACAGGCGAATTTCCTTAGCGATCAACTCACGATCCCCTGCTGAGTATCGACCGGCATCACGTGCCGCAACCAGGCGCTTGCAGACATCTCCATCCAGCGCCAGGCGACCCGAACCGTTGTCGGTCAGGTAGTTCACCAATGCGCTGATGTCGTCGACATCGGAGATAGCCAGAAGCTTTTCAATGTCAGTGGTCGAGATCACGTCTTGCAGGTTCATGCTTGATTTCCTTGGTCGATGATACGAGCGCCCATCACGATGCAAAGCGGCAGTAATTGGGCATAGATTCCGTCTTGGAATTTGGGGTGCATAGGTAACGCGGCAGTCGTCAAAATGCCCTGCTTCACCCTGCGCTGGGTTGGTGTCTCTACGTCGAACTCATGGCGGTGTTTGACGCCGATGTGCTCCGCCATCTTCAGGACAGCATTGGCTCGGTTCAGGGGGTTGCTCTGGGACGCTTGCCCGAGCTCACGAGCCATCGCGTCAAACTGCTCGTTGTTGATGGTCTGGGCTACCGTGACCAAGCCATGTGCGAGATGCAGCCAGTCATCCTCAGTCATCAGCAAAAGCGCTGGCGAGATGTTCAGCGAGGCCGCGAGCCGGCAAAGGGTCTCCAGATCTGGATTCGCTTCAGACTCTTGCGTCAGGTATTTGCTGATCGTGGAGCGAGCTACGCCAGAGGAATCGGAAAGAAGTTGTTGGCTGAGTTTCTTAGGCTTGCCGTCTTCGCGGCTGCCGGCGACCTGCATTGCTCGTAGTAGATTGGTGCTCAGGCCCTTTTGTGCCTTCTTGCGAATCTCGGTTCCGTGAGTAGGTGTTGAGAGCGATGTCATATAGCCAATTCCCTTATGGTGGCGCAATGATATCTATATACGGATCCGAGTCCAGTCGTAATCGCCCTCTCACTCGGTCAATGTGAGAGAAAATGAAAAACTGCCCGCACAGGAGGGCAATTTCCAGCAAGCAGCAGCGCTCGCTTGATCTATCCCATGAGGGGTGCCGATTAAAGCCAGCACGATACCCCATGTGTCATGAGCGCGTTCGGTCAGTGTCGTTTGATTGGGAAAAGAAGACTTCGACTGACTATCTCGGGGCGTGGGAGCTTGCTCGTTCGCCCTTGGTGACGCGCCCCATTAGGTTGCTACAACCAAAGCGGGGCGACGGTTCGACTGTGGATCAAGCAGGTTGATGACGTCTGGCAGGCTAAAGCCGTACTCACCCAGCAACGTACGCAGCTCGGTCTCTCTCAGCCATCGTCGCCTGTTCCCTCCGGTACTTACCAGTGTATCGCCGAAGCTGACCTGAAAAGCCTCCCGAACGTGCTTGCGCTAACCGAAACAGCGCCGTGCCAGGCCAGGCACCACGGGACATACGAATCACCAGAGAACATCAGAGTCGCATCGAGAAAGACCAGCACATTCAGGCCACTAAAATTCCTTGCCTGGACGCAAAACGATAGCAGGCTATCTATTTAAGGTTAAGCAAAATCTCCTATCAACGGTCAATAATCCCTTTGTCGCATGACACCTGCTGAGCCATTCCCGCAGCATGAATGGCGGCCCTACACCTCTCATCAGTTGAAGTGAAGATGTGCTACTACCGAGTTGTAGACATCTGATGACCTGGTCGCTTCCAACTACCCAAGTTTTCGCATCCTGACACGAGTTTTTACAAAGCAAGGTCGCGTGAATGCTTTCACCAAGCAGACAGTGACAGACGTGGCTAGCCGGAAAACCGCTCATGTAGTAGCGTTCAGCCATTATGCTCAGCTTCAAGTTCATAACCTTGCTGACCCGCTTTCGTAGCTTGTTTCTCCTCCGCCTGAATGCCATTTCCGGTGTGTTGAGGAGACCAGCCATTACCCCTATCTGATATGGACATCAAATGCCAAATCTGATTTGCACCGCTAATATTGATGCGTCACTGATTGATCAGTTCTCCGCCCAAGGCATCGGTTTCCCAGACCAAACCATGCTAAGCCCCGAAACGGGTGAGCCTGACGCCTCCGTGCTTGAACGGATGATTGGCATGAGTCGGGCCTTTCGGCGACTGCAGACCAAGGTGAAGCCTGGTGCGCGGTTAATGGATTTTCAAAAAACCTCCACCGGTCGCCTGAAACTCCTCCTCAAAGACTTATACAACTGCCATCAACGCATACTGAAGAAGTCGAAGGGGAAAGACAGCATCAGCAGCTGGGAATGGGTCATTTTCCTTGAGGTTGACGCAGCATGGTATGAACCCACTAGCAGGGTCGCCCAACGCTTCAGTGAGCTTTCCCAGGAAGATCAAGAAGCACTGGATGCCATGCTGGAAAAGCGGCTGGACTGGCTCGAGACATCAAAAGGCTGGGAGGCCGACGTTCGAGATTTCATAAAGGCTCGCTCATACGTAAAGCAGCTGAGTGGCATGGTAGGGATCCTGCTCGATCAGCTGACGCAATGGGACGGGCTCAGCGAAGACGAGAAGCAGGTGTTGGCAGACGGCGCTTACGCTGTTGCCACACCTTTTGGCAACGAGATCCTTGGCATCTTCGTGACGCGCCAACCAGAGTTGATGACGTACTACTCGACCATGCTGGAAGACGAAAGGAAGTCCAAACAGGCTCTCGAGGATGCACTCGAAGAGCTGCCAGATCTGCCCGAGACGAACACCGAACCTCCCGTTGCTACGCCGCTAAGCCTGTTTGATCTCTACAGCGAGCTCTTCCAGCTGGCGGAACAGGCTAAATCCGATTCGAGCAACCTTCGCTATGCGGAGCAAATCGAGGCTCTGATCACCTCGAACCTTCCTCGCCTGAAAGAAGAGTACTCACTCAGCGATGACACCGTTCAAAAAATACTGACTGAGTGCATTGATGTCCTGATCAAGATCGGTAGAGAACTGTCACTCCAGATTTTCGATGACGATGAGTTCCTATGCGCCTTCAAGGCCGCCTGGCTGGAGTACTTCAACAAGCGCTTACAGGAGGAGGTACCGGACACGTTCCTGGCTGATTTAACCGAAGAACGAGAGGCAGAATCGAAAGGAATCAAATCCCGACTCCAAGAGGCGGAAGCGCTTTGCGCCCAAATCGAACATGACCTAGTAGGCTTCAACGAGAAGCTCAAAGCTGCCAATTTCCGTGAGAAAAGCGAACTGCGCAGCAGCATCACCGAGGCTGAAGAGTCTCGCGCGAGAAACCACAGGGTGCAGCAAGAGGTCGAACAGGAAGGCTGTGATCTGCTGCTACCTCCCGGCTACCAGCTCGAGACACTGGATGCTGATGGTAACGAGTTTGTACTTACTCCCGATGCCTATCACCCCTCAGCTAAGATCGCACTTAAGGCATGGTCAACTGCCCCTTCAGGTGACCTGACGCCCTCTACCCTACTCGTTCATCCCGAACCCGAAAGCGAGTTGATTGCTGATGACCTACAGACGATCTCAGCGGTCGAATCGGAAATGGCTGAAGCTGAGACGAGCGATGAAGAGCCAGACACCCTTGACGAGCCTCAACAAGTCGCTGAACCCGAACCTATCGAGCCCCCTCAGCTCGATTCTGAGCCTGTAGACGGCCCAGTTGTTGAACCTGTCTCCGAGACTGATGAACAGGCAGAAGAACATAATCTGGCCTCAAGTCTCATCGAAGTCGCCGCCGTGGAGGAGCCTGACGAGTTCATATCGGCTGATTCGGCTGAAGATGACGTCAACATCTCTCAGTTTTTCAACAAACCAACGGAAGCGCGGGAGCGACTGGAGCATTGCCAGCAAACAATGGATGTCGTTCCCGCCATTGCCGTCGAGAACATCGCCTTGCTTTGGATGAAGCGTGGCGAGCTTCCTCTAGCCAGCAAGACGCTGGAAATCGCTGGGCGATTGGGTCTTGCAGGTGATCTGTTATCGCTGCCACTGGTTCAGGCCGCGTACCACGGCATGCATGTTTGGCGTGGCGATACTGCAACCGTAACTCGGGTTCAACAGAACCTGCACCAGCTTTCTTCGGAGATCATCGAGAGCTGGATCTATCGACGCCCAGGGGGACGCGTTGTTCCCTATTTGGTGTTCGCCGCCACCCTGCAGCCGACGCTGTTCTTCGGCATGATGACCAACGCACCACGCCTGCTCGCATCCATCCTGAACAACTTCGACGGCCCCGTTTCCAGGCTGATCGAAGAAGTCGTCGACTTCTCCAGCCACAATACCCGGATGGATGTGGACACCCTCCGGGAGCAGCCAACAACCAATGACAAGGACGCGCGAGACAAGCGCGCAGCACGCCTTGTTGAATGGCAAGACCGCATCCAGAACAAACAAACTGGCTGGGCCCCAGCACGCAAAGCGATGAAAGAATGCTTGGCGCGCGCCGATTTTATTCTCACCTACGAGAGCATCATCAAAGATGATGCGTCGCGGATCGACGAGGTTCGTGCGTTTGCGGATCTGTACCGAGACAAGGACGAACAGTTCCGTCTCATGACTGCTGAAATTCATAAGGTGATGAACGAAAGCACCGCAGCTCCGCAAATCGAAGGCAACGCTCGGAACTGGTTCCTGCGCTCGGTCGACGAGATCGTGGAGGTCGCGGATGAATGGGTCGAAGTTCATAGCCTGTTGGGACAGCGCACCAGTGAGGTCAGCAAGTTCGCCCCACGCTTCCTCACAATGCTTTCGGCAGCCTCCGCTCACTTAGAGGAGCGCTACCAGAACACTGATGACCCAGAACAGCTTGCTGGTCTGCGCCTCGCCATCGCCGTCCTGCAACGCATCAATAGAGTGGTGGAGCGCAATGAAGAGACCATCTGGGAGGTCTCGCGGATCAACGGTTGGCTTCAATGGCCAACTGAGTGGCTTGCCACCTCAACAGATGACAATGCATCCCACCAGCTTGCACTGCTGACGAAACTGCTTGAGGACGGAATGAGCGATCTGGAGCTCGCCGACCAGGCTCTGGAGCGCAAGAATTTCCGCCATGCATTGCTTCTTACGCTCAACTATCAAGATTCGCACAAAGGGTCGATGACTGAGAGCATCGAGGCGATCAAGCGAGCCTTCTCGGAGGAAGTGCACCAGTGCAACGTCCGAAGCGACATGCTGAGGGGGTTGTTGGATCACGCCAACATTGCCTCACTGATCGACGATGAGCGGCATTACCAACTGCGCGGCGAGCTTGAGCATCTTCAGGATCAGCTCAAGAACCTGAGAGCACTGGATGACCTCGGCGAGATCCATCAGAGCTTGGACACGCTTCAATCCAGCATCGAAACCAAATTCGCTACTAAGAAGGAGCGCCTTGAGGAGGCTCTGGAAGCCCTGGTCAATCAAACGTTAGTAGATCGCGGCGTAGAATGGGTGCCTTCATCCTGGCTTGAGCAGATCCGCGCAGCGCTAAATGCTCATGACACGACCGTAGTCGAGGAAATGCTTGAGCACTTGAAGCATTCCCTGGATAAGGGGGAGCCCCTGCAGAGTGATACTGAATCGGGTACCGAGCTGCTAAAACGCTTCCTCCTCCTGGAGCCCCAGCTGTATTCGGTTTTGAGTGACAGTCACAACCCACGTGAAGTGATCCGCCACTTATCGAGCGCAAGGTTGCGTGGCTTGTCTCTGGAAACGATTCCGTCCTGCTTCAAGCTGGCTATTGAAGACCTGATCAGCCTACGACGCCGCGTCAAATCGTTGGACAAGGTGACCTACGAAGAGCTGGTGCATGTTCTTTGCGCACTAGGCTTGGACGCCGTCACCCCTGCGTTCAACAACTCGACCTTGATGCGTACTGGCTTTGTTTCCAGGGGACGTATTGCCCACCTCACCCTCGCTGTAAAGTGGCGGGACACTGGGCGAGGAATCGTGTTCTTCGATCAAAAATCGGAAGTGCAATCCATAAATGTGCTGCTCGCAAACTCCGAGTGGACGCTGTCTGAACTTCGGACACTGCTCACTGAGCAGACTCAGTTCCTGCACGATCGTACAGTACTTATTTCAACGCGGGAGCTCTCGAATGATGAGCGTAACGAGTTGGCCAAGTTCTCCAAGCAACAGCGGCATACGCTGCTCCATGTCGATCCCGTCCTTCTAGCGATGCTCGCCGGCCTTGGCGATTCGGATCACCAACGCCTCAAGACCTTCTTGCAGCTGAGCTTGCCATGGACATTCAGCAACCCTTACACCGGTGAGCAAATGCAGCCGGCACCACCTGAAATGCGTTATGGGCGACAGAACGACGTCAAATCCCTGATCACCATGCGCAACGGCGCAGCCATGATCTTCGGCGGTCGCCAACTGGGTAAAACGACGTTGCTGAACGAAACTCAGCGACGATTCCATAACCCTGATCAACGCCACCATGCCTTCCTGTTCCAGATGGATGGAGACCTGGATCGCGCGAATTTGTCTGGCAACGAACTGGAAAAACACCGTAATCGCGTCTGGGCGAACATTTACAGCGCTGCTGTGTCTTCCGGGATGGTTAAGGAAGCGCATGGTCTCGACGCAGGCCGAATGAGCGATGCGCTGCGCGAGTATTTCGCGAAAGAAAACCCTGACGCACTGATGGTCTGCCTCGACGAGATCGACCCGATTCTAGGACTTGATGCTGCCAACGGCTTCCGTATTTTCCGTGAGCTCAGTGGTCTCGTTAACAACAGCAATGGCCGCTTCAAAGTTGTGATTGCTGGCCTCGAGAACGTTCGCCGATTCGCAGACGCGCCGAACTATCCATTGCATCAACTTGGCAGCGCGATCCAGGTCTCGATCATGAGCCCGGCAGAGGCCCTGCAACTCATTCGCGAGCCGCTTGGCCATCTGGGTTATGAGTTTGAGTCTCCCTTGGTGATGAACAGGATTCTTGTCGAAACGAATCGACATCCCGGCCTGATCCACATCATCTGCCATGAGCTGATCCGCACCTTGAACGCCCGCCACAGCAGTCGGGTTGGGTCGATCGTCATCACAGCAGATGATATCGAACAGATCCGAAAAGATGCAGGGATTCGGCAGCTCATCTGCGACCGCTTCGACATCACGCTTAACCTTGATCTGCGCTACAAGCTGATCGCGTACAGCCTGATTTCACATAGCACCAGTACCTTCTCGCCTAGCCTCGCTAAGTCTATTGTGCGGGAGTGGGCTCCACACATCTTCGAGCCAATGACCGATGCACAATTTGAAGCCTTCCTGGACGAACTGTGTGGCCTCGGTGTTTTGCAGCAAACGCGGCGTCGGGAGGGTGGCAAGGAGTACGCTCTGCGCAACGCCAACATCATGAACCTGATTGGCGGCCAGCAGCGAATTGAAGACAAGCTGTTGGATGCTGTTGATGCAATCAACGAGAACGACACACTCTCAGCGCACGCGTTCCCTGGCAACGCTACTCGGCCCTCACCCTTGACGCTGCGAGACGAGAAATTGCTCATCAGCGAAGAGGTGCGGGATAAGCCTACGTTCGGAGCCATTGAGGCACGCTCCTCGAACTACTCCGTGGGCGTTATCACCGGCTCCGAAGCTCTGGGACTCAACCCTCAGTGGATGATTGAATCGCTCTTGGCAATTGGCGAAGAGGAGCCGGCGCTCAACGCGAACCAGACCTCCGGTCGTTACTTCCCTGCCATTAAGAAAGACACCGAGCTGGCCAACGCCAGTGAATTCAAAAAGCTGTTGGTCGATAGCATCATGGGTGTCCAGGCCCTGCGCAAGCACATCATGCTGTTTGTGGATATCACTGGTGATCAGCCCATCAGCATGACGTTGGACTTGCTTGACGTAGCCCATGAGGCGCGCCTGATTACCAACGCCAAACGCAATCGCGTTCGTGTCATTTTCCTCATGTCACCACGCGCCCTGTGGCAATGGGAGTCTCATCCACAGCTGATTGAAGGTCGCGAGGCCATGCAACCCTTCATCGCCCTGGATGTGTGGAAGAAGACAGCTCTGGTTCACCTACTGAACAAGCTTGAGCTTGAAAACACCTCTACCTCAACCAATACGCTGCAAGACTTCAGTCAGGGCTGGTACTTCTCCCTAGACAGGCTGCTGGCGGCCAAGAAGAAGAAGCCAGAGGTTGTGAAGGTAAACGGCTTCGGTTTGGCTTACACATCGCTGCTTCAGGCCAAATCCAAGAGCATGGATGAATTCCTTGGCAAAGCGGGTGTTACTGCCGTGAGCTGGGCACGGCATGTGTTGAGCGCACTGTGTGAACAGGAGCGCTTTGACGAAGAAGATGTCGAGCTGCAGCTCATGGACTCGTATGGTGATGTCAATCCACAACAAGCGCTTCGTTGGTTGACACGTTTGCGCCTGATAGCGCCATGCGAAGGCGTGACGAAGAAGAAATTCTATAAAGTCCCGGACAGCATCAAAGCTGCCCTGCTCGCTAAATCGCCGCAAGAAGCCAAGGCCTGATCATGACCCAGGAAAAACAAAGCCAATTCGGCTGGGTTCGGGCAATGGAAGGCGCTTGGGGTGCCGTTCCTGCAAGTGAACTGCTCCGCCCCGACTCCACGACGTGGCCTTCGATCAGCCTGACCGCTCCAGACGAAGCGGAGAGCGCAAGCTTCGCCGTTGCTGGGAGGGCACTTAAGTACGGTCAGTCCGTCGCAATCGCCCTCCCCCTGATGGGTGGCGAAGGGCTGACGCGTCTGATGGTTTACCTGCACCGTATCCGCCTGGACTCCCTGCAAGGAGGGATCCGCTCACCGTGGCTGAATCCAGGCAACATGGAGCGCTGCCCGGATATTGTCTTCATTTCGCGTCCACGAGCCGGATTCCACGATCTTTCACGGGTAGCCGCGTTGCGTGCCCGCGTGTTGCGCGCATCCGATTTGAAGCGCAACAGAGCCTCTGCTTCACAGACACTTTTGGTGGACGGTTCCACAGATGTCATGGAACTGGTAGAGACTATCAACAAGGGAAGCAAACCTTTCGTCTTGGTCGTGGATGGTACGCGAGGAGGCAACGAGAATGCCGCTGCGGTGGATAGCGCGCTGTCTGAAAGTTTCCCTGAAGTACCTCGAATCACGCTTTTCTCGCTGGGTGATAGCGAGGCGCTGGAAAGGATGCGCTCTAACGGAACGCGCAGCCACCTGTGGGTGATGCGACTGGGCGACAAAGCTGCGCTGACGCCAACTGCGCCCTTGGACGCCCGATTCCAGCTGACGGTAATCCAAGATCAAAGGGCAAATGCCGAGCTGATACAGCTCGCAGACCGCTTTTTCGGCCTGCGGCGGGAGCTGGATCGAAAGGACGCAGTGCTGAAGGAGCGCCTGGCGATCATTGGCAAAGTTTTCCGCAGCTTGAATGAGCTTCCCGTACCGCTCCCCTACTTGGAGAGCACACTACAAGCTGCTACTCGACCTGGCCTTTTCCCGATTCGCTGCCTGGAGCGATGGCTACAAATCGCCGACAAGGGAAGCTGTCTGTACGGTGAGTCAGATGTGGCGTCGCGCAATTTGATCAAGCAGCTGACGGCGCTGCACCAACTCTTTATGCAGTCCGTAACCGGCAAAGCAGGATGGTTACTGAAGCACCTCAAAGCGTCATGCGAACAGAATCGCCCCACACTGCTTCTGTGCGGCAGCCCTCATGAGGTCGCTGCTCTAGAAAACTGGTTTGACGATGAGCTTAGCGAAGGCTGGAGTGAGACCCTACAGATCACCGCAATGGACGGAGTCAAGGCCTATCGGCAGTACTCCGGGGCGGTCGATGAAGTCATCATCACAGGCATGCTTTGGCCAAATCGGCAGCACTGGTTAGCGACCCCATGCCGCCGCCTGACCATCCCCTCCTACGATTATGAGAGACCTTTTGTAGAGCGAATGCTGCATCTGTGGTGGTCGAAACACGGCGCTGATAGCCGGGTCGATGGCGACAAGCTGACACACTGGCAACTCGGCTGGTCTGATCGTAGATGTGATGACTCAGACACTCAGCCATTGTCACTTCCACTGGAAACAGCCATACACCCTGATTGCAGTCAGTACCCGCCTAAAACGCGCGAGGTCTCCATCCCGTTGGCGATTGAGTTCGACGATTGGTTGGAGTTGCTGATGGAGCAACCCGTGGAACCTTCCACCCCCGCTCAGAGTGGCGAGACAGTAGTGCCGGATCTGGTGTGGATAGCGCTTCAAGACCAGGTGACAGAGTTGCCTTGGAGCAAAACACGTCCGGTGCTCGTGCTGCGGGAGGAAGAAATTAACCCAACACTTCCGGATGAGCTTGTTGAAGGCGATCAGATCATCCTGCTTCGACACACCGATGAACGCATCGCCACCCAGGAAAAACTCTTCGAGATGGTGGCCCTCTCCGAGGGGATGCAGCAGCTCCTCAGGTCGGCCAATCGCTGGAGAACCATGGTCGACAACGTCTCAGCCCGCCTCACAGTCGCTCAAGCGCAAATTCAGCTGCGTAAGGACAAGGTGAAGGTATGCGACGCAACGGTAGGCAACTGGTACCGGCACAAGGTCTATGGGCCCCGTGACCGGGGAGCGGTCAAAGTGTTCGCCCGTCTCTCCGGGGCCAAAAACCCAGAGAGATCTGCGCTCTACGTTTCGAATGCCATCGAGCAAGTACGCATCGCCCATCAGCAGGTTGGTAAACAGCTGCGCAAAGCCATTCTGGAGCGAGGCGCTGGAGCCACGACTGTCGAAATTGGTCAGCTTACATTGGACGGTCGGGCATTCGACGACATGATCGAATTAGCAGTGGTGAGGTCGATCAGAACAGAAGCCACGCAAGTCATCGTGACAAAAGAGGATGGCTTGGTCGATATCGCCAACGAAGTGGTGGACACCCATCCAGGGCGAATCCACATGACCACTCCTGCCATCAAGTCACTGCGTGACTCGGTCTATCGCGACCACGGTAAATTTCGAGCCTGCCTGTCGTTGATGGCCACTAAGCTCTACGACCACTACAGCCAGAAATCGGGCCGACTTCATGACGTGCTTGAGCACTTCAAGCTGGAGAGCATCGACTTTGAGCCCAAAATGTCACCCGTGACCATGGGCATGTACGCGGACAACCGCAAGTACAAGGGCAAGCCTGCAAATATGAACAGGCATTTCTGCCTCGGGAATGCCCGAGATCCTGCACGCACCCTACGCATCCATTTCGACTGGGATGCCGACGACAAGCTGCTAGTTATCCATCACGCCGGCAAACACCTGGAAACCACACAATCTTAAGGACAAACCATGGCTCTCAATTACCGCCAAGAGATGGGCCTGACGGCAGCATTTCTTGAAGAGATGCGCTTGCGACTGAGTGACAAGGATGTAGATGTATTGCCGGCAGACGGCAAGCTTTATCACGGCATCGAGCCCAGCCGAGTCAGCTTGGTTGGCTGCTTGGGCGCAGCACCCGACCCAGAATACACAGGGCCGCAGCCTCCTAACTCAATCGGCATCGTGCTATTGGTTTCTCCCGACGAAGAGGGCTGGATCAAGTGCGAGCTGAGCGGCCAGTTCGACGTAGTGCATCGCTATATCCCTGACCTGCGTGTCATGGAAGAAAACCTGGTGCTTGATTCAGGCTTACCAAGAAAGAGCCAGACGCTGCCACTGGCCTTCAAGCGATATACGGTAAGTTTCTCGTCGATCATGCTTGAGCTTGATCCCAACAAACCTAACGAGTGGGTGTCAGGAAAAGCGGAGATCTCGGCAAATCTGATTGCGGAACAGCAGCGATGGATTACCGACCCCAGGATCATGCGACGCTGCCATACGAATGCGAACGGGAACGCCAGGTTCGGGTTCAACTGGAGCGACACCGCCATGGTCGACCAGGCAAGCCTGAACCGAACAGTCCATGAGCAGATCGTCAGCGACCGCAGTGCAATTCTTAACTACGCGATAAACCTTCGCGCTCGCCTACGCCCAACCCCGTCTGCATTTGGTACGAATGCCCTCGGCAAATTTCTGCTGGAAATCTTCCTGGAGAACCAGACCACCACCGATCATGCTCGGGCGTTTGGGGTCGACTCTCCCTACCTGCTGGATGCCCGCCTGGTCACCAAGCTCGTTGCCGGAGAAGCCTACGAGGTACCTCACCGCTTGCAGCCAGAAGAATACCGCTACCGGGACAATGACGGCCTTCCAGGCTACGGGATCAGCTGCGCGGTGGTTGAGGTACAGAAGAAACTGTTCAAGACCGACGGGATGCCAACCTTCGCTCAACCCCGTGTAGAAGCGCCGTCGCCTGCTGAAGTGGGAATGGACTGCGCCCCAAGCTATGAAATGCTCGCTCGAGACCCGCTCCTGGTGTGCGACAGCTTTTTGCGAACGCAAGAGCGCTATCTTGATCAATGGGCTGTACGCATCAGTGCCCTTGAGTCAGCGGGGTTGATGGAGGACAAAGATGTCGCCATTGCTGACCGCAAAGCCTTCTTGGAGGAAACAAGCCGAATTCGTGACGGCGTTGAGCTATTGCGAAACCATGCTGATCTACGGCAGTGCTTCCAGTGGATGAACGAAGCCATGGGCGCGGCCATTCGGATCCAGGGGAAAAAGTTCACCGGATGGCACTTGTTCCAGCTTGGATTCATCCTCTCGCAAGTACGATCGATTTACGAACGGCACGCTACCCCTGCTGAGTTGCGAGGCAGCATGGAAACAGCCGACGTACTCTGGTTCGCCACAGGTGGCGGTAAAACCGAAGCATACCTTGGCATCATCAGCATGGCGTTACTGTACGGTCGCCAGAAAGGGCGCGATTACGGCACAACGGCATGGCTTCGATTCCCCTTGCGGATGCTGTCCGTTCAGCAGTTCCAGCGACTCTCCTACGTTCTGGCCCAAACGAACATCCTGCGTCATCGCGAGCGTCTCGGTGGATGGCCATTCACGATTGGCTACTACACCGGCGAAGGCACCCCTAACCGAGTAAGTAGCACCTTTGGCGACGATGTACAGAAAGGCTTCCTGCCATCGTTCAGCGATGAGCGCCTAAAGTCGTACCAGTTCATCACGGACTGCCCCTATTGCGGTACTGCCGGCTCTATCGGCATTGCAACCGATATGACGCAAGCACGTATCAAGCATGTCTGCAGCAACCCTGAGTGCTGGTCGAACTGCGGAGCCGATCCAGGAGAGCATGGCCGAGGCATTCAGGGAGAGATCGGAATTTATGTCTCGGACGAGGAGTGTTATCGGTACCTTCCCTCGGTCATGGTGGGTACGGTGGACAAACTCGCCGTCATTGGCCACAACAATCGTTTCGTGAACTTCTTTGGCGGAGCGCGCTTCTTCTGCCCAGAACACGGATTCACGCAGCGATCCAAATGCGAGCACCACCGAATTGAGCAGCGAAGTGATAAATGGGAGGCCCTCGACTGCGGTAACAACACGCGCACTAGCGCAGTCAGGGTAGTCCCTGTCGCGCCCATGAAAGACCCTGGTTTTTCACTGCTGGTGCAGGACGAATTGCACTTGCTTCGTGAGTCCTTGGGCAACTTCGATGCCCATTACGAAACCCTACTCAGTACCTTGCAGATTAGCCATGGTGGTCGAGCACCCAAGGTGCTCTCCGCAACAGCCACCATCAAGGATTTTGAAGACCACATTCATCACCTGTACCTGCGCGACGCTGTTCGATTCCCAGCACCTGGGGTCAACCAGGGAGAATCGTTCTACGCCCGCAAAGCAACGGATGACGAGACAGGCTCACAGCTGATCCGACGATGGTTTGCCGGGATTCTTCCCATCGGTCGTGGTCGAGTTGCCATGAAAGCGGTAGCAGAGGCCAGCTCACGCTTTCTGGATCAAGTCGACGACTGGCGAGCCAAACTTGCAGCCGGTGACGCACCGTTGCTTCAGGCAATAGGGCTGAGTGCCAACCAGAGCCAGGACGCCCTACGCTACATAGAGAAAAACCTGAATACCGATCTGGTGTACGCCAACAGCAAGCGCAGCATCACCGAGATCATGCGCTACATGGAAGAGGTCAATAACAAGACCAGCCTAGAGCGTAAAGCTCGACTGCTGGACGGTGAGACTCGTTTGGACATGATCCTTGATGCCATTCGCCACGTTGAGACGAAAGATGCCGATGACAGCTGCCGACATATCATCGCGACCAGCGTCGTGTCGCACGGTGTCGACATCGCGGAGCTGAACTTCATGATCGTCGCAGGCTGGCCGAAGTCGACTGCAGAATACATCCAGGCCTCTGCTCGAAGTGGCCGTGTACACCCAGGCATCGTGCTCTGCGTGCTCTCGTCTCACCAACTGTTCGAGTCTGGTGTATTCATGAACTTCGGTGATTACCACACGTTCCTGGATCGCTTGGTGGATTCAGTACCGATCAACCGATTCGCGCCAAACATTATCGACCGCACGCTGCCGGGCGTGCTCTCTTCAGTTTTGCTGAACTGGGCACCCCAGCAAAAATGGGGCGTCGACTTGAACCACAAGGTGAACAATCTCGTATCGCTGTTGCGTAGCGACATCGGAAAAGCTGCAGTCGCGGAAATCAAAGCGGTAGTGATCAACGCGCTGCGCATCCCGGCTGCACTGAGCGGCAAGTTTGACTCACGCGTCATCGCAGGCTTCGACGCTGCACTGGTTTACCGGGTAGACAATGCGTTTTACGAACTGGAGCGATGGCCGGGAAGCAAGAACGAACAGACATTGAGCGAGGCGCTGGGTGACATCTTCGGTTATGCCCCATTCCGCTCATTCCGAGATATCGAAAACCAGATTCTGATCAAGCCAGTCAACAACGCAGCTGATCAAGTCTTCATGGCATTGGCCAGGTAAGGGGGAAGAATGGACAAGGAATATGTGAGCCGCAGTCGCCTTTTCAGGGAAGCCTTCCTCCCTGGCGCATTTACGCGCCTTCGCAACCAGGCCTATGGCCGCGTGATGGGGATCATCAACAACAGTGGGTCAGCGTTGGAGGGGGTTGATAAAGAACAGCTGCGCGAAGCTGTCCTGACCTTCGTAAATGACTGGGAAAGTGCAGGTGGCGCAGTCGACCCAACCTTCAGGACTGCTGCTGAAAAGAAGCGGCTGGAGATCCAGTCCCCCTCAGAAGTCTCTGTTTCGCCAGCCCCGCTGATCCTTAGCTGCAAGCGGTGCAAAGTGCTCGATTTCTATGACTCGCGCGAGCCAGAAGATCGTACGCTTTCCAAGATGCAAGCGAGGATCAAGGAGCGTCATGGCAGAACCTTCATCGCGTGCAAACGCCAAGGTTGCTCAGGGGAAATGATTCAGCTGCCATTCGCTTCCGTACACCGGTGTGGGCATGCCAGCCCCGTACACATCCCGCACATTGCTCGCCGCTTTCCCAACATTGGCTACCGTGATGCCGGCTCGTTCTTCCACTCATCGTTCTTCGATGTAGATTCGAACGAAAAGCTTGCCGGTACATTTCAAGACGACTGCCCGGCCTGCAGCAACCAGTTTGCAGCCGAGATTCAAAAACGCGGGACGCCTCTCACGAGCGGTGAGTCCTTCTACGCCCAGAGCACCCAGTACATCGCTCTGAGCGAAGATCGAGGCAAACTCATTTCGCGCATCCTGCAGTGCTTGCAGGACGCTCAAGTAGGCACAGGGGGCTCTGCCCAGGACGTCTCCGAAGGCGTAGCACTGGCGTTGCTGAAGAAAATGTCGGGGCGCGAGCTCGAGCAAAAGCTGTCCCTGCTGCTCTCTGCAAGCATTGGGGATGAAAATGAGCAAGCCGCTCTGCGCAGGCAGTTAGAGAAGAAGAAACTCAGCATCGCGAAATATGAGGCGATGGCAGAGGACGACGAAGATCTGGCCGAGATGCTCGACTCCACCCGAAAAGAAGTGGCCGTGATCGAGGGCAAGCTCGCGGCCTCTTCAGGTTGCTTCAGTGCGGCACGCGATCTGATACCGGAGCTCACTACACTGATCGAGCTGGTCGGCAACCGACGAACGCTGGAAGCCGTCTTCCTTCCCCATGACGTTCAGGGTAGAACGATCGAGCAGGAGATCGAAGAAACCTCAGATAGCGCGCAAAAGGATGCGCTCGCCATTCAATGGCAAAGTGTCCAGGATCGCTATGGAATCGACTCGATCACGCACATCCCAGACCTTCGAGTGGTATTGGCAACACTGGGCTATACGCGAGAAAGAAGCGGGCCGTCGGTCAATCCTGATGCCCCACCTGTAGTACTCAACGCCTTCGCTGATCGCGTTGACGAGGCCATGAAAGGTAAAACATCCATCTACGCGATGTCCGCAAAAACGGAGGCACTCTGGATCCGCCTGGATCCACGCAAGGTACTTCGCTGGTGTATCGAGTCTGCATACCTCGAGTCACCAGGCGATGACGTGCTCAGCGACAAGGCTCGCAGCCATGCGCATCTGCTGAGTCACTACCATGTCCTGGCGATGCACCCGGGCAAGGCTGCGAGGGAGATCCCGTCACGCAATCCCGAAGAGGGAGCGCCATTCAACCTCCTCCACTCAATCAGCCACTCACTCATGCTGACCGCACGCCGTCATACAGGCTACGACTCCAAGAGCATCCAGGAATACCTGATCCCCATGGACTTGTCGGTCATTCTGTACGTCTCATCTGTCCAGAACTACACGGCTGGCGGCTTGTTAACCTTGTTTCAGCACTACCTGCAACCCTGGTTTGACGACGCGAGCATGTTCGCATTCAACTGCGCATTTGACCCCGTTTGCACAGATGTTGGTAACTCCTGCAGTGGCTGCGTCCAGATCGAAATCGGTTGCGAAACTTTCAACCAAGGCCTGTCCCGGGCCTACATCCACGGCGGCCCTGCCAATCGCGAAAGCTCTCTGATCATTCGCAAAGGCTACTGGGATAAGACGGCGTGACACAGTAGAGGACGTCCAGGGGGGCGGAGCATGAATGCCGGCCTCCTGCGCCCTGCCTTAGCGCTGTACTGATGTCAGAGTGTTACGCTTACCACCTGACATTCAGGAGCGATGTAATGCTTGTAGAGTTCGACCTAAATCAGAACGACAGGGACGCGCTTTTGCGCCATTGCCAGTCATTCGTACCATCCAGTGGAGACACCAGAGAAGACCGAAGGCTAGCTGATGCTTTAGAGGCCTTGGCCGATGCACTAGAAAATGCCGAGCAGCAATCTGGGTCGAGGTGAGTTCTCAGCGAACTGACGCTCAATGGAAGACATGAAGGACTTCACGCAGCGCCTGCTGCTGATAATCACTCGTTGCCTTGAAGCGCGCTTCCGCCACTACTCTGAGTCGCTCAACTTCTTCAGTCGAACGGCCCTCAGCCTGGGCTTCATGGTAAGCCTTCAGAGCCTCTAGAGCCTCCTGCATGAGCGGCTCACCCGCCTCGATTACATCCTTCATCTTTACTTCGTCATTGTTTCCAGCGGCCTCCTTGAGCATCACAATCCCACATCCATGGCCAGGTGAGCCTCCATCAGGGATTCAGTCGCTGCTGTAGAATTGAAAACCTGCTGGAGAAGGTACCGGTACAAGTGCGTCCTCAGCGCCATTCTGACCTCAACATAGCTGCAGGATCCTGATTCCACCTGCAGGCGTCGACGGCCATGCGGATCTTGTGATAGTACGCGCAGTGCGTCCACTCCAATCTGCGCTACATGCAAGCGCGTAACTGGTGAATACCCGGGACTACGGCGGTATGCGCGCAACGCCTCTTCAACCAGAGCGGAGAGCGCCGTTCTGCCGTACAGCACCTGCGCAACACGCCACACTTCCTGCTCAACCTGCAGATCCAAAAAACACTCTCCAAAGGGCGCTTCGAGCGATCTATTTTCCATGTCAAGCCAGTCCATTTTTTAAAAATGGAGCGATATGCGGGCCACCGCATCACTGCGAATCCCCTCTTTTCGGCCAGTCGAAGGGTATCAGTGCATCCCCCGAGATCTTGTTCCAACGCTTACGAGTAGCGTCGACATAACGCTTGTCATCACCGAAGAACGCATGCTCGATCAGCAGCACTTGCAAGCCCTTCTGCTCAGCAGTCGCAGTGAACAAGAAGTCCAGGTGCTTGCGCATGGCCGAGACCTCCTCATTTTCACCTATATCAGACTCATCTTCCCCACGCTGTGGGTAGTAAGGTCGGCTTATCTGGTCAAATGCAAGGAATGCAGGCACCGGTGCATTCACCTTGCCAAGGTACTTCTGGATAGCGAAGGAAAGCGCTATATGGATGGCCAAGTAGTTTTCATCCGAGCCGGCATCAGGCAGCCTCAACACAGCACCGGTATCCTTCTCGATGATCGCGATATCCGGCGGCTTGGACGAGAACTCAAGCTCAGCACCGATACAAGGCTTCACCGTCGGTAGCACAGCGAAGGCTTCGGACAGATATTGAGAGATCTTGCGCTCGGCGCGGGATACCAGGAATTGCTTGGAATCACCATCCAAGAGGCCCTCCAGCGCTTGAATCTGCTCACGCAGAACCTCAAGGTCGGGGCCAGGCATCGGCGTCGAAGGGTAGATCTCCATGAACTGCTGAATTCTACCCGTCAGCTGCACGCAGTACTGAGCAAGACTGTCTAGCTTTTTGGCTTCCTCGCTCTGCCTGATCCACGTCTTGATACGCTCATCGACACCGTTGAGCGTGAGATTCAGTCGGGAGAGCTCCAGCTGCAACGAGTCTTCATGCTCCACGAACCGTGGACGGACATTCTCGACGGCCACGGTTTCTGAACGCACGATGTTCATGGAGCGTTGGATGGCCTCAGCAATCGCTACACCGCGCTCACTCGGCGTATCGCACACAGGACATGCAGTGGCCGCTGGCTGAAGGTGTTCAGCAATCTTCAGTTTCTCGTACTGTCGGCGTACCGCGCCCTCAAACTCAACCATATCCTGCAAAGTCTTGCGGGTCGCCCGGGACTTACGCCGGACGTTTTCGATATCGCCAAGCAGGCTACGGCGCTGCGTATAAAGGCTGCTCAGCTCGGTCTCTTCTGGGTTTTTGCCCGCTCCGGGCTCTGCATTCTTGATACGAATCAAGGCAGCTTCCAGCTCACTCTCGGTCGCAGTGTCCGATGGGGAATCACACAGCCCATAGTGATGAGCATCCAGCAACAACCGCATGGCGAACTTCTTGTAGTCGCTGCTGGTACCCCGCTGGTTCTTGAGCTTGCGCTCCTCGCTCTCAAGCTTTTTACGAAGATCACGCAGCCGCCGCTCCTGCAGCACGGTGTTTTCGTTCACCGCACCCAAGAAGTAGGGCATGGTTTCAATAATGTTCAGCGCCTCGTCGGCTTGATCAAGCCCATGCAAGAGTGCCGTTTCGTTGTAGATGACATCCTTAGGGACAAACATGTACGCCGTCGCATGGCGCACACTGGGCCGCCATTTGCGGGCTGTTGGATCATTTGAGGACTCTGGCAAGCCCCCGATGCCGAATGCCCGCTCGATGAACGCCTTACCGGCAGCGATCGTGGTGGCGCCCTGCAACTCTTCCAAAGTGCAAGGAATGGGAAGATCTCGCCCATTGCTCACAAACATTCGAGTACTGGTGGTCTGCCCTACAGGTGGAATCAGACGAGCAGTGATCATCTGTGCGTCACCCATCACCCACTTCAAGCCAACCGCAACACTGTGGCGTTTGACATGGGCGGCTAGCTCACACTTGCTCGAGCCAAGGCAGTAGTCGATCGCCTTGATCAACGTCGACTTACCCGTACCGGATGCACCGGTGATGATGTTCACCTCTCCTGGTTTCAGGTCGAGTATGCGAACCCTTCCGCCTTCGCCGATGAAGAAAATGTCCGAAATGTTCCAGCGGCTCATAGCTCCAGGCCCATCATGTCGAATGCCGTCCTTGTAGAACCTGCCGAGGCTATCCAGCAGCCCAGGCGGTCAATGTTCTTGAAAATTTGCTGAGTGTTCTCGCTGAACTGCTTCGGGAGATATTTCGGCACAGCCTCGGCACCGGGAACCAATCGCCCCTCTGTATCGATCGTCAGCAGATGGCTGAAGCAGGCAAAGCGGATCGCTTCGGTCACGATATCGAGCGAACCGTTTATACGGTCTGCAAGTCGGATCTGAATGGCCGGGCTTCTGCGTAGCCACTCCAGAAGACCCGTCCGGCGGTCGGTGCGGTCAAACGTCGATGCAAGGTCTCCGGAGATCGCCAGAGGGAGCGCTGCATAGCAGAGCGAGATATCGGGATCCGTGCCGTTACGACTGCGGTAGCCGCCAACAAACGTGGCCAAGAGCGCAGCACAGTAGGCAGGGTTAGTCTCGGCGAAAATGTCATGCGCAATAGCCATGCCCTAGTCCTCCAGCAGCTTGCGGTAGTTGGCGTGCCAACCCACCTCGAGGTCGATCGCCAACACTTGGTAAGAGCCTCGGACGTAGTAATGGCCATTCCAGCTTTTAGAGATGGGCTCGACCTGGTTCGGGGCATGCTTATGAGTCCAGCGCAATAGCTCCAAACCCTTTGCCTCCACTTCTCCAGCCTCAAGATCTTCCCAATTCTCGAAAATCTCGGAATGCAGGTCTTCCCAGAACTCTGTGAGCTTTGCGTCGTAACCCGCAATCTTGGAGCGCATGCTGGGGTTACGCTCGATCCACTTGGATCGCTGCATCTTCGCTCGCCATTCTTCGCGAATCGCTTTGCTCACATCCAAGGGTTTGCCACCGACCAGATCTATCTGGCGATACAACATGCCATCAGCTTGATAATCATCCGGATGGGAAACCGTATCGAAGTCAGCAATGAGTTGATCGTCTTCCAGTTGTGCCGAAATCTCAGAGATGGTGTGCTGCAACTCGCTGCACTGGATGACCCGGTCGCGCCTGTCACACATGGTGTAGACGACTTGCTGATCCCACCATGCCAGCAGCCGCTCAGCAACCTGAACCCGCTGTTGCTTTGGCAAAATATGCAGCCTTTTGGCGACTTCATTCTGGATCTGATCGATGGTGACGCTGTCCTGCTGAATACGAATGCGCCTGAGCAAGTTCAGCTTGGTAGAGGCATCCAACGCAAGGAATGCTTCGCAACCCGCAGCACGCGTTGCGTGAGGAAGCTTGCCACCAGCGGCTTTTGCCTCTGCCCTCATTTTGACAACCCGAGTGGCCTCCTCGGTCATCGCTTTCAGCAGCGCCTTTCGATTGGTCGTTGAATCACACAGTGCCGTCAGAGGACAGTCGCTCGGTACCTTTCCCACCGATACGAGGTGGAATGTCGTGTCGGCAAGCGAAATTAACCGTAAGGCATCGATCCAAACGCGAATCGTCTTCCAAAGCGCGACTGATGCCAGAGTGACAGGAGGCGGATTTGCCTGGACAGAGTGCTTCAGCTGGTAGAGCAGCGTCTGCCCATTCGCCTTCAGCTCCACATCGTCGAGCCTCTCCACCGCCACTGCAGCGTCGTCACCCGTCTGAGAGAGGAGTGTCAGTAAAGCAAACTGGCTCTGGTAGTAAAATCCCAACGCGGCAGCCGTCGCCTCATGAACCGCGTTTGAGTCTGTGTTATCCATCACCCTTACAAGCGCCTCCCGCTGCAGCATGTGATCCGTAATTTCACGGCGCAGGATAGTAACAGAGTGCCATCATCAATTCACAGGCAGCCGGCAACACGCCCCCTGAATCCCCGGGGGCAAGCGTCAAGTGCGTATCGCCAAGAGAGCAACGCTAAGCTGCTGGAAAGATACTTCTCGCAATATTCCTTTAAACCCTACAGGTGGCAAATCGACATATCCTGAGAGATGATCGGGAAGCTACTGCTGCCTTGGCCGGCTCAGCGTGATGTGAGCGCGACCAAGACCTATCCGAGGCCAACTTAGGCCCGGCCCCAGGCGAGGAGGTTTGTGGAGTCTATGGAGGCACGTCGATCCGAATACCTGCTTCGGCAGTTGTCCAAAGCAGCAGCGCTCTGTGAATCAGACAGGCCGGCTGCACTGCTTCTACTCCGAGAAGCGCAGGCTCATCTCTGGCGGCTGTGCCCTGCCGAAACCATTTTATCTGCCTTGGAACTTGAGCGCAGGCTTTCCACGCCATTGGAAACCTGGCTGCCCGAGTCAGTGCGGCTGGACTACACCGGCCCACTTCTATCGGCTGGTCTTCCGACGCAGACGTGCAGTGAGATGCTGCTGGAGCTCGACGTCCATCAGCTGTGGGAGGGTATTCAATCGATAGTCAAGGAAGTCCGCGACCTGTGTCGCGTGCTTGCCGATGGAGATGCCCTCTACCGACGCTTCCGGCGGTTCCTGATCGAACACCCTGTCATCGAGTCGGTGCAAGCTGCAGCTGCATTGATCCCGCTAGGCAGAAAGCTGGAAGAGTTCTACGAGCCGATCCCTGAGCACCTTTCAGTGAGCGGCAAGCTCTATCGCTGCCCGGAATGCCGCTGGCCAATGAACCCCCAGCGCCAGGAGGTTCTATGCGACTCGGCCTGGTGCCGAGAGAAAAGCAGCCTCTTTCGCTGGAATAGCCGCAGCCTGATCAACCTCGTTACCGGACAGGAACTGGTGGGTGAGACGGCTGGCAAGCGTTACATGCTGAACAGTGCGCTATGGAAGTACACGCTTCTTCCCGGCCTTCTCGAGCTTCAGCTGGCACAACAGCTATCCGAGCGGGGCCTCGATGTCACCTTGTGGCCAAACGTTGATCGCTCAGATTTACGCGTGCCATATGGGGGGACGGAGCTGGATCTCGATGCAAAGGTGTGGATTTCACCTCGCTCGCTAGGACGCCATCTGGAACAGATGACACCGTCTACACTCCGGTGGATCGTCATCCCGGACTACCAGAAAGCACACATTCCTTGGCTCAGAAGCGTATCTCCCGCTGGCTTGCAGGTGTTCACCCAAAGCGAATGCATCAAGGAACTGACCCAACGTGCGAACCCTTTCTGAGATTGCTACGACGCTATTCATGGCATTAGCGGCTCGTCACACCGATGGCATGCCATGCTTTTTAGATGCTGCTGCCTTGATCGCCGGGCGAACTCACAAATGGAGCACCTGGGATAGCCTGACGGACGCTGAACAGATCACCGTCGCGATGGGCTTGCGACTACGCCCCGCCCTACTCGCTCAACCGGCGAGGTTCATGGAGTCGGCAAACGATGTCATGAACGATGAGCTGAGTCCGTTTGAGTCTGTTGATCCGGCAGCGCTTCGGACAGAGTTCAGCGAGAATGATACCTACAGGGTCAAGGCAATCCTGGATCTAGATCAAGTCATCCAGGAGAACTTCCTAGCCCTGAAAACCTGGCGACAGCCTACTGCGATCATCAAGATCCCCGAGTCAGGTGATTTGGTCTACAAGTACATCACCGCTGAGCGCACCCGGATTTTCAACATTCCTGCTGCTGAGCGAAGGTTAATCCCGCGAGCCGGACAGACGCTGGTCATCCCCCAAACCACCGCATTGCCAGAGATCCAGTGGAATCTGGGGGATTTAAGCGAGGTCGCCGAACGATTGGATGCAGCAGGCATTCCGCACACCCAGCACTGCGCATCTCTAAAGAATATCTGGGGTGACACCGAGCAGCGTTCGGCAAATGCGGGCGACTTTTTCCGAGTCAATGCCGCCACTGGTACCGGCAAGACCGTCGTGATGTCATTGATGGGCGTCGATGCAGCCCGCCGAGGCCACAAGGTAGTGATTGCGGTGCCAGGCTACGTCGAGCTGGACAACACCGTACGGATCATGCGCCAGGTGGCCTCCGTCGTTGCACCAGGCTTGAAGGTTGCGCCCTTGCATTCCGTATCCCGCACCCCCGAGCGCGCTGGTGTGCACTTCAAACTCCATAACGAAGACCACCCCTACGATTACGCCTGTCTTTTGAATGCATTCTCCAGTGAGCTGGAGTCGATGCCGGCGGGTAACGAACCGTGCTTCAAGCTGCATGTGGTCACGTCCAGAGGCAATGCAAGAGAAGAAATCAAACGTGTCAGCCACTGTCCTTTCCTCTTCTCTTGTGGCCGGACGAAGATGGTTTCGCAAGCGCTGCAGGCGGACGTGATCGTCATCAACCATCACGCATTGCTGTCCGGCACAACCCGCATTCCCTTTGACGACTCAGAGCAGTTCCCAGGCCCGCGCAGCTTCATCGAGCTCCTCTTGCGTACTGCACCAGTGTTCTTGGTTGACGAAATCGACGGGCTGCTTAAAACCGCGATCGACAACAGTGCGTTCAGCCTACAGCTGGGCAACATCGGTGAAGAGAGCCCGCTAATCCAGCTCTTTCGCACCGTCATCAATCGATCAAAGATCCCCGGAATCGACAACAGCAGCCTGATCCGGCTGACCTGGGCCCTGACCTATTGTTGCGTGAGCGTCGATCAGCTGATGAACCTCCAGCAGCGCAGGTATTTTGAATGGCCCAAGAAAGAGACAACCTGGGCCGAAGCTGACGACGGCTACATCATGGCCAAGCTGGAAATCAGCTTCGAAACGCTGCAAGCGCTCTACAGCAGCGGAAGCGCCAGCGTCCCCGAGCACCTGCGCAGCTTGCGCGAAAACCTCATCTATTGGCGTACCAACGACCCGTCCAGCAGACCTGAAAGCAAAGCGATGGAGCTAGGCAGCTTGCTGATCCAGCTTGCCACCGGCAAGTCTCTGAAAGCCAAGCTTAACGCCAAGGATCTGCAGCGCCTCAAAGCCTCTCTGATACTTCGAGGCGTGCTGGACTTCATTGAGGTCGCCTTACGAAATCTGCAGATTGAACTGCCCGCCTTCGCGAACGCAGATGTGCCCTACGCCCAGGAGGTGCAAAGCAATCTGAAAGGTCGTGAACCACTGTCTTTCAGCCCTATCGGCCCACTCCATCGCACCGTCTTTGGCTTCAAACGCAAACAAACCAGCGAGGTGGAGGCCACCCTCAACGTAGTCGCCATGAGGGGTGATCCACACGGCACCTTGCTGGCCCTGCCGGAACTTGCTGCACTTGGCTATGCCGGTGTGAGGCGGATGTTCATGGGCTTTTCCGCTACTGCCTACTTCCCGGGAGCAAGTGCTTTTGACTTAAAAGCCAAGGACTTCATTGATGTGCCAGATGCCAAAGGCCAGGTGACGTTCGAAAACGTCGGACTCACAACCGTCGTTTCAGGTGCACCCTACTTCGAACGTAAAGAGCGTATCAGGCAGCTGGCAGTAGAACTGTGGCCATGGTTGGAGAAGCGTCTGCGGACACTGGCGCATGACCCTCTCACTGTAGATCGGGCCCGCCTGTTGTTGGTGGCAAGCAGCGATGCTGACGCTGAACTGTTGGCGATCACCCTCGCAGGCCTGTCGGCTACACCTACTGTCGGGTGGGTTCGTGGTCGAGCAAGTGAGTACAAGCCAACCTTGCTAGATGCAGAGCACACACTTGTGTACGACGACCTCACCCAGTTCATTGAAGGCGTGCACCGTGACAAGACCATATTGGTCAGCGCTCTTCACCCGATGGCGAGAGGACACAACATCGTCAACAAGGATGGCCTCTCGGCAATCGGAGGTGTGGTCATCTGCGTGCGCCCGCTTCCTGCTTCAGATAGCCCCGAGAACAACCTGGCGCACATCAGCTACGAGACCTGGAACAGTATGCGCTCGAACGCCAGCCTGAAGCACATCTTGCAAACCGAACGCATTTTGTCGAATGCGTTACTGAACAGCATTCGAAGTGCGCCACCTGCCTTCAGCCAGCAACCCGCCAACATCCGCCACTACACCGTGATGAACATCCTGGTCACTCTGACGCAACTGATCGGACGCGGTCGCCGGGGCGGTACACCGGTGACGTGCTATTTCGCTGACGCCGCGTTCACACAAGGCCGCACACCGTGGGCGAAGCTGCTCGCGAGCAGCGTTGACTGGCTCAAAGATGAGGGCAGCTGGGAACAGTTCGCGCTGCACCACAACGGAATCGCTACGGCAATCACGCATTACATAGATCGTTCAGCCAAGGAAGCTCAATGAAAAACCTCGACCTGCGCACCAGTCTGTTTCGCTTTGAACCGGGAGCACTCGGCCATGCTTACCGCGCCCAGATAGGAGAGGGATTTCTAGCAGCCTGGCAGGTACTGCAAAACCTCGGCAAGAAACATCACCCCGGCCTGCCAACCAATGCACTGAAAGAGATGCTCGCGGCGGTCTCAGGGGGGCCGGTAGAGATCAACCGCTTCCCTTACAAGGACAAGGGCCTGTCAGCCATTCTCATGTTGAACCCCCTGCCCGTTGATACGATAAACACGATCCTCTATCTGTGGTCGTTGGAAGTCATGCGGATGTGGGGCGAACAGGTCGAGGGGCTTGAGTCGAAGCTGACCGTTGCCGACTTGATACCTCTCCCTGGCAGCGACCTGGTCAGCCAGGATGCAACCTCGCCGCTGGCCTATACCGTGATTCCATGGCTGGTAGGTCAGGCAATGTGCGTAACCCCTCTCCTGACCACCCAGAACGGCAGCCCTGCACCGATCACCAAGAGAATCGAACTGAAGCAGGCTTCAGAGGGGTCATTGGTCGCGTGGGATGACCCAATCATGCCTGATGGCGACCGCAATGCCTCAGCAATGCACGTCATCGAGCCATATCTAAAGCTGCTGCGTGATTGCCGTGAGCCGTTCATACAGCTTCGCGTCAAACTCAGCCAGATCATGCCCTCTACAGTCGGACGCAAGAAGCATGCGTGGGTGCACACAGGCCATTCAATTGTTAAAGCCCAGATCCGAAGCAAAATGACGGACGCAGGCTGGAAGACACTCTACGACTTCCCCACCAACAAATTGCTCGCGTTCATGGGCGCTCAGCCACTGCCTGAGCTAGTCGAGGGCGATATCCCCGTGGATAGCCCCTTCAGACCAATCTACGCTACGCCTCCCCTCAACCCCGCTATTGGCTCTGGCCCGGGCCCACTGTTTCTGGATCAGGCTTGCTTCCATCTCCTGAGTAGCCTTGAAGGCACAGAATCTCTGCTCGCACGCAAGGTCGTTTCGAGCCTTGGAGTAGCGAAGGCTGTACCTGAGTCAGGCCCGGTGAGGATTCATGCCGCAGTCTTGGCAGCCCACTCCGAGACCCTGCTGCGCCTGTCGAAGGC
>Ga0105244_10000738_pt1 | contig 27985 bp, 29 predicted proteins | sample KBSM44metaG_FD_80423 | JGI IMG/M metagenome (GOLD analysis project Ga0105244, IMG submission 80423) | Miscanthus rhizosphere microbial communities from Kellogg Biological Station, Michigan, USA - KBS M4-4 metaG | ecosystem: Host-associated > Plants > Roots > Rhizosphere > Soil | place... | reverse complement strand
GGCTCGGTCAGCCTGAGCAGCCGCGAAGAGGAAGGAACCCGCGTCAGCCTTACATTCAATATCGCAGCGGGAGGGGACCATGGAGCACAGCATCCTGGTAGTCGAGGATGATGAAATCCTCGCCGACAACATTCGCACCTACCTCAGCCTCAAGGGCTACGAGGTTACCGTTTGCCACAGCGCGGAGCTGGCGCTGGAGCAGATCAAGCGGGCCCAGCCCGATGCGGTGCTGACCGACAACTCGCTGCCGGGCATGAGCGGGCATGACCTGCTGCGTACCCTGGTGGCACAGGTGGCGGACTTGAAAGTGATCATGATGACCGGCTACGGCAATGTCGAAGATGCCGTGCAGGCGATGAAGGAGGGCGCGTTCCATTACCTGACCAAGCCTGTGGTACTGGCCGAGCTCAAGCTGACCCTGGACAAGGCCCTGGCCGCCGAGCGCATGGAGCGCACGCTGTCGTTCTACCAGGAACGCGAGGCGCAGAAGTCCGGGCTGCAGGCGCTGATTGGCGAGTCGCCGGTGATGCTCACGCTCAAGCACACCCTGCGCCAGGTGCTCGATGCCGAACGGCGCATGGCCAGCGACGACCTGCCACCAGTGCTGGTCGAAGGCGAGACCGGCACCGGCAAGGAGCTGGTGGCCCGTGCCCTGCATTTTGACGGCTCGCGCAGCAAAGGGCCGTTCATCGAGTTCAATTGCGCCTCGATCCCTGCCAACCTGCTGGAGGCTGAACTGTTCGGCCACGAGAAGGGCGCGTTCACCGATGCCAAGGAGCGCCGGGTGGGCCTGGTAGAGGCTGCCGATGGCGGCACCTTGTTCCTTGACGAGATCGGCGAGATGGACCTGGTGCTGCAGGCCAAGCTACTCAAGTTGCTGGAAGATCGAAGCATCCGACGGATTGGTGCAGTGAAGGAGCGCAAGGTCGACCTGCGGGTGATCAGCGCTACCAACTGCAACCTGGAGCAGATGGTGCAGCAGGGCAAGTTTCGCCGCGACCTGTTCTTCCGTCTGCGTATCATCGCCCTGAAGGTGCCGCGCCTGTATGCCCGTGGGCAGGACATTCTGTTACTGGCAAGGCATTTTCTGGCCCACCATGGCCGGCGGTATGGCAAGCCGAACCTGCGTTTTTCTGCCGAAGCAGAAAGCTTGATGCTTGGTTACAGCTGGCCCGGTAATGTGCGCGAATTGCGCAACATGCTGGAGCAGACCGTGTTGCTGGCGCCGAACGAGGTGGTGCAGGCGCATCAGCTGAACCTGTGCATGACGTTGATTGACGAGCCATTGGTGCAGCAGCCAGCGCCGGTGATGTTCGAAATGCCGCGACACGAGCCGGAGCCCGGTACCAGCCTGCCGGACATGGAACGTGACCTGGTGTGCAAGACCCTGGACCGCACTGACTGGAATGTGACCAAGTCAGCACGAATGCTTGGGCTGTCGCGGGACATGCTGCGTTACCGGATCGAGAAACTGGGATTGACCCGGCCTGACAAGCGTCAGTGGTAATCATGGCCATGCGAGGCACTGGTGAGAGCGGCCTTGTGCGGCGAAAGGGCCGCGCAAGGCCCAGATTTCAACCGGCCCGCGTCATCAGGGGTTACCTGTGCTCGTGCCGCTATTGCCCTGATGACCGGTCCCCTCCGAACCACTCCCATCCATACCCGGGAGGTCGCGGTTGTCGTTCTGCTTCGCCGGCGGGCTTTGCGGGTCGTTACCCTGAATGCGCGGGTCGGTATCCCGTGGCATGGGTTTCTCGATCGGGTTGAGGGTGCTGTCCACGCCCGGCCGTGGCGCCGGGTTGTGCGGGTCGTCGGGGTAAGTCGGGCCAGTGCCGGCGGCCAGGGCCAATGGCGAGGCGAGCAGGGCAATCAGCAGGATGCTTGAACGGGGCATGGCAGGCTCCTTTGCTTCGGGTGGGTCTCATGTTTTCCTTCGGCCCTACCCAAAGCATCCTAGTGCCATGGCCCCGATCAACGGTTACACCACCAGCGACAGCAACATGATGAAGATGATGCCGACGATGGACAGGATCGTCTCCATCATGCTCCAGGTCTTGAAGGTTTCTGCCACGGTCATGTTGAAGTATTGCTTCACCAGCCAGAAGCCGGCGTCGTTCACATGCGACAAAATCAGCGAGCCAGCACCGGTAGCCAGTACCAACAGCTCACGGTTCACCCCAGGTACCAGGTCGATCACCGGTGCGACGATACCTGCACCGGTGATGGTGGCGACGGTAGCGGAGCCTGTGGCGATGCGGATCACCGCGGCTACCAGCCAAGCCAGCATGATCGGTGAAATTTCTGCCTGCACGGCCATTTGCCCGATTACATTGCCCACGCCGGTGTCCACCAGCATCTGCTTGAACCCACCGCCAGCGCCTACGATCAGTACGATGGCGGCGGTCGGTGCCAGGCTCTGGTCGAGCATTTTCATGATCTGCTGGCGGTTGAAACCGCGGGCTGAGCCGAAGGTATAGAAGGCCAGCAGCAGGGCGGCGAGCAGGGCGGTGATCGGGTGGCCGATCAGGTCCATCCACTGGCGCACGATGTGCTCGGCGGGTAGCACCACGTCGGCAAAGGTTTTCAGCAACATCAGCGCCACCGGCAGCAGTACGGTGATCAGGGTGATGCTGAAGCTTGGCAGGTTGCCCTGGTCGGACTCCTTGGCGATCTGGTCCATCAGCTCCTGCGACGGGTTACCCGGTATGTAGCGGGAAATGAAGTTACCGAAGAGCGGACCGGCGATGATCGCGGTGGGCAACGCAACGATCAGGCCATAGAAGATGGTTTTGCCGATATCGGCGTGGAAAATGCCGATCGCCAGCAATGGGCCTGGGTGCGGCGGCACCAGGCCGTGCACAACCGACAGGCCGGCCAGTAGCGGAATGCCGATTTTCACCAGCGACACCCCGGAGCGCCTGGCGACGATGAACACCAGTGGGATCAGCAGCACGAAGCCGATTTCGAAGAACAGCGGGATGCCCACCAGGAACGCGGCGAACATCATCGCCCAATGCACGTTCTTCTTGCCGAAGGCGCGGATGAGGGTTTGCGCGATCTGGTCGGCGCCCCCGGAGTCGGCCATCAGCTTGCCGAGCATGGTGCCCAGGGCGAGCACGATACCGACAAAGCCGAGCACGCCGCCAAAGCCGTCCTGGAACGATTTCATGACCTTGGCCACGGGCATGCCGGAGGTCAAGCCAAGGAAGCCGGCCGCGAGGGTGAGGGCGACGAAGGGGTGGACCTTGAAGTGGGTGATCAGCAGGATCAGCCCGACGATGGTAACCAGCGCGTCGAGCAGCAGGAAGGTATCAGTAGCCAGTCCGAACATGGTGTGAAGGCCTCGGTCTTATCGTTGTTTTGGGCGTAGCTTTTTGGATCTTTTCCCGCATTCACGGGGCAAGGTAGCGCTGTCTTGGGTGAGACGGAAAAACCGCCAGGGTCAGGCGGTCTGCGCCAGGCCCGGCTCACCGCAGCGCTTTAGCCAGCGGTCCACCGCTTCGGCCAAGGCTTCGATGGGTTGGGTGGCGTCCAGTGCCAGCGTCAGTGGCTCGCCGCGTGGCGACTCCAGGGCAGCGAACTGGCTGTCGATGAGGCTGGCCGGCATGAAGTGCCCGGGGCGGGCCAGCACGCGTTTTTCGGCCTCGGCAGGCGTCAGTTCGAGGAACACGAACACCAGCCCAGGCATGGCATCGCGCAGGGTGTCGCGGTAGCGGCGCTTGAGTGCCGAGCAGGTCAGGATCGGGCGCTCACCCGCCTGGGTGGTGGTTTGCAGCTCTTCGCCAAGGCGCACCAGCCATCCGGCACGATCGCTGTCGTCCAGCGGGATGCCAGCGCTCATCTTGCGGATGTTTTCGGCAGGGTGGAAAGCGTCGCCTTCGATCAGGCGGCCGCCGCTTCTGGCAGCGATGGCGGCGCCGATGCAGCTCTTGCCGCAACCGGCCACGCCCATCACCACAATGGCGGACAGGGGAGAATTCATCAGTACCTCCTGCGGGGTGAGATAGCGCTGTCTCGCTGTTGACGAGCAGCCACCTCCCCGGTGTTATTGGTCTTGTCCTTACGCAGTATGGACGCCTGGCGGCACACGCGTGGTGGCTGCTACCAAAGATTACATTGCCTGCGTCCTGAGACAGCGCTACCTTAGTGGCCGTTCCCTATCCTTGCAAGTAGTAAAATTACAACATCCATGTCCCGCATCGGCTCCCGCACTACAGGTCGTCCCACCCTGGCTGAAGTTGCCAGGCTTTCCGGGGTTTCCCCGATTACCGCTTCGCGCGCGTTGCGCGGGGTCAGCACGGTTGCGCCAGAACTGGTGGAAAAGGTCGTCGCCGCAGCAGCGAACCTCGGCTATGTGGCCAACCCGGCGGCCCGGGCGCTGGCCTCGGCGCGCAGCCAGTCGGTGGTGGTGTTGATCCCGTCACTGTCAAACCAGCTGTTCATCGACACCCTGGAGGCCATCCACGAGGTCATGCGCCCGCGTGGGCTCGAGGTGCTGATCGGCAACTATCACTACGACCTTGCCGAAGAAGAGAACCTGATCCGCAATTACTTGGCGTACCAGCCCTGCGGCATGCTGCTGACCGGTTTCGAGCGTAGCGATGCCGCACGGCAGATGCTGGCTGCCAGCGGCGTGCCGTGCGTGCACATGATGGAGCTTAACGGTGAGCCAGGCGCGTTGTCGGTCGGTTTCTCGCAGCAGCAGGCCGGGCGCGCTGCGGCCCGGCACTTGATCGAGCGTGGGTGCAAGCGCCTGGCATTCATTGCTGCGCAGCTCGACCCTCGGGTGATGCAGCGTGCCGAGGGCTTCCGCCAAGCGTTGGCCGAAGCCGGCCTGCAGGCCGCCGAGCTGGAAGTGTTGGCGCCGGAGCCTTCATCGATTGCCTTGGGCAGCGCGCTGTTCAGTCAGCTGATGCAACAGGCGCCGGATGTCGACGGTATCTTCTTCTGTAATGACGACTTGGCCCAGGGCGCGGTGCTACAGGCCTTGCGCCAAGGGGTGGAGGTGCCACGCCAGGTGGCGATGGTGGGGTTCAACGACCTGCCAGCTTCGGCGCACATGGTGCCGCGGCTGACCTCGATTCGCACACCACGGGCTGCCGTTGGTCGGGGCGCGGCGCAGGCGCTGTTGGCGTTGCTCGATGGCAAGCGGGTGACGCATGCACAGCAGGACCTGGGCTTCGAGCTGATGGTGCGGGAAAGCTCCTGATTCAAGAGCTGGCAAGGCGGCTCCGACGGGAACCCGCCAGCCTCTGAATCAACTGCCAAGTCATGAGAATGTAGTAATCACAAAGTGATAGCACTGTGCTTGCACGGCGCTAACGGCGATCTATGCTCAGGACACCGCGCAAAAAGGAGCCCGGCGTCATGTTCGATTTCCATCGCAAATCTGATTTGGTAGAAATCCAGCGCAGCCAACAGGCATTGGCCAATGCACAAGCCAAACTGGCGGCAATCAGCCGGTCGATGGCGATGATCGAGTTCGCCCCCGATGGCACCATCCTTGATGCCAACGAGCGTTTCTGTCAGGCCATGGGCTACAGCGTCGATGAACTGCGGGGCAAGCACCACCGGCTGTTCTGTGAGCCGGACTACGCCAAAAGCGCCGAGTACCAGCAACTGTGGCGCGAACTCGGGCAGGGCAAAGCCATCAGCGGTACTTTTGAGCGCATCGACAAGGCCGGCCGCGAGGTCTGGCTGGAAGCCAGCTACATGCCGGTACTGGATGAGCAGCGCCAAGTCACCAGCGTGATCAAGGTGGCATCCGACATCAGCCAGCGGGTGGTGCTGGAGCACGAAAGCGAAAGCCTGCTCAAGGCCATCAGCCGTTCCATGGCAGTGATCGAGTTCACCCCGCAAGGCCGGGTGATCAAGGCCAACCAGAACTTCCTCGACACCATGGGCTACCGCCTCGACGAAGTGGTTGGCCGCCACCATGGGCTGTTCTGCCTGGCGCATGAACGTGAGTCGGCCGAGTACCGTGGGTTCTGGGCTTCGCTGAACCGTGGCGAGTACCACTCGCACCGCTTCGAGCGCGTCAACAAGCAAGGCCAGACCGTGTACCTCGAAGCGTCCTACAACCCGATCTTCGACAGCAAGGGCCGCCTGTACAAAGTGGTCAAGTTCGCCAGCGACATCACCCACCAGGTCTGCACCCAGCAAAGCGCTGCAGACGCTGCCCATGCCAGTTCGGTGCAGACCGACGCCTGCGCGCGCAAGGGTACCGAAGTGGTGCAGCAGACGGTGCAGGTGATCGAGCAGATTTCCCAGGAACTGAACGACGCCGCGCGCAGCATCGATGCGGTGAGCAAGCAGTCGGATGTGATCGGGCAGATCGTGCTGACCATTCGCGGCATTGCCGATCAGACCAACCTGTTGGCCCTTAATGCAGCGATCGAGGCAGCCCGTGCCGGCGAGCACGGGCGCGGCTTTGCCGTGGTGGCGGACGAGGTGCGAAGCCTGGCCGCGCGAACCAGCAAGGCCACCCTGGAAATTGTCGATGTGGTTCGGCAGAACCACGACCTGTCGCTATTGGCCGTGGCCAGCATGCAGTCGAGCCTGAACCGCACCGGTCACGGCGTGGCATTGGCCAATGAGGCCGGTACGGTAATCATGGAAATTCAGCAAGGCTCGCGGCACGTCGTGGATGCCATCAGCCAGATCAGCTCGACGCTGCAATTGCATTGAGCGCATCGCGCATCTCGTCAAGCAATGCCTGCAGGCTGGTTTGCAGTTGCGCGCGCTGTTCGACAGTCGGTAAGCCCTGTGCGTGGGCGCGTTCGATGGCTTCGCAGTCGTTGACTACGGTGCGCACCCTGATCATCTTGGCGCCGCCCTTGATGCGATGGGCCAGGGTGTGCACAGCCTCATCAGGTGCGTCGTCAGCCAGTGCGCTCAAGGCGGCCAGGTCTTCTCCCACGCTGATCGACAGTTGTTCGAGCAAATGCCGCGTCAACTGTTCGTCGCCCTGGGTCAGGTGGCGCAATTCGGCCAGGTCGAACCCGGTGTGGCGTGGTGTCGGCGACTGCTGTTGAGGGTGGACTTGTGGGAGATGGTTCTTGAGTGCACGCAGGCCAATCGGTTTGAACAGGCATTCGTCCATGCCGCTGGCCAGGCAGCGGGCACGCTCCTCGGCCTGGGCGTTGGCGGTCACGCCAATAATCCGGCTTGCAGGCAGGTCGCGTTCACCCTCCAGGGCGCGAATGCGCCGGGTGAGTTCGTGGCCGTCCATGACCGGCATGCTGCAATCGGTAATCACCAGGTCGAAGCGCGCGGCCTGCCAGTGTGCCAGGGCGATTTCGCCATTCTCCGCCAAGGTCACGCGATGGCCCAAGGTATTCAGTTGTCGCTCCAGCAACAACAAGTTGGCAGGGTAGTCGTCGACCACCAGAATATTCAGCGGGCCACTGCTGCTCTCTTGTGCCGGCAGGTCCCGTTCGGCCTGTGTCGGTGCAGTGCAGGTGGGCAGTTGCAGGTTGACTTGGACCCGGGTACCGACGCCCTCGACGCTCTGCAGGGTCAAGGCGCCGCCCATCAATTCGACCAGGGTACGGCTGATGACCAACCCCAGGCCTGCACCCTGGCGGGTTCTTGGGCCCTCGGCCTGAACGAAGGCATTGAACAGCCGGGCCTGGTCGGCGGGGCTGATGCCGATGCCTGTGTCGCGCACATTCAGTGTGATGGCCAGCATGCCGTGGTCGGCAACGTTGGGCAACAGCAGGCTCGCCTGCACTTCACCACGGTTGGTGAACTTGATGGCGTTGCTGATAAGGTTGGACAGAATCTGCTTGAGCCGCAGCGGATCAGCCAGCACCCAGACCGGTTCTGCGGGCATTTCGCCGTGCAGATGCAGGCTTTTGGCCCGTGCATTGCCTTCGAACACCCGCAGCGTGGAGCGCACCAGCTCCACGAGGTCGGTGGGCACTGGCTGCAGGCTGATATGCCCGGATTCGATACGGGAAATGTCGAGGATATCGCCAATCAGCTCGAGCAGGCCAATGGCCGAATCGTGTGCGGTTTGCAAGGTCTGGGTGTCACACCGGCCGCCGCGGCTGTCCACCAACGCCATTTCCAGCAGACCGATCACGGCATTCATCGGGGTACGGATTTCATGGCTCATGGTGGCCAGGAAGGTGCTTTTGGTCTGGCTGGCCTGTTCGGCGTCATCCTTGGCCTGGCGCAGCTGTTCAAGCAGCCCGCGGCTCAGCGCCAGCTGTGCCTGCAGCGCGTGCTGAGCATCGGTACGCTGGTTGATCAGTTTGCGCAGGTAGCTGTTCCAGAACACCACCCCGGCCAGCAGCAGGGCCGACAACACCAGCACCTGCAAGGCCAGGGTGCGGTAGTCGCGCCATGGGCTGTCACTGACCAGGGTGCTGGTGCGCCAGCGGTTGATCAGTTGGTCAAGCTCTTCGGGCGGAATGCTCAGCAGTGCCTTGTCGAGGATGGCTTGAAGCTGGGGCTGGTCGGCGGCGACGGCGAATGCGGCAATGGCCGGTTGGTCGTCGAGCACGCTGGCGATGCGCAAGCGGCCCTTGAACACGTGGCTGATGTAGTAGGCCGCATTGATTTGGTTGCTCAGTGCCGCGTCGGCGTTGCCATTGACCACCGCCTCCATCAGGCCGAGCGGGTTGTCCACTTCGATCAGGCTGGCCTGCGGGTAGCGTTGCTGCAACATGGCCCGCTGCGGTGAGCCGCGCACCAGGGCAATGCGCTGGCCGTTCGAGGCCATGGCCTGTACAGGCGATGCCTGGTCGCTGCGGGTGACCAGCACCCGTGGGCTGACCAGGTAGGGGCGGGTAAAGCGCAGTTGCTTCACGCGCTCCGCGCCATAGCCGAGGGCACCGATCATCAGTGCATCGCCTCGCTTCAGGCGTTCAACCATGGCGTAGGCCGACGTGCTTTCGATGGGGTTGAAGTGCAGCCCTGTACGCAACCCGATCTGCTTGAGCAGGTCGAGAGTAATGCCGCTGGGGTGATGCTGGGCGTCGTTGAAAGTCAGTGGCGCCAGCGAAGTATTGATCAACACGTTAACGGTGGGGTGCTCGGCGATCCAGGCTTGTTCTTCGGCACTGAGGGCGCTCAGGTGACGCTGCAGTAGCAGGCTGGTGTTGCCGCTGCTCCAGCGGCGCAGAATGTTCAGGCGCTCGCTTTCGCTGATGCGCGCCAGCGCCTTGTCGACCAGTTGCAGCAAGCGCGAGTGGTCGTTGGCCACGGCGAAGGCGAAGACCTCGGGGGGTACATGGGAAAAATGGTCGACTTTCAACGCGCCCTGAAAGCTTTTCCCGATACTGAAATCGGTGCTGAGGGCATCGCCCAGGTAGGCGTCTGCCTCACCCAGCTCGACCGCCGCAAGCCCGGCCAGCGTGGAACGGTACAGGCTCAACTGTGCCTTGGGGTAGAGGCTGCGTACGCTGCTGGCTGGCAAGTAGTGATCAACCATGGCCAGGCGCATGCCGGCGAGGTCGGGCGTGCTTTTCAAGCTGCGCCCTTCTCGGGTGACGATCACCGGCAGGTCGTCAGCGTAGGGGGTACTGAGGCTGAGCTGAGCATCTGCCGCCTCGAAGCCGTTGGAGCTGCCGAGCAGGTCGATGCGGCCATCACGCAAGGCGGTGATTGCCTCGTGGCGGCTGTCGAAGCGACGTACTTCGATGGCTATGCCAAGCTGTTCGCCGATGATGCCGGCGTAGTCGGCGCTCAGGCCCTCATAGTCTTGTTGGCTGACATTGATTTCAAACGGCGGGTAGTCGGGGCGCGAAGTGCCCAGTACCAGGCGTTGACGTTGTTGTAGCCAGTGGCGGTCGTCGGCGGACAGCGTTAGCGGGGCGGCGGCGCTGACCGAGCGGGCCAGCAGTTGGCGGGGTTCGCTGCTGGCCAGCAGCGCACTAGCGTTGGCCAGGCCGATGGCCAAAAGGGCGCTCGCCAGCAGCTGCTTCATGGTAGTCGGGTGCTCAAAGGACGCTGTTACGCTTGGCCAGGTCGACCATTTCAACCAGTGATTCAGTCTTGAGCTTTTCCATGATTCGGCCCCGATACGTGCTGATGGTCTTGGCGCTGAGGTTCATGCAGGTGCCGATATTCTTGTTGTTTTCACCGCGCGCCAGGCGCCGCAATACTTCCATTTCGCGGTTGGAGAGGCTGGCCAGGCGTACTGGCTCGCTTTCCAGCGAATTGCTGTTGACCGACATCTGTGGAAAGGTTGAATAGCCCTTGACCAGGGCCTTGAGGGCAAACAGCAGCGCTTCGTGGTCCTCTTCCTTGGTGACGAAGGCGCCGATCCCGGCATCCAGGCAGCGGCGCACATACAGGTCGGTGGCCTGGCCAGTCAGCACCATGATCTTCGGCGCCGGCTCCAGACACTGCAGGCGCTTGATGACTTCCATGCCGTCCAGGCCAGGCAGGCCGATATCGAGAATGACCACGTCCGGGCGCAGCCTGCGAGCCTCCTGCGCCACTTCACTGCCATCGCCAACTTCGCCGACTACATGGAAGCGCTCGCGTTCGAGCAGTAGGCGCAGCGACAGCCGGACGATGGGGTGGTCGTCGACGATCAGCACGGTTGTCATGTGGAAAACTCCTGTAGGGATGTGGTCCGCTTCCTGGATCACTCAGGAATACGTCTGCAAGTGGGGTTGTCGGAAGCGCTGCACGATACGACCATTCCCGAAGTTTGGTAATGCCGAGTATAGAAGTGTTGAGATTTCCCGTGCCTGCTGTTGAAAAACCCTACAAAAAACAAGAAAGACATCACTGCTGACAAGGCAGTGATGTCGGTTATTTGCGGTGGTTCAGGCGCAGGCAGCGTGCGATTTGTTTACGCGCAGGGTGGAAGCGGGGTTGTTGGTCAATGCCTGGCCGACCCGCGTCGGGCGGGCCACCAGCTGACCGGTGCAATTTGGGCAACGGCCTTGGAAGCGGGTTTCGGCACAGCTACGGCAGAATGTGCATTCGAAAGAGCAGATCATAACGTCGGGGTTGTCACCCCTCAGGTCGGTATCGCAGCACTCGCAGTTGGGGCGTAATTCCAGCATGGGCAGGGCTCCTGTTCGCAGGCGGGAACCGGCAGTCTGCTATGCCCGAGGCAAGGCTGGCAATGTTCAGTCGCCAGGGCGATACAGGTGGGCGTGCCCGGCACGGTACAAGGCCGATTCGGCGAATGGCGTATCCCCCAGAACGTGGCCTACCAGGATCAGCGCCGTGCGCCGAAAGCCCTTGCTTGCCACGCGTTCGACGATATCGCCGAGGTTGCCGCGTACCCAGTCCTGGTCTGGCCAGGTGGCGCGATGCACCACCGCTACCGGGCAGTGTGCGCCGTAGTGCGGCAGCAGCTCATCGACAATGCGCGAAAGGTGTTTGACCCCCAGGTGAATCGCCAGCGTGCTGCCGTGGCGCGCCAGGTCGCCCAGTTGCTCGCCAGGCGGCATGGGCGAGCTGTCGCCATAGCGGGTGAGGATCACGGTCTGCGCCACTTGAGGCAAAGTCAGTTCGCAGCCGAGCAGGGCAGCGCTGGCCGCCGTGGCAGTCACTCCCGGGATGATCTGGTAATCGATGCCCAGTGCTTGCAGGTGGCGGATCTGCTCGCCGATGGCGCCGTACAAGCTGGGGTCGCCGCTATGTACGCGGGCTACATCCAGCCCCCGTTCGTGTGCGCTTTGCATGGCCGCGATAATCTGCTCCAGATGCAGTTCGGCGCTGTTGATCACGGCCTCGGCCTGATGGCCTTCGAGCACGGCAGCGGGCACCAGTGAGCCGGCATAAATGATCACCGGGCATTGGCGAATCAGCCGTTGGCCCTTGACCGTGATCAGTTCTGGGTCGCCAGGGCCGGCGCCGATGAAGTAGACGGTCATGGAAAGTCCTTGCAAGAAATAGGGTATGAAACGTCAGCCGGCCAGGGCGAGGGTCGCCGGGCCTAGTACCTTGCGTGGCAGCAGCAACCTAGCCGTGCCCAGTTGTTGGCTGGCCAGGGCCAGTGCCGCACTCTCGGCCACGCCCCAACAGCCGCTGTGGGCATAGGCGGTGGCCGAGCGGTGGCTGAGCAACGGCTCATAGGCTTGGAGTTGCGCGCTATGGTACAGCACCAAGGGCAAGGCCAGGCGTGCGGCCAGTTGCTGCAGGCCGGCTTCGTCGGCCTTGAGGTTGATGCTGGCAATGCCGCGCAGGTCGGAAAGCGCCAGGCCCTGGCTAGCCAGGGCTTGGTGCAGCAGGGTTTGCAGGGTATCCGCCGGGCAACCCCGGCGGCAGCCGAAGCCAGCGTAGAAAGCCGGCATCAGGCCTCGCTGGAGCGGCGGAACAGCCACGCACTGAGCAGGCCCAACGCCACCCAGAAGGCAGCGTTGGTCAGCCAGGAGGCCATCTTGAACTGCGTCTCCAGTGCTTCGGGGGCCAGGCTTTCATGGACTTCAGGCTGTGGCGCACCGATCACATGGGGGATAACCAGCAGCACGGCGCCCAGCGCCTTCAGCAGCCAGTGGCGGGCGAACACCAGCAAGGCCAGGCCAAGGGCGGTGGCGCTGGCCGTGCCAATCCACCAGGCCTGGCGTTGCCCCAGGTCGGCGGCAGCAGTGCCGGGCAGTTCCGGTGGCAACCCCAACGTTGGGGCCAGACAGAACACGGCGAAACCGGCCAGGCCCCACAAGGCGCCAGTGCTGACGCGCTTCGGCTCGCGCAGGCCATACAGTGCGGCGAGGATCAGGGCAAAGCCCACCGCCACCACCAGGTTGCCACCGGTGGTGGACAGCACGCGCTGCCAGCCGTCTTCTGGTGACCAGGCTTCGGCGCTGTGTTCATGAGCGCCCTCATTGCCGCCATGTTCGTGTTGGGCGGCCGGGGCCGAGGACTCGTAGGTTTCCGCTTCGAGAATCAGCGGGGCGACCCAAAAGCTTTGCAGCAAGGTCAGCAACAGGGCCGCAAGCAACCCGCTGAAACCCGCAGTACGGGCAATGCGCGTGATCATCAGGCGTACTCAGTGGCAGGGGAAGGCGGCGCTGTGGCGGGTGTCGTGGGCGGCGTTGTGCACGGCCTCGATGTGCGAGAAGCCGGCGAAGTACACCAGGCACAGGCCCAACAGGCTGGCGCCGACGGCGATGACTACGCGCTGGCTGAGGGTGACGGGTGTGGCAAGGCTGTGCTGCTTGGCGCTGGTGACGGGCATGACGCGTTCCTCTGCTTTTTAGTGAGCAACGGGCGAGCGCGGCAGCCCCGGGCGGGGTCGCCCAGGGGAATGCAACAGCGCCCGCCCACCGCGGGGTGTTCATGAACGCCAGGCCGGTCTCCGGGCTTGCGAGGAAGAGCAGGGCTCCTGGAACACGTCACCTTCCCATGCCGTACTACGAGGCACAGTGGTACAGACGCTTCACTCGCTTACCGTTGCGGGGGCAGCACCGGCATTGTCCGGCCCTGCTGGAGGGCCTGCGACGCACCGGTTTCCCGTTTCACCCCCTACGGGGGCACCTGAACGTGAGGCATAAGGAGAGCATGGGGCGGGCTTGGCGTCAATCTGTGGGTGCATCTGCCTTCCACCCATTTCAGGCTTGCGCGGGTTCCTGCCGGACGGCGCTATCCCTGCAGCCGTACCGCAGAAATCTACGCAGTTCGAACATCGCGGCCAGACTCACGCTGGGCTACCAGCGCGCGAATGCGCGGGATCAGGTCCTGCCCGTACTCGACCGCATCACGCAATTGGTCAAAACCGCGGAACAGGAAAGTGCTCACCCCAAGCTTGTAGTAAGCCAATGCGGCCTCTGCCACCTGCTCTGCAGTCCCCACCAGCGACGTAGAGTTACCGGCACCGCCACCCAGCGCGGCAATCTCGGTCCACAGCCGGGTGTCATGCACTTTGCGCTGGCTGGCCAGCTGCACCAGACGCTCAGAGCCGGCATTGCTCTTGCCGAAGTTCTTCTCGCGGCGGTTGCCCTGGTGGATGCCGATCCGCGCCTGGGCGTCGGCCAGAATGCGTTCGGCACGGCCCCAGGCCTCGGCCTCGGTAGCGCCCAGAATCGGCCGCAACGACAGGCTGAAGCGAATATGCTTTTCGCGTCCGTAGCGGGCGGCGGCCTTGCGCACTTTGGCGATGCGTTCGCGTACCTGTTCCAGCGGTTCGCCCCACATCATGTACACATCGGCGTGTTTGGCGGCCACTTCGACGGCCGCATCAGAGGCGCCAGAGAAATAGATCGGCAAATGCTGCACTGGCTTGACCAGGGTCAGGTTGTCTTCGACGCGGTAATGTGTGCCCTGGTGGTCGAACGGTTCATGGCGAGTCCAGGTATCACGCAGTACCTGCAGGTATTCGTCGGTGCGCGCATAACGGGCATCCTTGTCCAGGAAGTCGCCATCGCGCTGCAGGTCGCCGCTGTCGCCGCCGGTAATGACGTTGATCGAGGCACGGCCATGGCTCAGCTGGTCAAGGGTGGCGAACTGGCGGGCGGCGAAGGTCGGGGCCTGGAAGCCAGGGCGGTGGGCTACCAGCAGGCCGATGCGCTCGGTGAGGGCGGCCACATAGCTGGCCAGAATCAACGAATCCGGCGCGCTGGTATTGACTGCCAGCAGCGCTTTGTCAAAGCCACCATACTCTTGGGCCTGGGAGAAGGCTTTGATGAACTCCAGGTCGACCAGCGGGCCGCGTGCTGCCTGTGACTCGCTGCTTTCCTGCGGGCCGATGAGGCCGATGAATTCGAGGCTCATGGAACAGAACTCCTTGTCGTGATGGGCTCAGGCAACCGCTGTCTGGGTGCGGCGCAGTGTGTTGCGGTTTTCCGGCACGTCGAGGCCGAAATGGTCTCGCAGGGTTGTACCGGCATACGTCTGGCGTACCAGGCCTCGCGCTTGCAGCAGCGGCACCACCTGCTCGGTGAAATACTGCAGGCCGTCGGGTAGCAGCGAGTTGATGATGAAACCGTCGGCCGCGCCGTTTTCGAACCAGTGCTGCAGGGCATCGCCAACCTGTTCCGGGGTACCGACGAAGTCCCGGCGTGGACGCGAGAAACGCAGCGCCAGCTCGCGCAAGGTCAGGCCTTCATCACGGGCCAGCTGCTTGAGTTGGTCCGAGGTGCCCTTGTGGCTGTCATTGCCCAGCGTGCCGAGGTCGGGGAAGGGCGCGTCCAAGTCATGGTGGCTGAAGTCGTAGTCGTTGAACGGCCGGCCAAGCGCAACCAGGGCATCTTCGATGCTTACCAGGTCCACGGCTTGCTGATAACGCTGTTCGACCTCCTCGGCGTCGCGGCCGACGATCGGGCGTATGCCGGGCAGGATGAACAATGCATCCGGATCACGGCCATGGCGCGCGGCACGCTGCTTGAGGTCCTGATAGTAAGCGTGGGCATCGTCGAACGATTCCGGGTTGACGAAGATGGCGTCGGCGTTTTGCGCGGCGAAGTTGCGACCCTCTTCCGACACGCCTGCCTGGAAGATCAGTGGCTGGCCCTGGGGCGAGCGCTGGATGTTCAGCGGGCCCTTGACCTTGAAGAACTCACCCTGGTGGCCGAGGGTGTGCAGTTTGGCCGGGTCGAAGAACTGTCCGCTTTGCTTGTCGCGGGTAAAGGCGTCGTCTTCCCAGGAGTCCCACAGCCCTTTGACCACCTCTACGTGCTCGCGCGCAATTCGGTAGCGCACGGCATGCGGCGGGTGTTCAGCCTTGCCGAAGTTGTCAGCAGTACCGGAAAGCCAGGAAGTCACCACGTTCCAGCCCGCGCGCCCACCGCTGATCAGGTCCAGCGAGGCGAACTGACGTGCTACCTGGAAGGGCTCGGTGTAGCTGACCGTGACCGTGGCCACCAGGCCGATGTGTTCGGTTACCGCAGCCAGCGCCGAGAGGATGGTCAGCGGCTCGAAACGGTTGAGGTAGTGAGGGCTGGAGCGGGCGTGGATGTGCAGGCTGTCGGCAATGAAGGCGAAGTCGAACGTTGCCGCCTCCGCCAGTTTTGCCTGATGTTTGTAGAAACCGAAATTGACACTGGCATCGGCCAATGCATCGGGGTGGCGCCATTCGCCCCAGCCGTGGCCGACGCCATGGATCATGGCGCCCAGGCGGATCTGTCGTTTGCTCATCGGAATACCTGCGGGTTGTGCTGCAAATGGAGTCGATACGGCCTTGAAACTCAGCCGCGGCGGAGGTCGGTACAGGCCACAAGAACGCGGTCAGTTCTGGTAATCCAGTCCCTCCCGATCCAGCTGGCGTATCAGCGCATCCCAATGCCGCTGGATCCCTTCCCCCAGCCCATCGGAAAACCGCTTCGACTGCTCATGCACCTTGGCAATTGCTGCCGGCGCCGCGTACAGCAGTTGGTCGTTGCCCCCTGCCTGCGCCGCCACCTGGATGTTGCAGGCCCGCTCCAGCCCGTGCAGCTCGCGGAAGGCATGCTCGACGCTGATTCCCCCGGTCAGCAGGCCATGGTTGCGTAGGATCAGGATATTGCTGTCGCCCAGGTTGGCCACCAGCCGCTGCTGCTCGTCCAGGTCCAGGGCGACGCCTTCGTAGTCGTGGTACACCACGCGGCTGTAGTAGGCCAGGGCATGCTGCGAGATTGGCAGCAGGCCATCGCGTTGTGCCGACACTGCTGCGCCATCACGCGTGTGGGTGTGCAGCACGGCCTTGAGGTCGGGCCGCGCACGGTGAATGGCGCTGTGAATCACATAGCCGGCCTGGTTGATGCCCAGGCCCAGGGGATCATCGATGATCGTGCCATCTACATCGACCTTCACCAGGTTGGAGGCGGTGATCTCGTCGAACAGCAGGCCGAAGGCGTTGATCAGAAAGTGTTCGTCGGGCCCAGGCACGCGTGCCGAGAAGTGTGTGTAGATATGGTCGGTCCAGCGGAACAGGGCAGCCAGGCGATAGGCCGCAGCCAGCTTTACTCGCACCTCCCATTCTTCGGCGCTGACCCGTTGGCGCACGGTGTTTTCCTGGGGGGCGATGACAGACAATGCAGTCATGGTGTTCTCCAAAAAGTGTCGGTTCAGTAGCCGCGCTGGGTATCGACCAGGTTGTGCAGCGGTGCCTGTTCGCGGTAGCGGGCGAAGTTGTCGAGAAATGCGTCGAGCAAGGCCGGGTAGCCGTCCTCGGAAATCGCCGAGGTATGCGGCGACAGGAATACTCGCGGGTGCTGGTACAGCGGGTGCCCCGTCGGTAGCGGCTCCGGTTCGGTGACATCCAGGCTGGCGCGGGCGATCAGGCCACTGTCCAGGGCATCGAGCAGGGCTTGCTGGTTCAGCAGCCCGCCACGGGCGATGTTGATCAGGTGCAGGCCGGGCTTGGCCTGGGCCAGTACCTGGTGGTCGATCAGGCCACGGGTGGCAGGGGTGAGCGGGGCGGCGATGACCAGGTGATCGCTGCCGGCAAACAGCTGCTGCAGGTTGTCGACGCGCTGTACGCCCGGCACCTCGGCAATGGGTTGGCCTGGGCGATTCAGCGCCAGTACCTGCATGCCCAGGGCATTTGCCTTGCGCGCCAGGCTCTGGCCGATGCTGCCGAAGCCGAATATGCCCAGGGTACGGCCACGTACCGGGGCCAGCGGGGTCAGGCGCCAGTCGGCGTCTTTGACCCACAGGCCCGGTAGCTGCTTGGCGGCAGCGAGCACCAGAGCCAAGGCAAACTCGGCCACCTGCTCGGCATTGGCGCCGCGTCCACTGGTGACCGGCGGGCCCTGGAACACCCAGTCGGGGTAGAAGTCGATGCCCGAGGACACCACCTGCACCCAGCGCAATTGCCACGGCCAGCCGGCGGGCGGGGAATCCACTCGGTTACCGCGTACATTGACCGGGCGCAGGATGAAGACGTCGGCAGGGATGTCCAGCTGCAACTGGGTGGGTGCGATATCGACCACCTCGTGGTCAGGCAACTGATCGCGCAGGTACTGGTTAGCCTGGGCGTCCAGCTGGCTGGCGATGATCGAGTGGCTCATGCTGCCACCTCCGCCAAGGCTGCACGGCCGACCTGGCCAAGTACTACGTCATCCTGGGGGGTGTGGATGCGGCTGCACAGCACATCGCGATAGTGCCGCTCCAACGGGTTGCGCCGTGACAGGCCAGGGTTACCGGCAGCCTCGATGGCCAGCTCCACAGCCTGGATGGCATTGCGGCTGACCAGGTGCTTGAGTTGCCCGGCATGGCGCGGCTCGGTCTGCCCGCTGACGGCGGCGTTCAGCAGGCTCTGGTTGGCGAACAGCAGCGTGTCGATGCGTCCGACCACGTCCTGGAAACGCGCCAGGCTGGCCAGCGGTGCCCCCAGGTTGGACGGCGCCCGCTGGTTCAGGAACTGCACCAGCCAGTCACGTGCGGCCTGGGCCACACCGTCGTACAGTGCAGGCAGCAACACTGCCATCCACAGCAGGCCGGTGCTGTCGAGTTCGGGGCGTGGTGCGCTGGCCGGGCTGACGCTGACGGCATGCTCCAACGGGATCAGCACCTCGTCGAACTGCACTTCATGGCTGCAGGTGGCACGCATGCCCAGGTGGTCCCAGTCTTCGACGATACGGATGCCAGGGGTGTCCTTGTGTACCAGGAAGCCGCCTACGAGGGGGTCCTGGTCGTCGCTGCGGGCCCACACCAGGTACCAGCTCAGGCCATGGCTGCCGGTGGAGTAGATTTTGCGCCCGGACAACCGCCAGCCCTCGGCGGTGCGCCGAGCGGTGGTCGCCGGCAAGCCACCGCGTGCCGGTGTGCCCAGTTCCGGCTCGACGCGAAAGGCGTTGATCAGCGCGCCGTTGGCCACCGCGTCGCGTGCCACTTGCAGGCGCAGGTGCTCGGGCCAGCGATCTTCGTCCTGTAGGCGCAAGTGCTGCAGGTACTGCATCACCAGGATCAATGCGGTGGACGGGCAGCCTTTGCCGACGGCGGTGATCACCAGGCGTGCGCTGGCCAGGTCGGCCCCGCCACCGCCCAGGGCGCGCGGCACGGTGAAACTCAGCAGGCCGTGGCGGTGCAGCAGGGTGAAGTTGTCGACGGGGAACTGGCCGCTGCGGTCGTAGCGCTCGGCATTGCTGGCCAGGGCCTGGGTGAGTTCGGCTAGTGCGCTGGCGGAAGGGGGGTGACTCATGGGTATTCATCCCTGGAACACGGTGGGTTTCTAAGACCGTATTCGTATGGGTGAAGGCTGTAAAAGTCTTTTTTGTTCTATGCTAATTATCAGTTGTCTGAATTAAAGTTGTTAGTTGTTATGCAAGACTGGTATTTAATGGGGCTGCATTGCAGCCCATCGGGAACATGAGGCGTCTCCTAGGCAGTGAACTGCGCCACGTTTTTACGCTCACCCACACAACTGTTGCCCGGCCACCCGGCCAAACAGCTCCACCGGCTCCTGCAGGTTGCCCAGGTAGCGCGGGTGGAACAGCCACAAATCCACCTGGGGCTTGAAGTCCGTTACATTGACCACATCCAGCGCGTCCCGATGGCGGCTGTTCTGCAACAACGGCTCAGGCACGAGGCCAAGCCCCTGCCCATTGGCCACCAGCCCCAATTGCAACTCGGTACCAAAGGTCTCCAGGTTGATCGACAAGCTCAGCCCCTGTTCACTCAGGGCGCGCTGCAGCCCCGCGCGGAAGCCGCAGCCATCGGGGTTGAGCACCCAGCCACGGGTGTAGCAGTCCTTGAGCTTGAGGCTGCGCTTGCCGGTGCTGCCTTTGGCTGCAACTACCCGCAGTGGCATGCGTGCGATCGACTGGCTGGCGATGCCCTCGGGGAAGATCTTGCCCGGCGGGAACAGCGCAGCGGCAGCGTCGAGTTCGCCATTTTCCATGCGCGCGATCAGGCTGCTGCCCCAGCCGCTGGTGACCTGGGTGCGCAGGTCCGGGTAGGTTTCGCGGATTTGCGCCAGGGCATCGAGCAGCACCACATCACCCAGGGTTTGCGGCACGCCCAGCCGCAGGGTCCCGGAAGGCGCTCCGTCGTTGGCCACCAGCTCGCGCAGCGAGTCGATCTCGCGCAAAATGGCTTTGCACTGTTCGTACACGCGCAGCCCCATGGGGGTCGGTTTGAGAGGCTTGGTGTTGCGGTCGAGCAGGGTGGCGCCCAGGTCTTCTTCGAAGTTCTGTACGCGGCGGGTGATGGCCGGTTGAGTCAGCTGCAGGGCCTCGGCGGCGAGGTTGGTCGACTGGCAACGGATGACCGCCACGAAGGCGTCCATGTCATCGATTTTCATATTCGGCGCTCACATATTGGGGCGGTGGGACATACCTTGGAAGAATAATCCTCATTGGCAGGATTGTCACAGCACCGTCCGGGTAACCCGCGTGATCAACCTTGGGCGAATGCCGCCAGCTTCTCCCCGTCCAAGCGGTAGCGCACCCACTCATCCTGCGCCTCGGCCCCCAGCTTCTGATAGAAACCGATCGCAGGCTCGTTCCAGTCCAGCACGCTCCATTCCAGGCGCCCGCACTGGTTCGCCACCGCCTCGCGGGCAATGTGCTGCAGCAGTTGCCGCCCGGCGCCATCGCCACGTTGCTCGGGTGTCACATACAAGTCTTCCAGGTAAATGCCATTGCGCCCGAGCCAGGTCGAGTAGCTGTAGAAATACACGGCAAAACCAATCGCCCGGCCATCACGCTCGCAGATCAGGCTGTGCACTGTGCTGCCCTCATCGAACAGGCTGTGCTCGATATCCGCCAAGGTGGCGACCACCTCGTGGCGTGCGCGCTCGTAATCGGCAAGTTCAGTGATGAAGGCCAGGATCTGCTCGGCATCGGTGCGAACGGCAGGGCGAATGATGAGGCTCATGGTGACGGCTTCCTTGATCCGGGTTAGAGGTACAGTGGTGTGTATCTAAATAATTTAATGTAACTGTATCGGTCGCAGGGTAGGGCGACTCCGGTAGTGTGACAGTACCTAAGAAGAAAGTGGAATGCCCGCCATGCTTGCCTCTGCCGACCTGCTGACTGCCTTCGTGCTATTTGCTTTCGTGTCTTCCATCACCCCTGGGCCCAACAACACGATGTTGCTGGCGTCGGGGGTGAACTTCGGCGTGCGCCGCTCGATCCCCCATGCCCTGGGCATCAGCGTCGGGTTCATGGTCATGGTGCTGGCCGTAGGCCTGGGCCTGGGCGAGGTGTTCAAGGCCTGGCCGCCGTTGTACACGGTGCTGCGCTATACAGGCGCGGCCTACTTGCTGTTCCTGGCCTGGAAGATTGCCACCTCCGGGCCGGTCGGGACGGCCTCTTCCAGTGCCCGCAAACCGCTGGGCTTCTGGGGCGCGGCGGCGTTCCAGTGGGTCAATCCCAAGGCCTGGGTGATGGCGGTAGGGGCGATTACCACCTACACGCCGGCGCAAGGCTATGTGACCAACGTGATCGTCATCGCCGCCTTGTTTGCATTGGTCAACCTGCCCAGCGTCGGTGTGTGGGTGATGTTCGGCAGCGCGTTGCGCAACTTGTTGCAGAACCCGCGCTGGCTGATGCTGTTCAATGTCCTGATGGCCGTGTTGCTGGTGATTTCACTGTACCCACTGCTGTTTGTAGAATCAGCGTTTTCCTAGCCTCGCGAGTACAGCCAACTGATGGAGTTGATCCCCTGGTCCCACGAATGTGCCGAAGGCTTCACCCTGCGTGGCTGGCGTACCCCGGCCAGCGGCAAGCCGTTGCTGCATTTCCTGCACGGCAATGGCTTCTGTTGCCTGGCCTACCAGCCGTTGTTGATGCGCTTGAGTGAGCATTTCGACCTGTGGCTTTGCGATGTCCAAGGGCATGGTGACAGTGACCACGGAGGGGTGTTTCGTGGTTGGAACCGTACCGCTGCGCTAGCCGTTGAAGCGTTTGAGGAAGGGCGTGGCGAGTACGGCGACGTACCTCGATTTGCTGTAGGGCACAGCTTCGGTGGCGTACTTACCGGGCTGATCCTGGCCAGCGAGCCGCAACTGTTTGCACGTGCCGTGCTGCTCGACCCGGTGCTGTTCAGCCGACGCATGATTGGCGTGATGGGGGCGGCAGCCCTGGTTGGTCTGCATCAGCGCCATGCGCTTGCGCGCAAGGCTGCCAGCCGCCGCAGCCACTGGCCCGATCGCGAAGCCGCGCTGGCTTCGCTGCAGGGGCGTGGCATTTTCAAAGGCTGGACCGATGCGGCGTTGCAGGCCTATGTCGAGCATGCCATCGGCGATTGTGGCGAGGCAGTGGTGCTCAAGTGCCGGCCCAGCCGTGAAGTGGAAATTTTCAGTTCGTTCCCCAAGCGCATGTGGGCAAGCCTGGCGGCGATCAATACCCCCACGCGGGTGATGTATGGCGAACGTACCTACCCCTTCGTACCGCACTCGGTACAGCGGCTGCTGGCAATCAACCCGCAGGTGACCGGCCACCAGGTACCCGGTGGGCACTGCTTCATGCAAGAGGACCCCGAGCTTTGTTCCAGCGAAGTGAAAAGGTTCCTACTGGAGGGGTTTGCAGGATAACTTTTCCACGCAGTAGCGGAGAAATGTCATCAGTAAGGTGATGCTTTTTTGAGCCTGCAACGATGATTACCACGACCTTTTCACAACACCCTTGTTTGCAAAAGCACTTCGATCATTCTTGGCAGGCAAACAATTCGCTGCGCCAGGCCATGCAGTACGCCCTCGCTCCGCTGGTCAGGCAAGCCCCCGTTTCTGTTGTTGTCGTGGGGTCTTACGGGCGGTGCGAGGTCTCGCGTATTTCGGACATCGATTTTTTCATCGTGCATGACGGCAGCATGTCTGAGGCCCGGCTGCTCGACGTACTGCATCAAGTCAAAAACCTGGTTCGACCGCTCAGCTGGCCGGGTGAGAGCGATGAGTCCAAGTTTGGTCAGGGCGCGCTTTCACTCTATTCGGAGTTGAGCAACCACATTGGATGGAAGCAGGAAAGCAATACGGCGCTCACCCGACGAATGCTGCTCCTGCTGGAAGGCCGCCCACTGTTTGGCGATGAGAGTTTCACTCGGTGGCGAACCGAGTTGCTGTGCCGGTATGTGGCAAGCGACCAAGGAACAGGGTTGCCCAGGTTCATGCTTAATGATGTGGTTCGGTATTACCGCAGCATGATGGCGAACTTCGAGGAAAAGCGGGCTGAAGGCAAGGCTTGGGGCGTGCGCAACATCAAGCTGAAGTTCTCTCGCAAGCTGCTTTACCTGGGAGGGATCGTGGTGATTGCCGAGGTCCATGGTCTACCGGCCAGTGAAAAGATTAAACGCCTCGACCATTGGCTTTCATTCACACCGCTACAACGCGTTGCGATGCTGGGACAGTCAAACCCCCATACTGGGCAGTTGCTAGAGCAGTATGCCTTGTTCCTGGACTTGATATCTTCACTGGAAAATCGTCGTCGCTTGGACTCACTGAGCCCAGAATACGCACGGACAGATCCTCTCTACCGAGAAATTTCCATCGTAGGCAAGGCATTTTCCGAGGGGCTTGAGCAATGGCTCGCAGCCCAGTATCCAGGCCATCCAATCCTGCACGCAATGCTTTTCTGAACAGGCTCAGTGTCCTATTGGTGGAACGATGTATGCCATATGAGCCAGCTACCGCCGCATTGGCATCATTGATAAGGTTATCCCAGCCAAGAGAGGAGCCTTCTCATGAAAAAGATTCTGGGTATCCACCGCAGCCCCCACGCCCATTGGGTGGGTGATGGTTTTCCGGTGCGCAGCCTGTTCACCTACGACAACCTGGCCAGCCGGATCAGCCCGTTCCTGCTGCTGGACTACGCCGGCCCGCATGATTTCATCCCCACCACTGCACGGCGTGGGGTGGGCCAGCACCCGCACCGTGGTTTCGAGACCGTGACCATCGTCTACCAGGGTGAACTGGAGCACCGTGATTCCACCGGTGCTGGCGGCTTGATCGGCCCAGGTGACGTACAGTGGATGACGGCTGCCAATGGCATCATCCATGAAGAGTTCCATTCTCCGGCCTTCGCCCACAGTGGCGGCACGCTGGAAATGGTCCAGCTGTGGGTCAACCTGCCGGCGCGGGACAAACGCGCGGCGGCTGGGTACCAGACCCTGCTGGCCAGCGACATCCCGGTGGTCACGCTGGACGGTGACGCTGGCAGCTTGCGGGTGGTTGCGGGCGACTACCGTGGGCACCTGGGGCCAGCTCGGACCTTTACCGCGATGGATGTGTGGGACCTGCGGTTGAATGCTGGCGCGGCCTTGCAACTGCCGGTCGCTGCCGGCCGCAACGCGGCGCTGGTGGTGCTGCGTGGTAACGTGCGAATCAACGGCGAGCGCGAGGCAGGCCCGGCCAGCCTGGTGTTGCTTGACCGGGAGGGTGAGGATGTCAGTGTCGAGGCGTTGGAAGGTGCCAGTGTGCTACTGCTCAGCGGTGAGCCGATCGATGAGCCGATCGTCGGCTATGGCCCGTTCGTGATGAACAGCCAGGCGGAGATCGCCGAATCTTTCGATGACTTCCATGCCGGGCGGTTTGGGCAGATGCAGGATGAGCGGGAAGGGGCTCGGCACTGAGCCTTGCCTGAAAAAGCCGGGGTTGCAAAGCAGCCCCGGCATGCTTGTACATGGCTTGACCCTCAAGGTTTTCTGGCATGATCCACCCATGCCCACCCTCACTCGACAGCACGCCGTGCGCCGATCATTGCCCACCCCCGGCCACCACACCCTGTGGCTGCGCTACCGTGCCCCCTATCATTGGCCCTCGACCCTGGGCTTCCTAGCCGCCCGCTGTATCCCCGGCATCGAAACCTGCCACGACGGCACCTACAGCCGCACCCTGATCGTTGCTGGCCACCACGCCGTCCTGCACGCGACGCCAATGACCAACCAACACCTGCGCGTTCGCCTTGAAGGCGCGCCTTCACACGCGCTGCCCGGCCTGATCGCCAGGCTGAGGCGGGTTTTCGACCTTGACGCCGACCCTGCACGCATCAGCGCCGAGCTGTCTTGCGACCCTTTGATGGCAAGCCTGCTCAAGGCGCGCCCGGGGCTGCGTGTGCCGCAAGGCTGGGACGCCTGCGAGCAAGCCATGCGTACCGTACTTGGCCAGCAAATCAGCGTGGCCGGCGCCATGACCCTGGCGGGCCGGCTGGTGCAACGCCACGGCGCCCCGCTGCGTCTGTCGGCACCGGGCTTGAGCCACCTGTTCCCGGCTCTAGCGACATTGGCAAATGCACAGTTCGAAAACATGGGCATGCCGAGCGCGCGCGCCACCACCCTCGCCACCCTGGCCAACGCCTTGCTGGCCGACCCCGGCTTGCTGCGTCGCGGGCAAGTGCTGGATGAGCTATTGCGCAACCTGTGCCGGCTAAAGGGTATCGGGCCGTGGAGCGCCCACTACCTGGCGCTGCGTCAGGCCGGCGCCGCTGATGCCTTGCCGCTGGGTGACGTAGCCTTGATCAAGGCGTTGCGGTTGCTTGAGGGCGACGAGGTGCAACTGGCCGAAAGGGCACTGGACTGGCGCCCGTGGCGGGCTTATGCGGCGCAGCACTTGTGGGCCTCGCTGGGGCCGGCAGGGACCACTCGTCGTTAAGTCGGTCATTGCATTCGAACGCACGGCCTATGCGCAGGATCTTCCACTAAGGTGCTAGAGGATTCCCCGCATCATCATTGCCCCGGCGCATGGACGCCTGCCCGGGCATGCGCAATATCAATTGGCGCCCCGCCCGACAAAGGCGTAATTCCACACAACAGGCCATCGCACAGAGAGGGTCGTACCATGTCGTTGATAGGAGTTTCGATGCTAGAGATGCGGCAGATGATCGAGCAGGCGTGCCTGCCGGATCGCTGTGAAGTCAGCTGCCTGGATGGCGCCCACCTGACCATCCGCCTGGGTCAGGGCCAGAGTCTCGATCAAAGTGTGACCCTTAGCGGGGTCTCGCTGCACAACCTGAACAGTTGCCGTGACCTGGTCAACCTGGTGGGGCAGCTTCATGCGCTACGTGACAACCACCCGGCACCTCTCAGGTCGATGGCCTGAGGGCGCCCGCCGTGCCCCGGTCAGCCCAAGCTGGCCGGGCGTACGTACTCTGGCATCAGGCCGTTGAACCAGAACAGGATCATCGCCACCAGCATGCTCACCAGCAGCAACAACCCTACACCCCAGACACAGGTTGCAAACAGCATCGCCTGTTCCTTCTTCAGCCGCAGGAATGTCTGCAACCCGCCATAGAGCAACACGCTGGCATAGGCAGAGGCAGCCAGCAGCGCGGCGAAAGCCAGCCAGCGAATAGGCACCAGGCCGACCACCCCGGCTAAGAACCACGGCGTGGCGCAGTAGGCGGCAAAACCAATGCACTGGTTCAGGCTGGGCTGTGCATCGAACCCGCGCGACATCCAGCGGATCATCACCCCCATCAGCATCACCCCCACGACGGTGGTGGCATACAGCAGCCCCGCCAGTTGCGCGGCGCTGCCCATGCTCAGGCGTACTCGCTCCTCAGCCGCCAGGCTCCAGCCGAAGGTGGTGGTGCCGACAAACAGGCACACTGCAGGGACCAGTGCCAGGGCCAACAGGCGCGGCAGGTATTGCTGTGGGTGGTCCTCCTCGGCACGGCGGATATCCAGCCAGGCGTCGGCGGGGTGGGTGAATAGCTTGAGCAACGGGCTGTTCATGGCGTTCTCCAGCAGGCACGGGCCTTTTAGCTATGGAGACACGCTGCGGCCAGGCGGTTCAGCCGGGTTGGCCGCCGTTGATCGGCTTACTGCAATTCCAGCAGCAAGTTCAGGCCGCCGTCACCGCATTTGCCCTGGTCGCGGACCACACCACGGTAACTTCGCCCATCCCAGACGAAGGCCACGCTATGCGCACGGTCCACCTTGTCAGGCAGCGGTGGGCAAATGTGCAGGCGCAGCCCAGGGCGGCCTTGCAGGTTGAGGGCGGCGAGCTGGCATTGGCATTCCACGCTCTGCGCCACCGGGCCGAACAGGGTGTCGCGTACGTAGTCGAGCTGCAGCGAGGCATTGGGTGCACGGCCAGGCATCTTCATGGGTGCGTGGCTCCGTTGCACAGGCTTGAAGGATTGAGCGGGTAGGGCATGGCGAGCTCCAGACTGAAGAGAGAGCGGCTTAACGTTTGAAGCTTGCCTGGCCAAGATGTTCAATGTGTTTCATGTACGTTCATCTTGTTCGACGTCGATGAGAGAGGGCAGACCCTTCAGGCACCCGCCTTGCGCAAAGTCAGGTTGATACGCCGCTCACCCAGACGCGGGTGCGTGCCGGGCTTGATCGGTAGCACACCATGGAAGCGCAAGCGGTCTATGCCCCCCCACACCAACACATCGCCGTGGCTCAGCGGGATGCGCTGGGTTTTGTCGGCGCGCTGCAGACCGCCGAACAGGAACACCGCCGGCAAGCCCAGTGACACCGACACGATCGGTTGGCCGAAATCCTGCTCATCGCGGTCTTGGTGCAGGCTCAGGCGGGTGCCCGGCAAGTAGTGGTTGACCAGGCAGGCATCTGGCACGAAACCCTCGAACCCAGCCAAGGCTGCAGCACGGGCAGCCAGGGCGAGCAAAACCGGGGGCAGGGCGGGCCAGGGCTTGCCGCTGAGTGGGTCGCTGGGGCTGTAGCGGTAGCCGCCTTCGTCACTCACCCAGCCCAGCGAGCCGCAATTGGTCAGGCCTACCGCCATGCGCAGGCCCCCCGGGGTGTGCATGTGCCGGAACGGCGCGGCACGCAGCACTGGGCGCAGGGCGTCGAGCAGCGCCTCGGTTTCGGCCAGGGCGAAGCCAGGCAGCAGCACGGTGTGGCTGGCCAGGCGTTGTGGCTGGGGGCCGAACAGGTCGAGGTCGGACTGGATCATGAGGGGCTGCATATGTGTGATGTGTAGCCAGTGTATCCCGATGGATGCAATTGCTGTAGGACCGGCCTTGTGCTGCGAAGAGGCCGGCATAGCTCCCCAGGCGGAGCGAAAGTATGCCAAGGGTTGGGGTATCAAAAAAGGAACCGCGGCACCAGGGAGAGGAGCACCGCGGTTCAAGGGGGAGAGGTTTACTTCTGGGTCACAGTGGCCAGGTTCGCGCTGCCCAGCTGGGTGATGGTGGCGGTTTGGGCGATACCGCTCTGGTCGACGAACGCCTTGTTGCCCTGGCCTCCCTGGGTC
>Ga0105244_10000730_pt1 | contig 28251 bp, 27 predicted proteins | sample KBSM44metaG_FD_80423 | JGI IMG/M metagenome (GOLD analysis project Ga0105244, IMG submission 80423) | Miscanthus rhizosphere microbial communities from Kellogg Biological Station, Michigan, USA - KBS M4-4 metaG | ecosystem: Host-associated > Plants > Roots > Rhizosphere > Soil | place... | reverse complement strand
GTGGACTTCGCCGACGCCAGCAGCGGCCTGCGGCTTCAGACGCTGCACGCCCTGCGCGACGGCCGCCCGCTGTCCTACCACCTGGGGCCGGACGACTGCGCCCTTCTCACGCTCGGCTCCATGACAGCCGATTCGCGCAACGGCAACGACCACCAAGCGCCCGAACTCGTGCGCGACCAGCGCGATGGCGCCTGGACGCTCTGGAAGAACATGGCCCGCAAGGCACCCGGCTTCGGCCGGCCCGAAACCTTTTGCGGCCACGTCGACGAGAGCAAGTGGGCATCGTTCACGCTGACCATGAACAGCCCGCTTCTGCTGCAGCGCATCCAGGCCTTCTCGGGCAACGAGCCCGGCACCGGCGGCCTCATGACCTTCAAGGACTCCAGCTGGCTGATGTCGATCGTGGTTCCGCATTCGCCGCACTTCGACGAACAGCCAGACGGGGTGTACACGCTCTGGGGCTACGGCCTGCTGCAGGAAACTCAGGGCAACTTCATCGACCGGACGATGGCACAGGCGACCGGACAGGACATACTGACCGAGCTCATGCATCACCTGGGCTTCGAGGACATCCTCGAAGAGGTGCGGCAAACCACCACCGTGGTGCCCGTGATGATGCCGTACATCACCAGCGAATTCGAATGCCGGTCCCTGTCGGACCGACCGCCCGTCCGTCCGCCCGGCGCCAGCAACTTCGCCTTGCTCGGCCAGTACGTGGAAATCCCGGAGGATGTGGTCTTCACGGTCGAGTATTCGGTGCGTGGCGCCATGCATGGCGTCTACGGGCTCATGGACGTGAAGAAGGAGGTGCCGCCCATCTACCACGGCATCGCCGATGCGAAGGTCGCGCTGGCCAGTCTGCGCACGCTGATGGGCTGAGCGCGCAGCAGGCTCGCCTCGACCTTGCTCAGCCGCACCAGGCCGCTACCTGCCGTGTGATGTCCGACCACAGCGCCTGCAGCGCCACCGCCGAAAGCAGCACCCCGGCCAGGCGCGCACCCCAGGTGCCACGGCCATTCCAGCGCAACCGCCGCCACAGCCAGGGCGCCAGCAGCAACGACAAGCCACTACCGGCCGCGAACGATGCCATCGCGCCGGCGCCCTGCAACGGGTTGCTGCCAAGGCTGGCCAGCATCAGCGCCGAATACAACAGCCCGCACGGCATGGCGAACCACAGTGCGCCCGTCGCCAGCACGCCCAGCGGGGTGCTGGCGGCCAGTGGCCGCAGCCGCGCCTCGAGCAGGCGGCCCGTGCGTTGCGCCCACAGTGGCTGTCGTCCCGTGGCCGCCAACATCGCACCCCAGGCGAACACGAACACATGCAACAACACCCACAGCGGTTTCAACGCCGCGATATGGGTGCCCGCCAGGGCCAGGCTGTCGACGCTCGCCGCGGCGACCGCGCCCGCAGCGGCATAGCCGGCAATGCGCCCCACATGAAACGCGGCAGGTGCCGACGATGCCAATGCGCCGCCGCCGGCCCTGGCCGGCACGATGCGGATCACAGCCGCAGACGCCGCACCGCACATGGCCACGCAGTGCGGGCCTCCGGCCAGGCCCATCAGCAGCGCAGCGCCGGCGAGTGCGGTCTGCATGGTCAGACCACGCGCGAAAAGCGCTCGCGATGGGCGCCGCAGTACTTGTCGAACACCATGGCGACGGCGCGCACGAGGAACCAGCCCCGCGGCGTCACCTTGATGTCGTGGTCGGTCAGGCGCACCAGCCCCTGTGCGACCAGCGGCCCAAGCGCGGCGAATTCGGCCGCGAAGCAATGGCGGAAATCGACCGTGTGTGCCTCGCCCATGGCGTCGAAGTCGACATGGCCGCGGCACATCAGCGCCATGATCACGTCGCGCCGAAGCAAGTCGTCGCGCGACAATGCCAGCCCCCGCACCACCGGCAGGCGGTGTTGATCAAGCAGGTCGTAGTAGTTCTCCAGCGTCTTGGCGTTCTGGCTGTAGGTGGCGCCCATGCGGCCGATGGCGGATACGCCCAGTGCGACCAGATCGCCATCCGGCTGGGTGCTGTAGCCCTGGAAATCTCGGTGCAGCCGGCCGTTGCGCTTGGCCACGGCCAGCGGGTCGCCGGGCAACGCGAAGTGGTCCATGCCGATGTACACATAGCCCGCATCCCTCAGCACCTCGATGGCGCGCGCCAGCATCCGCACCCGGATGGGAGCGTCGGGCAGGTCTTCGGCCAGGATGCGTCGTTGCGGCTTGAAGCGCTCCGGCAGGTGCGCGTAGGCATATAGCGCGATGCGGTCCGGCCGCAACATGCACAGCTGCGCCAGCGTGCGCTCGAACGACGCGTCGTTCTGACGCGGCAGCCCGTAGATCAGGTCCACGTTGACCGACTCGAAACCCAACGCCCGCGCGTCGGCCATCAGCGCGAACACTCGCTCGGCAGGCTGGATGCGGTGCACCGCACGCTGCACGTCGGGGTCGAAATCCTGCACACCGAAGCTCAGGCGGTTGAATCCGAGCGACGCCAGGTGCGCCAGGCGGCCGGTGTCGACCGTGCGCGGATCGATTTCGATGGACTGCTCGCCGTCGGTCGCGAAGTCGAAGACGCCGCGCAGCATGGCCATGAGCCCGGTCAGCTCTGCGTCGTCGAGGAAGGTGGGCGAGCCACCGCCGAGGTGCAGCTGGCTCACGACCGTGCCCGGCCCGAGCTGCGCGGCCTGCAGCGCTGCCTCGCACGCGAGGTAGTCCAGGTAATGCCGCGCCTTCTCGTGGTGCCGCGTGATGACCTTGTTGCAGGCGCAGTAGTAGCACAGCGATTCGCAAAACGGGATGTGCACGTACATCGACAGCGGTGCAGCCTGCGCGCCATCCGCGCGCCGCCGGCGCACGGCGCGCGCGTGGTCTTCGGCGCCGAAGGCCTCTACGAAGCGGTCGGCCGTGGGATAGGAGGTATAGCGCGGTCCGGGCACGTCGAACTGACGCAGCAGCTCGGCCGGCAACGAGGGCATGATGGGGTCGACGGTGGTGGAAATCATCTTGAACGCCAAGTCACAGGTCATGCCGAAGGAGGGCGCCACCGGTGGGCGGAGCCAGCAATGCGGTGCATGCACTCGACGCCGCCGCCATCAGCCAGAACACGAAGAACGAGGCCGTATAGATGCCCTGGCGCGACATGTGCAGCACATCGGCACCGCAATACACGCTGAGCGGATCGACCATCGCGAAGACCAGGACCTCCATGCCGCAGGCAACGAGGAAGGACGGCCACAGCACGGCCATGACCTGGCGCTGTGCGTTCATGGCGCCCTCTTTCTCGCTGGCGACGGCAGGTCGCTTGCCGGCGTGGCCGCATGGTTGCGCGCGGCGAGCGCGGGCATCGAGTCCTTGCCGGCCAGCGTCCGGTTGATCTCGATGCCCTCGCGGTAGTAGTCCTCGGACACAAGGGCGTCGGGCCGGTGCCACGCGACCCAGAAGGTCGCGACGCTCGCGACCACCACCAGCGCGGGTCCGCCGATCACCATCCACACCAGCGGGTACCGCCACCACGCGGCGGCGACCGGTTCGTTCGTTGTTGCAATCATGTCGATACCTTTCAGCGCGGCACCAGGAAGACCGCTTTTTCGGAGACCTGCGCGCCGCCACCTTCTTCTCGTACGTCGAAGTACACGGTGTGCGAGCCCGAGGGCGTCACGCCGTAGGGCAACTGCAGGCGCACCGCCACCCAGCGCGACTGGGCGGCGTCCACCGTCACCGCCGGCTCGGACGCCACGGCCACTCCATCGAGACCGCGCGCGGAAATCGCATAGCGGCGCTGTTGCTCGGTGGCATTCATGATCTGCAGCCGATAGACGTTTTCCAGCCGACCTCCCTCGACGATGCGCGCCAGCGAAGCGCGGTCGCGCACCACGTCGACCTTGAACGGCGTGCGTGCGACCAGGCTGGCCAGAAGGCCGGACACCAGCACCGCGAGGATGGCCGTGTAGGCCAGCACGCGCGCCCGCAGCACGCGGCGCAGCAGCTGCGGGCGCGTCCAGCGGCCCTCCATGCCGTTCTGCGTGTCGTAGCGGATGAGGCGCGGCGGATACGCCATCTTTTGCATCACCGTATCGCAGGCATCCACGCACAGGCCGCAGCCGATGCACTCGTACTGCAGCCCCTGGCGGATGTCGATGCCGGTCGGGCAGACCTGCACGCACAGGCCGCAGTCGATGCAGTCGCCCAGCGCCAGCGTGCGCGGGTCGGGCCCCTTGCGGCGAGGCGCGCGCGGCTCGCCGCGCTGCGGGTCATAGGTGACGATGAGCGTGTCGCGGTCGAACATGGCGCTCTGGAAGCGCGCATAGGGGCACATGTACTTGCACACCTGCTCGCGCATGAAGCCGGCGTTGCCATAGGTCGCGAAGCCGTAGAAAAACACCCAGAACACCTCCCACGAACCCATCTGCGTCTGCAGGAAGGCCATGCCAAGTTCGCGAATGGGCGTGAAGTAGCCCACGAAGGTGAAGCCGGTCCACATCGCGATGCCGATCCACACGATGTGCTTGAACCATTTCTTCACGAGCTTCTCGAGCGACATCGGCTCGGCGTCCAGCCGCATGCGTGCGGTGCGGTTTCCCTCTATCCGGTGTTCCACCCACATGAATATCTCGGTGTAGACGGTTTGCGGACAGGCATAGCCGCACCACAGCCGCCCCGCCACGGCGGTGAACAGGAAGAGCGAGAGCGCGCTGATGACCAGCAGGCCCGAGAGGTAGATCAGGTCCTGCGGGTACAGCACCAGCCCGAAGACGTAGAAGCGCCGCGCGGCCAGGTCGAAGAGCACCATCTGGCGCTCGCCCCACTGCACCCATGGCAGGCCGTAGAAGACAAGCTGCGTGAGGAAGACCACGGCCCAGCGCCAGCGCGCGAACATGCCGTGCACGCTGCGGGGGTAGATTTTCTTCGAGGCCTCGTAGAGACCGACGCCTTCGCCGGGCCCTCCGGACTCGCCGGCTTCGCTGGCCACGGCGACGATGGGAATGATCTTGCGAGACATGAGGCAGCGGCTGCGGTGCCAGTCAGGGCGTGGCCGCCGGCGGGTTCGAGAAAGCCCACACGTACGAGGCGAGCAGCTTGATCTGCGCCTCGGTCAGGCGCCCTTCCTGCGCTGGCATCACGTTGTGCTTTCCCTCGTTGATCATCTGCACGATGGCCGCCTCGCCGTAGCCATGCAGCCAGATCTTGTCGTTCAGGCGGGGCGCGCCCAGGGCCTCGTTGCCCACGCCGCCGATGCCGTGGCAGGCCGCACAGGCGGTGAACTTCGGCTTGCCCAGCCCAGCCCGCAGCGAGTCGTGCGGCTCGCCCGACAGGCTCAGCACGTAGTTGGCGACGTTCTTCACGTCGTCCGGCGTGCCCACCGCCGCCGCCATGGGCGGCATCGTGCCGACCCGGCCCTTGGTGATGGTCTCGACAATCTTGTCGGGCGCACCGCCGTGCAGCCAGTCCTTGTCCGTGAGGTTCGGAAAGCCCTTGCTGCCGCGCGCGTCGGAGCCATGGCACTGCGCGCAGTTGTTCATGAACAGCCGCTCGCCGATGGCCCTGGCCTGCGGGTCTCGCGCAACCTCTTCCGCCGGCAGGGTCGCATACCTGTCGTACACCGGCGCCAGTTCGCGCGTGGCCCTGGCGACCTCGGTGTCGTACTCGGCGCGCGAGGTCCAGTCGGACTGCCCCTTGAAGCTGCCGAGTCCCGGAAAGATCGCCAGGTACGCCAGGCCGAACGCGATGGTCAGCACGAAGAGGCCCACCCACCACAGCGGCAGCGGGTTGTTGGCCTCGCGCAGATCCTCGTCCCACACATGGCCCGTGGTGTTGTCCGCGTCGGCCGCTACGCGCTTGCGTGCCGTGAGCCACAGCAGCAGCACGCAGCCGGCGATGCTCAGCAGCGAGAGCACCGCGACGTAGTCGGACCAGAAATGACTGATGAAGTCGCTCATCTCGGTTCTCCGTTCAGTCCTGCTCGAAAGGCAGGCGTGCGGCTTCCTCGAAGCCCTTCGCGTTGCGCCGTGCGCAGGCCCACGCGACGATGCCGATGAAGACGATGAAGCAGGCGACGGTGGCGCCGACGCGCAGGGTGGTGATGTCGATCATGTGTTCAGTCCTCGCTACTTGAGCGCCAGGCCCAGCGATTGCAGGTAGGCCACGGTGGCCTCCATCTCGGTCTTGCCCTTCACCTCGTCTGAGGCCTTGGCGATCTCCTCGTCGGTGTAGGGCACGCCCACGCTGCGCAGCGCGCGCATGTGGCTGGGCAGTGCATCGGCGTCGATTGCACTCTTCTCCAGCCATGAATAGGCCGGCATGTTCGACTCGGGCACCAGGTCGCGCGGATTGTTCAGGTGGATGCGGTGCCACTCGTCGCTGTACTTTCCGCCCACGCGCTGCAGGTCGGGGCCGGTGCGCTTGCTGCCCCACTGGAACGGATGGTCGTAGACGAATTCGCCGGCCACCGAATAGTGGCCGTAGCGCAGCGTCTCCGAGCGGAAGGGCCGGATCATCTGCGAGTGGCAGTTGTAGCAGCCCTCGCGCAGGTAGACGTCGCGCCCGGCCAGCTGCAGCGGCGTGAGCGGCTTCACGCCCTGCACCGCCTCGGTGGTCGACTTCTGGAAGAAGAGCGGCACGATCTCCACCAGGCCGCCCACGGCCACGACGAAGAGGATCAGCACAATCATCAGCAGGTTGTTGGTTTCGACCTTCTCGTGCGTGAAGCCGGTGGTCTTCGGTGTGTTCGGTGTGTTCGGATTCATCGTGCGTCCTCAGGCGTGGGCCATGGCGGCGGGCGGGATCTCGGCGCGCACCGAGCGGCCCGAGATGACAGTCATCCAGACGTTCCAGGCCATCACCAGCATCCCCGAGAGGTACAGCAGCCCGCCCAGCGCCCGCACCACGTAGAACGGGAAGGTCGCCTTCACGCTCTCCACGAAGGTGTAGGTGAGCGTGCCGTCGGGATTGATGGCGCGCCACATCAGGCCCTGCATCACGCCGGCGATCCACATGGCGGCGATGTACAGCACGATGCCGACGGTGGCGATCCAGAAGTGCGCCTCGATGGCCTTCACGCTGTACATGGTGGTGCGGCCGTACATGCGCGGGATCAGGTAGTACAGCGAGCCCATGGTGATGAAGCCCACCCAGCCCAGCGCCCCGGAGTGCACGTGGCCGATGGTCCAGTCGGTGTAGTGGCTCAGGGCGTTGACGGTCTTGATGGACATCATCGGCCCCTCGAAGGTCGACATGCCGTAGAACGACAGCGAGACGATCAGGAAACGCAGGATCGGGTCGGTGCGCAGCTTGTGCCAGGCGCCCGAGAGCGTCATCAGGCCGTTGATCATGCCGCCCCAGCTCGGCGCCAGCAGGATCAGCGAGAACACCATGCCCAGCGACTGCGTCCAGTCGGGCAGCGCGGTGTAGTGCAGGTGGTGCGGACCGGCCCACATGTAGGTGAAGATCAGCGCCCAGAAGTGCACGATCGAGAGCCGGTACGAGTACACCGGCCGGCCCGCCTGCTTGGGGATGTAGTAGTACATCATTCCCAGGAAGCCGGCCGTGAGGAAGAAGCCCACCGCGTTGTGGCCGTACCACCACTGCACCATCGCGTCCTGCACGCCCGCGTAGGCCGAGTAGCTCTTCATCCAGCCGGCGGGCACCTCGGCGCTGTTGACGATGTGCAGCAGCGCCACCGCGATGATGAAGGCTCCGAAGAACCAGTTGGCCACGTAGATGTGGCGCACCTTGCGCATGCCGATGGTGCCGAAGAACACGATGGCGTAGGCCACCCAGACCACGGCGATCAGCAGGTCGATGGGCCATTCGAGTTCGGCGTATTCCTTGCCGCTGGTGTAGCCCATGGGCAGGCTGATGGCGGCCGCCACGATGACCAGTTGCCAGCCCCAGAACACAAAGGACGCGAGCGCCGGCGCGAACAGCCGGACCTGGCAGGTGCGCTGCACCACGTGAAAGCTGGTGGCCATCAGGGCGCAGCCGCCGAATGCGAAGATCACCGCGTTGGTGTGCAGCGGGCGAAGCCGGCCGTAGCTCAGCCAGGGAATGCCGAGATTGAGCTCGGGCCAGGCCAGCTGCGACGCGATGACCACGCCGACCAGCATGCCGACCACTCCCCAGACCACCGACATGAGCGCGAACTGCCGCACGACGGTGTCGTCGTAGCTGGCCGCGGGTGGGTTCGTTGTTTGCATCGTGATGCCCTCGAATGATTTGCGGGCAGTGTCCCTGCGGGCCCGCCCGGTCGGGTTGATGCAGATCAATCGTTTCGCAGGATGCGGTCGCCTTCGACCTCGATGTCCTCGAACTGGCCGCGCTCGACGGCCCACCACAGCCCGCCGAGGATGGCGAGCACGAGCACCACGGACAGCGGCACGAGGAGGAAGAGAATGTCCATCAGCCCACCGCCCTCTTCACGTCGGCACCCGGTGCGGCCAGCCGCGCCGCGTTCAGCACGACCACCAGCGAGCTCGCGGCCATACCCAGGCCGGCGAGCCACGCGGGCAGCCAGCCCGCCACCGCCAGCGGTACGCACAGCGCGTTGTAGGCCGCGGCCCAGAACAGGTTCTGCCGCACTATGCGCAGCGTGCGACGAGCCTGCGCGATGGCCCTTGGCACAGCCGACAGCGCGCCGCCAGGCACCACGAAGTCGGCACGCGAGCGCGACAGCGGAACCGCATCGCCAAAGGCGAACGAGGCGTTGGCGCGCGCCAGGCTCGGGCCATCGTTGAGCCCGTCGCCGACCATGGCCACCTCGCGGCCCGCGGCTTGCAACTGCCAAAGCACTTCGAGCTTGTCTTCGGGCGTGCAGTCGCCCTGCGCCGCGGCAATGCCGGCATGCGCCGCAACGGCGCGCACCGCCGCGTCGCGGTCGCCCGACAGCAGGCGCACCGCGATGCCCTGTTCCTTGAGCGCAGCCACGGCTTCGGCTGCATCGGGGCGCAGTTCCTCCGCCAGGACGAAGCTCGCGAGCCAGCCCTGGTCGTCGCTCATGTGGATCTGCGGCGCATCGACCTGCAATGCGGGCACGTCGCAGAAGGCCGCGGCGCCGAGGCGCAGCGGATGCGCAGTGCGGTCGCTTCCGCTGCTGCGGACAACGTGGGCTTCGATGCCCTGCCCTGCCGTCTCCGCCAGGTGCAGCACCTTCCAGTCGGGCAGCGCGCGGAATTGGGCTTGCCATGCGCTGGCGAGCGCGCGCGCGGCCGGATGCAGCGACTGCGCCCCGAGCGCCGCGCCGATCTCCAGCGCATCGCCGGGCATCAGCCCGCGCCGGCAGTACACGCGCTCCAGCCGCGGCGTGCCGCCGGTGAGCGTGCCGGTCTTGTCGAACACCACCGTGTCGACGGAAGCCAGTGCTTCGAGCGCCTGCAGGTTCGAGGCCAGCACGCCGCCGCGCGCCAGCGCGCCCGCGCTCGCCAGCATGGCGGCCGGCGTGGCCAGCGACAGCGCGCAGGGGCAGGTAACGATCAGCACGGCCACGGCCACCATCAGCGCCCGTCCCGGGTCGATGTGCCACCACACCAGCGCGGCGGCCGCCGCAGCGGCCAGCACAGCCCAGAGGAAGGGCCGCGCCACGCGGTCGGCCAGTTGCGCGAGCCGCGGCTTGCCCAGGGCGGCTCCGTCCATCAGCCGCACGATCTGCGCGAAGCGCGTGCCCTCGCCCACCGACTCGATGCGCACCTGCACCAGGACCCCGAGGTTGTGGCTGCCCGCCAGCACGCGGCTGCCGCACGGACGAGGCACGGGACGAGACTCGCCTGTGAGCAGGGCCTCGTCGGCGCAGGTGTCGCCCTCGATCACCACGCCGTCGGCCGGAAAGGCCTCACCCGGTCGTACGCGCACCACGTCTCCCACGGCAAGGCGCCGCACCGTCACGCGCACCCATCCGCCATTGGCCTCCAGGCGCTCCACGCTGTCGGGCAGCCGGTGCATCAGCGCTTCGAGCGCGCCCGCCGTTCGGTTGCGCAGCCGCGCCTCGAGCCAGCGGCCGGTGAGCAGGAAGAAGACGAACATCGTCAGCGAATCGAAATAGACCTCGTGCCCCAGCGGCCCCGCGCGATCGAAGGTTGCCGCGCTGCTGACGGCGAAGGTGATCAGCACGCCGAAGGCCACGGGCAGGTCCATGCCGATGCGGCCGATGCGCAGGTCGCGCCATGCGCTTCGGAAGAAGGGTCCGCAGGAGAAGAGCACCACCGGCAGCGTCAGCACCCAGGAGGCCCAGCGCAGGAGTTGCGCCGCATCGGCGCTCATGTCGCCGGGGCGCGCGATGTAGGCCGGGTAGGCGTACATCATCACCTGCATCATGCACAGGCCCGAGACCAGCCAGCGCCACAGGGCCAGCCGCGATTCGCGCTCGCGCAGGGCACTCGCGGACCGGTCGCCGCCCGGCAGCAGCGCGTAGCCTGCCTTCGCGCAGGCCTCGAACCAGCGCGACGGCCGGGTCACGGCCGGCGACCACACGATGCGCGCGCGCCGGCTCGCCGCGTTGACCTGCACGTCGCTCACGCCGGGCACCTGGCGCAGCGCGGCCTCGACGGTGAAGGCGCAGGCCGCGCAGTGCATGCCCTCGACCACCACCTGTGATTCCCAGCAGCCGTCGGCCGCGTCCAGCGGGCGGCCGAAGCCGGGCCATTCGCCGGGGTCGTCCAGCACCTGCCATGCCTCGTCGACAGGGGAAGGAAGCGATGGGATCGGGGCGTACTGGGGGGCGAGCGCGGCATTCATCGGGCGAGGCTAAGGGCGGTGCCTCGCAAGCCGTTTGATCTGCGTCAAGCCCGCCGGCCCGGGTGTGCCTAACCTCGGCAGCACGCCTCCCGGAGATTCCCATGTTCAAACGCATCCTCGTCGCCACCGACGGGTCCGCTCTTTCCAGGAAGGCCGTCAAGAGCGCGATCGCGCTGGCGGCCCAGAACGACGCGGACCTGGTCGCGCTGACCGTCGTTCCCCGCTATCCGAAGAGTTTCTTCGAGGGGTCGATGTCGTTCTCGGCCGAAGACATTGGCCGCATCGAGAAGCAGTGGGCGGACAAGGCGCAGGCGACGCTCGACGCCGTTCGCGACCGGGCGCTGGCACAGGGCGTGCGCATCAGGACGGCCCAGGCCAGCTCCGACCTCGTCGCCGAATCGATCATTGCGGCCGCGAAGAAGAACAGGAGCGATCTCATCGTGATGGCGTCGCACGGGCGCAAGGGCATCAAGCGCCTCTTGCTGGGAAGTGAAACCCAGCAGGTCCTGACGCGCTCGCTGCTGCCGGTGCTGGTGTTGCGGTAGCAGGCCCCGTGCCGATCGGCGAGGAGCCGAAAAAAGCCCGGCATGCCGGGCTTTTTCTCGATCGATGCTGCCGCTAGGTGGCCCGCCGAATCCGCTGATGCGCAGGGGCGATGCTCGCGCTGCGCTGCGGCGAGAAGGTCCAGTTCTTGTTCTTCCGGACCACGGAAGCGACTTCGGCTTCGTCCGCGTCCACGAGGATCGTGCCCGGCAGCCGGTCCACCACCTTGGCGGCCTTGAGCGCGGATCAGGACGTGGCCACGTAGTCCGGATATTGCCGGCAGATCTCGTCCACCGCGCTGAGCGTGCCCGACAGGTGCCGGCGCAATGCCGCTTGCGCCGCCGCCGGGTCCCTTGCCTCGATGCCGCGCACGATGGCGCGGTGGTCGCGCAGGATCGCCTCGGTCTTGCCGGCGGTGGGCAGGTGCAGGCGGCGCAGCCTGTCGACGTGGCCCGAGACACGCCCTACCAGTTCCCACAGGCTGGCGACGCCGCCGGCCTCGTACATCAGGTGATGGAAGGCGCGGTCGGCGCCGACGAAATCGCCATAGCGCTGTGCCGTCGACAACGCCGCCTGCTGCGCGATGACGGCCTTCATCTGCTCGACCAGCCCCGCCGGCGGCTCCAGCGCGAGCTGGTGCACCAGCTCCAGCTCGATCGAGCGGCGCAGGAAATGCGCCTCCCGGGCCGCCGCGATGTCGATGCGGCTGACCAGCGTGGCGTGCTGCGGGAACACGTCCACCAGCCCTTCCTCGTTGAGCCGCAGCAGCGCTTCGCGCACCGGGGTCTGGCTCACGCCGAAGCGGTCGGCCAGTTCCTGCCGCGCCAGCACGGTACCCGGCACCAGGTCCAGCGAGAGGATGGCGTCGCGCAGCTTCTCCGTCACCTGCGGCGCGGCGAGGCGGGTGCGGTCGAGTCGAAATTTGGGAAGTGCACTCATCGGGCCGGATTGTGGCATTGACGTACTAATATATTAGTGTTTTAATCCCGCCGACATTGCCCCGCCGCGCCTTGCGCCCACAGAGACAACCCCCATGAAACGCCACTACGAATCCCTGCGCAGCGCACGCTGGTTCGCACCCGACGACTTCCGTTCCTTCGGCCACCGCTCGCGCGTGCTGCAGATGGGCTACAGCCACGCCGACTGGATGGGCAAGCCGCTCATCGCCATCGTCAACACCTGGAGCGATGCCAACCAGTGCCACTCGCACTTCAAGCAGCGGGTGGAGGACGTCAAGCGCGGCATCCTGCAGGCCGGTGGCTTCCCGCTCGAGCTGCCGGCTATCTCGCTGTCGGAAAGCATGGTCAAGCCCACCACCATGCTCTATCGCAACTTCCTGGCCATGGAAACGGAAGAGCTGCTGCGCAGCCACCCGGTGGACGGCGCGGTGCTGATGGGCGGCTGCGACAAGACCACGCCCGGCCTCACGATGGGCGCGATCAGCATGGGCATTCCCTTCATCTACCTGCCCGCCGGCCCCATGCTGCGCGGCAACTGGAAGGGCAAGGTGCTGGGCTCGGGCTCCGACGCCTTCAAGTACTGGGACGAGCGCCGCGCCGGCCGGCTGAGCGACCAGGCCTGGGCGGAGATGGAAGCAGGCATCGCGCGCAGCCACGGCACCTGCATGACCATGGGCACCGCGGCCACCATGATGGGCATCGCCGAGGCCGTCGGACTGACCCTGCCGGGCGCCTCCAGCATTCCCGCGGCCGACGCCAACCACATCCGCATGAGCGCCGACTGCGGCCGCCGCATCGTCGACATGGTGTGGGAAGACTGGACGCCCGCGAAGATGCTCACGCGCGCCAGCTTCGAGAACGGCATCGCCTGCGCGATGGCCATGGGCTGCAGCACCAACGCCATCGTCCACCTGATCGCGATGTCACGCCGCGCCGGCCATGCAGTGAGCCTGGACGCCTTCGACGACTTCAGCCGCCGCGTGCCCGTCATCGCCAACATCCGCCCCAGCGGCGACGCCTACCTGATGGAAGACTTCTTCTACGCCGGCGGCCTGCCGGCGATGCTGGAGCGCATCCGCGGCCACCTGAAGACCGAAGCGCTGACGGTCAACGGCCGCACCCTCGGCGAGAACATCGCGGGCGCCGAGGTCTACAACGACGACGTCATCCGGCCGCTCGCCAACCCCATCTACGCCGAAGGCGCGCTGGCCGTGCTGCGCGGCAACCTCGCGCCCGACGGCGTCGTGATCAAGCCCAGCGCCTGCGCGCCGCACCTGCTGCGGCACACCGGCCGCGCACTGGTGTTCGACGACTATCCATCGCTCAAGAAGGCGGTCGACGACCCCGAACTCGACGTGACGGCCGACGACATCCTGGTGCTGCGCAACGCCGGCCCGCGTGGCGCCGGCATGCCCGAGTGGGGCATGCTGCCGATTCCCACCAAGCTGCTCAGGCAGGGCGTGACAGACATGCTGCGCCTGTCCGACGCACGCATGAGCGGCACCAGCTACGGCGGCTGCCTGCTGCACTGCTCGCCCGAGGCGGCCATCGGCGGCCCGCTGGCACTGGTGAAGACCGGCGACCGCATCACCGTGGATGTGCCCGCACGGCGCCTCCACCTCGACGTCGACGACGCGGAACTGGCTCGCCGCAGGGCCGCATGGACGCCGCCGCCGCCGCGCTACGAGCGCGGCTACGGCTGGATGTTCGGCCGCCACATCAAGCAGGCCAACGAAGGCTGCGACTTCGACTTCCTCGAAACCGGCTTCGGCAAGCCGGTGCCCGAGCCCGACATCTTCTGATCCGACTGCCCTCCCCTTTTTTAATTTCGAGAACGGAGACAACACGTGAATCCCGCCACCCGCGACCTGCTCATGAAGGTGAGCACCGCCACCCTGTGCACCGCCCTGTTCAAGCGCGGCCTGCGCAACCAGTTCATCCAGGAGGTGCGACCGCTCGACGCCGACTTGCCGAACATGGTGGGCGAAGCCTTCACGCTGCGCTACATGCCGGCGCGCGAAGACCTGAACCAGATCAGCGTTTTTCTCGACCGCGACCATCCGCAGCGCAAGGCGGTGGAGCAATGCCCCGAAGGCGCCGTGCTGGTGATCGACAGCCGAAAAGATGCGCGTGCCGCATCGGCCGGCGGCATTCTGGTCACGCGGCTGATGAAGCGTGGCGTGGCCGGCGTGGTCACGGACGGGGGCTTCCGCGACAGCCCCGACATTGCCAAGCTGGGTTTCCCGGCCTACCACCGCCGCCCGAGCGCGCCGACCAACCTCACGCTGCACCAGGCCATCGACATCAACGTGCCCATCGGCTGCGGCGACGCGCCGGTGTTCCCCGGCGACGTGATCGTGGGCGACGCGGAGGGCGTGATCGTCATTCCGGCCCACATGGCCGACGAGATCGCCGCCGAAGCGACCGAGATGACCGCCTTCGAGGACTTCGTGCAGGAAAAGGTGCTCGAAGGCCGCTCCATCCTCGGCCTGTATCCGCCCACCGAGGAACAAAGCCGCACCGACTTCGTGTCCTGGCGCAGCGCCCGCGGCCGCTGAAGCCCTTTCTCTTTCCCCAATTCCCGAGGAGACAAATCCATGAAATTCATCCGTGGCGCCGCGGCGCTGTTCCTGGCTGCGCTCGTCCCCGTGGCCACCTGGGCCCAGGCCTCCGATTGGCCGGCCGCCAAGCCGATCGTCTACGTCGTGCCCTTCACCGCCGGCGGATCCACCGATATCGTGGCGCGCACGCTGGCCCAGAAGCTGGGCGACAGCCTCAAGCAGTCGGTGGTGGTCGACAACAAGCCCGGCCAGGCCGGCGGCATCGGCGCGGCCTATGTCGCCAAGGCCAAGCCCGATGGCTACACGCTGCTTGGCGGCACCATCAGCACGCACGCCATCAACGCGAGCCTGTACAAGAACCTGCCCTACGACCCAATGAAGGACTTCGAGCCCGTCTCGCTGGTCGCGCGCCTGCCCAACGTGCTGATCGTCAACAGCCAGCTCGGCGTGAACTCGGTGGCCGAACTGGTGGCATTGCTGAAGAAAGACGAGAGCAAGCGCACCTTTGCCTCTTCCGGCGCCGGCACCTCCACCCACCTGGCCGGCGAGATGTTCGGCGACCTCATCGGCGTGAAGCTCACCCACGTGCCGTACAAGGGCACGCCGCCGGCCATGACCGACGTGGCCGCTGGGCTGGTGCCCTTCATGTTCGACCAGGTGACGGCCGCACTGCCGCTGGTGAAGAGCGGCAAGCTCAAGCTGCTGGCCGTGACCACGGGCAAGCGCATCGCCCTGACGCCCGAGCTGCCGACCATGATCGAATCGGGCATTCCCGGCTTCGAGATGTCGTCGTGGCAGGCCGTGTACGCACCCAAGGGCACGCCCAAGCCGATCGTCCAGCGCCTGAATGCCGAAATCGTCAAGGCGCTCAAGCAGCCCGATGTGCAGGCCCGGCTCTCGGACCAGTTGGCGATGGAGATCGTGGGAAGTACGCCGGAAGAACTGCGTGATCACATGGCCAGGGAGATTCCGCGCTGGGCCGCACTGGTGAAGAAATCGGGCGCCGTGGCCGACTGACAGCCCCCTTCCCTCCCCCTCGTGGCGACCTGCAGCCATGAGCGGGTAGCGCGCGCGGCACTCGCGCACGCCGAGCTGGGCGGGCTCACGCTGGGGTACCCGGTTGTGCGCGTAGTCCTCGCTCCGGGCGACGGTTGGCCTGCGCTCACGCAGGTAGTCCGGGTCCTACGGCGTGCCCATCGCCGTCGAACTGGACTTTGCCACCTCTCAGGGCCACTATCAGTCCGTGGCAAGGAGAAGCAAGTTGCAACGTCCTCTGACACCCTTTGGCGCACCTGTTGCGCCCGTGCCGCGAATCGCGCCGGGAAAAAGGTTCACACACACGTTTGATGTGATAAATTCACATTTATAACAATGTGAAACATTTCTAAACGCATCACGATGAACGAGCCCTCGCACGCGCGCAAAACCGGCGGTTTCACCCTGATCGAATTGATGATCACGGTGGCGATCGTGGCCATCCTGGCGGCCATCGCGCTGCCCAGCTACCAGCAGTACGTCATCCGCTCGAAGCGATCGGCGGCACAGGCGCAGATGATGGATATCGCCAACCGGCAGCAGCAGTTCCTGCTGGCGAACCGCAACTATGCCGACAAGGCTGCGCTGACAGCCAGCGGATACGCATTGCCGGCCGAGGTCAGCAGCAACTACAGCTACGACATCACTCTGTCTACAACCGGTGTCCCCGGGTACACGCTGACGTTGACACCGCTCGGCAGCCAGTCGGGCGACGGTGCGCTCACTCTCAACAGCGAAGGCGTGAAGACGCCGCTTGCGAAATGGTGAGAGGCGCCCGCGGCACCCGTCAGGCGCGCAACCAGCGTGGCGTGAGCTTGCTGGAGGTGATGGTCGCCGTCGTCGTGGTGGCCTTCGGGCTGTTCGGCCTCGTGGGACTGCAGGCTCGGCTGCAGGCGTCGGAGATGGAGTCGTACCAGCGCTCGCAGGCGCTAGTCATGCTGAACGACATGGCCAACCGCATCGCGATCAATCGCCGGATGGCCTCGAGCTACGTCACCAGCACCCCGCTGGGCAGCGGCAGCACGTGCCCCGCAGCCACCGGCACACGCCAGCAGGTAGACACCGCCGAATGGTGCAACGCGCTGCAGGGCGCGGCCGAAACCTCGGGGAGCAGCAAGCTCGGCACGGTGATCGGCGGGCGCGGCTGCGTGCAGGACATGGGCAACAACGAGTACCTCGTCACCGTCGCATGGCAGGGCCTGGTGCCGATCTCCGCCCCATCCGCCGGCGTGGGCTGCGGCAAGGACCTGTACGACGCCACCGGCACCCGCTGCGTGAACGACCTGTGCCGCAGGACGGTCACCACGCTCGTACGCATCGGAGCCCTTTCATGACGGCCACCGCGTCGCGCCATCGGCAGCGCGGGCTGACGCTGATCGAACTGATGGTGTCGATCACCATCATGCTCATCGTGATGGCAGCCCTGCTCGCGCTGTTCCTCAACGTGAGCGGCACCCAGCGCGAAATGGAACGCGTGAATCGCCAGATCGAAAGCGGGCGGCTCAGCATCTTTGTCCTGGAGAACGAGCTCTCCCACGCCGGATTCTGGGAAAACTACATGCCCCAGTTCGACGATCTCACGGTCAATGGCGTGCCGGAGCACGTGCCCACCGGCACGCCGCCCGACCCCTGCCTGTCCTACTCCCTGGTCAACTGGACCGACGACTACAAGCGAGAGTTGCTCGATCTGCCGGTGCAGAGCTACGAAACCGTGCCCGCCACCTGCACCGACCTGCTGAAGAACAAGAAGGCCAACACCGACGTCCTGGTGGTGCGGCACGCCGAGACCTGCCTGCCCGGCACGCCCAACTGCGAGGCGGACATCGCCGGCAACCTGTACTTCCAGTCCTCGCTGTGCGGCACGCAGAAGCCCTCGTCGTTCGACCTGTCCACCAGCGGCTTCGGCAACATGTTCATGAAGGACTGCACGACGCCTTCGCCCAAGCGCAAGTTCGTTGCCGACATTTACTACGTGCGCGACTATGCCGAGACAGTGGGCGACGGCGTACCGACGCTGGCGCGCTCGCGTTTCGACTTGGCGGCCGGCGTCCTGGCGCAGCAGCCGCCGGTCCCTCTGATGGAGGGTGTCGAGGGGTTCAGGGTGGAGTTCGGCCTGGACACGATCGGCAAGACCAGCGCCGCCGTGAACTACGCCGCAGCGATCAACTGGGCCGACGCCACCGACCGGATGACCCCTTCCAACCGCGGCGACGGCAGCCCCGATGGCAGTTTCGTGCACTGCAGCGTCGCCGCGCCCTGCACTGCCGACCAACTGGTGAACGTGGTGGCGGTCAAGCTCTATGTGCTCGCGCGCAGCACCGAGGTTTCGCCGGGCCACACCGACACGCGCACCTACAACCTGGGCTCCACCACCCTGGGCCCGTTCAACGACCACTACAAGCGCCACGCGTTCTCCACCACCGTGCGGCTGACCAACGTGACCGGTCGAAGGGAGACGCCATGACCCATACACCGGCCATGCGCCGCCAGCAGGGCGCGGCTCTGCTCATCGGGATGATCATGCTGCTGCTGATCACCCTCACGGTTACCGCGGCGTTCAATCTCAGCAGTTCCGACCTCAAGTCGGTTGGTAACCTGCAGACTCGCAACGAAGCCGTTGCCGCAGCCAACCGCGCCATCGAGGAAGTTGCCAGCAGCCTGCTGGCGCCGGACTCCGACGGCACCCCCTCGCTGACGACGCCCCAGGCTACCGCGAGCCTGGTCGACATCAACAACGACGGCACCCCCGACTACACGGTCTCGGTTGCCCCTCCGGTGTGCGTGCGCGCAACCAAGGCCGTCGACAGCGGCGGCGGCACGGTGACCGGGCCCAGCGGCATCACCGGCGGGGCCTCCAGCAGCGGCTCGGGGCTCTCCACCCTGCCAGATCAATACAACTCGGTCTGGGACATCAGCACCACCGTGACCGACGCCGCCGGCACCCCCATCACCGCCGTGCGCCAAGGAGTGCGAGCGCTGCTCAACAAGGCGCAGTTCGAAGCGCTGTGCAATACGACTGGGCCGACACCATGATGACAAAGAAATTCTTCGCGCCGCTGTGCGCCGCCGCCCTGCTGGCCTTGCCTTTGAGCCAGGCGCAAGCCGAGGACATCGACCTTTTCGTGGGCTACAACCAGGCCGCCACCCAGGCGCCCAATGTGTTGTTCGTGCTGGACAACACAGCCAACTGGAACCAGCCGTTCACGGCCGAGATCACTGCACTCGCCAAGGCCTTCGAGAGCTTGCCGTCCAATAAATTCAAGGTCGGCTTGATGATGTTCACCGAGACCGGCGGCGGCAACTCCAACTCCGACGGCGGCTACGTGCGCGCCGCGGTGCGCACGCTGGACGACGGCACCAAGGTCACGTACGGCGCACTCATCCGCAGCCTGGACAAGCTCGACGACAAGTCCAACGGAGGCAAGGCCGGCAAGACCATGGCCGAGGTCTACCGCTACCTTGCCAGCAGCACCCCAATCGCCGGCAACAACAAGCTGAAGGCCGACTACAGCGGCAGCGTCTACGGCACACCCGCATCGAAGGCCATCTACGCGCTGCCGCGCAACGCGTTGAACGCGGTGAACAGCACCACCTACGTGGGCCCCAGCACCGAAAACTGCATCGGCACGTACGTCATCTACATCAGCAACGGTGCCGCGCAAGACAACACCAGCGACAGCCAGGCCTCCACGAGCGCCCTGCTCGCCGCGGGCGGCAGCACCACCCCCATCGTGCTGAGCCCCAGCGGCTCGCAGGACAACACCGCCGACGAATGGGCGCGATTCCTGCAAAGCAGCATGGGCGTCAAGGTCTACACAGTCGAAGCCGCCAAGGCCACCGGCGGCCAGGGCCCCGGCTGGAGCGCGCTGCTCAAGAGCATGGCCACCCAGAGCAAGGGGGAGTACTACGACATTTCGTCCGATCCCGACCTGGGGGCTTCGCTGGGTGCGGCGCTCGACGACATCTTCAGCAAGATCCAGTCGGTCAACAGCGTGTTTTCTTCGGTGAGCCTGCCGGTGAGCGTGAACACGCAGGGCACCTACCTGAACCAGGTGTTCGTCGGCATGTTCCGCCCTGACCAGGACGCGCTGCCGCGCTGGAACGGCAACCTCAAGCAATACAAGCTGGGCCTGGACAGCAGCAGCCAGCTCGTCCTGCAGGACGCCGCCGGCGCCAACGCGGTGAACAACCAGACCGGCTTCGTCGCGCCCTGCGCGCGCAGCTACTGGACGCCCTTGCCGAGCAACACCGACGCCTACTGGAGCTTCCGCCCCTCCGGCGACTGCCTCGGCAAGGAGGCGGCCGACAGCCCGGACGGCAACGTGGTCGAGAAAGGCGCGCAAGGCTACATGCTGCGCCGCCTCGCGGTGGCCAACCGCAACATGAAGACCTGCGCACCCGGCTCATGCACCGCGCTCACCAGCTTCGCCGATGGCAACGGCAGCATCACCCAGGCGGCCCTGGGCGTTGCGAGCGCCACCGACCGCACCAACCTGATCAACTGGGTCCGCGGCGCCGACAACAAGGGTGACGAACGCACCGACTCCAGCGGCAACCCCCTTACCTCCACCAGCATGCGCCCCTCGGTGCACGGCGACGTGGTGCATTCGCGCCCCGTGGCCATCAACTACGGCACCGATGCTGTGCCTCAGGTGGTGGTTTTCTACGGCGGCAACGACGGCGTGCTGCGCGCCGTCAACGGCAATCGCAGCACGGCCATCGGCTCGGCGGCGGCGGGCGACGAACTGTGGTCCTTCGTGCCGCCAGAGTTCTACGGCAGCCTCAAGCGGCTGTACGACAACAGCACGCGCATCAACTTCCCCGGCCTGCTGGCCACCACCGGCTCCGTGGCACCCAAGCCCTACGGCATGGACGGTGCGGTAGCTGCCTACCGGCAGAGCTCCACCGCCTGGCTGTTCGCGAGCATGCGCCGCGGCGGCCGGCTGATCTATGCCTTCGACGTGTCCGATCCCGCAGCGCCCAGCCTCAAGTGGCGCAAGGGCTGCCCGAACCAGGACGACGACACCGGCTGCGACGCCGGCATGACCGGCATCGGCCAGACATGGTCGGCGCCCAAGATCGTCAAGTCGACCGGCTACGGCGGCGGCAACAGCCCGCTGCTGGTCTTCGGCGGCGGCTACGACAAGTGCGAGGATGTTGACGCCGCCACGACCGCCCAGGCCTGCGGCGCAGGCGCCAAGGGCAACCGGATCTACGTGCTCGACGCCGGCACCGGCGCGCAGCTCAACAGCTTCGTCACCGACCGCGCGGTGGCGGGTGAAGTCACCATCGTCAACGACAGCCTCGGATTGGCGCGCATCGCCTATGCAGCCGACCTGGGCGGCAACGTCTACCGCATCGCCATCGGTGACGCGACGCCCGGCAGCTGGAGCATGACGAAGATCGCCTCGCTCGGCTGCGACACTGTCACCACCTGCACGCCCAACCGCAAATTCATGTTCGGCCCCGACGTCGTCGAGGACAACGGTGTCTACGTGGTGCTGCTGGGCTCCGGCGACCGCGAGAAGCCGCTGCGCTATTACAGCGCCGCGCTCACCGTGGCCAACCGCTTCTACATGCTGGTGGACAAGCCCTCCGACACCGCCTGGCTGAGTTCCGAATCGACAAAATGCAGTAGCACCCCCGTGCTGTGCCATGCCTCCCTGCAGGCCATCACCAGCACGGCAACGCCCACAGCCACCGACCTTGCGAGCAAGAAGGGCTGGTACCTGGCCCTCGCACCCGGCGAGCAGGTGGTGACCGCGTCGGTGACGGCCTACGGCATCACAACCTTCAACACCCACATTCCCACAACGCCGAACACACAGTCCTGCAAAGCCGACCTCGGCACGGCGAATGTCTACAACGTGTCGTATGCCAATGCCGCGCCACCCGACGGCAGCACCGGCCGGTTCCAGAACGTGGTGGGCGGCGGCCTGGCCCCCTCGCCCGTGGTGGGCCGGGTCCAGCTGGACGACGGCAGCATCCGCGACGTGGTGATCGGCGCCAGGCCCGACTCCTTCCTGAGCCCCAAGAGCGCCACCCCGAAGTCGGCGTTCAAGCAGCCCAAGGGCCGGGTCTACTGGTTCATCCAGAAATAGGCGGGCCCGTGATTCCCAAGAGCAGGAGCAACCGCCCCGGCACGGGTTGCCGCCCCCCCCGGCCGCGCGGCTTCACGCTGGTCGAGCTGATGGTCACGCTGGCAGTGATGGTGGTGCTGATCGCCATCGCCGTGCCTTCGTTCGACAGCGTGCGCCTTTCGACACGGCTGAATTCCTACGCCACGGCCCTGGTCGCCAGCGGCCAGCTTGCGCGCAGCGAGGCCATCAAGCGCAATGCCGCCGTCACCCTGTGCGTTTCAGCCGACGGCGCCAGCTGCAGCACTTCCGGCCAATGGGAAACCGGATGGATCGTGCTGAGCGGCACGAAGGTGCTGCTGCAGCAGCCCGCCGCTGCCGGCGGCTACCAGCTGCGCGACTCCGGAGGAACGAGTGCCCTTACCTTCCAGGCCACTGGCGTCGGCGCAAGCCCTGCAAGCATCACGATCTGCCGGGCCTCACCCAGCGCCAACCAGGCCCGCCTCGTCAACATCAGCGCCACGGGCCGGACCAGTGTCAAACGTTTGGCCGACGGCACTTGCGCCTGAAACGGCTAAAAGCGGTCCAAAGATTTCACACGGGTGCTGTTGCGCAGGACAATAGCGCTTACCCGTGGTCGGCAGCCAGCGCTGCCGTCCCTTTTCGAACCGCACCTTCAGGAATAATCGCTCGCCTCCATGGAACACCGGCTGGACTGGGCCCTTGCCGCCTGCGCTCGCATTCTTCGTCCGGTGGTCCGGCTGGCCCTCGCCATGGGGGTCAAGCATCCGCACCTCGAGGAACTGCTGCGCGACCTGCTGATCGAGGAAGCACAGCGAACCTGGCGCAGCCAGGGCGTGCCCAAGCCCAACCTGAGCCAGCTTTCGGTGACCACCGGCCTGAACCGCAAGGCAGTGACTGCCAAGGTACGGGCCACCGTCGATCCCCTGCCCCACACCGAGCTGTCGGCAGCGGCCAAGACTTTCACGTTGTGGCTGCAGATGCTGACCCAGGACGACTCCTTCCGGCGCCTGCCCATCACCACCGGCAATGCCGCCCCCTCCTTCGAGACCGTGGCGCGCATGAGCAGCCGCGGCAACGTGCACCACCGCACCATCCTCGACGAACTGGTGCGCCTGAACATGGTGACCGAGGAGGAAGGCGTGGTCGAACTCACGACCGACGGCTTCGTGCCCGTGCAGAACCTCCAGTCCATGCTCGCCTTCCTCGGTGACAACGGCCGCGACCATCTGCTGGCGGCTGTCTCCAACACACTGGGCGAGGAGCCCAGGATGCTCGAGCGCGCGGTGTACGCGCGCGGGCTGACGCTGCAGGAATGCGAGCAGATCCAGCGCCTCGCGCGGGAGCGCTGGGCGACCCTGCACCACGAACTGGCGCAGGAAATGACGCGGGCGGTCGACAGCGCCCCCGCCGGTGCCAAGGCGCGCATCCGCGTCGGCATCTACACCTATTACGAAGACGAGAGCGCGCCTGCGCCGCCCCGTCCCCCTGAAAGCGAGCCCCCGCGATGAACAACATCAAGAAACCCCACCGGCTCATGCTCGGTCTTTTGTACGTCGCCCTCGTGGCCCTGCTGCTGTCCTGCGGCGGGGGTGGAGACGGTGCCAGCGGCGGCTCGGTGGCGGGCGTTAGCAGCAGTGCGGCCGGCACGGCGACCGCGGGCGCAGGCGCAGACGCCGCGGCCGGAACGAGCACCGGAACCGGCACAGGTGCCACCGGCGACGCATCCGGAACGGGCAGCGGCACCGGCGGCGACACGAGCACCGCCAGCAACGGCAGCACCGACGGCTCCGGCGTGGGTTCGGGCGGCACCGGCGTGACTGCCGACGCCGCCGGCATCGGCGCGGCGGACGGCCTGGGCAGCATCATCCTCAACGGGCTGCGCTACAACACCGACAGCGCCGCCATCACCATCGAGGACGCCACCGAACTGCAGATCGGCATCAGTGCACGCGTTGCCGGCAAGGTCGACGCGGACTTCACCAGCGGCGTCGCCACCCAGGTCGTGTCGGCCGCGGAACTGCGCGGTGCGGTCTCGGCCATCGACATCCCCGCCGGCAGCTTCGTCGTGATGGGTACCACCGTGAGCATCGACTCGGCCACCGTCTGGGCCGACGCGAGCGGGCTGGCCGACGTCGTCTCGGGCAGCATCGTGCAGGTGTGGGGCCTGCCCGGTGCGCCGGGCACCCTGCGCGCCACCCGGATTCAGGTCGCTCCAACCCTGAGCGCCCCCCTGGTCACAGGCACCGTGGAGAACATCGATAGCGCGCGCAAGACCTTCATGCTCGGGCAGCTGACGATCGATTTCGGCGCGGCTGCGTTCACGGGCCTGGACGCATCGTCGCTCGCCAACGGGACCATCGTGCGCGTCCGGGGCACCGCCGCGCCGTTCGCGAACCTGCTCGTGGCCACGAAGGTAGAGGGCTGGTATGCCATTCCGGTGAACAACGGCATCGCTGTCCAGCTGGCGGGCGTCATCACCGACTTCGCCTCGCGCGGCTCGTTCAAGGTTTTGGGCACGCCGGTCGATGCGACCAACGCGCTGATCACGGGCGGACCCGTGGGCTCGCTCGGCAATGGCGTGAAGGTCGAAGTCGACGGCTTCATGTCCGGCGGCGTGCTTGTGGTGAAGAAACTGCGCATCCGCAACATTCCGGGCACCGGCGGCCCGGCCTCGTTCACGCTGATCGGTGCCATTGGCACCTATTTGTCGTCCGCCGATTTCAGGGTGCAAGGCAGGCCCGTGAACGCCGGAGCGCCCGGCGTCGTCTTCGAGAACGGCACCGCCGCGGACCTGGCCAATGGACGGCGCGTTACTGTGGTGGGAGACCGCGTGGTCAACGGTGTGCTGATCGCGCAGCGGGTGACGTTCACGCCTTGACCCATCGAGCGCCCGCGACGATGGACGCCCTCTCGATTCACGCCCCAGCCTTCCCGCCTATCGACAAGGCCGGTCGGTTGCTGTACAACAAAACGCCTAAAGTGAAAAAATCACATTTAAGGCGCCAATGCCCTATCTCCGTCGTGACGAACGGCATACATGCAGCCACGGCTTTCCGTCCGTGGTTTCGTCACGCGTCCTGAAGGGGTTTGCGGGAGGCGGCGCAGTCCAGGTGCTTCGACGGGGAAACCCGCTCGCATCCCCTCCCCATGTCTCGATGCGCACATCCAGTGCGGACAGGAGCATGTATGCCGCTCACCCTCCTCCTTCGGCTTCTTCACGAGAGATTTCCGGTGACGCTTACAGCCGAGCCGGACATCAGGCACGCCGCGGTTCTGCTTGCGACCGGACTTGTCGAAGCCGAATTCCATCTGGATGACCTTGGCTACCAAAAGTACGAGAGTGCCGTGGTGTTCACCATCACGGACGAAGGGCACGCGGAGATCGCTGGCCTTCGCTCCAGCCGCGCTGCAGCGGCCGACGGTCCGAAGTGGCCCCTCATGCCGCTCGACTACCTGCGCAAGATCGGAAACTCGGTCTTCCCCCTGCGCACCGACGATCCGGCAGAAATCAACTCGGTGGCCGTACTGAATGCTGCTGGCATGGTGGAAGCCACGCTTCCCCCGCCCTGCCGCGCCAGGCAAACCCAGCAGAAGTTCAGGCAGGCGGTCATCCTGCGGGTGACTCCCCTGGGGCAGACTGCGCTGGTCGCGCGGCGGACCTGAATCCGCGCGCTCGACAGCGGCTTCGCTGTTTCGCACGGGAAAGGTACCTGCAATCAGCGCGCTTTTTTGCTGATCGGCGGAGCCGCTCCCCCGGCAGCGGTCTGAAAACCCCTTCAGACCCACAATTGAAACCATGCGTAACAAACGTCACGATGTGACGAAAGGTATCAATTTGCATTGTCTTCGACTACGAAAGTAGTAATGTGAAACCTTCACAGACATCGCTCTCCCCCTTTCCATGCTCACACGCACCACTGCCCCCGACGTCGACGCGAGCGTTGCTGCGGATGCTCTCATGGTGGCCCGCATGCGCCTCGTGCTGTCTTTTGCGGCGCTGCTCGCTGTCGCCGTCGACGCGGGTGACCACCGGCAGCAGGTTTCGGGTGCGGTCTGGTTGGCCTTTTCCGGTTACATCCTGCATAGCCTGCTGGTGTACGGGTGCACCCGCATCGGCCGCCCGTATTTCCAGGGCAAGGCCATCCACTGGTCCGACGTGCTGTGGTTCACGCTGATCGTGTTCGTGACCGACGGCGTCCAGAGCCTTTTCTTCCTGTTCTACTTTTTCGCGATCCTGACCTCCTCGTTCCGCTGGGGCTTCGAGGAAGGCGCCCGTGTAACTATTGCATCGGTCGCCTCTTTTGCCGCCTGCGGCCTCGCCACCAGCACTGGCGACGACACGCCGCAGCTGCTGATGCGCGCGACGTTCCTGCTGGCCCTGGGGCACATGATCGTGCACTGGGGCGGCTCCAAGCTGGCCCTGCAGCGGCGCCTGGCACTGCTGGGCGATGTCAGCCAGCTGTCCAACCCGCGGTTCGGCGCAGGCCGCACCATCGCCCGCACGATGGAAAAGACGCTGGCCTTCTTCCGGGCGAGCCACTGCATCCTCCTGACGCGCGACACCTCCACCGGCGACTGGATCCTGCGCACGCTGCGCAAGGACGACGCCTGCGAACACGTCAGCGTCGAGACGATCGGGCGCATCGCCGAGTCGCCGCTCATGGCGCTGGCACCGGACCTCACCGTGGTCAGCAGCCGCATGCCCTGGCCCCTGAACCGCCTGTGGCCACAAAGCCATGCCCTCGAAGCCGGCGCGAGCGGCTGGCGCGTCGAGGACGAGGAAGGCGCGCAGCGCTGCGCCGCCGTGGCCGCCATGCTGGAGGCCCGCAGCTTCATCAGCGCTCCGCTGCCGATGCGGCTGGGCGAGGGCCGGGTCTTCGTGTCATCCGGCGACGGGCTGTTCAACAAGTCCGACGCCCTGTTCCTGGCACACCTCATGGAGCAGATCTTCCCGGTCATCGAGACCATCGAAGTGCTCGACCGGATGGCCTCCGAAGCCGCCTCCGCGGAGCGCCTGAAGATCGCGCTGGACCTGCACGACACGGCCGTGCAGCCCTACATCGGCCTGCGGATGGGCCTGTGCGCACTGCTCAAGAAGGCCACCACCGACAACCCGCTGCGCGAGGATCTCGACAAGCTCGCAAGCGTGGCCGACGGCGTGATCGCGGACCTGCGCCGCTATGCCGGCGCGGTCAAGCACGGCGCGAACAGCCCCTGCGGGCTCGTGCTGCCCCACCTGCATCGCCAGGCCGAGCGCATCAAGGGGCTCTACGGCATAGAGATCGCCGTCGCCGTGGACGGCCAGGTCCTGCTGGACGACCGTATGACTGCGGAAGTCCTGCAAATGGTCGGCGAAGGGCTGAACAACATTTGCAAGCACACCCACGCGCACCACGGCAGCATCCGCCTCGGCTGCAAGAACGGGCGGCTGCACCTGCGCATCGAGAACGAAGCCTGCGAAGAGGGTTTCACGAAATTCCGCCCCCGTTCCATCACCGAACGCGCCGCCGCCCTCGGCGGGCGGGCGCAGGTCCGCCAGTGCATCAGTGGCGGCACCGCGGTGGTGGTGGAAATTCCCATCTGAAAAAAGACAAGACCAGGAGCCCGTCATGCAACCTGTTGCCCATTCCATCGGCGTTCTGCTCGTTGACGACCACCAGACGATGCTGTGGGGCCTGTCCAGGCTGATCGACGGGGAACAACCGCGCATGAAGGTGGTCGGCACCGCCAGCAGCTGCGAAGACGCCGTGGCGACGGCGGCAAGCCTCGCGCCCGACGTCGTCGTGCTCGACCTGGACCTGGACGGCCATTGCGCCATCGACATCCTGCCCAGCCTCCTGTCGAACGAGGTGTCGCGCGTCTTCGTGCTCACCGCAGAGCGCGAACAGCGCATGCTCGACCTTGCCGTGCTGCACGGCGCCCGCGGCGTCATGCGCAAGGACGCTTCGGCACAGCAGGTGCTCGAGACCATCGAACGCGTCCACAACGGCGAGCTTTGCGTCGATCCGCAGACCATGGGCCGCGTCTTCTCCCAGTTGACCTCGGCGAAGAAGCCGCCGAAGGCCGACCCCGAAGCCGCCAAGCTGGCCAGCCTGACGCAGAAGGAGCGCGAGATCATCCGCGTCGTGGTGGCGGGCAGCGGCGCCTCGAACAAGGCGCTGGCCGCAAAGCTCTTCGTCACCGAGCACACCCTGCGCAACCATCTCACCTCGATCTACCAGAAGCTCGGCGTGACGAACCGCCTCGAGCTGTACATCCACGCGGTGAAGCATCAGCTCGACGCGGCGGCTGTCGCGCACTGAGCCGCCGCCGCGCCGGGTTGCCCCGGGGTACTC